>Ga0256834_1000786_pt1 | contig 22358 bp, 15 predicted proteins | sample 4281140metaG_FD_190536 | JGI IMG/M metagenome (GOLD analysis project Ga0256834, IMG submission 190536) | Hydrothermal vent microbial communities from East Pacific Rise, Pacific Ocean - 4281-140 | ecosystem: Environmental > Aquatic > Marine > Hydrothermal vents | place: Pacific Ocean: East...
AGGTTTTGGGCTTGGTAAAAGCACAAATGGTAAAAAATGCGGTGATTGTACCAATGGGATCAAAAGGCGGATTTGTGCCAAAAACCATGCCAGCAAATCCTGATCGTGAAACTTTCATGGCTTATGGTATTGCGGCATATAAAATTTTTATTGGCAGTTTGCTTGATCTGACAGATAATCTTGATGGCGATAAAATTATTCACCCAAAAGACACAATTATGCGTGATGGCGATGACCCTTATTTAGTGGTTGCTGCCGATAAAGGCACGGCGACTTTCTCTGATATTGCCAATGAAATTTCAGTTAATCGAGGGTTTTGGCTTGGTGATGCTTTTGCTTCAGGTGGCTCAGCAGGATATGATCATAAAAAAATGGGCATAACTGCACGTGGTGGTTGGGAGGCAGTGAAGCGGCATTTCCGTGAACTTAATAGAGATATTCAAACTAGCGAATTTAGCGCAGTTGGCGTTGGTGATATGTCTGGTGATGTGTTTGGTAATGGCATGTTATTATCGAAAAAAACTCGCCTATTAGCAGCATTTGATCATAGAGATATTTTTATCGATCCAGATCCAGACGTTGATATTTCTTATGTTGAGAGAAAACGTCTATTTGAGATGGGGCGCTCCACTTGGCAAGATTATAATAAAGATTTGCTCTCAAAGGGCGGTGGAATTTTCCCTCGTTCTTCAAAATCGCTTGATTTATCAAAAGAGGCACGAAAATTATTAGGGCTTAATGATGATAAACTAACGCCAAATATGGTGATGAATGCCATTCTTAAAGCAGATGCTGATCTATTATGGTTTGGCGGAATTGGCACTTATGTTCGTGCCAGCGATGAAAGTAATGTTGAGGTTGGTGATAGAGCCAATGATGCAATTCGTATCACGGGTAAAGAAGTTAGAGCCAAAGCAATAGGCGAGGGGGCGAACCTTGGTATTACCCAATTAGCAAGAATAGAGTATGCACTAAATGGTGGTGCAATAAACACCGATGCGATTGATAATTCGGCAGGTGTAAACTCATCTGATTTAGAGGTAAACATTAAAATTGCGCTTGGCACTTTGGTGCGAGCAAATAAAATGATAGTCCCTGAGCGTGACGAATTTCTTGCCAGTATGACCGATGAAGTTGCAGAGTTATGTCTGCGTAATAATTATTTGCAAACTTTAGCTATTTCTTTAATCGAGTTAAAAGGCATGTCTGCTTCTGCTGATCTTATTACGTTTATGCTTGATCTTGAAGCTCGAGGGGAGCTTAATCGAGAAGTTGAATTTTTGCCAAACGATATTGTTTTAGCTGAAAGAGTGGCGGCTAAAGTGCCGTTCACTCGCCCTGAGTTAGCGGTGATTCTTGCTTATGCAAAAAATACATTTTATGCACAATTATTGCTCTCAAAAGTTCCAGATGATCCATATTTAGCAAAAGAGCTTTATCGTTATTTCCCAGACGAGTTATATAAAAAATATCCCAAAACCATTGATAATCATCGTCTTCGTCGTCAGGTTATTGCAACCGTTTTATCTAACGTAATGATAAATCGTGGTGGGCCAGCTTTTGTATTTAAGATGACAAGTGCAACAACTGCTGATGCAGGGCAGGTTGCTTTTGCTTATGCTGCAGCTCGTGATTCTTATGATCTAGCTGATCTTAATGAAGCGATTGACGATTTAGATAATAAAATTGATGGCACAACCCAACTCGAACTTTATGATGAGGTGAAAACTCTATTGCTTGAGCAAACCTTGTGGTTTTTACGCAATGTTAGTTTTGAAGATGGGCTATCTGATATTGTTAAACGCTATAGCGAAGGGGTGAAAACCATTCGTGCAAATCTGGGTAATTTCTTGCCAGATTTTGTTGCAAAAAGCGTAGCCAACCAAGCTGTCGGTTTTGTTAATGGCGGCGCACCACGAGATCTAGCCCAGCATATTGCTGAATTATCAGCATTAACTTTATGCTCTGACATCGTGTTAGTTAGCGAGAAAACCAAAACTAGTGTTGAAGATGCAGCAAAAGCATATTTCATGGTGCTTGAAACTTTCAAACTTGGTCGCATTACCGAGCAGGGCAAGAATATTGAATTGATAGATAAATTTGATCGTATGGCGCTTGATAGAGCTTTAGCAAATGTTATGCGCGCTCAGCGAGATTTAACGGTTGATGTGATAAGAGCAGGTAATGGCAAGATAAAAGATAGATTTAACACTTGGAAAATGCAACGTCAAAGCGAAACAGATCGTATTATTGATATGGTTTCAGATTTAACAGGTGATGAATTGAGCGTATCTCGCCTTTCAGTTGCAGCAGGTCTGCTCTCTGATTTAGTGAGGATTTAACAAGGCGGTTTTAAGAAATGGAAATATTTTTCATTTTTTTGTTTTTGCTGATTTTATATTTGCTTTTTATAGTGATTATAAACCGAGCGAAAATTTCAAATGAAAAAATTTCTATTTTAAATAAAGCAAAAAATGCACCTAATAGTTTAAGCAACAAAATTTCTATCACTGTTTGGAATATTGGCTATGCGGGTTTAGGGGAGAATAGCGATTTTGTTACCGATGGCGGCAAAAGCCACTTTGCGCCATCAAGTAATGAGGTAAAAGAAAACTTAAAAGCAATAAAAACCACACTTCTTGAGCTAAATTCAGATATTTATTTATTGCAAGAAGTGTCAGATAAAAGCCCGCTTAGCTTTTGGGTTTCTGTTCGCTCAAGCATTCTAAAAATATTTCCCTCATATTTAGCTTTATTTAGAGCAGATATTGCCTCAATCGGACTGCCTTGGCCATTTCGGGTAAATCATGGTGTTTTAACTCTTGCGAATGCTAAAAACATCTCAACCAATGTCATCACCCTGCCGCACGAACCAACTCTGATAGCGGGGCTATTACATCGTCGTTATGGTTTATTGGTCAGCCGTTTTTCCATTAAAAATTCATCTAAGCAATGGGTGATTGTTAATCTGCATTTGGCAGCATTTGATGAAAATGGTGCAACCAGACAAAAGCAATTTGATACGGTGTTTGATTTTGCAAAAAGCGAATATAAAAAAGGAAATTATGTGGTTCTTGGTGGTGATTGGAATATGGAATTGCATAAAACTAATTTCCCTCATACTACAGCAGAAAAATATCTATTTTGGAAAATTCCCTTCCCAAAACAAAGATTGCCAAAAGACTGGCAAATATCCATTGATAAAAAGATTCCAACAGTGCGATCAAACCACAAGCCATATATAAAGGGCGAAAATTACACTGCAATAATTGATGGTTTTATAGTTTCGCCAAATGTAAAAACAAAGGCAGCAAACACGCTAGATATCAATTTTAAGCACACAGATCATCAGCCCGTAAGCACAAGTTTCTCGACAAAGTAAAAATAAGCCTCTACGCTTACAAAAATAAATAATTGGGGGATTATTAAAATGCAAAAAATTTCTAAAAAAGGTATTTTCTCGTGGATGTTGTTTGACTGGGCGGCACAACCTTATCACACAGTGTTAATCACTTTTATTTTTGCACCCTATTTTGTTTCTCAAGTCGCCTCAGACTCTGTTAGCGGTCAAGCGATGTGGGGGCAAGCAATGGGAATTGGCGGCATTATAATTGCAATTTTAGCACCAATTCTTGGCGCAATGGCTGATATAACTGGGCCACGAAAACCTTGGATTGCATTTTTCTCTTTATTGGTAATTGCGGGCGCTTCATTTTTATGGTTTTCAACCGCAGGCGTAGATTCCCCTATAACTATTCAAATCGCTACAATTATAAACAATTTTGCTTCAACAATAAGCTCTCTTCCCCTTTTGGGTTGGGTTGGGCAAATTGAGCCAATAACGCTTATTCTTGTTGCTTTCATTATAGGTCTTATTGGCATTGAATTTTCTACTGTTTTCACCAATTCCATTATGCCTTCATTAGTATCACGTGAGGAGTTGGGCAAGCTTTCTGGCTCTGGCTGGGCGCTTGGTTATATTGGCGGAATTATTGCGCTAATAATTGTGTTAGCGCTAATGGCGGCAGATCCAATCAGCGGTAAAACGATGCTTGGTTTGTCCCCTATGTTGGGGCTTGATGCGGCTCAATATGAGGGCGAGCGTGCCACAGGGCCGCTTACGGCTTTATGGTATTTAATCTTTATTATCCCGCTATTTTTATTCACTCCCGATATTGCAAAAAATAAGGGTCAAGGTCAGGCACTTAAAAAAGCGTTGGCAAATTTGTGGGGAACTATTCAACAATTACCAAAAAGAAAATCTTACTTTTCATTTTTAATCACCTCAATGTTTTATCGTGATGGGCTTAATGGTCTATTTATGTTTGGCGGAATTTATGCTGCAGGCGTATTAAAAATGTCTATCACTGAAATTGGTATTTTTGGCATTATCGCAGGTATTGCGGGCGCATTTGGCGCATTTATTGGCGGCAGAATGGACGTAAAATTTGGACCAAAAGCAGTAGTTTTCACCTCATGTTGGTTATTAATTCTTGCCTGCACGATTGTTGTTTCAACTACTCCAGAAATAATCTTTTTTGTCATTCCCGTTGAAGCTGCCAGCACGCCTGTAATTGTGTTTTATCTTGCAGGCTCATTGATTGGCGCAAGCGGTGGCGCATTACAAGCTGCCTCTCGCACCCTATTGGTAGATCAGGTAGATAAAGATGAAACAACAGAGGCTTTTGGGCTTTATGCGTTAACGGGTCGAGCAACTTCTTTCATTGCCCCATTCGCCATTGCCTATGTAACAATTGCTTCGCAAAGCCAACGTATAGGCATCACGCCAATCATTGCCTTGTTAGTGCTTGGTGCTTTTGGTTTAATGTTTGTAAAAGAGCGAAGTGCGGGATAAAAAAAGCTCCCTGCCTTTTGGCTAGGGAGCAATATATTTTTATTAGAAAAATTTAAGCGTGGCTAAGCAACCATTGGCTCATTGCAGCTTTTGCGCCTGCACCAACTTTCATGTCTACTGGTTCGCCATTTTTGAAAATAATCATGGTAGGAATTGAGCGAACGCCAAATTGCGCCATAGTTGAAGGATTTTCATCAACATTGAGTTTTACAATTTTCACCTTGCCTAAAAGTTCTATAGATAATTCATCAAGCATTGGGGCAACGGCCTTACATGGACCACACCATTCAGCCCAAAAATCTACCATTACTGGCATTTCTGATTCTAATACTTCTTTTTGAAAATCTTTATCTGATACATTTTGAGCCATTTTTATAGCCTTTCATAATTATTTGTTTGTTTGTTGATGAACAGCTAAGTAGTTTTTGTTCATATTTCAAGTGCAAGCAGTATATTAGTTTTTTCTAATATTAATCAAGTGAAAATTGTAAAACTGCATTTTTTAATTTATCATCACTTAGATACATTAAATTTTCACTCTGTGTCCAAAAAATTGCAGCTTTTATTTTTTTATTTGTGAATATTTTTTTACCCACTAATTGATAAAGACCAAGTTGAGTAAGATATTTTTTTGAAACATCATCTTCATTATTTGCAGGGTTTAAATCAGACTTATAATCAACCAACAAAACCTCATTTTTATTAATTATAATTCTATCAATTCTCCCTGCAATTTTAACTGATTTACCAGATTTTTTAGCTTCAACAAGAAACGGAATTTCTGCACGGCTATTTTCATTAAATAGCAATTTATTTTGTAAGATCGAAATTGCTTTGGTAATTATTTCTTCATGCCAATTAGGCTTTTGAGGCAATAATATTTCAAGCGCTCTTAAACCAATCTCTAATTGTTTTTCACTTTCAATTTTTGTTAAATGCTCAAGTAAGGCATGCAGGGCAACCCCCTTTTTACGAGCAAATTCAGCATCAAAAATTGTCTCAAAAGCTTTATCAAAAATATCAATATCTTGGTTGTCAGTAGCAGCAGTGGAGGGAGTGATAAATTCTTTTGCCTGATGTTGAGCAATTGTTTTTGGGATAAACTTTTCAATAGACTGATTTTTATCCGCCTTAGCAATTAAGGGTTTTGGCTTCAGTTGTTCTTTAGGAAAAATAATTCCCTTTTCATCGCAGCCAAAAATTTCACATTTTTCACTATTAGGCTCTAATGATTTTTTAACTATTTCAAACCACGAACCTTCAATTTGCTTTTCAGTTTTTGCAATACCGCATAGATATAATTCATCTTCTGCCCTTGTCATTGCGACATAAAGTTTACGCCAATATTCAGCAATTTGTTCGGCTTTATATTGTTCGCCAAGCTTGAGACTAGTGTTGCAATTAATTTTTTTTGCTGAAGCAAAAACCAAAAAACCTTGCTTTTCTTGCTCACAAAAATATATTTTTTTATTAAGTTTTGTGGGGTCAGGCGGTTTGGAAGCATCAGCCAAAATCACAATTGGCGCTTCCAGCCCCTTTGCTCCATGTATGCTCATTATGCGAACACCTGTACCATTTTGCGCAATTTCACGTTTAATCGTAACGTTGCTTTTTCGCATTTCATTTAGAAATCCCTGCAACGATGGCTGATCGTTTAATTCATGCGCAAAGGCTAAATCTAAAAATTCACTCAATACATCATCAACTTCTTGCCCCAAACGTGCATGAAATTTTTGCAAACCTTTTTGCGCATATAAAACTTGTGCAAAAAACTCATAAGGTCTCTCGAAATCAAGTTTCTTCCGCCAATCGATTAAAGTTTGATATGATTGTTTTGCAATCTCATTGGGCGAGTTTTTTAATACCCGCCAAAGCGAAAAATTCTTCTTGCGGTTGGCAGCAATATCAAAAAGATCATCTTCGCTAAAGTTAAATAATGGTGAGCGCAAAACCGCCGCCAAATTCAAGTCATCATTTGGGTTAAGCAAGATATCTGCCAGAGCCAATAAATCAAGCACTGCAATATGCTTTGAAAGCGATAATCTATCAGCCCCTAATGTTGAAATATTCCGCTTTTTAAGCGCATTGATTATTTCATGAAAAACCTCATTTCTTGTCTGCACTAAAATAAGAATATCATCAGCTTTTATTGACCGCCCTCGTTGGGCTAATGGGCGAGAAGTTTTAAGCCAATTTTCAATATTATTCGCAATGCGCTCCGCAAGAGCTTTGGCAGCATTTTGCACTCCAATATCATCTTTTTCTAATGGCCATCTATCAGTTGGCACAGTAATATCTTCTTTAAAAATTACAGGCCAAAGCTCCACTTTGCCTCCCAAATCTTTTCTCGCACTCTCATGTGAAATTTTATGCTCATGCGCTAATAAAGCCTCGCTTATGCCGCCTTGCTGACACAGCAAATCAACCGCATCAAGAATATTTGGCAGGGTGCGAAAACTTGCTTTTAATTCAACATTGGCAAATTGTTTTTTTGCATTCTTTGCCCTTAATTTTATTTCAACCCCAGTGTCACTAAACAGATGCGGCTTTGCCCCCTGAAAAGAATAAATTGATTGTTTTTTATCGCCAACAGCAAACAAAGTGCGGGGTTTTTCTATGCTAGTTTTGCCGCTATAAAATTCCTCACAAAGTGATTTAACAATAGCCCATTGATCAAAATTAGTATCCTGACTTTCATCAACCAAAATATGCTCAATATTGGCATCAAGTTTATAAAGCACCCAATCCATATTTTCACTATTAGAAAATAGCTTATTCGTTTTTTCAATTAAATCACTAAAATCTAACAAATTACGATCTTGTTTTTGCCTTTGATAAAGTGTGAAAATTCCTGACAATAAATCAATCAGCGCAGATGATTTTTTCACCAACTCAGCAACTCGAATTTTCTGCACCAAATCATAAAGTCGATCCGCCTCTGCTAAAAGCAAAGTTGAAATATTTCCTGGTGTATTTAGAATACTGTTCCGCAATAGCTTTTTACGCAATCCAAATTCTTTAGTAAGAAAAGCATCAAGAATAATTTTATAGTCAGGATTTTTTATATCAACAAGATTTAATTTGTCTTCAAAAACAAGGCTTTTTGGATTTTCTCTTGGTGGGTGAATTGCAAAAATATCAACATAATTTTTGGGAGGAAAAAGCGACTTTGCAACAATATCATTTGTTAAACTTTCAACGCTCTCATCTTCATTATAATTTACAAACTTCTTGAGCTGCTGTTTTGATTTTTCAACATCAGTCAAAACTTCGCTTAATTCAGCACTATTATAAATCGCCCCATTTATAGCATCACTTATTTGGCTGTCACTCATATTTGCCAGTAACCATTTGATAGAATTTGCAGCTTTATTTTGTCCCCTAATTCCCTGCGCAATCACCTGTTCACGAGCTTCATCAATAAGATTTTTAGAAACCACCTCTTCCATTACGGTGAAATTAATTGGCACTTTTGCTTCAATCGCAAAGCGATGTAATACGCTCTCGCAAAAGGCATGAATGGTGTTTATTTTCAAACCACCTGGAGTTTCTAAAGTGCTAGCAAAAAGCTTTCGTGCAAATAACAGGGTTTTCTCATTTGCTGGTTTTGAGTTTAACTTTTCTAACTCAAGCTGCAAATCATTGTCATTCATAAGCGCCCATTTGCTCAAACGTTTTGCTACCCTCATTCGCATTTCAGCCGCCGCCGCATTGGTAAAAGTTAGGCAAAGCAAATTTTGCGGAGCAACCCCAATTAACAAAAGCCGCAATACCCGATTGACCAAAACATGGGTTTTACCTGAGCCAGCATTTGCCTCAACCCAAACTGAAACATAAGGGTCAGAAGCCATATTTTGCCGTTTTATTATGTCGCTTGTTGGGGTAATTTCACGCTCATTCATGCCTCGTCCTCTACCCCCTCAGCCAAGCTCCATTCGCCCGTGCGTGCTAAATGCTCATACGCACCAACAAAAGTTTGTTTTGGAGCGGGAAAAACCCTCGCACTCATTGGCGTTTTGTCAGAAAATAACATCTCTTGAACATGCCGACTAAGCCGCATGATTATTTCATCTATTGCCTGCTCTAAACTGCCCTCATTTGCAAAATCGGTAACTTCAAATGCATCGGGTGAATTGCTGATTTTGATATATTTAAGTGATGTAACTTGCGCACTTTTTATGTCAACAAAAGCCCCCCCCTGCGCCATTGCCGCCTCTAATAATAATTGTGGTGCAAGATATTCTCTCATTTCTGTTGCCGATGGAAGTTGGCCTGTTTTGAAGTCAATTATCTCTAAACTGTCGTCGTTTTTTATATCAATTCTATCGGCTTCACCTCTTAAGGTGAAAATATTCTCAGCGGCGGGCAGTTCCCATTTTCCAGAAATTTCTGCATTTCGAGTTGATATTTCTGCATCTCTTATTATTTCAAACTCAATGAATCTTTTAGCCATTATTTCAAAACGAGCTTGATATAGAGTTTGTAAATTTGGTCTGATTGTAAGCGAAGAAAAAACCTCGTTGGAGATATTGATTAATTGCTCAAACGCATCGGGAGCTTTGGGATTAATTTTATCCTTGATAAAGTTTTCAAAAATTTTATGAATTAAACTACCTCTATCTTTTGCCTCAACCTCAGCCCCCAAAGCATCAATTGAATTTAGCCCCAAAATATATTTTGCATAAATATCATAGGGCGAGCGGATTAATGTCATAATTTCAGTAACAGAAAGACTTTTTGGGCGAATGGCAGCAATGGGGCAGGGCGAGGGGCGAGTGGCGGGTTTTGGATTAATTTCAAAATCAAGCCTTTCAGCCTGACTAAGCCATTCTCGCCCTTTTTTTAGACAGGTATTTTCAGCCTCCTCACCAATGAAAGCAAAAAACCTTTGCAAAAATCTAGAGGGTAAAGCAGGGGTAGTGCCTATTCTTTTTGAATATGAAATAATGACATTTTCATTGCCCATTGCCATTTCAAAATCATGCGCTGCTTGCCCAATTTTTTTTTCAGGCGCACTAAGCCCTGCTGCAATTGCCATATTTCGACTAAGCCAAGCACCAGAATCTACAGTTTTGGGCCAAATAGTTTCGTTAAACCCAGCAATTATTATTAAGTCAGGATTTTGCAATCTCGCCTCAAGCTGCCCCCAAATATAAACCTTATTATTTGCTTTATTAGGCGCAACAAAACTATTGCCCCCCATTAATTCTTTTAATGATTTTGCAATCTCAAAGCTGCTTAAACTCGGGCTATTGCTATCATTAATTTGTATAAGCTCATCAAGCCAGTTTAATAATTGTTTCATGTCTGGGTTGATATTTATTTTCTCATCATTAGTTTTAATAATGCCCAAAATTGTGTGATTTAATATCTTAGCAAATTGCGCAACATAGAATTTTTCTTGTTTGAATAGAGATATAATTGGTGCAAATATCTCTTCGATTTTGTTGAGTAAATTCTCTACTTCCACCCCCTCACTTTCATTCAAATAAAGCGGGATATATTTTTGCTTACCTGTTATATTTTCTTTTAAAGCTAGCTTAAGGGCAGCAATTCCATCACTAGGTTTTTGTGATCTTAACAACCCAAATTCAATTAAATCCGCAATCTTAGCAATATCAGCCCGCCCCAAAGCAAATGTAGAAAATTGATTTTTTAATAATGCAATTAAATCAACTGCCGCAAAACCACTCTTTGCTGTTGCTATAATTAACCTAAGAAATCTACCAGCTGGCGTTTGAAAAAGTGGCGTGCCAGCACTATCATCTAAGATAATGCCAAAGCGCAATAATTCAGCTTTTATCCGCCGAGCGAGATTTTGATCTGGCGAAATAATGCCTATGCTATGATTTCTTGTGAGTGCTTCAATACTTGCCATTGCAATTGATCGTGCTTGCATTTCATCATTTGGTGCTTCAATAATTGAGATATTCTTTATCGCTTGTTCAATGTTTAATTGCTCTTGTTTGCGCTGCTTTGCCCAATTTGCACTCTCATCAATTAGTGCCATAGAATAGCGAATTATTTTTGTGCGATTATGAATATTCTTTGGCGCTAATTCTTTCACTTCATCTGGCTCAAAATCAAGTTGTGCAAGAGTTTTCGCCATTGCATATTGCGAATGTCCGCTTGGATTTTTTTCTTTATTTAGCAAGAGATGAAAAATGTTTCCCTTTTTATTATTAAATCCGGGTAATACCACCACACCACGCTCAAGTTTGCTAATTGCCTTTAATAAATTTGATGTTGCAAGAACCGATCCCGTAGAGCCAGCGGCAATAACAGGTTTATCAGCAAAAATTTGTTTTGCCGCATCTGCTTGACGTTTAATAATAATATTGCGCAATTCAACGCTATCAATTTTATTTTCTTCATGCAAAATTTTTGGCCAAGCCTCAAGCGCAAGATCTAAAAACTCTAAAGTTTGCTGCCAGTTATGAGCTAGATTTTCGGGGGCGATATTTTTAAGGTTTTTAATCGGAATATCCTCAATTAAAAAGCTATCAATCAATTGACAAAGCGAAGTTGAAAGAGCTAGAATTTCACTATGATTTAGGCGAGTATCTAAAGTTTTTCCCTCGCCAATATCAGTGGGCAAGCGTCCGTTTTTTATTGCCCAAGCCTCAATCATTTTTGCCAAAATCATTGAGCGTTTAATTTTTGAAACTTGTTTTGGCAAATGCTCCACGTCAAATGGTGGCAAAAAAATTGCTTCTTCTTCATTCTGCTCACCAAAAGTAGTAATATTAGGCAGTAGCGCACCACCCCCTAATAGATCAGAAAATTGCTTGCAAAGTTCGAATTGTGCGCGCCTAGTTGGCAAAATAATATTAACATCACTAAGCGCAAAATCCCCACTCATATCCCAGCCAGATAATAGCGTGCCATCAAGGATATTAAGTGCCAAAACTTTCAAAAAATGCGCATGCGGAGCAATAGTAAAAATAGAGTGTTTTTGCAACTTATTGCTCATTTATCAATCAATCAGTTTATTTAGTCGCTTAGTTTCACCAATTATTCTTATATTTCTTGCTTGGCTTGTCGGCTCAATTTCTATATATATTTGCCAATTTGCAATCGCCTCAATATGTGAAGAATTTTGTGGCCATTCAACCAAAATAATAGCATTTTTATCATCAAAAAGTCCCAATTCATCAATTTCATTTTCATCATTAATTCGATATAAATCAACATGTAAAATTGAGATTTTTTTATTCTCATAAGGCTGAACTATTGCAAAGCTTGGCGAGGGAATTTCTATCTTTTTATCTTGCATTAAAGTGCGAATAATTGCACGAGCAAGCGTTGTTTTCCCCGCCCCTAAATCTCCATAAAGCGCAATAATATCGCCTTGTTTTATGGTTGAAGCAAAGTTTTTTCCAAATTGCTCACTAGCATTTTCGTCATAAAAAATAAGCTCTTTTACAGCCATTATCCACTCATAAGTTGTTGGCAATTAAGCGGAATAGAAACAATAACTCGAGTACCTTTTGGTTGCCGACTTTCAAGTGTTACAGTGCCTGAGTGTAAATTTACAAATGTTTTTACAATAGCCAAACCAAGTCCTGCACCCTTTTGATTCTTGCCTTTCCCCCCTCCTTCAAATCGAGAAAACAGGCTAGCTTTCATTTCATCACTAATGCCAATTCCTTCGTCCTCAATCATAAAAATAATTCTATTTTGGCGAGTAGAAATGTTTAGATTTATTTGTGAGCCAGCATCAGAAAAGCGAGTAGCATTTGATAAAAGATTATATAGAACTTGAACAATACGGGTGCCATCTGCATAAAAATTTGGGAGGTTTTCTTCAATATCAACCACTATATTTATAGGTGTTTCACTATCTAAAGATTGGAAATTACCAACCAGTCCTGCTTTTGCTCTTTCAACCAATTCAGCAATATCTTGAATTTCAATATTCAGCTCTAAAATGCCTGCATCAGCATTTGCTAGGTCTAAAACATTATCAATTAATACTCCAAGAGTTTGAGAAGAAGAACGAATATAATCAGAATATGAGCGCTGTTTTTCATTAAGCTTGCCCGCAGTCTCAGAGGCAAGCATGTCTGCAAAGCCAATTATATTTGTTAAAGGTGAGCGTAATTCATAAGATACATTTTTAACAAAAGCATCTTTCATTTTATCGGCGGCGACAAGTGCATCATTTCTTTCTTTTAATACCCCCTCATAAGAGGCAGATTGGGTAACATCAATAAATGTAAGCATGCTTTGCCCATCGGGCAGACGAGTGATTGCATAATCAATCAAACGACCATCAGCTAATTTTAAGCGCTCAGATTTATCTGACCTCATAGGGTTAAGGTCAATAATAGATTGCTTTAATTTATTCCAAATTATTTCGCCGTCCTCAGGCATATTTTTGTTACAGCTTTTGGCAATTTGCTCAATGTGTGGGTGTTCGCCCAATTCATTCATTGGCAATTTCCACATTTGTGAAAGGCTTTTATTTGAAAGGGTAAGCCGTGCATTTGTGCCAAACACCGCAACACCTTCACTTAAGGCATTAATGGTTTCGTTTTGCACGCTAACAAGCGCATTATGTTTGGTTTCAAAAGCAAGTTGATTGCTAATATCTTCATAAATATAAATCACGCCTTGATTTTGTGAAATAGGCACAGCGGTTACTTTTATTGTTTTAGAATTTGGTAGAAACCAATCTCTTATACGAGTGGCATTTAAAGAATAAGCAGCAAGATGCTCGTCTCGCCATTCACGATAATTCACCTTGCTTGGTAATTGACCTTGGGTGTGCATGCGATTAAGCATAGCTTTCTCATCTATACCAGATTTTAGCCATTTCTCATCAAATTGCCATAACTCGCTAAAAGCCTTGTTGAAATGTTGTAGTTTTTGATTTTTATCAAAAATAACCATTGGGGTGCTAACAGCGTTAATATACTCAAACACATTATTATTAGTTTTTATAGATTTTTTTGGCTCTAAATATCCAATATACCCATTTTCAATTTCCACAAGGTTTACTGAATGGTTTTCAGTATGATTTGTTTTTTCTATTTTTATATAAGCAGAATTTGAAAAAACAATTTTATTATTTTTGTTTTTAACAAAGGCAGGTAAATCTAATAAAGCAATAATTGTCTTTGCATTTTCGATATTTGCTACATTTGCAATTTGAGAAATATCAGTTTTATTATCTTCTTCTTTTGCATTAAAACGACGAATACGAAGCGCCACTTGCCCGCCAAGAATATGCCCACTGATGCGTAAATCATTCCCATCAAGGTTTTTAAGATTAATATCAAAAACTTTAGCATCGGCTCTTAGGTTGTTAACTAGTTGTTTTAATCTTGTTGCATCTTTTGTATTTAGCCATTTGTTATAATTGGTGACGTTATTAAGTGAATAATGATTATTAAATATAATTTCACGCTGACCATGAATATCTGGTTGGGTATTTGATTGTGACCAAATGACTATAATTTGCGGTAAACCTGCAAGTAATATTTCGTAATTATCTATGCTAGCACGCATATTTATCATTTGTGATTTGGCCTGCTCGTCAGCTTTTTTTCTTTCAACTTGCGCTCTGTGTAAAAAGAATAAGGCAATAATTCCAAACGCCAGAGCGCCAAAAATAATTGCAAATGGTGTTGCAGTTATTAACATAGAGGCAGAGAAAGGTGCAGAGATTGCTCTTTGTGTAAAGATAAGGGTGAGGGCAAGGGTAAAAAAAGCGGTGAAAAATCCGCTTAGATTCCAACGATTCCGGATATTTGCCGGTTTCATGCCTATCCCCTGTTCATAAAATAATAATTTTAGTGAAAATTAACTTTTAACACCGAATCACCATTCAACATAACGGGGGAGGGAATCGGCTCACAAGAGGCAAATTTGCCTCTTGCGAATCTTTTATTAGTTTTGAGAGCTTGACTAATTTAATATCTATAGTGTTCGGGCTTAAATGGTCCTTTTTGGTCAACCCCAATATAGTCAGCTTGCTCTTTTGTTAACACTGTTAATTTTGCGCCAAGTTTAGCTAAATGTAATTGTGCAACTTTTTCATCAAGGTGTTTTGGCAAAATATGCACACCAGCATCATATTGCTCAGTTTTTGTCCAAAGTTCAATTTGCGCCAAAGTTTGGTTAGCAAAAGAAGCGCTCATAACAAAACTTGGGTGACCTGTGGCATTGCCAAGATTTACCAAACGACCTTGTGAGAGCAAAATAATGCGCTTGCCTTCATCAAGTTCAACAATATCAACTTGCGGCTTAACATTTGTCCATTTGAAATTTTGCAATTCAGCAACTTGAATTTCATTATCAAAATGCCCAATATTACAAACAATCGCCATGTCTTTTAGTTTTTTCATGTCATCAATTGTTACAATGTCTTTATTGCCCGTAGTCGTTACAACAATATCCGCACGATGTGCATCGTCAGCCAAACGAACAACTTCAAAACCGTCCATTGCTGCTTGAAGTGCACAAATTGGATCAACTTCAGTTACTAAAACTCTAGCACCAGATCCCGCAAGCGATTGTGCAGAACCTTTGCCCACATCGCCATAACCACAAACAATAGCAACTTTACCTGCCATCATTGTGTCTGTGCCACGACGAATGGCATCAACTAGGCTTTCGCGACAGCCATATTTATTATCAAACTTAGATTTAGTTACACTGTCATTTACGTTAATGGCTGGGAAAGGCAAATCGCCTTTTTCATGTAGTTGATAAAGACGCATAACGCCAGTTGTTGTTTCCTCAGATACGCCTTTGATGTTTTTGCGAACATTTGAGTAAAAGTTAGGCTCGCTTGCTAAGCGCTTTTTAATTTGTGCATAAAAATATTCTTCTTCTTCGCTTTTTGGGTGGTCAAGCACAGATGGATCAGTTTCTGCTTTTGCGCCCAACAGCACAAGCATAGTAGCATCTCCGCCATCATCAAGAATCATATTAGCGGTTACACCATTGCCCCAATCAATAATCTTATCAGCAAAAGTCCAATACTCTTCAAGCGTTTCACCTTTATGAGCAAAAACAGGAATACCCGCTTTAGCAATTGCAGCGGCGGCATGATCTTGAGTTGAAAAAATATTGCAACTAGCCCAACGAACATCAGCACCAAGTGCCACAAGTGTTTCAATTAATACCGCAGTTTGAATTGTCATATGCAAAGAGCCAGCAATGCGTGCGCCCTTTAATGGCTGGCTAGCGGCAAACTCTTTTCTTATTGCCATAAGACCGGGCATTTCAATTTCGGCCATCTCAATTTCTTTTCGCCCAAAATCGGCTAGTGTGATATCTTTAACGGCATAATCAGTAAAATCGCTCATATTTTCTTCCTAAAATTTATTGTATTTATCAGCCTTATAGACTCTCATGCATTCGTATACAAGAAAGATATAAAGAAATCTTTATATGATTAGTTTTCTTCTATTCCTTCCTGATCTTCATCAAATCCGCTATTCACTAATTCAGAAATTGCTTCAAGCGCCTCGCGTGCTTCTGCTCCCTTTGCCCGCACAAAAATGCTCGAGCCAGCCCCCGCACCAAGCATCATTAAACCCATAATAGAAGTACCGCCAACACTTGCCTCATTGCAGCTAACCTCTAATGTAGCGTTAAATCTTTGGGCAGTTCTAACAAAACGAGCCGAAGCACGAGCGTGTAGCCCACGAATATTACAAATAGTAAGCTTTTGGCATAACGCCCGCCCGCAATCATCATCTAGCGACATTTAATTACCCAAAACATCATTTGCTACATTGATATATTTCCGTCCAGCATCTTGCGCCTCACGCACCGCATCTCGTAAATTCATTTCAGATCGCACCCGAGCTAATTTAACCAACATTGGTAAATTCACCCCTGCAATTACTTCAACATTTCGATTTTGCATAATAGAAATGGCCAAATTTGAAGGCGTACCACCAAACATGTCACTTAAAATAACTACACCTTGATTGCTATCTGCTCTTTCAATCGCAGCAATAATATCATTGCGCCGCTCTTCCATGTCATCATCAGGGCCAATGCAAATTGCCTCACATTGCTCTTGTGGCCCAACAACATGCACTAATGCCGCACGAAATTCTTCTGCTAGCCGCCCATGAGTTACTAAAACAATCCCAATCATAATATCTCTCCAAACTATATTTTATCATTGTATATAAGTTTTGAATAGTTAGGAAATAGTTTCAAGTTATTTATGATATTTATTAGTTATAACTCAGCTAATGCCTGCTTAATTAGCAAAATTTGATGCGAACTATCAGTTAGTTTGCGTTCTGGAATAGGGCATCTAGCGTATTGCATGCCTTCAATCTTAGCAAAAAACTCTTCTTTTTCAGGCATGCGAGTTGTTTTTTCAACTAGATCAACAATTAAATTTAACTGGGCTTTTTCTTGATATGGGAGTGAGATGATGCCCCGCCCACGTAATTCTATTAATCCTGCAATATTTTTAGGCGGAGACATGAAAATTATATTATTTTCAATAATAATATCCACTCTATCATCGGCTATAAGGCTAGATTTTCCTTTGAAATAATCTAATAACTCAAGTGTTAACAAAGACTTTCCATATCCTTGCTTGCCACGAATTAAAACTCCTTTGCCATTTATTACCAATGCTGTGGCGTGAATATTTTTCATTTTCTTTTTAATCGCTACTTAAGGGCAGGCTAATAGTAAAAATTGCCCCATTCTCATTTATTTTATTATCAGCAATAATTGTTCCTTTGTGTGCTTCAATAATCTGCTTTGAAATAGAAAGCCCAAGCCCGCTATGATCTCCAAAATCATTTTGTCCCTCTCTATCGGTATAAAAGCGATTAAAAATCTTATTCGTATCGCCAACAATCCCTTTGCCCTCATCAGCAATAGTGATAATGACTTTATCGTTTTCACTTTGAATATCTAAAACAACATTGCCGTTTTTCGGCGAAAACGAAATTGCATTTTCAATTAAATTACTTATTACCTGCGCCAAACGATTATCATGCCCAATCACCATAATATTATTTAATGAGTTTTCTTTAACAATCAGATTAACACCTTGCTTTTGTGCCATATCTTTTTGCATCGAAACAATGGTTTTTACTAATTGACTAATATCAACACTTGAAGCGTTCTGGCGTGCTAATGCTGCATCAAGCCGTGAGGCATTTGAAATGTCTGAAATTAATCGATCTAGCCGGCGAATATCATGTGCGATAATTTTATTTAAGCGGTCTTTGTCTTTTTTAGTTTTGGCGAGCGGCAGGGTCTCAACTGCACTTTTTAGTGAGGTGAGCGGATTTTTTAATTCGTGCGCAACATCGGCGGCAAATTTTTCAATCGCCTCAATTCGATTATAAAGACTATCAGTCATAGCACGAAGCGCACCGCTAAGATCACCAATTTCATCGCTTCTATAGGTGAAATCAGGAATTTCAGCCCTATCATTCACTAAAGTTTGTGCCTTTTCAGCGGCAGCAGATAGGCGACGAATTGGCCCAGCAATAGTGCCAGCTAATAAAAACGATAAAATCGAGGTCACAAAAGCCGCAGCAAGTGCAATACGCAAAACACTCATGCGCTCAGATTCAATAATATTCTCAATATCTCCGGGGGCAGTAGAAAGCAAAAGCACGCCAACAATCGCATTTAGCCGTTGCACAGGCACAGCAACCGAAATAATTAAATCATCATCTTTATCAATTCGCACCACTTCAGCAGGCGCACCAGCCAGCGCAGATGTTACCTCTGGATAGCGCTTTCCTTCATCTTGCCCATATTCAACATAAAGCGCATATTGCGAGCCAAATAGCCGTGTAAGCAAAGAATTCCACGTTTCGTATAACGAAAATGATTTTGTTTTGCCTGAATCTTGAAGAGGTGGAAAAACTTGATTTCTAGAAAAAATATTCTTACTATCAATTATTAAATACCCCTTCTCATCATAAATCCTAGCTCTGGTTTTTGTAGGTGTTACTAAGTTTCCTAATAATGGAGCGGCTTTTTCTGGATCAATAGGAAATTGCAAACTTGGATCAAAAAAACTTAATGGTGATAAAGCATCACCTGTGCCAAATTGTAATAGTCTATCTGGATCAACCAAAATCATATCACTATCAATACTTGCAGAAGCAGCAACTGCGGCAGAAATTATTTCGCCCTGCACCCGCAAAGATTGCACCCTTGCTTCAATTAACCCAGTTCTCCACTGATTGAGATATAAAATTCCAAACACCAAAGTACCAAGTGCAGCAAGGTTTAAAAATATAATCCTTCTAGTTAAAGATGATAGAAATGTAACTGCAATAAAACGGCGCATCAGTCGAAAAAAGGTCAATAAACGCCCACCTATTGCTTTGGATAAAATAGGTTTTTTCTTTGATAATTTAGAAGATTTTAACTCGCTCATTTTACCCAAACTTTAAAGCTTTCACTATTCTTTAAAGCGATATCCTACGCCATAAAGGGTATCAATCATATCAAAATCCTTATCAACCACTTTGAATTTTTTGCGCAACCGCTTAATATGGCTATCAATAGTTCTATCATCGACATAAACTTGATCGTCATATGCAGCATCCATAAGTGAATTTCGGCTTTTCACCACTCCGGGGCGAAGCGCCAAAGCGTGTAAAATTAAAAACTCTGTTACAGTGAGCGTAACCTGTTTGCTATTCCAAGTGCAGGTATGCCGCTCTTCGTCCATCACCAAAGCACCACGCTCAATTATAGTTTTTGAGGCTGACCCATCTGCATTTTTTGCCCCTGTTGCATTATTTTCACGTGCCTCGGTGCGTCGTAAAATTGTCTTCACTCTTTCAACCAAGAGACGTTGCGAAAATGGCTTTGAGATAAAATCATCTGCCCCCATTTTTAGCCCAAATAACTCGTCAATTTCTTCGTCTTTTGAGGTGAGAAAAATTACTGGAACGTCAGATTTTTGTCTTAAACGCCGCAATAATTCCATGCCGTCCATACGTGGCATTTTGATGTCAAGAATTGCTAAATCTGGTACATTATTGGTCAAGCCTTCAAGTCCAGAAACGCCATCAGTATAAGTTGAAACAGAATATCCTTCAGCCTCAAGCGTCATAGAAACCGACGTTAAAATATTTCGATCATCATCAACCAGAGCAATCTTAGGCATGGCTTTTCCTTATTGTTATAATTTGTGCCTTTGATGTTGCTATAAATATATCTAAATTAAGGCAATTACAATTTATAATATATGAGTGGTGTTTTAAGATTGCGAATAAAAAATATGATTGCCAATTTTTGCAACTCTATTAAATACCTTTGACCAATTTGGCGCAACCGCTGTTGTATGATAATAAAGCACGCTAGAAGGCAGGGCATTTAGCTTTTCACCACTTTGAAATTTCTTAAAAGCGGCAAATGCAATTAGGTTAGATTTAACCCAAGCTTGGCGCACAATTTTATTGCCAATTCCACCATCATCAGATTGCCCATCACAAGCAAAAGAAAACTGACAAGAATATTTTTTGCCATTGGCATTTTGAAAAATCACACCGCATATTGAATTGGGATAGCGTTTGCTTGCAACTCGATTAAGAATAACATTAGTCACCGCCCATTGCCCCGCCTCAGTTTCACCACGAGCCTCATGATAAATAGCCTGCGCCAAACATTCTCTCTCGTTGGTGGCATTTTGCACCTTGTCTTTGGTTGAGATATAATTTGTTTCAACAAAATCTGATAATGCCTGATTGTTAAGTGGTTGTTGCTCATCCTGCCAATTAGCAGGCTGAAATAGGTTAGTCTGATTTGGCGCGCCAAAACTAAAAGCGGCGATTTGTTTGTCAGCAATATAAGAGCTTAAAATTTCTGAATTAAGTTCAGGAGTGCTTTGTGCTTTAGCCCCAATGCTAACAAATAACGCAGCGATTAAAACTAGCATAAATGCCATATGACTAAATAAGTCATAGCTTTGTTTTGAGGTTTTTATATTGATGCGCAACATTATATCCAAATAAAAGTGAATTATTTTTACGGCAATATAACGATTTTTTTGCAAAAGTCTAAATTATATTTACTTTTGGTTAACTATGAAATTTAAGCAGAAATTAATCTTTGTTTTTAGCAAAAAACACACCACTGGCAGCAAGCATAGCACCTGCACTTATTACAATGCTAGCAAGCCACAAATTGCTATTTGCTTGGCTAATTCCAAAACCCACTAGTATCAGTGTGCTTAACAATGGCGTTAGATATGCCCCCGCCCCAAGAATTTTTATATCACCCTGTTTCATTGCATAATCCCAAAGATAAAACGCTCCCCCAACAGGACCAATACCAAGTGCTAAAATTGCTAACCATTCAGGTGGGCTTTGCGGCAAGATTGTTTGCTCAAAAATTAAATGTGCAAAACTTGCGAGCAGGGCAGTAACAAGGCAAAAAAGCGTAACGGCATGGGTTGGGATATGTGAGACTAAGCGAGATAAAACAGAATATGCCGCCCAAACAAAGGCCGCCGCCCCCGCCGCCATATAGCCAAAAACAGCATTCGAGGAAAAAGCAAAATCATTGCCATTGCTAACAATCAATATAACCCCAAATAACCCAAGCAAAACCCCAATAATATGCCACCAAGCAAGCCTGCCGCCGCCGTGGTTTTTAGGCAGCAAAGTAGAAAAAAGCACAATCAATAATGGCCAAAGATAATTAATAAGGCTCGCCTGCAAAACGGGAGCATTTTGCATCGCAATAAACAATAAAAAATGGTAACCAAATAAACCACCAATCCCCAGCGCCCAAATTTCAAACGGCATTTTAGCAATTTCAAACAGATTTTTACGCTGAATAATACTGGTTATTAGCCCGATAATAAAAGCAATAAAAAAGCTCATAGCAACTAATTGGAAGGCAGGGATATTTTTAACAAAAGAAACCAAAAACGCCAAACCCGCCCAAAGAATTATTGCGCCAAAACCAATGATTGTTGCACGGGGTGAGTTGTTATTCATATTGATTCTAATGCGCCTCGTCCCAATTATTTGCCGCTTTTGCATCAACCACCAATGGCACAGATAGCTGAACCATTGGCTCGCTGGCTTTTTCCATAATGCTAGAAATCGCCAAAATAGCAGCTTCTTCATTTCCCTTAGGAGTTTCAAAAATCAACTCATCATGCACCTGTAACAGCATATCCGCATCAATATTTTTTGCTTCCAATGCCCCCTCCATATGAATCATCGCACGGCGAATAATATCGGCGGCTGATCCCTGAATTGGTGCATTAATTGCCACTCTTTCCATAAATGCCCGCTCCATTGGGTTTTTAGAGTTTGCGCTTTCAAGAATTATCTTGCGCCCAAAAATTGTGCTAACATATCCCTGTTCTTTTACCAATTTACGTTGATTATCCATATAGTCTTTAATGCCAGGAAAACGAGCGAAATAGGTCTTGATATATTCCCCCGCTTCAGTGCGAGAAATGCCAAGTTGATTAGCTAACCCAAAAGCAGAAATGCCATAAATAATGCCAAAATTTATCGCCTTT
>Ga0256834_1000787_pt1 | contig 22338 bp, 20 predicted proteins | sample 4281140metaG_FD_190536 | JGI IMG/M metagenome (GOLD analysis project Ga0256834, IMG submission 190536) | Hydrothermal vent microbial communities from East Pacific Rise, Pacific Ocean - 4281-140 | ecosystem: Environmental > Aquatic > Marine > Hydrothermal vents | place: Pacific Ocean: East...
AATCTACAATCATTAATTTAAATTCGTTGTCATATCTTTTTGCCATAATTCAAATATAGTTTTTACTCTCTATAAAATCGTAACATCAAAGGTAGACACTTCAGTATGAGCAACCCAAAGAGCGTAGCGGTCTGGGTGCGAAAGTGAGATAGCATAGTATTCAAAGCTATTTTAATAAGTCTTGATTTTTTGATTCGTTTTTTGGACAAGCAAAAAATGAATATAAGCTACATAAAACCAACTCAATATATTGCCCTTGCCTTTCCCTCAGCTTCAAAAACTCCGACCAATCTTGCGCGTGCCACGTAGTTGTTGTACGCACTTATGCCGATGGCAACATGCTATCACCACAACACCCTCGTTCAACTCGCTGGCGGCTCGCCTAAATGCTACCGTATTTTAGCTTGCGATAACCTGCAAAAACAACAAGCATAAATTCTGTTATAAACTGTTGACAAATAACATCTTGTGATTGCATTTAATACAATACCTTTATATCAACAGATTATTCGAAACAAATTGTATCAAATCAAACCACATTAAATATATCATTTTGCTTTATAAATAAAATATCTATTGATTTATTAGGTGTTGCCTGTAATGGCGGATTTCAGGTCTGAAATCCAAAATTTAAGTATAAGAGTATCTAAATAAATTATTAAAATATTGAGTTGTCGGATTTGAGTATTGGAATGAGTAAATGAAATAATAGAAAAATTCTAGATTAACTCCTACTCTAGCCTTTAGATTTGTAAAGTAAATATTTTCTTATTTATTAAGTATTTAACTTTACAAAAAAGAACGGAGTGAACTTTCACTCTGTCAAGATTATTAAGATCTATACTTCGTATTAGTCTCCGTTCTTTTAATTTTGATTACAAAGAACCAAATAGAATTTCAGTTTCATCCTTATAAAGGTTTTAGTCAACGTAATCTTTTTTCTAATTAAAAACAAAATTATGAAAATTAAACAAACTATTGGCATTGACATTAGTAAATTAACTTTTGATGTTCGGATTCATTCCAATCAATGTTACCATGTATTTGACAACACTCCAAAAGGCTTTAAAGAACTTATTCATCATTCTGATAGAGGAATACAATATTGTAGTAATATTTACACACAAATACTCAAAAGAAAAAAGATAGCTATAAGTATGACAGAAGAAAATCATTGTTACGAAAACTCACTCGCAGAATGTGTAAATGGTATTTTAAAAGATGTGTTTTATCTCGACCAGACCTTTACAAACACTGCACGCGCAAAAAGAGCTGCAAAAAGTGTTATTAATTTATACAACCAAATAAGATTACACCTATCTTTGGATTGTAAAACCCCAAATATGGTATACAAATTAACAGCGTAAATTTAATTTTAACCTATGTAAACCATGTATCTTAACGAATATTAAAAAAAATGAAAGATCTTTATGTTCGAGTAATCAATCAGAAAATTGAACATGATTTTGGTGAAAATTTAATTTTAAAGAGCGGGTTAACACTATGGGAAATACGACCTAAACATATTATCAATAGAAAATTAGACACCAAAGGACTTTCAAATAGATTTGAATTATATTTTGAAACAGAGTTGCTTAATGAAGCATATGAAAGACTAAAAAATGAAGGTGTTCAGTTTTTGCATGAAATTCATGAAGAACCTTAGGGCAAAGAACAATTCGTTTTTTTGATTATGATAAACATTTAATTGAAATAGGAGAGACTCTTGATATTTTCGTTAAGAACATGAATAATACAGGACTTTCCGTAGAACAAATTATTGAAAAAAGTGGAATTCCTATTGAAACGATTAATATCATCTTGAAAAAGAGATAAAAGGATTAAATATTATGGACAATGTAGTACATCTTGATTACAGGGCTAAAGAACTTGATAATTTAAAAAGTAATCAGAAAATAATGATTATTCGAATGCTATGGGGTGGAAATTACCTTATGGTCAAGTGAATAAATCTGATATTTTGTATTTCATAGAAAATAAAGAAGGCGGGCTTGTAAAGGGAAAAGCAATTGTTAAGAATATTTTTAATTCGGAGAAATTAACAAAAGAACAATCAATTGAGATCGTAGAGAAATATCAAGACAAATTACTTTTAAACAAAGGACTTGAAAAAAGATTTATAGGGAAAAGATATTTGGTTTTAATCACAATTAAAGGTTTTAAAGAACTTGAACCTTTTAAAATTGACAGGTCTGATTATGGAAATATGGACAATTGGTTGCCAGTCGAAAATATTGATAAAAAACAACTCCAAATTATTCAAGAAAAATTCAATAATAGATCAAGAAAAATTATAGGATATAAAACTCCTAAAAAAATGATGGATTTTGAACTAAAATATGTAGCTTAGACTCAGCTTAAAAAAGCAACGTTTGTTGCGTTAGAACCTTGAATGCAACCTCCATTTTGCAAAAGAATACGAATAGCATTCCTAATTACTTTTCCACCTTTACCTGCTCTACCAAATTCAGAGCCATTTTCACGCGTTCTTTGAAACGCAGGATCATTTGCAATTCTTGAAGCATCCCCCTTTTTCACGAGCAAGATCTCCAATAGTACCTTTTAATTTAATTATTCCCGTCTGTCTAGCCATAATTATATAAATTTTTAATTCTCAACAAATGAAAGTATCTTTATAAGAGAATTCAAAAACTAGTAACCATCCATTCCTTAAACATACTTTTATTCCTAATAAAGACACTTTAGAGGAGGTTAGGATGAAGCTAGGATAAAGTATCGATAGCGTAATGAGAATAATAAGAGCTTGCCATTCAGCACATTACTGGAAGAAGGAAACGCTATGGGAGAAAGATTTTACGAGAAATAAAAGTACACTTTGGTAAACAAAAACATCAATTTGTAACTATTTATAAGTTTTCGGAATTTTCTGGTATAGAAATAGATATCATAAAACAATATATATTAAATTAAATAAAAAGGGGCAAAATCGGTACCACTTTAAATACCCTACCTCCTACACCTCCTTTATTTATAAAGAATATTAAACCCGTTGCAGTTTCTCTTTCTCCGCAAAAAGCCTCACATAAAATGTAAGGCTTCTTTTTTTTAAAATAAAATTGATATTATTTAATAACTTTGAAACAAAATCTTTATTTATTGAAAAATACAAATCAAAATTCTGTAAACTTAAATAAATATATTAGCAGTACTGGAATTTGCTCACGTAGAGAAGCTGAAAAACTAATTGTTAATGGACAAGTAACAATTAATGGAAAAACAACTCAATTGGGCAATCGTATATTTGAAGGAGATATTATTAAAATTAATGGAAAACCTTTACAAGCAAAGCCTAAAACATTATATATAGCCTATAATAAACCTATTGGTATTGTTTGTACAACAGATTCTAAAGAGAAAAAAACATTGTAAAAGCAATCAATCATGCTGAACGACTCTTTCCAATTGGAAGATTAGATAAACCTTGAAGTAGGTTAATTTTTTTTTGACAAATGATGGTAATATTGTAAATAAAATTCTTCGTGCAGGAAATAATCATGAAAAGGAATATATCGTTACGATTAATAAAGTAATAACTTCTGAGTTTCTTCAAAAAATGAGTCAAGGAATCCCTATACTAGGAACGATTACCAAAAAATGCAGTATTCAAAAAATAAATGATTATACCTTTAAAATTATATTAACTCAGGGTTTAAACAGGCAAATTAGAAGAATGTGTGAATATTTAGGTTATAAAGTAACTAAGCTAAAACGAACACGTATTATGAATGTTAATTTAGACCGCTTAGAAACTGGTCAATGGCGAGAATTAACAAAATGATTGCATCCTCTTCTAAAACGGAAGATGCTTCCAAAGATTATCAGAAAAAAAATACAAATGATGGAGTCTTGATTTTTTAAAAGGAAATTACTTAAAGTATTGTATGATAATTATTACCTTATCAAATTTTATAATTAAAAAGTGTGAGTTTGCCCTATTAAAATAGTGTAACATCGGGTTTTTCATTTCTCAAATGTATATTTTTAAATATCATTTATGGAATTTACTTAACGAGTTTAAAAACTTTTATTTTGTTTCTTTTACTTGCTTCATAAATCTGTTGATAAGCTGAATTATTTTTCGTATCCATACTATCTAATAAATATGAAGCATTTTCAAAATCTCCAAGTTCGCGATACATTTCGGCCATTAGTAATTGTGATTCATCTGTATTGGGCTTATAAATTTTGGCCAATCTCAATAAATTATTTTTAAACAGATCCTTAATCTTAGCAGAATCTGTTTGCTTTTTATGATACTCAAATAAATTACTAAAAACACTTGATGTTTGATACCGGATACGATCATTTAAAAGATGCCATATTTTAATTCGGATATAGGTCTCTTTTTCCTCTGTATCAGCAAAATCCATATCTAAAAGATCTGTGTAAAATATAGTGTGTTTTTGTAAATGATCTTCTTCAAATCCGGGAAAAAGATTGGGAATGTTGTTTGCTTCTAGAAGGTCAGTTGTTGAATCATCAATCTTTTGATCTGCTAAAAGAGCTTCTTCTTTCCAAAAAGGTTTATTACAGGTGCTACAGATAAGGATCTTGTAATCTGACGGGATTGGAGAATCACTATCTACTTTTCCATCTGAAAAAACCTCTGACTTGTTTATAAAATAGGATGTTATTTCAAAGCTGTACATCCTGTTTTTACAATGAGGACATATTAAGGTATTGGTAATAAATGTGGTCATAACAGATATAAAATAGTAATCTTTAAATTTACACTTTTTACATTGTTTTAATGTTATTACATCAAAATATCTTTGTAATAATAATAACATCATGTTTTATGTTACCTGATTTAAAATCATTATATTAGCTTTATATTTTTTGTAAATTGCAAGAGAGGTGATGAAGTTGAAAAATCACTAAATTTAAATGATCAATTTTTTAATTTCACTGGTACTCTTTGCTGTATCTATTTTTCTTTTGGTGATATTCATCAGAAATGGTCTTAAAGGTGCTGAAAAACTTGATTATTATTTCTTACAAAAGAACCATTCAAATTATCCCGGTTTCTGGTGGTATTTTCGTATTCCCTTTTCGGTAGGTGTAATTCCTGAATATTTTTTTGCAATTGTTTTGGGATACGAAAACTATTTCAAAAAGAACTGGTGGGCATTAAAAACAGCATCTTTTATTTCTGTTTTGGTTTTTGCTGTCGGGATAAAGCATCGGGCTACCCTGACAGATTATTTCTCATTCTCTTTTCTTAAGGAAGATGGTTTTTCTTCTCTGTACACCTCTGGGAATAAAATTATTTTAATAAATATTGCAGTTCTCTTCTTTGTAATATTATTTATTTTTATCTGTATAGAAAGTATAAAAATGCAGGGTTTTTATGCACTGTTAAGGATTATAATATACAGTTTTTTAAGCTTTTTAATGGTAAATCTTACTTTAATTGCCTTGTCTCTGATTATTTTAGTTACAGTAGTTTATTTGTTTTTTAAACTTATCGGACTATTCTTCTTTTCTTCTAATAAACATAAAGATACAGACAACTCTGAAGAAACTGCTGGATCTATATTAAAAGGTGGTTTTAAAGATTTTAAAAAAGACCTTTATGAATGGGAAATGGAAGAGAAAAATATCAGAACAAATAATAAAAGAACTGAAGAGGATAACAAAGGTAAATTAAAAAGACCCCGAATTACCCACAGAATCAGAACCGTACAAAAAGAAAATAAAATACCAAGAATATATCCCGATTAAAACACTATGGAAATATTACCCTTTAAAATATTGACATGAATTTAAAAGCATATAGAGACTTAGTAAAAGAAGCAGATTTATCCTATGTTAATAAAGAATACGAGAAAGTCTTTAATTTATATATACAGGCATACCAATATATAAAAGAGCATCCTGAATACAAAGGAGGGAAAAAAGAAGGGAGTAAATCACATGTTTCTGTTATTTATGATAATCCTACGTTAGAAGATGTTCTCAGTAAAATAACCACAGCATGTTTAGTCACTAATAATTTCAGTGATACCGAAAAATATTTTTATGAAGTACTTGATCTTGTAAAAGCCAATAAGGGAGAGGAACATTTTGATACAACCACCGCTATTTCGAAACTGGGGCAATACTATCATAAAACAGAAAATTATTTAAAAGCAAAACAGTATTCTGCTATTTCATACGCAATGAGAAAAAGAATTCTTGGCAATGAAAATAGCTATACATTGCTTGCTGCAGAATGGCATAAAGCATCATTAACTTTCTTAGGAGAATGGGAGGAAGCTGAAAAAAAAGGTATTGAAATCCTTGATATTCAAAGAAAATTACTCGATAAAGATGATCCTAAACTATTCGTGTTAATCAGGAGTCAGGGTAATATTACTTTTGCATTAGATAAGTACTCAGAATCTAAAAAATTATATCTCGAAGCCATTGAAATAGCAGATAAAATCTATGAAATAAATTCGGATAAATTTTTAGAGTTAAAATTTGATTTGGCCAAAGTTTATTATTACAATGATGAATATTCAAAAGCAGTTGATCTATTACAAAAAATACTATTTGATTATCAGCAGGAGTATCTGGACAATATGACAGTAGCCAAAATGCACAAGCTATTAGCTAAAAATTTAGATTATCTACCAGATAAAAACACTGCTATTGAATTTCATTATCGGGAAGCAATAAAGATTTATGAAGATGAACTTGAACTAGAGGATAGTAAAATATTAAATTTATATTATAATCTGGCTTATTCTTACTTGATTGAATCAAAGAATTACAGCAAAGCTGAAGAGGCCTTTAATGTAATTCTTGAAAGAAGTGAAAATAAATTACAACAAAATTCGAAGCTGATTCTTGGTTCAATAGCTTATTTAGGTGAAGTTTATTATGATGGTTATAAGAATTATAGCAAAGCAGAAGAATTTTTACAAAAAGCATTGAGAATTATTGAGCTCTCTGAAAAAGAACATAAAAAAAAGAAACTCCGAATTGATTATTATTCAACTCAAATACTGATTGATAAAGGTAAATCTAAAAAAGCAAAGAAACTCTTACAGAAATGTATTGAGACTTCTATACAAATTTATGGGTTAGAGGGAGATGCTACCATTAATTTAAGAGATTTGTATTTAAGAAACTTTTCGATCAGTGATTATGGTATGAAGCTTGCTGTAAGGTATAAATATCATAATGCATCTTCAAAAAATCACAATAAATATGTTTCGGATGCTTTTAAAGCAGATTCCAAAAACAAAAAGGTAAGGGTTTTTCTTTCCTCAACCTTTCAGGATATGATGCCCGAAAGAGAATATTTGATAAAACAGATATTCCCAAAACTCAAGAAACTTTGCAGAAGTAAAGGAATTGATTTTACAGAAGTTGATCTAAGATGGGGCATCACTGAAACGGATGCAGAACAAGGTAAGGTTATTGAAATTTGTTTAAATGAAATAGATAAAAGCCGACCTTTCTTTATTGGTATGATAGGAAAACGTTATGGTTGGATTCCTCCCTATGAAAATTCTGCAGGATTTAAACGAATGTTGGAAAATTATAATTGGATTGGAAAAGATATTGAAGATGGCTTAAGTGTAACCGAAATGGAAGTCCAATATGGAGCATTGAGGAACCCGGCAATGAAGGGCAACGCCTTTTTTTATATTCGTGATGACAGTATTGCTCCTGAAGATCCTGATTTTAATAAAAAAAACGACTCTGATTTACATCGGAAATTGGTATTGCTTAAAGAAAATTTACGAGAGCAAACCATATTCCCTACAATCGATTATAATTCTATTGAACAACTGGGAGATGCTATTTTTGATGATCTAAAGCAAGCCATTTTTGGAGATGAAAAGAAATCAAAAAAACTAACAGAAATTGACAAAGTAAGAGAAAAGCAATTAAATTTCGCAAAATCATTTACCGAATTTTATATCCCGGATGATAAGATAAATAAAAAAATGAATCATTTTTTATCCGGATGGCCAACAGTATTTAATTTTCTTTTTTCCCACACTAATAAGCTGGTTCTTTTCGGAAAAGCAGGAAATGGCAAGACAGCCTTACTGGCAAATTCTATAAAAAAATATTATATAGATGAAGAACAGATTCCTTTATTTTTTCATTTTGTAGAAGCAGATGAAGACCATAAAAAAAGTGGTGAAATTGTTAAAAGGATTATCGATGAGATCAATTTATTATCACCTACCAGTATTTATCTAAAGGATATCGATTTTCAAAATCCAGCAGCAATTCTCGAAAAGGTTTTTATAAGTGTAAAAAAGAAAATAGTAATTGTAATTGATGGCCTTGAGAAAATAAAATCTCATAATTTCTTTTCAAGCTTAAACTGGATACCGAAAAATATTCCATCCAATGTTAAATTGCTTTTTTCGACCAACAATAAGGCGATTCTTGATTCCCTTAAAAAAATTGGATTTGAATCATTTGAATTAAATTCACTTTCTAAAAAACAACGAGAAGATTTTATTACGAGCTACCTCGATAAGTTCGGAAAAAAACTACCACCACATATTGTAAATAAAATTATAAATGACGATATCTCCCATCATCCTTATTCGTTGCTGTTGTTATTGGATGAATTGAGAATTTTTGGTGTTTTTGAAGAACTGAATGATTTTATAGATAACTATCTGGAAGCGAGAGATGCCAAAGAACTCTTCATCAAATTATTTGAAAGGATGGAAGGGGATTATGAAGATGAGATAAAAGGATTGGTGGGTAAAATTCTTTCGATTATCGCTTTAACTAATAAAGGGTTAACCGAAAGTGAGATTATAGAGTTAACAAAGTCTGCTCCTATGTTTTGGTCACCAATATATCATTCGGTTGAGCATTTTTTATACAGGAATATAGGGCGGCTTTCGATTCGAGATGAAGACTTTTTAGCAGCTGTAAAAGAAAAATATTTAACAGACGAAATTCAGGTTAAAAAGATTCATCGCTCTATGGCAGATTATTTTCAATCGTCAGGAGACAAGGATCGTATTTTTGATGAATTGAGTTATCACCTTTATGAAGTAAATGCTTTTGAAGAACTTAAAAATCACCTTGCCGATATTGAAATTTTCATGCTTTTTGCCCGGTTAAATCCAGATGCTTTGAATAAATATTTGGGTGAATTACGAAGCAATTTCGATTTGATTAAAACCTTTAAGGATTCAATTCTAGATTATGAACAAAAGCCGGGTGTACACTCTTTAGATATTGCTTCGGTGGCGGATAAAATAGGAACCTTAGTTTCTCAGGATGCTGAAGATATTGTTTTTTTTAAAGAAAAATCCTTTCAAATGATTGAAAAGGAGTATGGAGAGAATCACATAGAAACTGCAAAACCATTGTCTTCATTGATAGATGCATTGATAAGACTTCAGGATACTGAAAAATTTGAAAAGTATTCGCTCAAGGCATTTACACTTATTGGTGAATGTGAAATTCGTGATATGAGATTTGTTTCATTGCTTTCAACCATGTTTCAAATTTCGAAACTTATGGAAGAGTATGAGCAGGCCGAGGTTTTTGTACGTGAAGAAATAGCTTTATTAGAAACGATATGGGGAGGAGAAAATCTGGCTATGGTTGACCCCTACGTCAAGTGGGCTGAATTATTAAAAACTAAAGGTGAATTTGAAGATGCGATAACCTATTGTGAAAAAGCAATAGATATTGTAGAACGGTTCGGTGGAAGTAATCACTTTTCGATGTTTATACCTTTAGACATGATCGTTGAAATTTATAGGGAGCAAAAAATGTTTGATGCTGCGCTTGAAACTGTTGAGTTTTCCATAGCTGCCAAAATAAAATCACTTGGAAAAAATCACCTTGGAGTTATTACCTCAAAAGTGATGAAAGCAGGTTTATTATTTGAATTGGAAAGGATTGAGGAAGTAGAGAAAATTCTTCTGGAAAATTTTGAAGTAAGTAAGAAGTATCTGGGTCTAGAGCATAAATTAACCCAGACAAATCTGAGTATGCTACTTAAAAGCTTCGAATTACTTTCCAAACCCAAAAAGCAAGAAAAATACTGGAAATATTATTTGAATAAATAAGAATAAAAAGATTTAGTTTAGTGAGTAGATAATTATTATGAAATACCAGAGTACAGATTGATTAAGATATTATGGAATTAACACCTGCTTTAAAAAAGATTGATCAGAAATTAAAAGAAATGTCACCTAATTACAAATTTAACAGGGGTGTTGATAGGATTATTATCGAAACCTATGAAAAGGCTTTTGATATTGTTTTTTCAGAATCGTATAAGCAATTTCTCGAATATTTTGACGGAGGCCAGATTCAAGAATTTTATGATCCCTTTTACATAGATATGACCGAATTTGAACCTGACAGTCCAAAATGGAGTAGTTACTGGCTTTTTAGTTTAGAGGAATTAGTCGAGAAATACAGAGAACTTACCGTTGACAGATGGTTTATTGAGGAAACACTGATTGGCAGTTATCCGGTTATTCCGATTGGCAGAACACCTGGACCGCATCATAATACCATTTTTATGTTTTCAAAAAAAGGTTTAGAAAAGGAGTCTCCTGTATTTGCCAAGTTTGAAAATAAAAATATTTCTTCCTGTATTGAAATTGCCAAAGATTTTAATGGCTTCTTGGAGTGGTATGTAGAATCAGAAGGCTTTCCTCCTATAAGTAAAATAATTAAGGCGAAATCATGTAATTCGTTTATAAATGAAAATGGTATTATTGATATCGCTCAAAAGGAAATTTCTAAAAAGGAAATTATAAAACAAAAAACAGCAAGGATCCAGTTATTTCCTGATGATGAATGGTCGTATTGTGAAAGAGGAAATGCTTATTTAAGGTATGGTCAGGTACAAAATGCTTTGGATGATTTTAATAAAACCATTGAACTGGATACGAAACAAGCTTTTTTTTATTATTGCCGGGGGGAGCTGACTCTTGAATATGGAAGTCAGAGAAAGGCTTTGATAGATCTGGATATAGCAGTTCGGCTGGAACCTGATGATCATTTTTTCAGAGTGAGAAGAGCAGATGCTTTTTATAAACTTGGAAAAATAAATAAAGCTTTGGCAGATTGCAATGCTATTTTAGATAAATATCCTCTTTATGAAATGGCATTGGATATGCGTTACAGGATATATCAGGATCTGGGAGATGTTGAAAGAGCTAAAGCAGATAAAGATATGCTGGATAAGATTGAAGATTAGAACTATTTAAATAAAAATTAAAAATATGGAAGATGAAACTGAAGCTTTTATAGAAAGCTATAAAATTAAAAAAAGAGTTGTTAACTTTATTAAACGTTACGATTGGATACTGGTAATCAGCTTAACAATTTTTAGCTGGATACTGGGATATATTGGTTACTGGGTCTATTTTAAAGAAACAGGAGTTGATAAATCAATAACAGATATTGCCTATGCAACATTTCAGCTATTTGTATTCGATTCAGGATCCATTGAAAGTCACCCCCCCTTTATTCTTGATATTGCCAGATTTTTGTCACCATTCACTTTGGTTTATGCTGCCTTTATTGCTTTTATGTGGTTTATTAATAAACAGTATAAATTAGTAAAACTTACGTGGTTTAAAGATCATACAATTTTTATGGGGATTGGTAAACACGGGAAACAATTACTGGCAGATCTGCAAAGATCAAATGAGAAAATTGTAGTTGTAACAAAAGAAGAACCTATACCCGGAGAAATACCTAATCATCCAAAAACTGTATTGATAACTCAAGAAAACAGAGATAATAAACTCTTAGATAAAATACAGATTGAACATGCAAAATATGTAATGTGTATGGATGACGGTGAACATCAAAACTTATCAGCAGGAACTTTTATAAGTGATTATCTTAAACTAAATTCAAAAGGGAATAATACTAAAATATTTATTCAGACTTCAACATCTTTCATAGAGCAGTTAAGAGATCTTGACTTTGAAGATAAAGCAAGTGATAATCATAAACTATTTGATCATAAAGTTCATTTCTTTAGTATTTATGAACGGGCAGCACACTTAATTGCCAAAAAGTATTCGCCTGATAAATATGTGAATTTTTTAAAAGAAAGTAATACTCAGGCACATATTTTAATAGCGGGTTTTGATGACCTTGGACAGGCTTTACTTTTACAGGTCGGGAAAATGTTTCATTTTGCAAATAGAAACAGACTTAAAGTCTCAGTTATTCATAATGATAAAGATAAGGTAGACAGGTTTATTAAAAAATATCCTGGGGCTGAAAAAGTTATGGATCTTAATTTTATTCCACAGGATGAAATTGATATAAGGAACATTTATGAAAAAACAGGTAATTCAGAAATCCATACAATATATATCTGTGTTGCTGATGGAATCGCCGCTATAGAGATATATAACACTGTAAATCAGTTTATAGTATCTTCAAAAATCATTTTATGTTATGAGAATTCAGATAATTTTTTAGAAAGAATTGTTAGAGAAAATGTGTATCATTTTAGAGTTAATGAGGAAACAATAAATATGAAATCTATTGTAAAAGAGGATATTGATAAACAGGCAATGCTCGTTCATCAAAGTTACATGCTGAAAGAAGAAGATAATAATGATAATAAGATAAAAGAACTTAAAAAATTGACACACCAGGATTGGGAGAAGCTAACAGAGCGGACCAAAAATGCAAATCGAAATCAGGCAGAACATATTGAATTTAAATTAAGGGCTGCCGGATGTATAGCCAAAGATGATCCAAATATCGATAATAATAAATTATATGATTTTAATACCGATAAAAAAATGTTGGAAATATTAGCTGAAATTGAGCACAGAAGATGGAATGCAGGGCAGCTTTTAAACGGATGGATCTATGGAAAGAAACGAAATGATCAGTTACAAATACATGATAATATCATTCCATATGATGATCTCAAAGATCCTGTAAAAAAATACGATCGTGATGCTATACTCAATATTCCGTTAATTCTTTCTGTAGTTAAGAAAAAAGTGGTGAAACTTTAAATTTTTATTAATTGAACAGTGCTGGTCAAAGAAACACAAATTTCAATTATTGAGAAATTTTATTATACATTTCTTTTATTCTTTTTTTGAAGGTATGATTTCCGGGTTCATCATTTAAGGACATTCCTTTATCCCAATTAAATCTGGCCATATCAATGTTGCCGTTTTTAAAGTGAGCCAATCCCAGATAATAGAAGACTTCAGCAATGGCTTCTTCTTTTAAAACACTCTCTTTAGGAAATTTAGTTAGATATTTATTGAGTGATTCAATGGCTAATTCATATTCATTTTCAGCAATAGCAATCTGTCCTAAATAGAGTTCCATCGCCACATTATACTCCTGATTCCATTGATTGGTTCTGAGAAAATCATAATGTTTTTTCATCAATTTGAGATTATTATTGAAATTTGCTATTTCAAATTTATGGTGTTGAATTACCATTAACCAACGTTTTGCTACATGGTTTGTAGACTCCAATCTTTTAAAAACCTTAATTGCATTATCCAGAGTTGTGTTGAATTGGTCGAGGGAGCTCAAACCTCCAAAATATGCGACACGATCCATAACACATTTTGTAATCCATTCGCTGATTTCATTATTAATTTCCTGAGCAAAAAAGACACTTTGTTTAAATGCAGAATTTGCTTCTTTAAAATTTCCTTTTAAATAAAGAATATAACCAAGTTCATAATTGGATGAAGAAAGTTGTTTATTAATTTTTGAAGTATTTTTTGTTGTTTCAAGTTCTTTAAGATATTTCTTAATGATCTTTTTTACATAAGTGGCTGCTTCTTTAAGTCTGGCATTTCTTCTCAGGTAACCTACAAATCCAGAAAGGAAGAGTAAATAATATTTATCAATAAAAGTATCGTCTTTTAAATGTTGTTCAATATTTTTTTTATTGGAAGTATACTTAAGAAATTTGGGGTAGAACTTACTCTGTTTCCGGTATACAAAATAGGTATGAATCAATTCAAAATCGAATAATTTGTTATGCTGTTGACAGTATGAATCTAAAAATTCTAATACGGAGGAGAAGAGTCTTTTTTTGTAATTTGAATCTAAATTCTTTGTCTTGTTTATTAATTCAAAAGTATATTCCATTTCCGATAAACATTCATAGAATCTGCCTGTTTTAAATTTAATGTTGATATAATCCTCCTGTTCAAAGAGATTTATTAATTCATTAGGTTGATTACTTTGATAGAACTGGAATGCTTGTTCAGATAATTTCCTCAAATTATAAACTCCCTCAGTAGTTACAAGTGATTGTTGTTTAAAATATTTAGCGAGGTTATAATGGATTCTTTTCTTTTCTGAAATATTATTTAATATATCAGTATGGATTGCATTTTTAAATTGGCGGTGAAATAATGCCATTAAGGAAACATTATCCGACATTCTTTCGATTAAAAATGGAGAAAGATGGCTATATAAACGTGCCCAGGGGGCAATGGGTAATTTGTTTGATAGATTTTTATGAAACTGATTTTCAATTACATTCATAACATCAGGATCAGATGATAATATATCCAGAATTTCTTTTTCACTCAAGCCGTTTTTGGCACATTCTAAATATCCGAATGTTCGGCTTACCAGAATTCTTTGATGGTGATAAACTAAAGAAAGGTTGCTAATATATGTTCTGATAATAGGTATAACACCATGCTCCAGTGTTTTATAAAATTCCGTATCAAAACTCTTCCATTTCTTAATCTCTTCAAATGCTATAATAAGATACAAAGGAGAATTCCCTGATTTTTCAAACATATCTAAGACATAATCTCGTTGTTCGGATGTAAGGGATCGATTAGCCTGAAATAGTAATTTTGATAAAATGGTGTCTCCGTCATTTCTTTCAAGTTGCCTGAGCTGGATAAAATTATTCGGATGTTTATTTTCATTGAATTTAACCTTTAATAAATCCAGATACCCACTATCATCTTTGTAATAATCATCTTCCAGTAAAGAAATTATTATCCTAAGCCCGGAGGGTAAATAATCTGGTAACCAGCTTAAATAACTTTTTTCTTGTAATTGATCGAGAGCATCGATAATAATTACTGTTGGGATTTTAATACCTGAAAGAAATTTTGCTACTTGATCATTAAAACTCTCATCATTGAATATTTCGCTAAGTCTCTGTGCCATATTCTCGTCAATTTCTCTAATTATTGACACCAGTAAACTTCGGATATTCGATGATCTTTCAGTAGCGCCAACAAACCGGTAGATCAGTTTATTCAATTTAAATTTACTTGCATTGTCGATTACCTTTGCAATCAACGAAGTTTTTCCCATACCCGATTTAGCATAAATAACAAGTGGAACAGGTGATGTGCCAGTGATATACTTTTCTATACGGTTGAGGATCTTATTTCTTCCAGTAAATATTTTCAATCTTTCCTGCTTGAAGTAAAGGTGCTCACTTTTTATTTTTTCGTCAGTACTGCCATTATCAATTATTTGAATTTGCTGTGCCACGGAAGATTTGAGGTAATGTAAAATTCGATCCCGAAAAACACTCAGATAATTATCGTTAATTATATTAGTAGAAATTAAATTGCTTTGTAATTCCAGTAAATTTTTTTCTAAAAGTGTCTTCTTTAAGTTTGATTTGAAAAGATTTAACCTTTGCTCATTTTCATCAAAAAAAATGGATGGATAGGGTTTGTGATTATTACGATCGATTTCACGGATAAAACCATAAACATATTCCATATCAAGCTGATAATTATGATTACTTCTCTCCTCCGATTCGGTTTTGGCACCTAAATATTTACGATAGGGATACATTCCTTCAATAACCTCGTGCTCTGTTGCGGAAATGGAATATTTCTGTTTGTCGTTAACAGTTCCAATTTCTGATGTGGTATTTTGAATTAAATCCCGAAGTCTGTTTTCAACAATTTCCCATTGTTCGAACTCAATAAATTTTCCTGTCCTTTGTTTTATGACATAGGCTGTCGAATGACCTGAAAGAATATGGTTTTCATCATGTTGATACCATTTTTGAAGTAGCTTTTGCTGCAATTTTTCTCCGGAATAATAATTTAGGATACTTTCAAATTCTTCTCTTTCAATGGCATAAGGTAATGGGATCCAGCCGTACCGGTTTCCCAACATGATTAAAAAGTTTGGATGTGGATAATGCTTACAGGTTTTCACCTCATTCAAACAAATTTCAATAGTTTTCTGGTCAAGTTGCGCTTCTTCGTTCACACCCCACCTTAAGTCAATAGCCTGAAATTGAAAACCATGAGCTGAACAATAGGCCTCAAGTTTCGGAAATACTTCCATCTGCATAACCTTTCGTTCATTTGTAAAATCACTAAAAGTTGAGGATATAAAGAGTCGAAAGGTTTTATTATGCATGGCGGATTAATTGTTTAATAATGATTTGATTAAAAGGCTATTTGTTCAAAATTATACTTTAATTATATTTCTAAATCTAAAAACCCAAACGTTGCCTTTTTAAATCCTTATCACGGGTGGGAACAAACTCCTTAACATCCTCCAGAGTAATTGTTCTCATCATTTTTCGGGTTCTTTGCTTTTTATCGATATCAGCCATTCGTAATTCATGATTTCTGGTTGATTTTTCCACAATCTTTCTTATTGAACGGGCATTTCCAAAAAATTTATCCCGATTTTTAAATAGGAATGCTATATATTTTTTTAGAAAAGCTTCTGCTTTATCATTAATGGTCAAACCTTTGTTGTTGTACATGTTTACTGCTATTTCCCATAGTTCTTCTTCCTTAAAATCTTCAAAGAGAAAATTGTTATCAAAACGAGATTTGATGCCTGGGTTGGTTTCCAGAAAGCCTTGCATATTTTTGGTATATCCCGCTACAATAACACCAAATTCTCCACGGTGATCTTCCATTTCTTTGATGATAGCAGCGATAGCTTTTTTCCCAAAATCAGAATTATTCCCTTCGGTGATGGCATAGGCTTCATCAATAAATAGAATGCCTCCCATAGCTTTTTTGATCAGATCTTTTGCTTTTAAGGCTGTTTGTCCTACATATCCTGCAATTAGATCGCTGCCATCCGATTCTACCAAATGTCCTCTTTCCAGCAAACCTAATGCCTTGTAAGTTTTTGCAATAATACGTGCTACTGTAGTTTTTCCAGTTCCTGGATTACCCATAAAAACACTGTGTAAAGAAAAAGCCTTTAAAATATCACGGTGATTATCTTTATAATACCTGCTGAGTTTTACAAGCTCATTCACTTCCTGTTTTATTTTGGTAAGTCCGGTAAGCTCATTCAATTCTTCCAGTGCAGTCTGAAGTAGATTCTCATCAATCCCAAGATCTAGTTTTTTATTGGTAGCCAGATTCTCAATATCATCAATATCAACACTTTTAATGGTTGAAAGCTGTGATTTACTTAGCTTTTGAAGGTTTGGATCTTTCATGATCCGTATTCCCATATTCATTTTGGCCTCATCGATCAGGGCATGTGATAAACGGGCGTTTCCAAATGTTTTATCTCTATTCCTAAAGGCTTTGGTCAATATTTTTTTAAGTTCTGTTTGGGCAGCTTTCGATAGTTTTACACCCTTTTTATCAGCAGCAAATTCAGAAATTTTGAGCAATTCGGTTGGTGTATAATCGTTAAAGTGGAAATAATTTCTAAATCGGGATTTCAACCCGGGATTTGACCTTAAAAAGTCTTCCATTTCTTTGGGATAACCAGCTACCATAATTGCTATATCGCCTTCTCCATCACTCATTTCGGTGATCAATGCAGCAATAGCTTCAGGTCCGAAATCGTTGGTAGCATCTTTTTTAAATAACATGTATGCCTCATCAATAAATAAAATTCCTCCTCTTGCTTTTTTTATGGCTTCTTTGGTATCCTTTCCAGATTGGCGTACATAACCTGAGATCAGATCACTGGCTTCAACATTATGCACGTGGCCTTTTGAGAGCAACCCCATAGCGTGATATATTTTTCCTAAAAGTTTTACAACTGTAGTTTTACCGGTTCCCGGATTTCCTGTAAAAACACTATGTAAAACAATTTTATCATCTTCTTCTATACCGGATTCTTCCCGCAGTTGTAAAAAGCCGATATAATCAACGTATTCTCTAACGGATTCTTTAATGTTTTCTAGTCCGATTAAAGCATTCAGTTCTGCAAGAATTTCATTCAGAGGTCTGTCATCAATCAGAATTTCAACAGATTTTTCATCCTTTTTCTTTTTTTCAACCAAAGGATCCTCTACTACTAGCTTTTCATTTTTTTCGTTTTTGGCCTCAGTAGCTTCATTTTCAACCGAACCATTTGACTTTTTAATTAAAACAGTATCATCATAAATACTATTGACTTCTTCATTCAATAAAGCTTCGAATTCACTGATTCTGACTATATTTTTATCCCCTACTGAAAATGGAATTATTGCAACTATTTGATCCATAAAGATCACTTCCATGGTATAGTTATCGTGGATCCAGTATCCGCCTGTTTCCAAACCCCAGCCACCGGTTAAAGTAAAATGTTCTCCAGCTTTTTCATTAGGTGTTAATATAGAGAAATTATTACTGCTTGATATCTCCATACCTGTATCATCATAGATATTGAAAAACACCTCACAATGCCAATCATAGGGAATAAGGTTGATAATCTGAAGCTCACCCGTTATATATCTTGTTGATTCTGAGTTGAATGATTTGAGATAGATTCTTTCTTCAACAGGTATATTTTCATTTGGAGATTCATAGGTCTTTAAAGAAAGAACATTGAGATATGAGTTTGAATCAGGCTGAACCAAACCAACTTCTTCTACATGAAATTCAGTAGAAGAAATGAATTTTTCATCTAAATATACCTCCCACTCATAATTACCCTTTTCCCAGTATTCTCCTCTTTTTTCACTTCCCCATCCAAAATTATAATTGAAAATATTTGTACCTTTCTTAACCTCAGTTTCTTCTTCTTTTTCACAAATTTTTATTTTTTCATCCCCATTAATTTTATTACATATCAGGAGTATTTTAACATCCCAATCTTTTTCATCATAAAGCTTATTATAAAAAGAAATATCAACACTTAAATAGGTTAATTCAGCTCTTTCAAAAACTTTTCTGAATTTCTTTTTACTGCCAATAGACCTATCCCAGGCATAGGTCTTTATATGATTGAACTTTAATGAATCTTCGAGTTTATTTTTACTAAAAAACATAACAATTTTATTTATTCAAAATCTTTTTGGTACTGTATAAATGATCGGATCACATAGATTCCAAATGGGACAACAATAAATAATACTAATAAAAATTCATTAATATTATAATTGAAAAAAACTATTCTAGAGAAGAAGTATATCAAAGTACATACAGTAGTGTATCGTAAATGAGTGCGATCAATTTCTTTAGTGTAAAGAAAATATACGGCAAGTATTAATTTCTGATCTTGATCTAAATCAGTTTTATGATTAATTATTTGCATAGTAGGTGGTTAAGAATACCAATCAAATATATTATAAAATATCGAAAATGTTGTTATTAAAAACTATTATTACGTATAAATTTTTATTCTTGTGAATTGAAAATAAACTACACTAATTCATAAATCAAATTCTTTTTTATTGAATGATTTGGGAGTAAAAGAATTGGATATTAAAGAGATTCCTATTAGAGTTTCTACTACTGAAAGAGCAATAATGGAATGTTTGTATTTAGCTCCACAAAAGTCAGATCTTGTAGAATGTTATCCGCTTTTTGAAGGACTTGTATATTTACGGCCAAAGTTGGTTACATAATTATTGTCTAATTGTAGCTCTATAAAAGTCATCCGTTTATTTCTGTATATGGAGGAAAAGGCGAATCACCAGTGGTTTAAATTTATAAAAAAAAAGAATTAGCAGAATTATGATTACACAAGTATATAAAGCACAAGTTGATTTACTATTACAGGTTTTACACTATATAGCTAAAGAAGAAATGTTTGCATTAAAAGATGGTACTGCAATCAATCTTTTTGTCAGAGATATGCCACGTCTATCTGTTGATATTGACTTAACGTATTTACCAATTAATTCAAGAAAAGAAGCTTTAAGTGATATACAGAAAGGATTAGGAAGAATAAAAGTTGATCTTGAAAAAAATGTTAGTGATTTGAAAATTCATACGGTGCCCTTAAGATCCGGAACAGATGTTAGATTCAACTGTCAGGGACAAGGAGCTCAGATAAAGATAGAAGTAAAATACGATTACAAAGGGAAATATATTTCCAACAGAACTAATACAAGTTGTAGGTTTGGTGCAAGGTGAGTTTAATAAATTTGCTGCAATCAATGTTGTTTTGCTTGCAGAATTATATGGAGGTAAAATATGTGCATTAGTTGACAGACAGCATACACGAGATCTTTTTGATGTTAAACTTTTATTTAAAAATGAGGGATTTAACGATGAAATCTGGGAGGGTTTTAAAGTAGGCTTGATAAGTCATTACAAGCCAATCAATGAATTGCTTTTCCCTGTATTGAAAGACCAAAAATCAGTTTGCAGGAATGACATCAATAGAATTCTCTTATGATGATTATGAATTAACACGAGATACATTGATAAAAACTATTACACAACGTCTCACTGACGATGATAAGAAATTCCTTATAAGTTTTGAAATGGGAAGCCCTATATGGAGTCTGTTTCCCCAATCTATATTAAGAGATTTACCCGCTGTTAAATGGAAGTTGAAGAATATCTAAAAGTTGGTACAATTGAATCCTGAAAAGCATAATATGATGATTGGAAAACTTAAATCGATTTTAGAAATTAAATAGCTGATTATACAAATTCTTTTTTAATATCTGTATTAACAAAACCTGATGCATTTAAAGTTAGAGTCCAGTTGGAATAATAAGAGTTAGATTTGTTCTGGAAATTATTTTAATTTTAGTACTGATATTTTACCAAAAATTGAATCTACAATAATGTAGTAAATATATTCTTTTGGTAGTCTAGGAAATTTTATTATTTTCAACCAGTCATTATAATACTTTAGAAACTAAAACAGAGAAAGTATTTTATAAAAAAGAGCGATACCCCTTGGCTTTTCTTATCTGATTTATTATTTGTTTTTCATGGCTTACAACCGTATTTTATTAAATTTCTTGTCGCAAGAATAGTAATAATTTGCAACATGAATTACACCTAATATTATATAAAGAAAATCGCATTCTCTTCACATAGCTAATGTTAAAGGATAAGATTATTCGGTTTTATTATCAGGGAATTTGATTAACTATTGAGGTAATTACATTTTCCATACATCATTCATAAAGTCTTTTTCATCTTCTTTGTTAGGCTTATAATATTTGTTGAAAACCTCTAAACTTTTATGGCCGCTAAATTCCATGATAACCTTGTCCGGAATTTTTTTGTTTTTCATGATGGTAATAAAACTTCTTCTGGCTGTGTGAAGAAATTCTATCATGAAAGGGAATATCCGTTTCAATAATTTCCTTTCCAATTCTCATGTTTTTTTAAACTGTATGCGTGTATTCTAATTCTTCAAAAACATCTTTGATATATTCATTAAATTTTTGAGTGAAAATTATTGGAAGTTTATAATCGTATTGAAATTCTTCTAAAAGTTTTTTTAAGTAGCTATATCTATTAATGGTACTTTTGGAGTTTGCACTATCTGATTTATCATTTTTTTTATTTTCTATGAACAGATTATAAACGGCTAAGAAGTTATAAATAGTTTTTACTTTTTTAAAATGCTTATCAAACTCTTTTCTTACAGTTTCAATGTCAATTTCCTGATTAGAATTTTTATATCGATTGATTATTTCAGTGAAAAAATTTGAATAGCGATCCAGTTGTTTTTTAATTGCTCTATGGTCTTCTGCATTCTTTGTTCTTCCAATTGTATTGTTTGGCTGACGGTATTTAAAATCCCACTCATTTAGTGGTATTTTTTCTCCGGTAGAATAAACAAATTTCTTACCTTCACTTTTAAAATAAGTAGAGAAATAGATTAGTATCTCTCCCTAGCTTTTAGTTTTTTTAAGTTGAATGTGTCTCATAGCAGGTGACAGTAAAGGTATATTTTTATGCTTTTCTAGGCTATAAATGAGATGTGAAATTTATTAACAAAATTAAGAAAGTCAGTGTTTATACGAGTTTAGCTCTATTTGGCTAAAAAAGGTTCATAAACCTCATTCTCCACAAAGAAAAGCCTTGCATTTTATGTGAGGCTTCTTTTTTATACACAAAAACTAAGATTATTTACTAACTTCGCAGCTAGAAACATTTACTTGTGGGACAAACCAACGAAAAT
>Ga0256834_1000788_pt1 | contig 22324 bp, 24 predicted proteins | sample 4281140metaG_FD_190536 | JGI IMG/M metagenome (GOLD analysis project Ga0256834, IMG submission 190536) | Hydrothermal vent microbial communities from East Pacific Rise, Pacific Ocean - 4281-140 | ecosystem: Environmental > Aquatic > Marine > Hydrothermal vents | place: Pacific Ocean: East...
AAATATTTTATGATATTAATTTCCCTCATGTTCACAATAAGGTGATTTTTATTTTCGGTCAATACATACCAGTTTTTATATGTATAAATTATAGTAATTAGTTAACAGCATATTTTTAGTTACCTAATCTTTGCTAATAGCAAAATAAACGTGCAAAAAGCATCATGCCAAGTAATGTATAGATACCGTTCTCCTCGCTAATCATTGCCCCCGTGATAAACGTTAGTATTCCACCTCCTGCAACCATCAACGCTCCTGCCAGTGACGCAGCACTTCCTGCTAATTCTGGCTTCACTGACATTGCGCCAACGTTACTACTCGGCATGGTCAACCCATTTCCCAAACCAACGAAAATGGTTGCGCCAAAAAGAAATAACTCGTGGAAATATCCAAGCGAGAACAGAGCGATGCCAGCCATTAGCCCAACGCACGCAACTATTCTGCCTGCAATCATCATGGTTGTGAGCTGGAAAATTTTAGCGAAGCGTCCTGAAAGCAGGCTACCCAGAAAAAAGCCCACAGTTATCGTGCCAAGGTAGAAGCCCAATTCACTTGTTGACATCCCAAATACTGTCGTAGCGACCAACGGCGCACCTGCTAGGAAGGTATAAAACGCCCCTACCGAAAACGCCCTGCAGAGTGAATAACCCCAGAACTGCTTCGATTTCAAAAGGGAAGGATAGAGCCGCAACTGGCTTTTGAAATCTGACGACCTTTCTTTATGTGTTTCTCCCAAATCGAAAAAGCAAACCAACAATATAAGTAGGCCGATTGCGGCATAAACCATGAAGTTAGTGCGCCAACCAAATAATTCATCCAGCACGCCACCAATCATTGGGCCAACTATGGGCGCAACTGCCATCGCCATGCTTATATAACCCAAAAGGCTAGCCGCTTCTTTATCTGAAAACATATCCTTAACAATTGCAGGTGAAAGTGCTGCTCCTGAAATTATAGCCGCCTGCATCATTCTAAACACTAAAAATGTTGTGATGTTTGTAGAGAGCAAACAACCTATCGATGCAACTACAAACACTATCAGCGTAGCAAGTATAATTGGGCGACGGCCAAACCTATCAGAAAGCGGACCAATGATGATTTGCATCACGGCTGTCATGCCCAAATAACCCGATATGGACAGGCTCACCAAACCATAATCAGCGTTGAAATAGGTTGCTATGTTTGTGAGCGAGGGAAGAAACATATTCAATGATAGAACAGAAAGAGCTGTCAGAAATATGAGCGTGATTATTCTAGGTGATGATATCGAAGCACTCACTACTTGCCCCTTTCAGCACCTTAGTTTCACAGTTATTTTCATCAGTAGCACAGGTTGGAATAAATCTAAATCTGCCCCGAGCGTTGCAAAACTGATAAGCTTTGCAACGGGTATTCAATATCAGATGTGCGAACCTTTGACAATTCAAATCAGAGATTTATAGCCGTGCAAAGATGGGTATGATTTAAAAAGCAAACCTAACCCCTGTTTCTTTTTCTGCATATTCCCATAGCAAACCCCCAATTTCTGCATCAAGAGCATAAGGGGCAATGAATGCTGGGGCTGGATATCCGTTTACTTCGCCCTCCCCATCTGGTCCGATATATGCGAATTTCTTCATTTCCTCAGTTGCAGCAAAGAGGGTGGAAAACGCACCTTGGTTTGCACTCATATAAGCCACGGTTTCAATCATTTCAGGCCTGTCTGTGCGCAACAACTCGGTCTTGCTTACGCCTGGGTGACATGCGGTTGATACTATATCTAGTCCGCTGGCATCAATCTTTCGTTGTAATTCAAACGAAAAAATCAAATCTGCCACTTTGCTTTGCCCATATTCACGGAATTTATCGAATGGCTTTTCAAGTTTGAGGTTGTCAAAATCGATCTGGCCATTGCGATGCGCCATACTGCTGAGCGTAACAATGCGGCCGTGTGCGGATTTTTTCAAAACTGGAAACAACAAAGTGCTCAACACATAATGCCCAATGAAGTTCACCCCAAATTGCGCTTCAAAACCATCGGCAGTTTTGCTTGGCGGCGGAAACATAATGCCAGCATTGTTGATCAACACATCAAGGGATTTTCCACTTTGCACAAAATCTTTTGCAAAGGATTTTATCGCTGCAATGCTGTTGAGATCTATGACCTCAAAACCCAAATTAGCGGAGGGCACTTGTGCTGTAATTCGTGCGCAGGCCTCTTTTAGTTTTTGCTCATTTCGCCCAGCAAGAATTACATGCGCTGATTTTTTTGCAAGCTCAAGCGCTGCCTCATATCCAAGACCTGTATTTGCGCCTGTGATCAAAAAACTTTTGCCTGATTGATCCTTAATCTGTTCTGGTGTCCAATTCATTATGCGCTCCAATCAAAGGCCAAAGGTGGTTTTTGCGTGATAAGTATCCATATATTCTTTCATGCGGGTAATTTTACCGTTTTCAATCGTAAACAAAAAATGGTAGCTATTATCATACTGCGAGCCCATTGCGGTTATCGCTTTCATGTTGGCCTCTACTGCAACTTTATCACCCTCTGCGACCATACCTGTCACGCTAAATTCTGACCCATTTGGGAACAAATCTGCACCGCCACTAAAAAACCCGATGAAAAAATCTTTGTCATGCTCACCCGCAGTTTGCAAATATTCAACCTTACCAGCTATCCACCAGCTAAAGTCATCAGAAATCATTGCACTCAATTTTGCTATATCTGAAACCCGCATTGCTTCAATAAATGCAGATACTAATTCTTTATTTGTCATGTTGTTTCCTAATCATGTTTGATGTGATAGTGATTGTCACAATGCTTTATATTGCTACATTGCTTTCTAAGTGCAAGTAGGCACACTTTTGGTTACTAAGAACATAAAGGTAAGTAATGTTACAAACAAGGAGGTTTGAAGGTTTAAATGGCAGAAAAAAATATTGAAGAATATCTTCGATGCCCGTTTCATCTGGCAATGAGTGTCTTAGAGGGGAAATGGAAATTTGCGATTCTTTATGTGCTGTCGGCGCAAGGCACTCTCAGATTCAAGGAATTGGAGCGTGCAATTCCAGATATTTCAACGAGAATGTTAACCAAAGAGCTCAAGCATTTCGAGCAAAAAGGCATCGTCCTTAGAAAAGCCTACGCAACTGTGCCGCCCAAAGTTGAATATTCCCTAACAAAAATAGGAAGAAGCACTGCTCCGGTGATTGCGAGTATTTCTAAGTGGGGGGAAGATTATTTAGAGGCATATAGCGTGAAATATCAGGAACCTCTATAAAAACCATCAAAACCTTAAGCGAGCAGATAGGATTATGAGAACAATAAAATACCTTTAAGCAAACTACCTATTCAAAACTTACAAATAAACCACATATACCTAAAATCCTCACACCAAACCGCACACAACTAAAGCACACAAACCCAAATCATGTCATATATGCCGTACCGTACGGTACGTTACGGCAAGAATTAATAGCAGATAGTACCTGAGCAAATAATGCTCAAAGTAATAATTTATTTGCTAGATTGATATTATCTCACCGCCAGTTTACAATAAGAAAAACAATTAGGATTATAATATGAAAGCCGTTGGACTATATAAATATCTACCTATTGATGATGAAAACTCACTTGTTGATTTGGAAGTGCCAAAGCCTGAACCAAAACCTCGTGATATTCTGGTCAAGATAGAAGCTATTTCTATTAATCCAATCGATGCAAAAATCCGTGCGCCCAAAGAGGGAGAAGAAAATCCTGCTAAAATTCTTGGCTGGGACGCTAGTGGAATTGTTGAGGCTGTTGGGAGCGAAGTTAGTCTGTTTAAAAAGGGTGATGAGGTTTTTTATGCTGGTGATTTAACTCGGCAAGGCTCAAATGCACAATATCAAATTGTTGATGAGCGCATTGTTGGTAAAAAACCAAAATCTCTTAGTTTTGAGCAAGCCGCCGCCCTGCCCCTCACCTCAATCACCGCTTATGAAAGCCTATTTGATCGCCTTAAAATAGATTTTAATGGCGCTGATAGCGGCAAAACTATTTTAATAATTGGCGGCGCTGGCGGTGTTGGCTCAATCGCTATTCAGTTGGCAAAGCTCGCAGGATTAAAAGTAATCGCCTCCGCCTCTCGTGAGCAAACTATAGATTGGGTAAAAAATCTTGGTGCAGATGAAGTGGTCAATCATCGCCAGAAAATGAAAGCGCAAATTGAAGCTCTTAAACATGAATATGTTGACTATATTGCACTGTTTAATGACACAGATAGCCATTGGTTAGATGTAGCGGAGATGATTAAACCACAAGGGCATATTGTTAGCATTGTTGCCAATAATGAACCTCTCGATATGCTGGCCATTCGCTCAAAATCAATAAGCTTTTCTTGGGAGTTGATGTTCACTCGTGCGATGTTTGAAACCGATGATATGATTGAGCAGCATAATCTTTTGAATAAGATTGCGAGCCTAATTGATGAGGGCAAAATACAAACTACGCTTGATAAGGTGCTAAGCCCCTTTAATGCAAAAACCATGCGCCAAGCCCACGCTTTAATTGAGGCAGGAACAGCAAAGGGCAAGATTGTTATTAGTGGCTTGACAGGAATAGAGCACACACTAATTCGTGAAAAAACTTGATTTTACTAGCTATTCTTAGTGTTTTATATCTTGAGTAATTTCAGTATTTTGGAGGCTATCTTGCGTTTAAGCATTATCAATTTTCTTATAATTATTTTTCTAAGTGCATCATCTCAACCTATTATGGCTCAAACAAAAAATGCAATATTTGCTGGCGGTTGCTTTTGGTGCATCGAAAAAGATTTCGAATATGTTAAAGGAGTTAGCGATGTGGTTTCAGGTTATACTGGAGGAGCAAGCACTAATCCAACCTATAAAAATCATGTTAAAGACAGGCATATTGAAGCGGTAAAAATTAGCTATGATCCTAAAATAGTTTCTTATAAACAATTACTTGATATTTTTTGGCGAACCGTTGATCCAACAGATGCAGGCGGTCAGTTTTGTGATCGTGGGCACTCCTATACAACAGCAATTTTTACTCTTAATGATGAGCAAAACCAAGTTGCCATTGCATCTAAACAGGAATTGATAGACGCTAAAATCCTTAAAGATGAAATAGTAACTCCCATAAGAAAAGCTGAACCATTTTATCTAGCAGAAGATTACCACCAAGATTATTATAAAAAAAGCCCAGTTAGATATAAATATTACCGCTGGAACTGCGGCCGCAATCAAACAGTAAAACAGCTTTGGGGTGATGAGGCATATAAAGGCGTAACAGGGGAAAATTAAAATTGATTTTTATTTTGCCGAATTAATTTCTTTACCATAGCTTCTATCCTTATATTTTTAATTCGGTAACTGTCACCGTAATCTTCAAGCAACTGCCCTCTTCGCAGCCGTTTTTTCAATATTGGCTTGCCTTCACTATCTGCTGCATGAATTTGAAAAAAATACTCTTTGCCAGATCAAGGCCAATCGTAGTAATAATAGCGGTCATGGATGCCTCCTGTTAATAGAACAATTATTATAACGCTCCTATTATGGCTCAATTAGAAGCCGAGAGGGGCGTCCATACCATTACCGTAATTCGTCACCGTAATTCGAGGAATTGCGCGAGATTTAGATTTAGCTTAAAATCGTAAAGCATAACGTTATGGTTTACGGTTTGCTTGTGAATTTTTAAAACTAGTCCTTAATCTTTAATACTACTTCCTGAATACTACTTCCTGAATTTGGAGGGGAAGCAGGAGCTGTTTGAGTTATTTTTGGCTGATGACCATTTTGTGTCTTTTGAGGTTGATAACCTCTAGGCTGGTAGCCTTCATTTATTGATTTAGGTTTATATCCACCTAAAGATTGAGATGTAGATACACCAGATGGTTTCTTATTTTTGGTCATTTTCTTTTTCCTCATCAGTTTCATTCCAAAATTCAATTGCTCTAATTTCTCCTTGAGAAATAAGAATACTTTTTCCTTTGTCTATACTCCATGTATTATCTTCATCTAAATCATATATTCTTTCAATATATAGATCTCGTTCATTTGGGTCAGAAGATATAAATGATTCTTTACCACAAAATCCTGCAATTTTACTGCCATTTTTTAATGTAACCATAATATATTGTTCTTGCATTCTTCCAAATTTCCAATCCCATGCGGAAGGAATGACATGGACAGTGCTTATACCAATCTTATTGCCAATTTTTTTAATCCATTCTTTTTGAGTAACCAATCCAATAATAAGGCCAAACACTACTGGTCCAAGTAATAGTATAGCTAACCAAAGTAGTATTTCTCCTGTCCAATTATATTCAACTGAGATTAATAGCTTAGAAAACGGAAGAACAAAGGCAAAATAAACTAGTGATAAAATTAAATGCGAAAGAATAGATTCACTATGTTTCGGAGTTCGCCCTGTCAAAAATTGTGCTCTAACGAATTGTATTATTAAGCCTGGTACTATAAATATTAGAATTAGATATATATTTTGAAACGAAACAATATCTGTCATCAGTTTATATTCCTTTTTGAATTAACATTATATGATAATAGTATAACCTCTTAAAGAATTACGATGACAGTTACCGAATTAAGCTTTCTCTATCTTCTAAATCCCCCACGTCATTGCGGGCTTGACCCGCAATCCAGCAGCTCGCTGTCTAGCGAGCGCAAAAACATCTCTTGCAAGAAGACTCTAATGCGCCAAAGACTTGGCACACTGGATTATCGGGTCACGCCGTGTCACTCTGAACGAAGTGAAGAAGCTTCTTAGAGGCATAAGACTCTTCACTTCGTTCAGAGTGACACCGTGCTGTTATTCTCCCATCTCAAATTACGGTAAATTACGATGACAATTACCGTAATTAGGTTATAGCTTTATTCCCCCCCCACCCCATCAAACCTTGTCATGCACCTCATCGACAAAAGTTTGGTCTTCCATCGGTGGGCGCACATAGCCCTGCTGGGCGGGACGTTCGTCTAGTACGATTGGTTTAGGTGTCAGATCTTCATAGGGAATTTGTTTAAGAAGGTGAGTGATACAGTTAATTCTGGCGTGCTTTTTAACATCGGATCTCACCACATACCAAGGCGCTTGTTTGATGTCAGTATGGGCGAACATTTGATCTTTAGCTCTTGAGTAAGCTGCCCATTTTTTGCGTGATTCCAGATCCATTGGGCTGAGTTTCCAGCGTTTGGTTGGCGTTTGAAGGCGTTTTTGGAAACGGCGTTCCTGCTCTTCATCGCTAACCGAAAACCAGTATTTAATTAATTTAATGCCTGAACGCACCAGCATCCGTTCAAATTCTGGGCAAGAGCGAAGGAATTCTTCATGCTCATCATTACTACAAAACCCCATGACCCTTTCAACACCAGCTCTATTGTACCAAGAACGATCAAGAATAACCATTTCGCCAGTAGTTGGCAGGTGGGCGGCATAGCGCTGGAAATACCACTGACCCTGTTCACGTTCGGTTGGTGCAGGAAGCGCAACAACACGGCAAATACGAGGGTTAAGCGGTTCGGTAATGCGTTTGATCGTACCGCCCTTGCCAGCAGCATCACGTCCCTCAAAAATCACTACAACCTTTAGTCCCTCATGCTTAATCCATTCTTGCATTTTGACCAATTCCACCTGCAATCGAGCAAGCTCGGCCTCATAACGTGAATTTTTGATTTTCTTACCTTTATCCTCTTGCAAATCTTTATTATCGCTAGACATTATTCACCCTCCTGAATCATAATATTTTAAGTATAGCGCAAATCTTTAACCTTGTCGAACATTCACAATAGCTAAAAATTACGTGGAATTGCTCATTTTCCCTCTTCCCCAAAGGTGATTCTTTGCCTATAAAGCGCACTTAGCAGACATATTATTTTTAATTTTAAGTAAGGCGCAATGCCTTGCTTGATTTTACGCACGCAGAAGAAAGCTAAAATGCCAAAACGTAACGATATAGACACTATTCTCATCATTGGCGCAGGGCCAATTATTATTGGGCAAGCCTGTGAATTTGATTATTCCGGAACTCAAGCGTGTAAAGCGCTTAAAGATGAGGGCTATCGTGTGGTGCTGGTAAATTCTAACCCAGCCACCATTATGACCGACCCTGATTTAGCAGACGCTACTTATATGGAGCCTATTACTCCAGAAATTGTTGCCAAGATAATTGCTAAAGAGAGCAAAGCCTACCCCAATGATAAAATGGTCTTGTTGCCCACTATGGGCGGACAAACTGCGCTTAATTGCGCTCTTTCTTTGCGCAAAATGGGCGTGCTAGATAAATATGATATTGAAATGATTGGCGCAGATGCAGCAGCGATTGATAAAGCAGAAGATAGAGATCTTTTCCGCACTGCTATGAAAAAAATCGGATTAGAAACCCCTCGCTCAATGTTAGCACACAATATCCCCGAAGCTCTTGAGGCACTAGAGGAAATAGGCCTACCAACAATTATTCGTCCCTCTTTTACACTTGGCGGCACGGGCGGCGGCATTGCTTATAATAAACAAGAATACCTTGATATTATTGAAAGCGGTCTTGATGCTTCCCCAACCACTGAGGTTTTGGTCGAAGAATCAATCGTTGGTTGGAAAGAATATGAAATGGAAGTTGTCCGTGATAAAAAGGATAATTGCATTATTATTTGCTCAATCGAAAATATCGATCCAATGGGCGTGCATACTGGCGATAGTATTACTGTTGCCCCAGCCCTCACACTAAGCGATAAAGAATATCAAATTATGCGTGATGCCTCGCTTGCCGTATTGCGAGAAATTGGCGTTGAAACTGGTGGATCAAACGTGCAATTTGCCGTTAACCCAGAAGATGGTCGTCTTATTGTTATTGAAATGAACCCTCGTGTTTCTCGCTCCTCCGCCCTTGCGTCAAAAGCAACTGGTTTCCCCATTGCCAAAATTGCTGCCAAGCTGGCGGTTGGTTACACGCTTGACGAATTAGAAAACGACATCACAAAGGGCGCAACTCCTGCTTCTTTTGAGCCTACTATTGATTATGTGGTTACCAAAATCCCTCGTTTTGCGTTTGAAAAATTCCCCGGTGCTAGCAACCTATTAGGCACGGCAATGAAATCAGTTGGTGAAGCTATGGCGATTGGGCGTACTTTTGCTGAATCTATGCAAAAGGCCTTGCGCTCGCTTGAAACTGGGCTAACAGGTTTTAACGAAACCAAAATTGAGGGGCTTGGCGAAGGCGATGATGAAAATGCTATCAAGGCGGTTTTAGGAACACCAACCCCTGATAGAATATTACATGTAGCCCAAGCAATGCGTTTGGGCATGGATAATGAAACCATCTATCAAGCCTGCAAAATGGATCATTGGGTTTTGGAGCAAATACGTAATATTGTTGATTTGGAAGAAAAAGTGCGTGAATTTGGCCTGCCAGATGATGAAGAAAATTTGCGTTTTCTTAAGGCGCAAGGATTTTCAGACGCACGTTTAGCTGAGTTAAGCAAACAAAGCGCAAGTGATGTGCGCCAAAAACGCCTTCACTTAAATGTGCGCCCAATTTATAAACGCATAGATACATGCGCCGCAGAATTTGCATCTCCTACTCCTTATATGTATTCAACTTATGAAGTGCCGTTTGCTGGTGAAATGGCAAATGAAGCAATGCCAAGCGATAAAGAAAAAATCATAATTCTTGGTGGGGGTCCAAATAGAATTGGGCAAGGCATTGAGTTTGATTATTGTTGTTGTCACGCTGCCTTTGCGCTTTCAGATGCGGGCTATGAAACCATTATGGTGAACTGTAACCCAGAAACAGTTTCAACCGATTATGATACTTCTGATAGGCTTTATTTTGAGCCATTAACTGAAGAAGACGTGATTGAGATTTTAGAAATTGAAAAGCAAAATGGCACTCTTAAAGGTGTTATTGTGCAATTTGGCGGGCAAACTCCGCTTAATTTGGCGCAAGCGGTTGAAAAAGCTGGCGTGCCAATTTTAGGTACGCAACCAGATGCAATAGATCTGGCAGAAGATAGAGATAGGTTTATGTCTTTGGTTGATGAATTGGGTTTAACTCAGCCAAAAAACGGCATTGCCTATTCATTGCAAGAAGCTAGAAAAGTTGCAAGTGAGGTTTCTTATCCTTTGGTCATTCGCCCCTCTTATGTTTTGGGCGGTCGGGCAATGGCTATTGTGCATAATGAAGAACAGTTTGAAAATTACATTCAAACAACTTTAAGCGAATTAGCATCGCCCGAAATTGTTGCGAAATATCCTAATGATAAAGAGGCGCAAATTAATTTTGTGATTGCTAAAAACCCACTATTATTTGATAGTTATTTATCTGGCGCAATAGAAGTTGATGTTGATTGTTTAAGCGATGGTAAAGACGTGTTTATCGCGGGCATTATGGAGCATATTGAAGAAGCTGGAATTCACTCTGGCGATAGCGCATGTTCGCTCCCCCCTCATTCGCTAAGTGATGAAATTATAAAAGAGCTAAAACGCCAAACAACAGAACTCGCCAAAGCGCTAAATGTTGGCGGTCTTATGAATGTGCAATATGCAATTAAAGATGATGAGATTTTTATCATCGAGGTAAATCCTCGTGCTTCTCGTACCGTGCCATTTGTGGCAAAGCTAATTAACCAACCAATAGCCAAAATTGCTTCACGCATTATGGCAGGTGAGCCACTTAGTGGCTTTAATTTATACGAAAAATCCTTTAACCATATTGCCATCAAAGAAGCGGTTTTTCCTTTTGCTCGTTTCCCTGGAGTTGATACGATGCTTGGGCCAGAAATGCGCTCAACTGGTGAAGTAATCGGCCTTGATGTAGATTTTGGCATTGCCTATGCAAAATCACAACTTGGGGCAAGTACCGCTGTACCAAAATCTGGCACTGTGTTTGTTTCGGTCAAAGATAGTGATAAGGCAAGCATCACGCCAGCAATTAAAACCCTTAAAGAAATTGGTTTTGATATTATTGCAACTGGTGGCACACAACAATATTTGCTTGAGCAGGGCATTGAGTGTGAAAAAATAAATAAGGTGCTAGAGGGTCGTCCACATATTGTTGATGCGATGAAAAATGGTGATGTGCAACTGGTGATAAATACCACTAAGGGTACAAAAGCAATTTCTGATAGTAAGACACTACGCCGTGCTGCACTGACTGGTAAAATCCCATATTATACTACCATTTCGGGAGCAAAAGCTGCGGTTAAAGGCATTGTTGCTTATAAAAGTGGTGAACTGGATGTGCGTCCATTACAAGATTATTTTTCTTAAGTGTTTGCTGGTTGCCTTGAAATGGTGATTTTACCCTTTATAAGCCCACTATTAGAAAAATCTCGTAAGCGGCCTATGCTTATTTCGCTAAGTTCCTGACCGCAGGATAATAATAGTTTTTTATCAATGCCAACAATATCTTTTTCAACAATATCACCAGTTTTAAGCAAACCAGGTAATAAAGAAAGCACCATATCATTAGCTTTTTTCTTTTCCTCACTTTCTAACAACTCAATATAACATATTTTGAGAATATCTAGATCATATTCATTTTTATGACCTGCTAAATTCATAAACCCTTCTGCACGAGAACCCAAACCCCCAACAGTAAAATCTGCCAAATCAATTAGCACTTTTAATATGCGGGCGGGATGAGGAATTTCTTTGCCTTCAATACTATCTTTTGGACTTCCAGAGCCATCAAAATTTTTCCGACAATATCTTATTGCCTCAGCAACTCCTCGCATACGCTCAATATTATTTATTAATTGATATGCTGTTTGGGTGCTGTCATCAATTTGCTTTTTTTCTTGTTCGCTAAGCGGCTTATCGAGTGCATATTTAAGAGCTAGTTCATCTGGCAACCCAATAATTCCTAGCGGATAAAGCATTGCCGCAAGATCTAACTCCCAAGGTCGTTCAACATTAAGTTTTGGCACAACTCGCCTTGCCCAGCGTTGTATCTTACCTGCTTTTTGAAACACTTCAGGGCGTGCAAGGGCAAGCACATCGGTAAGCATTTTAATGCTACCAGAAAGTATTTGCTCTTGTTCTTTCTTAGCCAAAAACAGCTCTTGGCTTTTCTCTTCAATCAAAGCTTCAGCTGCAAGGCGAGCTTTTTTTTCTCGATGCAACCTAATTCTTAGAGCAGTTGCACTTAGTTTAGTTGATGCTTTTTCTTGAGAGTAAACATTATGCACTGACATTCATCCTCGCTTTTTAAATCTTCTCTTATGCACTCATATTTGGCACCAAATATTTCAATAGTGCTTTCAATCATGCCTTGCGCCAAACCTCCCATGCCACGAGCAGATTTATAATTTAATATAAGGCCTTTATCGAGCGTTCTTTGGGTTGATATTTGTGGCAATTCTGCACCTTCATAGAGTTTTTGCACTTCAACATGAATATAATCATTCACCTGTTCCAAGAAAGCGCAAGCATCATCAATATTTTCAAAATATTTAGGAAATAGGATTTGAAAGCGAGTAACCAGATGTTTGCCAAAACTTATGATCAGTGTTTTTTCGTCAAGCTTTGTGAGTTTTGAGAGATTACTAACTAATGTAACAATTTCTGAATGATCATAAGTTCCAACAGAAGTATAAGCGCCACCAGAGGGGAGGTCTGAAAGCGCAATCATTTCTTCGGTAGTTTCAAAGCCGAATTTATCATCAACCATTTCTAAAAATTCAGAAAATACAATCCCCTTCAAAAAAAACTCTCCTTTCATAGAATCAAGATATTCATAAAGTTTGTAATCTTCATTTTTGGGAGGCAAGATATAAATAACCATAAAATTATTGTTACGTGCTTTAGCTTATAATCAATGCACTAAAATGGCGGCACTAAAACAGCGTAGGCCTATAAATTTTAAAATAATAAGAAAAATCTTGTAAATGTAGTTTTCTTTCTCTATATAAGAGCAATCGATCACTGCGGCTACACGACTAACAAAAAGCAAATATTGATTTGCACTACGTCTCAATCCAAAATTTTCGATTTATCCGGTTTTTCTCTATGTTGGAGGGAAATCATTTTTTATACTATTCGAAAGGCGACTAACATGGCTACTGGTACCGTTAAATGGTTCAACGGACAAAAAGGCTTCGGCTTTATTCAACCTGATGAAGGCGGCGCTGATGTGTTTGTTCACATCTCAGCAGTTCAATCTTCAGGTCTGAATGGCTTGGATGAAGGACAAAAAGTTAATTATGAAATCGTGGAAGATAGCCGCACCGGAAAATCCGCTGCAAATAATCTTTCTGTTGCAGACTAGTCTGTTGCAAAACTAATAAATAAATTAACTAATATATAAATCATCCGGCATGAATTCATTTTCGTGCCGGATTTTTAACTTACACTATATCTCACTCAATATATCCCAATCAATATATCCCAATTAATTTTAACAATGAAATGCAGGAGATAAAAATGGAAAAAGTCCCAATGACGATCTCAGGGCATAAAATGTTAAATGATGAATATGAGCGCCGCACTTCAAATGATCGCCATACTATCATCAATGCGATCTCAGAAGCTCGTGCGCATGGTGACCTGTCAGAAAATGCTGAATATCACGCCGCAAAAGAGCAACAAAGCCTTAATGAGGGTCGTATTAAAGAGCTTGAAACTCTTTTAGCTTTAGCGCAAGTAATTGACGTTACAAAACTTAGCGGTCCGACTATAAAGTTTGGTGCAACCGTAACTATTGTTGACGAAGAAACTGAAGAAGAACAAGTTTGGCAAATTGTCGGCAATCCTGAATCAGATGCCAATGCAGGAAGGATTTCCATATCTTCTCCTATTGCTCGTGCGCTGATTTCTAAAGAGGTTGGTGATTCTATAGAAGTTAGAGCCCCGGGTGGTGTTCGCTCTTATGAAATAGCAGATGTAAAATATATCTAAATTATTTCGTATAAAACTATTTCTCCCCTTGCAAGATTAACAAAATAGCACATATTCTATGTAACATATTTATAGGATAAAATTATGCACTCAAAACTAATGATTATCGGATCTGGCCCTGCTGGATATACTGCCGCAATTTATGGTTCTCGAGCTATGCTTGAACCTGTTGTAATTCAAGGAATTCAACCGGGAGGTCAGCTAACCATAACAACTGATGTTGAAAATTATCCCGGATTTGCTGATCCGATTGATGGCACATGGCTGATGGAGCAAATGAAGCAGCAGGCCATCAATGTTGGAGCTAAAATAATCAATGATATTATTTTAGAGGTAAAACTTGATAAGCGCCCCTTCACTCTTATTGGCGATAGCGGCACAACTTATACTTGTGATACTTTAGTCATTGCAACTGGTGCACAAGCCAAATGGCTAGGGTTGCCAAGTGAAGAAAAATTCAAAGGCTTTGGCGTCTCAGCTTGCGCTACTTGTGATGGTTTCTTTTATAAAGACAAAAAAGTTTTAGTGATTGGCGGCGGTAACACTGCGGTTGAGGAAGCGTTATTTTTAACCAAATTCGCATCAAAAGTTATCGTTGCGCATCGACGTGATGAGTTTCGTTCTGAAAAAATATTACAAAAGCGCCTATTTGAAAATGACAAAATTGAGGTGCTTTGGGATACTGAATTAGAAGAAGTTTTGGGGACAGAAAAAATCCCACTTTCTGTTACTGGTGCAAAATTGCGCAATGTTAAAACTGGTAAAATAAGCGAACATGATTTTGATGGTATTTTCATTGCCATTGGCCACGCCCCATCAACAAAATTATTCATTGATAAATTAGAAATGAAAAACGGCGCTTATCTTGTTACAGAGGCTGATTCTACAAAAACCAATATTGCTGGAGTATATGCCGCTGGCGATGTAACCGATGACGTTTATCGCCAAGCGGTAACGGCTGCTGGAATGGGCTGCATGGCAGCACTTGAAGCCGAAAAATTCCTTGATGAGCAAGAAATATAATATTTGCTCATCTAAAATAAGGACAATTAAATGCTCGACTGGGATAAATTAAGAATTTTTCATGCAGCTGGCGAAGCTGGCTCTTTCACCCATGCAGCAGAAAAATTGGGCATGAGCCAACCAGCCGTTTCAAGACAGATTTCAGCGCTTGAAGCCGACTTAAAACTCAAATTATTTATTCGCCACGCTAGAGGATTGGTTTTAACAGAGGTTGGCGAACAGCTTTTTCGTACCGCTCAGCAAATGTCTTGGGAATTGGCGCAGGTTGAGGAACAAATGAGCGAAACTCAGTCGGTTCCCGCAGGCCCATTGCTTGTTACAACAACCGTTGGATTAGGCGCTACTTGGTTAGCGCCAAGAATTAATGAGTTCCTCTCGCTTTACCCAACCATTCAATTAGAGATAAAACTTCAAGATGCTGAGCTTGATTTAGCAATGCGTGAAGCAGATATTGCTATTCGTTTGCACCGTCCAACTCAATCGGAAATGATACAACGCAAACTATTTACGGTGCATTTTCATATTTATGCTTCTAAGTCTTATTTAGCCAAAAATGGACAGCCAGATAATGTTGAGCAACTTGATGAGCATAGGATAATTACTTTTGGCGATCCAGCTCCTGCTTTTCTTGGTGATATAAATTATCTTGAGCGTTTGGGGCGCAAAGAAAATTCTCGCCGCCCTGTCGCTCTTAAGGTAAATTCTATCTATGGCATGTTGCAAGCGGTGCGTGCTGGCATTGGCATTGCTATGTTGCCAGATTATGCGACAAGAGGAGAACCAGAATTGGCACGTATTTTAGACGAAGTGGAATTGCCAGAATTTGAAACTTTTTTTGTCTATCCACCAGCTTTAAAAAACTCTAAACGTGTTGCAGTATTTAGAGATTTCTTAGTCAAAAAATCTCGGCAATGGTCTTACTAGTTTTTGGGTCTTACTAGTTTTTGGGTCTTACTAATATTTTTAAGAGCTATGCGTTTTTTGCATAGCTACTATGCACTAATACCGATTGCCAAATCAAAAATCTATCCTTATCTATTATTTAACGATGTGGTCGGCTCCCTCCTCCTCCCTTGCCGCCCATTGTTCCCTCCTACAAAGATTTATTCTTTGTTACCTTAAGCCCTACTCCTAGAGTGGGGCTTTTTTTTACGCAAATAGCTATTCATTTTTTGCATGGCAACTATGTTGAAAACCATATTGCTGAATATAAAAATATATAGCATAAAGTATTTATTATTTAGTTCGGCTCTTCCCTCCTCCTCCCTTAGAGCCAACTAAATTTCAAGGTTAAAGTCGTTCCTCCCTCCTACGACAAACCGAATTAAAAAAGCTCCATCTCTTTTAGAGATGGAGCTTTTTTTTAAGCAAATAGTTTTAAGTATATAGAGATTGATCTTTAATTCCTGAATATAGATGCGCAACTTCTTCGCCATAACCATTAAACAACATAGTTGGCACTCGCTCGCCCGTATGCAAAATTCTTTCTGTGGCTTGGCTCCAGCGCCTATGTGGCACTTCTGGGTTCACATTAGCCCAAAAACCATATTCGTTATTACTACCCTGAATAGAAATTTCTTCCCAAAAGCCAATCGGGCGTTCTTTAACTAGCGAAAACCTGACGATAGATTTTAATGACTTAAAGCCGTATTTCCACGGGACATGTAATCTTATTGGTGCTCCCATTTGATTTGCAACTTGCTTGCCATAAGCGCCAACTACTAAAAATGCCAAATCATTATAAGCTTCTGCTATTGTTAAGCCTTCAACATACGGCCACGGATACCAAGATTGCTGGCGAATACCGCTCGCCATATCAATATCAGAAAAAGTTTCCATTCTAAGGAATTTAGCATCTGAAAGCGGTTCAACTAAATCTAGTAACTTACTGATAGGAAAGCCAATCCAAGGAACTGTCATAGACCAAGCCTCAACACAACGAAGACGATATAGGCGCTCCTCTAAATCCATTTTAGCGATTAAATCATCAACATCAATGGTTAGGGGTTTTTGCACCAAACCATCAATCATTACTTGCCAAGGGCGTGGTTTTAGTTGTTTTTGTGCAGCTTTTGAAATTTTCTTATGTGAGCCATATTCATAAAAATTATTATATTTAAGATTTTCTTCTTCTGGGGTCATTTCTCTATTAATTTTATATTTTTCGTTACGCAATGCAGCTAATTGCAAGCGTTCTTGCTGTGCCAAAGCCCCATGCGCCATGCCAATGAATGGCGTAGCTAAAGCTGTTGCAGCTATATTTTTTAATAATGAGCGCCTATTCATATAAATGTTTTCAGGCGTTGCATCACGTTCTGCTATTTGCCATGATTTTTTGATTTTAATAAGCATATAAACCTCCAATATCTGTAGGAACAGTCCTCTATTATTAGGACTTATTGCAATGCACTTTTAATCACTAATTTGTGAATTAGCTTAAATCAGCGCAAAACTGCTTGAGAATCACCATTGCCATTTCGAGTTGCTCGCTTGAGGCAGCATAGGAAATTCGAATATGTCCTGCCATACCAAAAGCACTGCCATGCACTAAAGCAACGCCCTGCTCTTCTAATAATGCCATCACAAAATCCTCATCAGTTTTAAGAGGCCGCCCTCTCTTTGTGGTTTTACCAAGCAAGGATTTTATTGAGGGGAAAACATAAAAAGCGCCATTTGGAACTAAGCAATCAATGCCTTCAATCTCATTTAGATGATTAACCAGTAAATCTCGTCTTTGTTGAAAAACCTCACGCCATTCATCTAAAAAATTCTGCTTACCATTTAGCGCCTCAAGCGCCGCCCATTGCGCTATTGAGCAAGTGGCAGAAGTTGATTGTCCTTGCAACTTTTCCATTTGCTTTATTAGGACAGATGGAGCTGTGCAATAGCCTATCCGCCACCCCGTCATAGCATGAGATTTTGATAGACCATTCATGGTCAGCGTGCGTTTTGCTAATTCTGGCGCAACCTCTGCCATAGTTGCAAACTCAACCCCATCATAGATTAATTGTTCATATATATCATCACTTAACAGCCAAACATTAGGATATTTCTTTAATACTTTTGCAAGCGCAATTAGCTCATTTTTTGAATAGATAGCACCGCTTGGATTAGATGGGGAATTTAACATCAACCACTTGGTTTTTGGTGTAATTGCCGCCTCTAGGTTTTGCGGAGTAATTTTGAAACCACTGGCAATATCCGACTTAACAAATATTGGCGTTGCATTACAAAAGCGCACAACCTCTGGGTAACTAACCCAAAAAGGCGTTGGTATAATTACTTCATCACCCTCATTAAGTGTTGCGACAAGTGCATTAAAAATTATCTGTTTACCACCCGTTGCCACGAAACAGTCATCAGGGCTAACATCAAGCCCATTATCTCGTTTGAATTTTGCCGCTATTGCTTCACGCAATTCAATTATGCCACCAACATTAGTATATTTTGTTTTACCATTTTCAATGGCTTTGAACGCTGCTTGTTTAATATATTGCGGCGTATCAAAATCAGGCTCACCAGCACTAAGCGAAATAATATTGCGACCTTGATTTCTTAAAGCTCGGGCTTTTTGTGAAATCTTAATCGTAGCTGATGGCTGCATACGCATTAGTGCGCTTGATATAAAATTCATAGTTAAAATTCCTTGCCCCATTCTTGCCTAAAATAAGTCTCTGTTGCCTAAAAGAAGTCTTGTCATTTCCTTTTTTAGCACAAATTATTACCCTATTGGTGTTTAATATTAATCATTATCAACAATCAATTTTGTAACATATAATGTCAAGCCGTACTAAAATAAGCCAGAAGAGACTTCGTAATTTAGCAATTATTTTGCTTATTGCACTAAGTGTTATTATTGTAATTTCTCCAAGTCAAATTACAGATAATCCCATGCTACACATAGCGCAAACTTACTAAATCTGGCTTATTTTACTACTTCATAGTATTTCTCCCTATATTTAATTCTTCAAAAATTTGCTCTTATCGGCAAATTATGGCAGACTATATATCAAGGGAAGAATAACAAAGGGGAGCATAAAATGAGTGTAAAAAATATTTTAGATGATAAAGGTAATTTGGTTTATACTGTTCTTATAGATCAAAAAATCAATGATGCGATAGAAGTGTTAAATAGACACAATATTGGCGTGGTGGTAGTTGTTGATAAAGACAACAGGATTAAGGGCATTTTATCGGAGCGTGACATTATTCGAAAAATGGAAGATCATTCGGCTTCGATCTATGTCGCTCCTGTAAAATCTTGCATGACGGCAGATCCTCTTACTTGCACCAAAGAGGAAACTATTGACGAAGTCATGAACATTATGACCAAATATAAAATCCGCCACCTACCAGTGATTGAGGATAATCGTTTGGCTGGATTAATATCTATTGGCGATATTGTTAAAAGAAAAATCGAGATAAGCGAGCAAGAAGCTAGCGCACTTCGTGATTATATTGCTGGCTAGCTTAAGATTTGTGTCCATCATGATTTATCATAATGTCTAAATCTTTGGCATGATCTTCATTTGTATATTTGTTTTCAATTTGAATAGTTGCAAAATAAAATCCAAATTTATTTTTCAATAAGTCATGCGCCTTTTCGAGTAATTGCTGATTGTCTTTTACATCTTTAACAAGAAGATGTGCAGAAAAAACATTTTTGCCAGAGGTTAGTGTCCAAGCATGAATATGATGTACATCAACAACTTGTTGCAGTTTTTTCAAATCAGATGTTACATCATCAAGATCAATATCTTTTGGTGAGCCTTCCATTAAAATATAGATAGCCTCTTTCATTATGCCCCAAGAAGCATAAAGCAGCACCAAACCAAACGCCATTCCAAGTATGGGATCTATCAGCAAAAAGCCAGTAAACTTGATAACTAAAGCCGCAATAATAATTAGAACCGATCCGATGAATGTCTGCATAACATGCCAAAAAGCGCCCTTCATATTGAGGTCGTCTTTTGATTTTCCATAGAGCAAATATAGCGCAATAAATTCAGTAAATAACCCGCCAGCCGCCGCCCACAACATCGGGGTTGTCGGCAAATCGAGCGGGCTGTTTAGGCGAATTGCCCCCATAACAAGAACCACAAGCGCCATAACAAGCAAAAAACCACCATTAAGAAGCGCACCAACAATCTCTGCTCGCCGATTTCCAAATGTACGTGATTTATCCGCAGGACGGACGGCAATACGAGCAGCAACAAAAGCCAGAACAACACCGCCAACCGCCGAAAAAGTATGAAAAGCATCAGAAATAACTGCGATTGAGCCAGTGTAAATGCCAATAGCTAACTCAATGACAAAATAAATCCCCGTGAGCCAGCCAGAAATTGCCAGTGCTCGTGAATTTTCCTTGTTGAATTTCGGCATTTCATGCCCTGAATGATCCGACACTTTTTATCCTTAAGAAGAAGTTTGAACTTTCCTTACCTCATTTTTCTTAGATTTTGATTTCACTCTCCATGTTTTCAGAAAAGCAAAAAATTGTAGCGTGCTGACAAGCAACACTAAAATGATGAACGGCATTTGCGCCCAGTTTGGCTCTGGTGTTGCTTTATGGAAATCAAGAAAGTGCATAAAAAGAAAATACGCCGTGTGCACAATTATCAACATCCACAACACATAAGAGCCCTGCTGCAAGAATTTCCATACCGTACCAGAGAGAAATCTTTGACTAATATTGTTCGAGCTAAGCGCTAAAATTATGCCGTAGAGCAATGCAACTATACCAATGGCATTGGCTAAACCAAAGCCATGTTGCAGCATTACATACATACCTTCTGGGTGCATTTCAAAGCCAAACAAGCGCATGAAATCCCAATTAACCCAGCCAACAAGAATAATCGTTGTATGAATAATTGCTAATATAACACCATAAATACCTAATTCACGACGCCATTTGGTAATGCTGAATGGAAATTTTATTAAGCGAGATAAGGGGCCAACAGCCATTGAAATAGCTATTAAAATTAAACTCATATCCCCAATAGCACGATTCCATTTGTGCATATCAGACCATTGCGCCCTACTTTCAAGCAACAGATATGTGCCAATTAGCGCAATAATTAGCACCAGCAAATGGCGGCTTTTCCATCCAAAATTAATGCGTTTTTTGGCTTTGATGTTATTTTGCATTTATCTTACTTCTCTCCAGTTTTTATATTAGACACTATATTCTTTGCACTTGATGGAAGCTCACTACAATTTTTGTGGTGTTTATTTCAGCCTTTTTCAATCAATCACATAATCTAAGGCTAAAAAATTAAGCGCAAGACTTATAGCGATAATGATATAAATAAAATCGCTAAAGGTTTTTTTCATTCCAGCAAACATTGATATACCTTTATGTATGATAAGTTACATAATGTGTTCTTGAGTTGCGATGCCGTTTTCAACTTGCAATTCACGCACATAACGCACGATTTTTTCAACGTCTTTTCTGTTAACAGTTTCAATCGCTGGCATATTACCAAATGGCCAGTGGTGCGCTATTACGCCAAATTGTGCCGCACGGAAAAACGCCTCATCAGCATGATGGCCGGGATTATAAGTACCCATTATAAGTGAAGGACCAACGTCAGAGCCGCCAGCATCTGTTCCATGACAAGAAGCGCAACTAGCATTAAATAGAGTCTCGCCTTGTTTTGCCAATTCAGATAGTTGCGGCACTTTCACATCAACTATTTGGCGAGCAGCGCTTGGGTTTGAGCCATCATTATTCTTAAACATCACATAAGCCCCAGCAAGCAAAAACACACCTATCAAAATTGGAACCATCTTGTCTTTTAATTTATCTAACATAATCACATAACCTATTTTAGAATCTTTAGAGAGATATAGATTATGAATAGAGGTTCTACCTACTGGAAGGTCAATATGCCATACTGTTCACAAATACGTGAGCTTGGCGCTTAGAGTTAGCAATACAAAATACCTTACCAACATTACAAAAATTTCATCCTTAAGATAGGTTGCTGCAAGCTAACTTCATTTATATTCATTTCAGATTTTAGGAAGGTTTTTCTGAAATCTTTATGACCTCCCAAATGAAAAGGACTATCCCCATGACTAAGAAAACCCCCCTAATAATCACTGCCGCCATTATTGGCTCTTTAGCTCTAACTTCTCTTGCTCCTGCAGCTTACGCTTTTGGCAGCTCTGGCGGACCAAATGCGCAAGGGCAAAATGCACAGGGACCTGGCAAGCAAATGCAGCAAATGTTTAACCAGATGCACAAACGCTCTCACGCTCAAGAGCAAGGCCAGCGTGGTAAACGTGGTGGCGCTGGTTTTATTGGTGTAGTTTGCAACGATAAAGCTCCTGAAAAGCTGGAAACTCGCTTTGATAGAATTGGCAAAGCACTAGATCTTTCGAGCGAGCAAGAAGCACTGCTTGATGACT
>Ga0256834_1000789_pt1 | contig 22316 bp, 18 predicted proteins | sample 4281140metaG_FD_190536 | JGI IMG/M metagenome (GOLD analysis project Ga0256834, IMG submission 190536) | Hydrothermal vent microbial communities from East Pacific Rise, Pacific Ocean - 4281-140 | ecosystem: Environmental > Aquatic > Marine > Hydrothermal vents | place: Pacific Ocean: East...
TCAGCAAGCCCTAATCATGAAAAACATTGTAAAATAATTGCTTAGCTCTTGCTATGAATTAATATTTACAAAAACTGTTATGTTGTAACGAAATGTAACTATGCCTTACTGTTGGCAGATAATTATGCTTTGACAGGGAGATGAACGACAAATATGGTGCCACCCTCAGCAGGTGATAAAATTTCAATCTGGCCGTCATGCTGATTAACGATTGTTTTAACCATGTGGAGACCAATTCCGGCACCAGGGACATCGGTTGTGTTGGCTGCCCTGTGAAATTTGGTGAAGATATGCTGGCGATCCTGCTTGGGGATTCCTCTGCCGTGGTCCTCAACAGTTAAGATGATTTCCTCATCTTCTTGTCTGGCTGCAAGTGAGACCACTTCGTTGTGGGGTGAATACTTAAACGCATTTTCCAGAAGATTGCGCAACATGATCTTTATCATTGCAGCATCTCCAGTAAACAGGACCTCTTTTTCAAGTGACGCAGTGCTTATCAGCGATCTCTCCTGGTGGCTGTTGCGAACTTCTGCAAGAGTTTCGGTGATCATGTTTTGCAATACAAATGGTTTTTTGTTGGCTATGAGTTTATCGTTAACCAGTCTGTCGCGATCAAGTGCTGTCTCGATGATCTCCACAAGTTTCGCGGTTGCATTCCTCATTTTGTTGAGGTTCGTGCTGATATCATTGGGCTTTTGTTCGGTTTTTATCTCCAGAATGTCGAGATTAGCACTGATTATTGAGAGCGGCGTTCTGTACTCGTGCGAGATCATGTCGACAAACCTGATGTTACTGTCAATGGCTTCGTGCTCTGCCTGAAGGGCTTCCTGGGCGCGAATTTTTTCCTTCTGCGCAGTTTGATGCGCTTTGTACAGTTGTTTATGGTGACGTGAAAGGAGCCAGTGCCGATAGAGAAGCAGCGCTGCGCCGATAAATGTAACAACAAAAAATTGCCAGAAGAGTTTATACTCAAAACGTTTTTCAACGTGGACGTTCAGCCAGCGATTGATGACAGCCGTTACCTTTTTCGGGCCAAGTGTGTTAACGGTTTTTTGTATGATTGCTGCCAGTTCAGGTTCGTCATTTCTAATACCAACAGCAAGATTAAGAGTTAGTCCTGTGCCGCCGATCACTTCTAAATCTGGCAGCCCCATCATCGAAACTGAACTTACAAAGCTTGCCAGGGCACAAAGTGTTGCGTCAACTTCTCCATCATGAACTTTCTGCAAGGCCTCGCGTAGAGAATCAACCAGAACCAGTTTAATGTTCGGATATCGCTGGCGAATCATTGTTATGGCTTCATGGCCTTTGAAAAGAGCTAGTTTTTTGCCGGAAAGAGCTTCAAGGTTGCCTCTGTAGTCCTGGTCAGTGCGTCCGATAATAACCATTGGTGTTTGCAGGAGTGGTTCAGAGAAGCTCAGGTATGCCCGTTTCTCGGTGGAGATGTTCGCCAGCACAATCATGTCGCATTTGCGCGCTTTTACGTATTCCTGATATTCAAGCCAGTTTTGGGTGATGACCGGGGTTATTGGCTTGTTTATGGCTTTTGCAATGAGAGTTAGGATATCGGCGTTCATGCCAGTTAGCTTGCCTTGCTCGTCCAGTATCGCGTAAGGAGGCCAATCGTCAAGCGTGCAAGCGCTTAGTGTTTCTCTCTGCTTGAGAAAAGCTGTTTCTGCTGCCGATAATTGCAATGAGCTTTGTGCGGCGATCTCTGCCCGCCAGAGATCTTCATCAATCTTGCATAGTTCAGCTTCTGTCGAAATGAAACCGCTTAAATCATATTTTCCCCTGGCCATGCCAAGGGCAGTAAACATACCAGCAATGTTCTCAACTCGCTGTGGATCGATTGAGCCGACAGGGCAATTTGCCGAGGCGACGAGTTTGTTGATTTCGGTTGCCTCAAAACGTAAAGTATCACGGCTCTTGAGTATGGGATAGTTGGCCATTATGTAGTCAATAATTTCCTCAGGATTCTGCAACGCATATTCCCAGCCCTTTTTACTGGCACGCATTATGAGTTTTACTCTTTGCGGGTTGTACTGAACCTCGGCTCTGGAGGTGAAAAGGAAGTTACCGTAAAAGTTGATACCGTAGGTTCTCGGAGCAAAGACAGTGTAGGGAATGTTCTGTCGGAATAACTGGTAAGGCTGGTTGGATAGATAGGCTGTCATTGCCGCCGCATGATTGTTGAGGATGTCTTGTGTGTCAAAAGTATGTTCAATCCACTCCAGATCATCGACCTCTATGCCGTTTGCTTTCAGCATGTAGACGATCTCGGCGTTCTGTGCTTCAGAGTGTGAGCCCATTACTCTTTTGCCTTTGAGCTGGCTTAAGTCAGTATATTGTGCTGAGGCAAGGAGAACTAACGGTGATGATTTAAGGTCATTTGCCAGAAGTACCAGGGGTTTGCCCTGCATCCGGTCGAGAATCAATCCTGAAGGAGATGTGCCGTATTGGGCGGCTCCTGAAAGTACTTGCTCGACCGCCGAGGTTTGTTCGGAGAGTTGCTTGATCTCAACGTCCAGGCCCTCATCTTTGAAGTAACCTTTATATTCCGCCGCATAGTAGCCGGCAAATTCGAACTGGTGTTTCCAGTGGAGTTGCAGCACAACTTTTTTATACGTCTCTATAGCCTGTACTGAAGAAATCAACAGCAGTAACCATAGTGTAGCGAGGGTCAGAACTCTGCAAAAGGCGCAGGTCATGGCAGAGGTTTTTCTGTAGAGAGCGACATTTGCTCGGTTCTGACTGGTGCCGAGAAACAGTAGCCGACCGCATGGACGGTTTTGATGGGATCATCGTGAGAGTTGACGGTTTCAATCTTCTTGCGTAAACGAAGGACCAGAGCATCCAGGGCTCGATTGTCGTATTGTTCCTGATCGTAGTTAAGACTATTCATCAGAAGCTCCCGGGGCACAATCTCACCACTTTGAATCGTTAGCAGTTCCAGAAATGTCATCTCTTTGCCGGTCAGATTGACAGATAGACCGTTGGGGGTCGTCAGGCTCCAGTTTGCTTTATCCATAAGCCATTCGGTTGCTTGTTGTCGGTGGTGTCTATTCTGTTGCCTGGACAGGCGGTCAAGCAGGTTGTGGATAGCAGCGACCATTTCCACACAGTCGACCGGCTTGACAAAATAGAGGTCGGCCCCGGCCTTGTAGCCCTGGATGCGGTCTTTGGTTGAACTTCTGGCAGTGAGGATGATAATGCCCATTGTGGTCTTGTCGCGGAGGTACTGCGCAAGCTCGTAACCAGACTGGTCTGGCAGGCCAATATCCACAATGGCGATATCAAAGGTGCAGGAGTTTAACAACTGGTAGAATTCGATGGCACTGGCGACGCCAGCTACGGTCAACTCCGCCAACTCTAGATATTCGAGTAGACTTTCGCGTAACTCCGTATCGTCCTCAATCAGGATTACTCTAGGCCGCATGTTTTGCTCTCGTTGCGAGGTGATAGTTGATCAATATACATGCTTCTTTGATCGAGTGAAAGACTGTATGTGGTTAAACCTCCGGTGATTGTTGAGTATGCCCTGAAGAGAAAAGCCCCACCGATGTCCCGGTAGGGCTTTTCTTTATACATGGTTGAGACGTTCGAAATCTATTCGCAGAGATCGATTTTGATGTTCCAGTTTTTGATGCGCATGGTGCCGTTCTCTGCCAAGTTCTGTTGCATTTTGAAGCAGCGGTCAAACAACTGCGGTTCGTGACCGACGCCGCGGGCGATGCAGTCCTTGGTGGCCATGTCGAAGTACTCTTGAATAATCGGTTTGTACTCGGGATGGACACATTTGTCGATGATCTTCTGAGCGCGATCTTTCGGTGCCAGGCCACGCAGGTCGGCGAGACCCTGTTCGGTGACCAGAACATCGAGGTCATGCTCAGTGTGGTCAATATGCGGAGCTTTTGGCACGACGCAGGTAATGCCGAGCGGGTCGGTCTTGGACGGACGAGTTGATGGTGAATGCATCATTTTCAGGTAGCCGTTGCGCAGGAAATCGCCAGAGCCGCCGAGGCCGTTGATCATGCGGGTACCGCCGACCAGGGTCGAGTTGGCGTGGGCATAGATGTCAAATTCGACCGGGGTATTCATGGCGATACAGCCGAGACGGCGGATCGGCTCAGGAGAATTGGAAATCGAAATGGGCCGCATCAGGATTTTGTCAGCGTACTTGTCCCAGTTATCGAAGAAGCGCGGGAAGCCCTCAGTTTCGGAAAGTGAGAGGGAGCAGGCCGAAGCGAAGTCCAGTTTACCCGAATCGAAGAAGTCGAGCATGGTGTCCTGCAGAACTTCAGTGTAAACAGTCAGATTCTTGAAAGGGCCTTTGGCCAGTCCGCCGACTACGGCGTTGGCAATTGAGCCGACACCGGACTGCAGTGGCAGCAGGTTTTCCGGCAGGCGGCCACGTTTCACTTCTTCGCTGAAGAAGTCCATGATGTGACCGGCAATCGCTTCGGAGGTCGCATCCATATCACTGAAGGCACGTCCCTTGTCGCGATGTTTGGATTCGACCACGGCAATGACTCGATCAGTATCGATGGGGACATACGGAGTGCCTATACGGGTGTCGGCGCTGGTAATCAGTAGGGGCTGACGTGCCGGCGGCTTATTCTGCATCAGGATATCATGCAAGCCTTCAAAGGAGGGCTGCCCGGTGTTGACTTCCAGGATGATCTTGTCGGCAACTGTTACCAGTTCAGGCACCAGACCACAGGAGGAGGTGAGAGCCAAACCACCATCTTCAGTGATAGCCGAAACCTCGATGATTGCGATATCAATACGACCGTTTTCGGTGTAGAAGCCGTAGCCGAGGTCTTGGGCGAAGTGACCGAGATGCTTGTCACCCATGCGGATTTTGCCAGTATTGATGCCTTTGGCTATGTTTTTGCCGGTCTGGTAGGGCCAGCGGCGGTCAATCATATCGAGAGACGCCCAGCGGTCTTCGGTCTCGGCACCAGCAGAAGCACCGACGAACAGGTTATATTTAGTGGTTCCTTGCAGGTTATTCTTTTCGACATGGTCGGCTAGTGCAATGGGCACAGCTTTAGGGTAGCCTGCCGGGGTGAAGCCTGACCAGCCAAGATTCATGCCGGGCTTGAAGAACTTGATGCAATCCTCCGCTTTCATAACTTTTTTGAGCAGGGACTTGCGACGAACGCGACTTTCCAGTGTACCGTAATCGGACATTTCTCTCCTCCATAATGGATTTTATTCGGAACTTTACCCCGAATTTAGAATTGTTTGCCGAGAACAAAGATCAGAAAAAATGCGCTGTTTTTTTTGCCTCGACGATGAAATTCTCTTTAATAATCAAAAGCTACGTTTATAAACGAACTTCTTACCTGTTGTTAGGGAGCCTCCTGCGTAAACGGAGGATATCATTCCGTATACAAATAGAACATTTTTATAGTATGGAGCCCCCTCCAAGTCAAGGGAAAATATACTGTATGCTGTATACATACTCCCCCGCCCAACTGTTTAACCTTAAAAGCAAAAAAGCCCATCCAGATGGATGGGCTTTTAATTCTGTAGTCGTTAGTTTATTGATAGTCAGGCAGGTTGACGGACTCTTGGGAAGTCAGTAATTATCTTCTATAAAGCGCTGGGCGTCGAGGATATACTCGCTACCGACATAATCCTCGAAAAGCGTATTGAAAGCTGTGACCGCTTTTTCTTTTTCCCCATTCAGTAAATACGCCTGACCAATAAGGTAATAAGCCTTGTCACGCTCATAATAATTCGGATAATTCTTCAGCAGTCCTTCGAGTCTGTTAATCGATGCTGAGAAACACTTGGTGCGCAAGTAGAAATTTGCGATATAGAGTTCATTTGCTGCCAGCAGATTGAGGCAGCGGTCAATATATATCTGCACCTCTTCTTTACGGCGGTCCTTAGGGAAACGCTCTTGTAAGGTACGGAAAGCATTGAGTGCGTACCTCGTTGCGGTTTGGTCTTGATCAAATTTGAGCATCTGAAATGTATAAGAAAGTCCGACCTGATAAAGAACGTCAGGAACCCTCGGGTGGTCAGGGCGGTTTTGCAGGAAGGCTTCGTAAGCAACGGAGGCTTCGACGTATTCCTCCGCAAGGAAGTACGCTTCAGCAATTTTTAACTCAGCCAGGATATTCAGCTTCGGTGAATAATAGCTGTCCCTGACTTTTTCCCAAGAAGCAATGGCATCTGTATAAAGTCCCTTTTCGAAGAACTCTTCGCCTTGCTGAAAATAGACGCCAGCATTTTTTTCAGGAGGTACGACTGTGCCAGGTGCGCAGGCAGTAAGGAAAAAGAGGCTTAAAAGAACTAAACTGGTTAAAGCTTTATGCATTCTGACCGCCCATGTTGGTAAGGTTTATTGGCTCAGTCCTGATTGTCCGACAGGCTGCTATTAGTCAGCCCATTGATTATCCGACAGGCTGCTAGGGCATTAAATAACGATAACTCGACCTGTTTGTCAATTGTTTCTTCTCGAAACGGTGAGTTACTCCGACATCACAGTGCGCAGTTTGCTCAAGGCATTCTGTTCAATCTGACGGATTCGTTCACGACTGACGCCAAATTCATCAGCGAGGTCTTGCAGAGTCTTGGGAGAATCCGTGAGGATTCTCTGCTCAATAATACGTCGTTCACGAGGTTTCAGTATCTCTAAAGCGATTGAGGTCCGCTTCTTGTTAAGTTGTTGTTCCTCGTCGGCCAGCAGCAGCTCCTCCTGATTGGCCTGCTTGTCTGCCAGAGTATTGAGCATGGTGTAACCTTCACCCTCGGTTAACTCAACATCGAGAGAGGTGTCGCGACTGCCCATGCGCTGGCTCATTTCTGCAACCACATTTTCGTTGACTTCGAGTTCCCTGGCTATGTCCTCAACCTGGTCCGAGCCGGTGAGGTTGCGTAAAGCGTTGCGAGTCTGGGCCAGTTTGAAGAAGAGTTTTTTCTGCATCTGTGTAGTGCCTATTTTTACTAGCGACCAGCTGCGCATGATGTAGTTCTGGATATAGGCACGTATCCACCAGACGGCGTAAGTAATCAGCCTTGTTCCGCGTTCCGGGTCGAATTTCTTGACTGCCAGCATCAGGCCGATATTACCTTCCTGAATCAGGTCGAGCAAACGCAGGCCATAGCCACGGTATTCGTTGGCGACCTTGACGACAAAGCGCAGGTTGGCGCAGATTAAAGTGTGGGCTGCCTCCATATCACCGTTTTGCAGATGTCTGGTTGCCAAGTTATGTTCTTCTTCTGCACTCAGCAGTTCGAAACGATTGACCTGGATCATGTAATGTTCAAAAGTGTCGGTTGTGATTGGTAAATTCAACGTGCTCATATTTAATGTCCTCACAAAAAAGAGAGTTTGGCACTCTCTGTCTTAGAGTGCCAACTGTATATACCAAACTGAATATTTTTATGCAAGCAAATGCTGAAGAAAGTGCTGGGAAAAGTTGACAGTTTGTCCTGCTCTCCGCATAATATACCCCTGTTCCCTGAACCTTTAGAGATTCATGGGATACTCTAAATATTGCTTGTCAAGTCATATCGTCAGAAGTTTTTTTAGGTGAACTTAAAGTTAAGTGAAAATCCTCTACTTAGGAATATTCGGCGGCCTGGGCTGTGTTGCGCGTTACATGGTCTCTGGTTGGGTCTATAACATTGCTGGCAAGTCTCTGCCGTATGGTACCCTGGCTGTCAATGTAATCGGTTCCCTTCTACTCGGACTGATCATGGAAGGAAGTCTGCGCAGTACTATGTTGAGCCCGGAACTGCGGTTTGGCATCACAGTCGGATTTATGGGTGGATTTACGACCTTTTCTACCTTCTCTTATGAGACTGTAAGGTTGTTGGAAGAAGGTAGTCTGGTTACGGCCGGGGCAAATATTCTCTTGAATGTGACCGTCTGTGTCGCTGCTGCGCTGATTGGTATTTACCTGGCTCGGCAGATGTAGGCCCGAATCCGTGAAAGCGAGGACAGTATGTTGAAACTGGAAGAGATGACCCTGATGCGGATCTTTGTCGGTGAGAGTGACCGTGTTCAAAATAAACCACTCTACGAAGCCCTGGTTGAGCTGTTTTGTGCCGAGGGCGTGGCCGGGGCTACAGTCATAAAAGGGGCAATGGGCTATGGCATTACAAGTGAAGTGCATTCTGACCACTTTCTGCGCCTGAGCAGCGATCTCCCCGTGGTTGTCGAAGTGGTTGATAGTGAAGACAAAATTGATGCTGTTCTGCCGCTTATTGAGGGGATGTTCCAGGGTGGCTTGATTACTCTGGAGAAGGTCCGTGTCATTGGTTTTGGCAAAGATTAAGAGCGTGTGAGGAGTTAGGTCTCACCCAAATTGTTCTGGAAGGATAAACAACGTATGTTCAATCGGATAATGTCACTGTTACAAGGAACAGGTGAAGTCGCTCAGAATAGTGGCTTCGAGCGGGTCCAGGTTGCCACCTGTGCTTTGCTTATGGAGGTTGCCAATAGTGATGGCAACTACCAGTTGGTTGAGGCGAAAGTCGTCAACGATCTACTGGCGGAGAAATTCAATCTTGCGCCGGATGCAGTAGCTGAACTGATCGGTTATTCCCAGCAGCTCCGGGAAGAGAGCCTGGACCTTTTCCAGTTTGCTCGAGAGATCAATGCTCATTTCAGTCGTGACGAAAAGCTTGATGTCATGGAAGGTGTCTGGCGGGTGATTTATGCAGACGGCACGCTCGACAAATTTGAAGATACTCTGGCCAGACAGCTTGCCTCTCTGTTACGCCTCGATCATAAGGACGCCATCGGTCGTAAATTGAAGGTTCTGGATGAAGTTTATCCAGATCGAAAGTCGTGATACCCTTGCGTTGGCAAAAGCAGTCGGTTCTGAGGGGCTATTTCTTCGGTGGCCGACTGGCGTAAACCAGAACCTTGCGATCAGTGTAGGCCTCAACTTCTCCAGCAAAGGTTTCGATCTGAAAATAATCCTGTACCTTCTCCGGAGCCTCGACAAAAAACTGGTTGAGTTTCGCGACCTCCTCACGTTTCATGCCAGCTCGCTTTGCCCAGGTCGGGAAGTCATGGGTTTTGGGAATGATTGTCGTTTCGTGCAGAATAAATCCGGCTTCTTGAATCATTTCGCACCAGACTTTCTCGGTATAGGCCTGGATATGCGTTGGGTCGCGCATTTTTTCCATGGTCTGATACCATGCGGCAATTTCAGGGTCTTCCGACAAGAGTGTATCGACGATGGCAATCCGGCCGCCACGGCGTAGAACACGATGGAACTCGTTCAATGCTCGCGCGACATCAGGAAAATGATGGGGGGCAATGCGACAGGTCAACAGAGTAAAGGCACCGGCTGGAAAGGGCAGGTCTTCAGCATCTGCCTCGCGAAAAGTGACGTTGTCCATGCGGCCTTCTTCGCTTATATGTTCCTGGGCTTTTTTAAGCATGATCATGGTCAGATCCGAAGCAACCACGCTGCGGACCAGGGGCGAAAAGCGCAGGGCGGTGTGGCCGCCACCGCAGGCTACATCAAGCATATTATCGTCATGCATCGGTTGCAGCAGACGAACCATAGCCTCCAGATCGTCACCGGTGGCGAAGCCCTGGTCGTGGATATATCCTTCTGCCGCCCGGCCGAACTGTTCCCTGACTTTATTCTTGAATTCACGCGTCATACATAACTCCTCCTTAATCACTAACCAGCATTATAGCACCAGTTTTGGAAAATGTTTGTTAGTAAATGTGTCGTTTGGTAATAAAGTGCAGTTTTTAATATATTGGATTCGTTCTATGAGTCTTCTGCCTTACCTTATCCGTGCGAAAAATAGGAACGGCTCTTGCTTATGGTGAGGCCCCTGGAAACTGTTTTTTGTGTTGCCCTGTTTACAACTAACAGGATACCACTCCGTTGGTCAGAAAGCTGTCCCTCGGTCGCTTGGCAGACAAAAACTTGCCCTTTTCATGGATTAACCTAATGAACGATTTGCCCAACATGCTACTTGAACTTGTCAAAGGTGTCAGCGAGGAATTCCTCTACATTCTCCCTTACCTGGTGATTGGCGTCTTGTTCGAGGCCACCATCCGCACACTTAAATGGCATGTCAAGATTCGCAAGGCTCTGACTCGCTTTGGTATCCTGGCTATACCGGCGGCAACCCTGCTTGGTGTCGCCAGTCCCCTGTGTGCTTGTGCCACGCTACCGTTAGTGATTTCTCTGCTGGTTGCTGGTCTGCCCCTGGCTCCGGCTATGGCTTTGCTGGTGACATCGCCATTGATGAGCCCTGCGTCTTTTACCATGATTTCTGGAATGTTGGGAACAAACTGGGCCCTGACGGTGCTGGTTTGTGCTGTAGTGCTTGGCCTGTTTGCCGGTTATGTGACCCTGTTGTTACGAAACAGGGGGTTTGCTGAAGAGGATATTTTTCGTAAAGCATTGCCGCAGGGAGATTTCCACGATCCGGATTATCCGGTTGAGGCGTTGCGTTGCGAATGCGGCCAGCAGCTTTCGCACAGAGTTGATCGCTGTACCCATAATAAATTTCTGGTCTTTTGGGCTCGCTTCTGGGAAGGGGGCTTGAAGATTGGCAAGTTTGTTCTGATCGGCTTGGTTATTGAGGTGGTTGCATTACTTTTTATTCCCAATGGCTGGATTACCGGTTTGCTTGAAGGTCAGGGAATCGCACCAATCTTTGCTATTACCCTGGCTGCTATCCCACTGCATTTGCCGCAGGTGACGGCTACTTCGATGCTCTTCGGTTTTTATCTTCCTGATCCTGGTCAGGTCATTCCTTTAGCCAAGGGTGCCGGTATCGCCATGTTGGTCGGCGGACCGGTTACTGCCTTGCCGGTTATGGCGATTTTTATCTCCATGTTCAAACCGCGTGTCCTTGTCCTTTACATCACACTTTGTGTCGGTGGCACGATTGCACTAGCTTTGATATTCAGGGCTTTGCCTATAACGATTTAAGGAAAAAAGGGCCGCGGGCATGGAAACCTTGTAAAAAAGATCTTGTCCATACTGTATCCTGTCAACCGACAGGTCATTATCAAAAGGACATAAAATTGAATAATCGCAAACAAACCCGTTGCATAATCGGCTCTGAAACAGTTCGTATGCTCAATCTCGGTCACCCCTGGGTGATCGCCGATCGCTTTACCAAGAGCTGGCCGCAACTAGAATGCGGCGACCTGATCGAATTGAAGTCTGAAAAAGGGGCCTCTATGGGGACAGCACTTTGTGACCCCGGTTCCCGCATCGTCGCCCGCCGCTTGTCTGAAAAAGTTGTTGAGTTGAATCAAAACTGGCTGACAGCCAAGTTACAAAGAGCTCAGGACAGCCGCAACTGGCTCGATTTCGGGGATACAACTGTGGCTCGTCTGGTTAATGCAGAAGGAGATGGACTGCCGGGGCTGACCGTCGATCGTTACGGTGATTTTCTCATGGTGCAATATTTCACCTTGGTCTGGCAAAGGTATTTGTCAACTCTGGCTGTGGCTCTGCAGGAGGTTTACAATCCACTGGGCATTTATTGTAAATATCGTCCTCAGGAGACGCGCAAACTTGCCGCTGGTAAAAATGTCCGACCACCACAAAGCCGTTTGCTGGCCGGCAAGGCGGCTCCAGCAGATCTAACGGTGCGTGAGAATGGTCTGCTTTACCGTATTGATTTAAGCAAAGACCTGCACACGGGGCTTTTTCACGATCAGCGCCAGAATCGGCTCGAGTTTCGTCGCCAGGCCGCAGGTTGTAGAGTCCTTAATCTCTTTTCTTACACGGGGGCTTTTTCGGTGGCCGCTGCCGCCGGTGGTGCCGAGCAGGTGACCAGTGTTGATGCTGCGGGACGCTATCTGGACTGGGCTTGTGAAAACTTTCGACTTAATGAAATCCCACCCGAGGGCCATGAATTTATCACCGGCGACTGCTTTGTTGAATTGGATCGACTAGCTAAATCGAGACGCTTTTTTGATCTCGTTTTTATCGACCCACCAAGTTTCTCAACGACGAGAAAGAGTCGTTTTACAACCACTGGCGGTACCGCAGAGCTGGTGCAGAAGGTGCTCAGGCTGATGCCGCCGAAAGCGCTTTTAGTGACATCATCAAACCTGCAAAGGATGTCACTGGAGGACTATGTGAAAGAGTTGCGTAAAGGCAGCCTGGCTGCTGGGCGGGAGTTGCAAATTATCAATGTTTCGGGTCAGGCTGACGATTTCCCCTATACAGTCAGTTTTCCGGAGGGCAAATATCTCAAGTACGTGGTCTCAGTCGTGCAGGATAAAGACTAATCGAACAGTCCCATACTTACCTTGGGTGGAGTTTTTTGGCGGGAGGTTCGCGCTTCTCTGGAGGTCCCTCGCCGACCTGGGCACGGAAGATATCGTGATAGAGAAATTCGTAACCGCTGAGTCGTTTCTCTGTCAGAACAGGATGGTCGAGGGGCAGGATAAGAAATGGACGCGACTGCTCCCCACCTACCGAACCGTGGCCGCCGACCTGATCGTCGAAACAGGCGATGCCCTCTTCGTCAAGCGCCCCGAACAGAACCAGATCGCCACAGCGCGGGCCGAGGCCGAAACGGTGCAGTTGTTCGAGTAATTCATAGGGCACGCCATAAGGTCTGAGAAAGGCGAGCTCATGCTGATGAAAACGTGGATTGTCGCTGACGCAGATAGACCCTCCTTGATGAAAAATCATTAACTCACCATCTGTCTCCCCCCTGGCCAGAACAAAACCGATGCCCTTGTGCTTTTGCAGAAAGCGTAGTAGCAGCGGTTGCGCTTGTTCGACCTCCTGCCAGTTGAGTGCTTGGTCTGAACCGGTGATGTAAAGGTGTGCCAGGCTGCTGGAATAGGTGATCACCACGCCACCTTCCGGGTCAATTTTTAAGGTTTCCGGTACCAGGTCATGAACCTTTTTCTGCAGGTAATTCCTGGTGGACTGATACAGTCGCTGCCGCCAGCCTTTCTTGCGAGCCTCAAGCTCATCCTGCAGATAGCCGATCTGTATCCTGGAGAATGTAAGTGCACCGGATGAAACGGAGGCGGTCTGGTTCTCGCGCAGAAAGGCACTGACCGCATCGCCGAGGGTGGCGCCAAAACGATTCTGGAACGGATAGCCAGGAGTCTGGCCATGATCGGAGAGGATGACCAGCAGGTAGTCAGCTCCCGGCACATGGTCGATAGTGCGGATAATCTCGCCGATACGCCGGTCTATGTACTGCAGGTTTTTCAATGCCGGCCAAGAGCCTGGCCCAAAATGGTGGGCGATTTCGTCGTAACCACTGTAGGTAGTATAGATGCGTGGTGTGCCAGCATAGACTTCGGCAATCACACCGAAGGTCTGCATCTCACGCAGGATCACGTTGCAAAAGATACGGATAAATGGAAACAACCCCTCCTGGGTGCTCCAGCCTTTCTTGCGTCGATGATGCCATTCGTCTTTACGGTTGGTCCAGTACTCAAGAAAGGATGCGAAAAACATACGGCAGGTGCGTAGCGGGTTGACCAGTTGCAGCAGAATAATACGCATGCCGCCAACCCGGCCGAAGAGTGTTTGTGGGTGTGGGGAGGAGACGGTAAAGATACTGCGCTCGGCATCGCCGTCCAGAATATTTGAATAAGAGGCACCGCCCGCCAGCAATCCCTGCTCGCCAGAGAAAAGTTTCTCCCGAAAAAGCTGTACATGGTCCGGATCGTTACAGGAAATTATTTGTCCGGTTTCTTTTTCAAACCAGCGAAAGGCCGGGATACCGTGGTCATTACCATAGAAATAGGTCGATTGGGCCGCCGGAGTAGTGCTTGGCAGGCCAGCCTGGTACTCGACCAGCTTGTGGCCGCGGCGCAGGTAGCGTTCAAGGTGGGGGAGGTAGCCCCGGTCAAGGGCTTGTTGCAGATACGGGAAGGCCAAGCCGTCGATCTGGATGCCGACGAGCCCTTTTTGTGGGCCGTCGATCAAATTCTCCTGGCGTTCCTTGCGGAACGGAAAGAGCTTTAGACCGTAATAACAGTTGTACAGCCATTTGGTCAGTGCGCGGGGTGCCATGACGTGCATTATAGCAGATGATTCAGGTAGATTGGCAAAGGAACCGTTGCCACTGCAGGTTGGGGCTGGGGACTGGGGCTTTTTGGGTTGTTCCAGCCCCAATCCTCCAGCTTCTTGTGCCGAATCTCGGTCTTACTCCATAGTGACCTTTAGAATGGTGATAGTTTCCTGCGGTACATCCTGATGCATGCCGCTGTGGCCGGTTTTGACCTGGCGAATCGCATCAACCGTGTCCATGCCGTCGGTCACTTTGCCGAACACTGCATAACCGAACCCCTGTGGCGTCGGCGCGGTTTGATTGAGAAAGTCGTTGTCACCAACGTTGATAAAAAACTGGCTGGTTGCACTGTCGACGTCCGAGGTGCGCGCCATAGCGATCGTACCAAGGCCATTCTTCAGGCCGTTGCCAGCCTCGTTTTTGATCGGAGCTCTTTTGCTGTCTTTGTCGCGCATATCTGTGGTGAGGCCCCCACACTGGATCATGAAGCCATCAATGACGCGGTGAAAGATGGTGCCTTCATAGAACCCTTCGTTGGCGTATTCGATGAAGTTGGCAACAGAAATTGGGGCATTGACGGCATCGAGTTCAAGGACAATGTCGCCCATGCTGGTCTCAACGCGGGCGATCGGATTGGTGCTTTCAGACATTTTGGTCTCCTCTAATAGTTCAAATTAAAATGGTTGAAGTCATATTTTGCGTAGGCATAATACGAGTTGAATCTGGGGGCAATTACTCTTAAAGACTCATTCATCAATTGCTATCGACGTAGTCTCGTTCTCCGCCAAACCCTCCTTTCCCGTGTCATCATCGATCCAGACCGTCATCAGGGTGTAGCAGACAGCCAGCATAACCGGGCCGATGATGAGGCCGATGACACCGAAAGTAATCAGTCCACCAATGACACCAGCAAAGATCAGAAGCAAGGGGATGTTCGCATTTCTGCGGATTAGAATTGGACGCATGAAGCCATCCAGACTCATGACGAAGATCGACCAGATCAACATGCCAATCCCCCATGCCGTGCTGCCTTTCCAGAAGAGCCAGATAACAGCTGGAATCAAAACCGGCCCGGCACCGATCTGGGCCAGGGTTAACATGAAGGTGAGTGCTGTCAGTAAGGAGGCATAAGGGACGCCGATAACTGCCAGTCCGATTCCTGCCAGGATTGACTGAACCAAAGCTGTAATCACTACACCTTGTGCCACGGCTCTGATCGCATTAGCCGCCAGAATGGCAGTGTTTTCACCACGCTCATCGGCGATGCGGTGAGCCAGCCGTAGCACCATTTTCGCCGCTGCTTCACCATTCATATAGAGCAGAGCAGTCAGGATCAGAGTTAAGATAAAATGAATCAGTATCAGGCCAAAGCTACCCGCCTGTGCCACTATCCATCCAGCGACCTTGCTGACATACGGAGTGAGACGTTTGGCGAATTCGCCCTGATCGGTTGCCGCAGCCTTTTGCCAGAGCTCAGTGACTGAGTTGCCTACCAATGGTACCCGCTCAGTCCAGTCGGGAGGTGGCGGAATCTCAAGACTGACCAGTTGCTTTCCCAGTGCGGTCAGTTGGGGTGCGTTTTCGATAATAGTGCCCACCGCCAGCGTAAATGGGATAACGAAAACCAGAATCAGTAACCCCATCATCACCATTACGGCAGGACGCCGACCCTTGACTTTCTTCTGCACAATGAGCAGCAACGGCCACGTGGCTATGGCGATCATACTGGCCCAGATCAGTGCCGGCAGAAACGGGCTCATAATCCACAAACAGGCTGCTAACAGGGCCCCTATGAGGACAATGATCAGAGTGTTCCTGACCAGATCTTTCTTTTGGATGTCATTCATGGCTTTACCTGCAAGCAGTTGTCTTTATTATATCTGAGAGCCAAAAACATTCCCTGGCAGCCTGTTCGACAGGTTGCTAGGATTGTGACATAAAATGAAATGGATTGCACCCTGCTAGTATGACAGCTTGTTGGGTTGGCAGACTGACTCAGGAACGTCTGTCTTGGCACCGCACTTCGCGCAAGCTACGGTTGGATTTGCAGAGCTTTGATCGATTTCCATCATCATGCTCTTTTTGAAGGGTTTACACATGTGTGTTGGATGTTTGTCCGGCTTCCAGCAACCTTTTTCTTCTTTACTCATAGTCTTTGCTCCCATCGTCGTGATTTGACACGTATGTTAATCTACCACAGTTATTGTCATCAGTAAGGTGTTGGTGAAAATATCTGTTAAAAAGAGAAGGGCGGCACAATTGTCAAGCCGTTTACCAAACCTGTAGCTGTTTGACAAGCAGCCATACGAGCCTTGTCAGGACAGCCATGTGGCATGATTGTTGCTCATTCACCTGTAGTTTTGTTGCACCCGTGGTTTGCTGAATTGTCTGAACTTGCTGCCCGGCATCATCGCCAGGTCCACCTGGAAGGAATAAAAGTCATGCACAGAAAGTTAATGAACATCTTTTACGAGGTCCGTGACCCCGTTTTGAGTTGGGACGATATTGGTGGCTATGCCGATGTCAAAGAGACGTTGCGTGAGATGGTTTGCCTGCCGCTGAAAAAGCCTGAAATGATCCGCAAACACAATCTCGGTATCCCTGCCGGGGTGATGCTTTGGGGGCCTCTTGGCACCGGTATTACCATGCTGGCAGAAGCCTGCGCCATGGATGCCGGCGTCAGCTTCGTGTATGTCTCCGGCCAGGAGATGCTCGGTAAGCATGATGAATTGAAGGAAGCTTTCGATACCGCCATCCACGAGGCTCCTTGTGTGCTCTTTATCTCCGATTGCGAATGGCTGGCTCCTCGGGCTGGTTGTGACTACGAATGGAGTCCCGGTAACCTGCGTGCTATCCCGCCGACTTTCGCCGACAAGGAACTGACCCGACTGTTTATCGAGCAGGTTGACCGCATCAACCAGGTCGAAGGGGTCATGCTGCTTGGCTCCTGTTACCGCATCGATACGGTCGATCAGGCGGTGATTAAAGAGAAAAAACGTTTTAATCGCAAGGTTTTCGTTCACCCGCCGACCGTCGAGGACCGGCGTGGCATGCTCGATATTTACATGGATCAGATGCCCAGTCTGACCGCAGGTATTGATCGCGATGAACTGGCGCGATTGAGTAAAGGTTATGTCGGCTGGGATATCGAAAGCCTCTGTAAACGGGCGACAGTTAATGCTATCAAAGTTGATTCCGAAGTGGTGACAGCCGAGCATTTTATGAAGGCTTTGAAGGAAGTACGACAATTTCTGACTCCCGACATGGTGACCAAATACCACGTCATTCGCGATACGGATTGTCCGCATCATTATGAGTTTTGACTTAAAAGCAGCTCTTTAAGGCTTTTGGATAAGCACCATGCCTGATTCCATACTGATGCAAATGCTGACCGTGATCTGGGAGGAAATCACCAACATGTGGTGGTTTTTTCTGCTGTCGATCGTACTGGTCGGTGTCATCAAAGGCTACAAGCTTGATCTGCGCATTCGTGATTCTATCAACCGGGCCGGTTCCTGGGGGATTGTGGTCGCAGTCGGGGTCGGTATGGTCTCGCCACTTTGTGCCTGCGGCATCCTGCCGGTGGTGATCACCCTGGCGATGGTGCAAACGCCGCTGGCACCGTTGATGGCATTACTGGTGACCTCGCCAGTGATGGGCCCTGATGCTCTGATCCTGACCTGGCGCGGGCTCGGTATGGATTGGGCGATACTTAAGGTTGTCGGCGCGGCGGTGCTCGGTCTGAGTGCCGGGCTGGTCACCCAGGCCCTGATTAATCAAGGTTTTCTGGCCGGTAACCTGGTCCGTCTCAAACCCAAGTACAACCCGGACGGAACCATGGCCCCGGCAAAAGAGATTGGTGCACAAGCCGGTATCCACATCAAGACGATGACCATCGTGCCGCGAGCCAGCAGGTTGCGCTTTATCTTTGACCGTACTCTGGATGCCGGACTGTTTGTCGGTAAATTTCTCTTGCTGGCAATTGTGCTGGAAGCCATCATCGTGACATTGGTGCCAGTGTCCTGGATTACGGCATTGGTCGGCCAGAAGAGTTTCCTGTCACTTTTCCTGGCGGCTGTGATCGGTTTGCCGCTGCCGACCAGTCAGATTCCAATTATTCCAATCATGGCTGGACTGCTACAACGGGGGATTGATCCCGGCGCTGCTCTGACCTTATTTCTGGCTGGCCCGGTAACAAGTCTGCCAGCGATCATCGCTCTGGCAGGCATGTTCAAGCAACGTGTTCTGGTGGTTTTTCTCAGCGTCAGCCTGAGTGTTTCCATCTTGCTCGGCTGGTTATACCAGCTGTCAGGTTGATGGAGTTCCGCCGTCGCTTTGGCACTAATTAGACGGCATTTTGCCAACTGAGCCCAACTTCATACGGATTCTATGCATCTTCCTGAAAAAAATGGCGCATTTCTGATTGTCCTGGCGGGGTTGTTTCTTCTGCTGTTGCAGGCCGGTTGTACACCAACGCTTGCCAATAAAGCAGACAGAGTCTCTCCTGATAAATTTATCAGCGAGGATACGGTCTGGTCCGGACGCATCCTTATCGACGGCACAGTCAAAGTCGCCAAAGGGGCAACGTTGACCATCAGTCCGGGCACCGACATTGCCTTCGTCCGTCGCGATGCTGATGGCGATGGCCTTGGTGATGCTGCTCTCGCCGTAGAAGGTCGCCTGCTGGCCATTGGTACCCGCGAGCAACCGATTTATTTTCACAGTGCTGCCGAAAACCCGCAGCCGGGCGACTGGTTGGAGATCCGCGTCGATTTCTCTCAGGAAGTGCATCTGCGTTACTGCGATATCCGGGATTCAGCCTATACGCTGCATGCTCATTTCACCCGCGGCGTGGTTGAAGATAGCACCATTCACCACAACATCGACGGCTGCCGCCTCGGTCAATCCAAATTCATCTTTCGTAACAACCTGATTGAACACAATCAGGGCAAAGGCATCAACTTTCGCAATTCAAGCGTTGCGGTACATAACAACATTCTGCGCTACAACGGCTCCGGTATCTTTCTTTTCGAGAGTGACCGAGCCTTCGATATTCATGACAACAATATTTACGGCAACCTTGATGGCTTGCGCCTGGGCGACTTCTATAGCGGCGATGTGACTGTACGTGATAACTGGTGGGGGAGTGCCGACCCGCAAGTAGCGCGAAGTACGATTTATGACCGCAGCAAAGACCCGGAGATTGGCCAGGTGACGATTCAGCCCTCTGCGAGCTGGGTTGCCAATAGCGGTCCTCGCGATGGTCTTGAAATTATTTCGGCATGGGAATCTGCCACGGGTGGATACATCGATGCCGACCTGATTGCTGGCAACGGCAGACTCTATGCGGCCAGTTGGGATGGTTCCCTGTATGCCCTGGATGACCAGGGCGCTATGCTCTGGACACGTAATCTGGGGGATACTCTTGACGCCACACCGGTCCTGGCGGATGGACAAATATTTTTGCAAAACTGGAGTCGTGAAGTATACGCTCTTGATGCGGCAACCGGGCAGTTACGCTGGCGCTTCGATTACTCGCCTTCGCGGTTAGACGACCACCGCCAGGCCGGTCTTCTGGTTGTGGACGATCTGCTCCTGGTACCGGCATGGAACGGCACTTTGTTTGCCCTGGATGTGACAAGCGGCGAGCGGCGCTGGGATTTCTTCGGTGGCTCACCTTTACGGGCGCGGCCGGTTCGTGATGGCGACAAACTCTATCTGGCCAGCGGCGACGGCACCCTGTCTGCCCTGACAACCGAGGGCTCTCTGCGCTGGCAAAAATCACTGGACTCGCCTCTGCTGAGCTCTCCCGCTATTTTGCCGCGTGCTGTCGCAGTGGTCAGCCGGGAAGGGCAAGTCGCTGTTTATGATCATAACGGCCAGGCGCTCTGGCAACGCCAACTTAAGGAGGTCTGTTACTACGGCGCACCGCTCTACCATGATGGTGCGCTCTTTGTGGCTACCGCCGGTAACGGCCTCTGGAAGCTTGATGCAAAAACAGGTGATGTCATCTGGCGTGCGAAACTTGCCGGGCCATCCTATGCCACGCCCCTGATTGATAATGGCCGCATCTTCATCGGTGACAACAGTGGCAGCCTGCAGGTTTTCGGTATCGACAGCGGCGATCTGCTGGCGCAACACCAGCTTGATCGGGAGCTCCAGGGACAACCTTTGATCTGGGACGGGAAGTTACTGGTCGGCAGCCGTGACCATAAAATCCACGCCTTCACTCTGGTTGAGTCGTCGACACCATGAACAAAAGCAAAACCTTTCTTCTAACGCAGAGATGCAAAGACGCTAAGAGGCCCAGAATTGTAAATTTCAGAACTTACTCTCGGGCGTTAAAAGTTTTGAGTCGTTTTTAAGGACAAATAAGTAACTTTATGGTTAACCAGCAGGCAAATCGCTCCATCTGCTGGGGAGTCTTTCTCCTCTGCCTGGCAACCCTGATGTACGAGCTGATCCTGACGCGGATTTTCTCGGTACTGATGTGGTACCATTTTGCCTCCATGGCCATCTCGCTGGCCCTGTTCGGTTTTGGCGTCGCCGCCCTGACGGTACAGTTGCGTCCGCGCTGGTTTCAGGGCACTGATGCACCCCAAGGCACTGATGCAACATTCATCGCTGCTCGCGGTGCGGTACTGTTTGGTCTGAGTGTCGCCCTCTTTTTCGGTGTTTTCGTGCTGTTTCGCTGGCAGCCTCTCATCGGCTTCAAGGTCCTTTCCTTTTTCCATCAGCCTTTTTACCAGCCGTTCCAGCAGGGAATTCAGAATAGCAGCCTGCCGGGAGGTTTGCTCCTGGCCCTGACCGGTCTCTACCTGATAACGGCCTTGCCCTTTTTCTGTGCCGGGATTTCCCTGACGGTCCTTTTCAGCCGCTTCCATGCGGATTTCAGCCGACTCTACTTTTATGATCTGCTCGGTGCCGGCAGTGGTTGCCTGCTGATTATCCTCCTGCTTAAATTGTTTGGCGGCATAACCACACTCCTGGTGATTGCCGCTGTCGGTATTGCCAGCGCCCTTTTTCTGCTACCGCGCAATGTTGCTGCCATACACCGCTGGCTGGCCTTTTTGTTGCTGGTGCTCTTTCTAGGGGTTGGTAGTGTGCATTACTTCACCGGCTTTGCCGAGATTCAGTTTGTGCGTGGTCGTTATGAACCGAATGTGCTCTGGAGCGCCTGGAACTCGTTCTCGCGTGTGGCGGTCTACCCGGTTGAAGGCCAGGCCAAAGATCAGGCTTGGGGTTTATCCCGCACTTACCGGGGGCCGGTGCCCGACCAGCTCGGCATGGTTGTCGATGACACCGGCTATACCACCATGTATCGCTGGGATCGTGAAACCGGACTTGAGTTCTTCCGTAAAAACGTGATTGGCCTGGCCTACCGGATCAAAGAGCGGCCGACCTCACTGGTGATCGGACCTGGCGGTGGCAAAGATATCCTTACCGCACTCGCTTCCGGTGCAGAAAAAGTCACTGCTGTCGAAGTCAATCCATTGATTGTTGACGCCGTCAACGATCATTTCGGTGCCATAACCGGCGAGCTCTATCGGCACCCTCAGGTGCGCTCCGTTGTCGATGAAGGCCGTAGCTTCATCCGCCGCGATTCTGGTCGATACGACATTATTCAGGCCTCAGCGGTTTTCGGCCGCATGGCCCCGGCGGCAGGCGCGTTCACCTTGTCGGAAAACAATCTCTACACGCTGGAAGCGTTTGCAGATTACTGGGATCATCTTGAAGATGACGGAATTCTGACAATCTCACGCTTTATTTTTGAACGAGAAACCCTGCGTCTGGTCTCTCTAGGGTTGGCTTTATTGCAAGAGCAGGGGGTTGACGATCCGGCGGCGCATATCGTTGTCATCCGAGAGCGTGGGCTGGCCAATTTCATGCTCAAGCGGACACCCTTTAGCGCCGATGAATTGACGCGTTTGCGGGACCTGATGGCAGAGATGGAATTTCAGGAGGTTTTTCTGCCTGATCGACGCGATGGCAGCGGTGCCTTTCATGAATTGATCCGCGCTAATGGCAGTGCAGACTATTATGACAGCTTGCCTTTCGATATCAGTCCAGTGACCGATGATAGGCCATTTTTCTATTACATGCTCAAACCTGCTGATTTTATAAAGCTTTTAAGTTTTCCAGAGCAGGGCAAATTCGAAGACCGAGCGATTCTGACTTTACGCAACCTGCTGGTTGTCGTCGGTACCTGTGTCGCGGCTTTTCTGATTATGCCACTGTTTTTATGGCGTCGCGAAGGGCTGAAAGCCACCGGCAGTGGTTGGCGGGTGCTCTACTTTGCCTGCCTCGGCCTC
>Ga0256834_1000790_pt1 | contig 22313 bp, 25 predicted proteins | sample 4281140metaG_FD_190536 | JGI IMG/M metagenome (GOLD analysis project Ga0256834, IMG submission 190536) | Hydrothermal vent microbial communities from East Pacific Rise, Pacific Ocean - 4281-140 | ecosystem: Environmental > Aquatic > Marine > Hydrothermal vents | place: Pacific Ocean: East...
CCCTGGGCGATGCAGAAAGCGGCGTCCGCGTGGCTGTGCCGGCTGAGATCGCCGAAACGCCCGGGTATGGCACCCAGGAGCAGGCTGTGATCCAGGATGTGGTCGTAGAGTGAAAAATCATTCACCGGCAGATAATCCAGCCCCGCCTGCTGCTGTAGCCGCCAGTGTTTCTGGCGCAACTGTGTTGCAGTGTGGACAAGCTCGTCCGCAGTGCAGTCCTTGCGCCAGTAGCTTTCCAGGGCGAATTTCAGCTCGCGCTGATGGCCGATGCGGGGGAACCCAAGATTGTGAATGATGTTCATGTGGCTGTGCCGGTAGTGAGAATGGGAAAGGCTGCATTCTGTTTCAGAAAAAACAAGAGTACAATTGATAAATAATCACAAGAACATGAGAGATATTCATGTATATCCAGGTCAGCCACCTGCGCAGCATTCTCGCCCTGGCGGAAACCGGCAGCCTCACCGCCGCAGCCAGGCAGTTGCACCTTACCCAGTCTGCCTTGTCCCACCAGCTCAAGGGAGTGGAAAAGCATTTCGGCGCCAAGCTGTTTCAGCGCAAAAGCCGCCCCCTGCAATTTTGCGCCGCCGGGGAGAAGCTGCTGGCCCTGGCCCGCGCCATTGTTCCCCAGTTGCAGGAATGCGAGTATTCACTGTTGCGCATGGCCCAGGGAGTGGCGGGGCGGCTGCACATTGGCATCGAGTGCCACAGTTGCTTCCAGTGGCTGATGCCCACCCTGGATCTGTACCGGGAAAGCTGGCCGGAAGTGGAGCTGGATCTGACTCTTGGGCATAGCTTCACCCCCTTGCCCGCCCTCAAATCCGGGCGGGTGGATCTGGTGATCAGCTCGGATCTGCTGCCCGAGCCTGCCCTGGCGTTTCAGCCCCTGTTCGGCTACGAGTCGTGGCTGGCCGTTTCTGCGGATCATCCTTTGGCGGAGAGGGAGCGGGTATGCCCCCAGGATTTGCAGCCGGAAACCCTGATCACCTATCCCGTGGAGCAGGGCAGGCTGGATGTATTCTCCCAGTTCCTGCATCCGGCGGGCGTTCAGCCGATGGCGGTGCGCCATGTGGAGCTAACCCCCATGATTCTGCAGCTGGTTGCCAGTAATCGCGGTGTGACGGTACTCCCCAGTTGGGCGCTGGGCGAATACGCGGGGAACCCCCGCCTGTGCTTCCTGCCCATGGGAGAGCAGGGCGTATGGGGAACCCTGTATGTAGTGACGCGCCGGAGTGATAGCGATAAACCCTATATGAACGGATTTATCGAGCAGGCCCGGGTGACTTGCTTTGAACAACTGCCGGGAATAAGTACCCTGGCGGGCGACGTGTTGATGAAATAGTGACCAATGCCGGTGGAGTGTTTGGAATCGCCCGGAACCATGAAAGCCGCTGACTTAAGCTAAAAAACCATGGTCATTCCGGCCTCGGCAATTGCTCCTGCATTGCTCTACCTTCGCCCATCCATGGGTTCGTGTGCCGGGATGACGAACAATGAGATCTTTTAGTAAGTAGCGTTCGAGCCAGATGCCATTGGTGTAGGGTTGCTCTATACTATAAAGAGACAAGGAAAGCCGGGAGCAAGAAAATGATTTTCACTATCAGAATGAATGGCTTGTGCAGTGGGAAAAGCTGGTTGCTGTTGTTGCTGCTTTTGCAGTCAGGGGCTGGTGGTACGGCGGAGCTGTTGCTGCCAGTGGAGGATTTGCGCACCCTTGCCGCCCAAGGAGATGCTCAGGCGCAATTTTCCCTTGGAGTGGTGCTGGAGTACGGGGAAGGGGTGGATAAATCTCCGGAGGAAGCAAGAGACTGGTATTGCAGGGCTGCCGCGCAAGGGCAGATGGAAGCCTGGCACAACCTGGGATGGATGTATGCCAACGGGCGGGGTGTGCCCCGAAATGATGATATCGCCCGCTACTGGCTGGAAAAGGCAGCGGCTTCTGGCGACGAGCAGGCGGCAAGGATACTGGAGATGATCGGAGGCGGGCAGACCATGGAGAACGGCTGTTCCCATGTGGCGACCCTGCCCTGGTTGCAGGAATGGTGCAATGATCCGGACTGCCGGGCTATTGTTCGCCTGGTGGAAAAACTGTCCCGGGAACATGACCTGGATGCGAATCTGGTGTTGTCCATGATTCGTGTGGAGTCCGGGTTCAATACCCGGGCGCGTTCCCCGAAGGGTGCTTCCGGATTGATGCAGCTGATTCCCGCCACCGCCATGCGCTTTGGCGTGGTGGACATCTGGGATCCTGAGCAGAACATTCGTGGTGGAATGGCATACCTGCGCTGGTTGTTGGCGTATTTCAAGGGGGACCTGCTCAAGGTGCTGGCCGGCTACAATGCGGGGGAGCATCGGGTGCTGCAATACCAGGGGGTGCCGCCCTTTCGGGAAACCCGCCGCTATGTACGGCAGATTGTCGAGGATTATGGCCGCTCCTATCATCGCTATGACATGAGCTGGCTGGATTCCGGAACGGTTGCGACGCAGTACACTAGCCGGGAGTCCCGCCTGCCGGAATCACCTTCCGGGGGATAAGCTCAGATGGCGGGCTGATCCGCCTCCAGTTCCTGCACGGCTTGTTCCAGATCCTCGTGCAGAAGATTTTGCAGGATCACAGCCGTTTTTTGCTCCAGGTGTGTGATATTCAGGCTGCGGATCAATTGCTTTGCTTCCGGCAGGGATGCCGGGTGCATGCTCAGGCTTTTCAGGCCCATGCCCAGCAACAAGGGGATGTATTTTGGCGTGCCTGCCATTTCACCGCACATGGCGACAGGCTTGCCAACGGTGATGCCGGCCTGCACTACCTGCTGGATAAGCATGATGACTGCAGGGTGCAGGGCGTCATAGAGGTGGTTGACACCATCGTCTGCGCGATCCACCGCCAGGGCGTACTGAATAAGATCATTGGTGCCGATTGACAGAAAGTCGAATAGCCGGGCAAAGCTTTCTGCGGTCAGTGCCGCGGCCGGGGTTTCAATCATGGCTCCCACAGGAAGCTGCGGGTTGATCTCGATACCCTGGTGCAGCAGCGACTGCAATTCTTCATCAATGATTTGCCTGGCCTGTCTGGCCTCCCACAAATTGGTGAGCATGGGGATCATCAGGCGCACGTTTCCCAGTGCGGAAACCCGCAGGATGGCGCGAATCTGGATGCGGAAAATGCCGGTTTCTTTCAGGCACAGGCGAATGGCGCGCAGACCCAGCGCCGGGTTGGTGCAGGAAGCAGGCTGTGGCTGGTGCTCGCATTGCTTGTCTGCCCCCAGGTCAAGGGTGCGAATGATAACGGGCTGCTCCCGCATGCCCTCGACCACCTGTTTGTATGCCTGGAAATGCTCTTCTTCGGTGGGCAGCTCTTCCCGGTTCATGTACAGAAATTCGGTGCGATACAGCCCCACGCCACGGCAACCGCCTTCGATGGCGGTTTCGGTGTCTTCGGGTAGTTCAATATTTGCCAGCAGCTCGACTTCCTGTCCGTCCAGAGAAACTGCCGGTGCATCTTTGAGGTTGTGCAGGGCATGGCGGCGCGCCAGCTCTTGCTCCAGCCGCTGGTGGAAAAACAGCAGGCAGTTGTCGTCGCAATTCGCCAGCACGCTGCCGTGCCGGGCGTCGATGACAACCAATTCCCCGGAACGCAGCTGGCTGGTAGCGCCATGGGCGCCCACCACAGCGGGAATGCCAAGGCTGCGGGCGAGAATGGCCGTGTGGGACATGGGACTGCCATACTCGGTGACAAATCCGGTTGCGCCGCGGTGATGCAACATGATGGCGTCTGCCGGGGTGAGGTCTTCCGAGACGATGATGTGTCCGGAAATTTCTGTGGGGTCACTGTTTTTCCCGCCCTGCAATATGTGCAGGATGCGATTGATCACATGATCCAGGTCATCCTTGCGGGTGCGCAGGTAGGCGTCCTCCATGTCTTCAAACACCCGCATCATCTGGTCCCGCCGTAGCTGCAACGCCCATTCGGCGGAGCAGCCTTCCTCGCGGATGGTCTGTGCCGGCGCCTCGGAGATGGCCTTGTCCTCCAGCATCAGCAGGTGGGTGTCGATGAATTCGAGGATATCAGCGGGGGTATCTTCGGGAATCTGCTTGCGTACGTCCTGGAGTTGTCCGGCGGCCTGCTCGATGGCACGGAAAAAACGCTCAATTTCCGCTTCTATTTTGCCGTGCGGAACCATGCCGGGTTTGGCCTGGATGCTTCCCCTGGAGAGCATCAATGCCTTACCGATGGCGGTACTGATGTTGGTGTGGACGCCAATACCCTGAATCGCCAGTGTCATCGCTCTTCTCCAAAGCCGTCCCGGACGAGTTCGATCAGCGCCTTCAGCGCCTTTTCTTCATCCTTTCCATCGGTAATGATGGTGATCCTTGTTCCCTTGCTGGCGGCAAGCATCATCACCCCCATGATGCTTTTTCCGTTGATGCGGTTGTCATCTTTTTCGAGATAGACTTCTGCCGAGAACTTGGTGGCGGTGCTCACCAGTTTGGCGGCGGCGCGGGCGTGTAGTCCAAGTTTGTTGGGGACGACGATCTGTGTGGACTTCATTCGCAAGCTCCTTTTGCACGGGCAACCTGAATGCCGCGCATGCCGCCGTCGGCGGCTTTGTGGGTCAGGGCCTGCAGGTCGTCGCTGGCGTAGTTGAACACCCGGATCAGCATGGGCAGGTTCAGGCCGGAAACCACGTTCGCCTGCAGTTCCCCGGTAAGCTGGCAGGCGATATTGCTGGGGGTGGCGCCGAATGCATCGGTCAGCACCAGCACGCCGCTGCCATCGTCCAGTTCCTGTGCCGACTGGTAGGCGAGTTGCTGCAGATCGTCAGTATCGCTTTCCAGGGGAATGTTCAGACAGCGTATGCGCAGGGGGCAGGAGCCGACCAGCTCACTGGCATTTTTCAGCAGTGTTTCGCCAATGCCGGGGTGGGTGAGCAGCAGGATTCCGATGCTCATGAGTTGTCTTCTTCGATGGCCTGCTGCTGCCGCTGGATGAATATTTCGGCAGCATCATAGCCCTTCAGCTTCAAAATATGATTTCTCACAGCGGTTTCCACCAGGATCGCCAGGTTGCGCCCCGGCGCCACGGGCACGGTGATCTCCGGTATCTCCACCCCCAGCACGTTGCGGTAGCGGCCCACGCCGCGCAGGCGCTCCATGTCTGCGATTTCCTGCAGCTTCATGCGCTTGAGGTGCATGATGAAATGCAGGTATTTGTTGTGCTTGGTGGCGCTGTCTCCGAACATGGCGGGGATGTTCAGAATGCCTAGCCCGCGTACTTCGAGGAACTCCCGCAACAGGGGCGGGCAGCTGCCGCTGACGATATCCGGGGCAATGCGGCGAAATTCCGTGACATCATCGGCAATCAACCGGTGGCCGCGAATGATCAGCTCCAGGGCCAGTTCGCTTTTGCCTACGGCGGAATGTCCGGTGAGCAGTACGCCCATTCCCAGCACCTCGAGGAACACGCCGTGCAGGTTGGTTTTTCTGGCGAAGAACCGGGTGGCGTAATACTGAAGGTTATCCAGCACCTGTGCGTCCTTGAGGGAGGAGGCGAGGAGGGGGGTGTTGTGTTTTTCCGCCAGTTCTTCCAGGGCCTTGATGGATTTGAGCCGGTTGCTCAACAAGATGGCGGCGGGTTTGGCGGAGAACAGGCGCATCAGCGCCGCATGCTGGTCGTCATTGCTGAGGCTGGTGAGGTATTTTTTCTCTTTGGGGCCGATGATCTGCACCGGGCTTGGGTGAATGTAGTTCAACGGGCCGGCGATGATGGGGTCGGATTTTTCGATTTCGGCGTCAAAAATGACGTTGCCAAGGCCTTTTTTGCCCGCCAGAAGGCGCAGCCTGAGACGCTCCTGGAGGGCGTCGATCAGGTCGTTAACTGTGATCTGATGCTGCATCGGCCAGGGGTGGCGGGTTTAGCAGCTGTAACACCTGCTCTTCGCTGGTGGCGCGGCGGATCTGGGCGCACAGCTGGGGATTGTTGAACAGCCGGGCCAGTTCCGCGAGGAGCTCCAGATGGGCTTCTGTCGCCTGTTCCGGCACCAGCAGGCCGAATACCAGATCTACCGGCTTGCTGTCCAGGGAGTCGAAATCCACGCCGGTGGCCAGATGCAGGAAAGCGCCGGTAGGCTTGCTGATGCCCTTGATGCGGGCATGGGGCAGGGCAATGCCGTGGTTCATGCCGGTACTGCCCAGGCGCTCCCGATCCAGCAGTTTTTCGTAGATGGTTTCTGCGCTGGGCGTGTTGGTGCCGGCTGCGAGCAGCTCGGCCACGGTTTCCAGAGCGCGCTTTTTGCTCGATGCAGTATTGGACAGCTTGATCTGATCCGGCTGCAACAAATCTTCGGGTAACATGATGGTTGTATTTATTCCGGGAATCTCCCGAGCCTGAAAGGAGCACTTCGGGAGATTCCAGCAGGTTGAGTTGAATGCAGCAGGGTTCCCTGATGCAGGCTCCGGCTTATTCCGGCATTTCGGCCAGTATGGCTCTGACGCCGCCGTTGCCGCGGGCACGTTTCTGGATTTTTTCTTTGTGTTTGAGGATTTGCCGGTCAAGCTTGTCCACCAGGCCATCGATGGCCGCGTACAAATCTTCTTCGCTCGCTTCTGCAAAAACATCGGCGCCACTGACGTGGACGGTGGCTTCCGCTTTCTGCATGTGCCTTTCCACGCTGAGGATGACATGTACGTTGGTGACGTGATCAAAGTGGCGCTCGATGCGCTTGATCTTCTCTTCTACATAGTTGCGCAGGGCGTCTGTGAGTTCTATGTGGTGACCGGTTACGCTCAGTTGCATAGTATTCTCCTTGATTAAACGAGACGTTTACGTTCGTTGGATGGCGGAATTGCCATTGCTTCGCGGTATTTTGCGACGGTGCGTCGCGCTACCTTGAAGCCGTCATCTGACAACATGGTAGCGATTTTGTTGTCAGACAAGGGTTTTTTGGGGTTTTCTGCAAGGATGATCTTGCGGATGCAGGCGCGAATGGCGACCGCTGATGCCTGATCTCCACTGTTGGTGCTGACGTGGCTGGAAAAGAAATACTTGAACTCCAGTACGCCTTTTGGTGTGTGCATGTACTTTCCCGTCGTGATGCGGGAAATGGTGGATTCGTGCATTTCCACCGCTTCGGCAACGTCTTTCAGGATCAGGGGCTTCATCGCTTCTTCGCCGTGATCGAAGAAACCCTGCTGAACCTCCACGATGCGCATGGCCACCTTCAGCAGGGTCTGATTGCGACCCTGCAGGCTTTTGAGGAACCAGCGTGCTTCCTGCAGATGGTCTTTCAGGGTGGTGTTGTCACTGCTGTTGTCAGCGCGTTTGACCAGGGCGGCGTATTCGGGGTTGACCCGCAGTTTCGGCATGGCTTCCGGGTTCAGGGATACCAGCCAGCGCCCCTCCTTCTTTTCGACGAATACATCCGGTTCCACATAGCGGGTGTCTGCCGGAGAAATGCTGGAGCCGGGATGGGGATTGAGGGAACGGATCAGATCGAACACCGCCTGAACCTGTTCTGAGCTCAGGCGCAGCAGTTTGCGGATACGTGGCTCATTGCCGGTGGTGAGCAGATCAAAGTGATCCCGAAGCAGCTTTTTCGCATTGTTTTTCACTGCCTTGTCTGCCGGCAGCTGTTCCAGTTGCAGCAGCAGGCATTCCTGGGGGTTGCGTGCAGCAACCCCTGGCGGGTCGAAATGCTGAATGCGATGCAGCACGGTCAGCACTTCCTCTATGCCGATTTCTTCATCATTCATGTCGATGATGATTTCTTCCAGGGGTGCATGCAGGTAGCCGTCCGGGGAAATGCCATCGATAAGGGCGATGGCGATGGCGCGGTCTTCCTCGCTGAAAGGCGTCAGATTGAGCTGCCAGTGCAGATAGTCCTGCAGGGTTTCGGCGTTGCTTTCCCGGGAGAGAAAATCGGTATGTTCTTCGTTGCTGCTCACCTGGGTGCGCGTGATCGGAATATCGTATTGATCTTCCCAGTTGGCATCCACAGGCAGTTCGTCCGGGATGGTTTCGGTGCTGTTCTGGATTTCCGCCTCTTCCCGGGCGGGGGCAGGTTCGGCCTCTGCGGGTTTTTCACCGGGCGCAGGCGCATCCTCGCCGCCATCCTCCTCGATTTCCAGCATGAGGTTGGATTCCAGCGCTTCCTGTATTTCCTGCTTGAGCTCCAGAGTGGAAAGTTGCAGCAGCTTGATCGCCTGCTGCAGTTGCGGGGTCATGGTGAGGTTTTGACCCAGGCGGAGCTGAATGGAAGCTTTCATTAGTGGATAGATGATCCTCTGTTTTGTTGTTGGGGCGCTGCTGAATTTTCCTGGATCAGGCAGAACCTCTCCCGCAGCCCTGAGGATAAGGCAGGAGCCACAGCCGACAGCAGGTTGTCGGCGGGAACTGTAATGTGGTGGCTCCGGGGTGTTTCGGGCGTCAGGTATGAGTTCATGGGTTCAGTATACAGGCTCCTTTTATTTATAGTTTAGCGCAAGCCGGGGCAATTTCTGAAATGCCAATGCTTGATGCAGGTCAGGTTATAGGCGGAAATGTTCCCCCAGATAGGTGCTTCGTACTTCTTCGTGGGCGAGTATTTCCCGGGGATCCCCTTGGGTCAGTACCGCACCTTCGGAAACGATATAGGCGCGCTGGCAAATCCCCAGGGTTTCCCGGACGTTGTGGTCCGTGATTAATATGCCAATTCCGGTTTCTGCAAGATTTTCAATAATTTGCTGTATGTCTGAGACGGATATGGGGTCCACTCCCGCGAAGGGTTCGTCCAGCAGAATAATGCTGGGTCCGGAGGCTAGGCAGCGGGCGATTTCCAGGCGCCGCCGTTCGCCCCCGGAAAGGCTGATGGCCAGGTTCTTGCGCAGGTGGGAAATGCCGAATTCGGCCAGTAGTTCATCGCAGCGCTCCTGGCGTTCCTTTTTTTGCAGCTGTTTGCTGATTTCCAGCACTGCGAGGATGTTTTCCTCGACTTTCAGGCGCCGGAAAATGGAAGGCTCCTGGGCAAGATAGCCCAGGCCGTGCCGGGCGCGGATGTGCATGGGGCGGGAGGTCAGGTCTCTGCCGCCGAGGCTGATGCTGCCGGCATCCACCGGGACCAGCCCCATGATCATGTAAAAGCAGGTGGTTTTGCCTGCACCGTTGGGGCCGAGCAACCCCACCACCTCGCCTTCATCCACGTGCAGGCTGACGCCATTCACCACGGGTTTTCCCTGATATCTTTTTACCAGTCCTTCGGCGCTGAGAAAGCTCATTGCGCGTTTTGTGGATGGATGATGACCTTGACCCGTTTTGAGCCTTTTGCTGCGGCGCCCGCCTTGAGCTGGGCCTTGACCCGGTCATAAACGATGCGGTCGCTGCGGAAGCTGTCATTGTTCTGGGTCAGTACGGCATCACCGTTGAGCGTCAGCTCTTCGCTGTTGAAGTCGTAGATGATGCGTTGGCCCTGCCCCGTCACCCAGGGCTTGTCCTTTTCCGGCCGTTGCCGGAATGTGGCTGGTTTGCCGGTGGCGATGAGCTTGCCGGGCTGTCTGTTTTTGTAGGTGATTACCACTTTGCCAGCCTGCAGTTGCAGGGAGCCCTGCTGTATCTTTACATTGCCACGATAGGTTGTGGTGTGGCTGGCCTGGTCGATATCGGCGCTGTCTGCCTCGATCTCCACCGGTGCATCCTTGTCGGAAGGCAGCGCCAGCGTGGTTGCTGGCGCCACAAGCAGCAAAACCAGGGTCAATGAGACAAGCGTGTGGCATTTACTGAGCAACATAATGGGCCCTCGTCTGAGCCAGAAAGCGGATTCTGCCCGGGGACTTCAGCCAGGCCTGCATACCAACGGATTCTATCCAGTTTTCGGCACTGGTAACAGTCACCGCTGCTGCGGTTTCGGCATATTCGCGTTGTGGCTGTACGTTCAGGTCGGAAGTGAGTATGCGCATGGGGGGCTGGGTTTCATCGCCCTCCCAGTGAAGGATAGTTTCACCCTGGAGCTGCAGCAGGGACTGATCCCGGGAAAGCATCCCTTTTGCTGCGTTGATGCGCAGGCTGGGCTGCTTGTCGGCATAGAGCACATATTCCGGTTGCTCCAGGCGGGTAATGCCAGATTCCAGATAATGCCGGAGTTGTTGCGCCTGCAATGAATGGCTGAGTCTGCCCTGTTCGTCAAACTGGTGTAGCTCCAGCTGATAGACGAAATAGTCCTGAATCTGTGCCTTGTCTACCGTTTCTCCGCCAATGATGACAGGATCCGGGCGCGAGGCCCACCAGGTAATGCCCAGCAGCGTCAGCAGTGCCACCAGCAACAGCCGGATGCGCATCAGCTGAGGTAACTTTCCAGATGAGAGTGCAGTTTGCCCTGGGCTTCCATGATTAGCTCGCAGACCTCGCGGGCTGCCCCCTGTCCGCCAGCCGAGGCAGTGATCCAGTGGGCATGTTGCTTGGCGAACGCATGGGCGTTCTGTACGGCTATCGCCAGCCCCACGCGGCTCATAACCGGCAAATCCACCACGTCGTCGCCGACGTAGGCGATTTGGCTGTCATCCAGGCCTAGCTGGTGTTTCAATTCCATGTAGGCAGGGCGCTTGTCCCGCTGTCCTTGGTACAGATGGCTGATCCCCAGGCTGTGCATGCGGATCTCCACCACTTTGGAGGTGCGGCCAGTGATAATGCCGATCTGTACCCCGGTTTGCTGGAGCATCACCATGCCATGGCCGTCCAGGGAGTGGAAGGCTTTGTATTCCTGCCCGTCATCGCCAAGATACAGGCTGCCATCCGTGAGAACACCATCCACATCGAAGATGATCAGCTTGATTTGCTTGGCTTTTTCCAGAATATCCTGCATCACTTGTTTTCCTCTCAGACCACACCGGCGCGGAGCAGATCGTGCATGTTGAGTGCGCCAATGAGATTCTTGCCATCGTCGATAACCAGTAGACCGCTGATTTTGTTGTCTTCCATGAGTTTCAGCGCTTCTGCGGCCAGACTCCGGCTCTGGATGGTGACGCCGCCCCGGGTCATGACTTCGGTGACCGGTGTGCTGCGCAGATCCACACCGCGATCCAGGGTGCGGCGCAAATCGCCATCGGTGAATACCCCGCTGATGCGCTGCTCCTCGTCCACCACCGCCGTCATGCCCAGTCCCTTGGCGGTCATTTCCATCAGCGCCTGGCTGATGGTGGCCTGCTCGCTGACCTGGGGAATCTTGCTGCCCTTGTGCATGATATCGCCCACATGCAACAGCAGTTTGCGTCCCAGACTGCCGCCGGGGTGAGAGCGGGCGAAATCCAGCTCGGTAAAACCGCGGGTTTCCAGCAGGGCCACCGCCAGGGCGTCACCCATCGCCAGGGCCGCCGTGGTGCTGGCGGTGGGAGCCAGCCCCAGGGGGCAGGCCTCGCGGGAAACGCTCACGTCAATACTGACATCCGCTTCCCGTGACAGGGTGGAATCCGTATTGCCGGTCATGCTGATCAGAGGAACGCCCAGGCGCTTGATGATGGGCAGAATGGTGATGATTTCCGCTGTTTCGCCGGAATTGGAAAGGGCCAGCACCACATCGCCAGTGGTAATCATGCCCAGGTCGCCGTGGCTGGCCTCTCCCGGATGCATGAAAAAAGCCGGGCTGCCGGTGCTCGCCAGGGTCGCAGCAATCTTGTTGCCGATATGGCCGGACTTGCCCATGCCCGTGACCACAATCCGCCCCTGGCAATGCAACATGTACTCGCAGGCATGTACAAAATCCGCATTTATCTGCCTTTCCAGATCCTTGACCGCCCCGGCTTCCGTGCGAATAACGGCCAACCCCAGTTCCTTGAGCTTGCGGGCTTCGGGTTCTTTGGTTTCGGGCAAGGGTTTCACAGGTGGTTTTCGGCTATTCATTTTCCCGCGAATCATAGCATGTGTGCCGCCCGCTTGTTTATTCATCAACTGTTGATAGAGGGCAAATAAACCTGAATTGGTGGTGCAACTTGGTGAGGGTGGTCTATGTTTTACTAAGACAATCAACAGCAAAACCACATTCAGCGGGTTTTCGGGTGTTCAGCCACAAGGTGCCGGCGTCGGTATGGTTATTCCACGTCAAGCCGCGCCTTGATCCGGGGCATCCAGGCTGCTCTGAATACGGCTTTACTATTGATTGTCTTAGTATGTTGGTGGCGCTTCTATCAATATATGAAAATCTGGAAGATAGAAGATTGTCTGATTGAAATCACGATGCAGGAGATAAAGAGATGCCTTATAGAACAATACAGTGCGGCAACGTCTGTAACAAGCTGTTCCTGAACAAAACTGCCACGTCCGCCCTGGTGGCTGCCATGGCAATTGCGACGGCTGCTGTTGCTGAGGAAACCGTAGAAGAGGATATGCCGGTTTTTCATGAGCAAAGCGTAGAAACCGGGATGGACAATGATGATGTAAGGACGCTGGTAAGTATGGCAAATCATGCCGGAATCACCCTGACGCCGGAAACAATCAAGCGTATGCTGGCGACTCATCCTGAAATAACGGACGTCGTGGATTCCGGCCAGCGGGATGCGGTTGTGCGAGAGGCGGTTGCTATATATCCCGCAAGATTTGAGGTGACTGGTCAGGCAAAGATTTATGAAGATACCTTCTTCAACCTGAAGTCCGCCGGAGGCAGGTTTACGGCTACGGGCATTGATGTGCTGTTGAACTATTCGAGTATTTTGGGCGGTATTTCCTATGAGAACATGGCGCTCTGGGGTTCTTCTCACAGCAACCAGATAGAAGCCAAGTTGGCGGTGGATGCAGAGTTTGAGGCCTATGGTGTATATGGTCGAGCGGATGCTGGGCCACCACCTTTTCCTGCAGTCACTTATGGTGTTTACGGCACCACCAATCAGCCGGCCGGTTACGGGGTTTATGCGATCAATACCGCTCCCCAGGGGGATGCCGCCAACGATGGTGGGGGAGTGGCATTGTTTGCAACCGGCAGTATAAACGGGCTTTACACTTCCGGGGGAATACGAGCAATGGACAACCATGTGGCCATTATTGAAAATACAGTGCCAGGTGGGCGTAATGCCCATGTGTTGGCCTTGTCCATGCCAAATGGGACTTCTCCAAGTGTCGCTGACAATTTCATCACTTTCTATGCAGGTGGAGAAACAGAGACTGATGCGGTGGGATCGATTGAAGGAAATAGCGCTGGCGGCGTTGTCTACAAAACCAGTGGAGCAGACTTTGCCGAGTGGATTCCGCGCAGAAACCTGGACGAATCAATCGAAACGGGTGATGTCGTGAGCATTGCAGGCGGGAAAGTGTCCCGCAACCTGAAGGGCTTTGATCATATCCAGGTGATTTCCACCGCGCCCGGGTTTGCCGGGAATGCTCCGGGAGACGACAAAATTGACCAGTACGCCCTGGTCGCCATGATGGGACAAGTACCGGTAAAGGTTTCTGGCGCAGTCAAAGCCGGTGACTATATTGTGGCTTCAGGCAAGAATGATGGCACCGGTATCGCAATACGGGCCGACAAGATGATGCCCGAAGACTTTCGCATGATGGTCGGGCGTGCCTGGGAATCTTCGGATGACCAGGGTATCAAACTGGTTGATACGGCTGTCGGTTTCGGTGCCAGCGATGCCTATGCCTACATGCGCAAGCAGGATCAGCGTATCGCCAGCCTGGAACAACAGCTGTCAGCCAAAATGGCGCGCCTCGATCGTTTGGCTGCGCAAACGGAAATACTGTCCCGGAAACTCGCCTATATCCAATCAGCCAATATGGTGGTGAAAAACGCCATGAAGTAATGCTGTTTCAGCATGATCAGAAAAAAGCCCCGGTGTGCCGGGGCTTTTTTCAATTCAAAGGAGTTTGGTTTTTACCGCACCGCAACGCTCGCAGCACAAGCGCGTAACCAGTTGTCCCCGTTTGGTATCGAATACCCGTTCCTTATCGGTCACCCACTTGTGGTGTCCATGCCGGCAGAGGGTATTGCCACGGTGCTTGTCGCTGGTTTTTGGCTTGCGAAAAGGTAGAATATCGGCCATGTTCCTCGCTTTGGGGTTGCAGGGAAAAGCATAGCATCAATCATGTCTTCCTCGTTCGTTTTACCAGCAGCTTTGATTTTATTCTATTCAGCGTGGCGGACAGTTCGTCCAGCTCTTCAATCCCTGTGGGGGAGAAATGGACGCTAAAGTCGCCCTGAGTCAGTGATTTCGCACCTTCGTTGATATCCCGCAAGTTTTGCACGATGGATTTGTTGATGCTCCTCATCAAAAACAGCATCACGATGGCGGCGAAGATTGTGGTTCCCAGGGTCAGGTAGATCATGAAGCGGGCTTGTTCCCTCATGTTGCTCCGGCCCCAGACCAGCTGGGATTCCTTTTTCTTTCTGATTTCTGCTAATCCCGAGAACACCGGTCTCAGCGCATTTTTCCCATCCTTGATGGCGGTATTGGCTTTGATGGTCCATTCTTTTGATGCCGCTTCCGATTTTTCGCCGACATAGTTCATGTCCTTGTATCTATCGATGATTTTCCTGAATTCCGAGCCATAGAATTTGACGGCTTCGCCCCATTGGCGAAATGATGCATGTTCTGCATCAGTAAACAAACCTTCCTTCTCCTCGATAAGGAATCCAAGCATTTTGGAAACATTATTCATGGATTCTGTCCATTCTCGGACATATTTTTTCTTTTTGGTCAGGTTTCCTACATAAATAAAGTATTCCTTTTCATAGCGCCGGGTTTTTTCAAGCTGTATCAGTAAATCGTTGAGCCTGGAGACGGCATTGGTGCTTTTGGCGATGGTATGGTCAACCGTGCTTGATTGCTTGCTGATCAGGTAGGTTATGGCTACTGCACTGCCAACAAACAACAGCCAGAGTATAAGGAAATTAACGGTTAGTCTTTTCTTGATATTCATGTGCACCCCTATGTGGCATGGAGAACTTCGGGAGGCCACAAAAAAACCCGGCATCCATTCAGCATAATACTATCTGCTGTAAGTAACTGACTTTAATAATACAAGCAAGATATTCTTCTGGCTTCCTGTGCAAAATATAGCATGAAAACCGCTTCCGGAAAAAAGGAGGCTGAAAGGCGCTGGGATCTGCCCAGCATGGTGATGCTGCTCAGTCGGCGCCAAAGCCTCCCGTCTTCTGTTCCAAAATATATATTCCCATAATATTTCAATGGAAAGGAGCAAATCTCCGGAAGAGAGTGTATTATTTTTTTATCATATCAATAAGTTAGAATTTTGATGTTGAGTAATTCCGGAACAGAATCACATTTTTGACAGAGACCGGGGCGTGGCTGCCAAGCAGTCAGGAAACTTTTGCGGGTTTGCTCTGTCCTATTTACCAGACGTTGTAAACGTTGGGTCGTCCCCCTCCCTTGACGGCCCGCCGGTCAACCGGCATCAAACCCCGAAGCTTGCCCCCCCCTCTGGCTTCGGGGTTTTTCTTTGTCAGGATGTTGAAAAAAACCTTCCATGACTCTACGTCATTAGAAATAGTCGCACGCCCTTGCGCGGCGTACAGGATGTTGAAAAAATGGTGTTTTTCAACATCCTGCTTATGTGCAGAAGCGGCAAGTTCGGGGTTTTACTGTCTGTTTAGCCAGTGGTTGAGCCGCTGGTGGGCTTCGGTAACGCCAGTGCGTTTCAGGGAAGAAAACAACTGCACCGAGAACTCTCCCTGCAGGCCTTCCAGTGCGGATTTAACCTTGTGATAGCTTGCGGAAGCAGGCCCTTTCTTGAGTTTGTCCGCCTTGGTCAGCAGTATGTGTACCGGCAGGTTGATATGCGCCGACCATTCCAGCATCTGGATATCGAAATCCTTGAGAGGGTGGCGGGAGTCCATCATCAGGATCAGACCTTTGAGGCACCGGCGTTTTTCCAGATAGGTGGCCAGGTTGCCCTGCCAGTCTTTCTTGATGCTTATGGAAACCTTGGCGTAGCCGTAACCCGGCAAATCCACCAGACGCCGCTCGTCATCCAGCTCGAAAAAGTTTAGCAGCTGGGTGCGCCCGGGGGTCTTGCTGGTTTTCGCCAGACCCCGGTGGTCGCAGATGACATTGATGGCGGAGGATTTTCCGGCGTTGGATCGTCCGGCGAAGGCGATCTCGTAGCCTTCGTCAGGCGGGCACTGGCTGAATTTGGCGGCGCTGGTGAGGAATCTGGCCTGACGGAAATAGTTGTCAGTCATCGCTGCGTTTCCAGTGGCCGGATTTGCCTCCGGCTTTTTCCTCCAGCTGTACCTGGTTGATGACCATGCCCCTGTCCACCGCTTTGCACATGTCATAGATGGTGAGCAAGGCCACCTGGGTGGCGCACAGGGCTTCCATTTCCACGCCGGTCTGCCCCCGGGTTTCCACCTGGGCGCGGCAATGAATGTGGTTACCATCTGTATCGATGCTGAAGTCAATGGCGATGCGCGTCAGAGCCAGGGGGTGGCACAGGGGTACGAGGTCTGGTGTTTTTTTGGCTGCCATGATGCCGGCAACGCGGGCAATTCCCAGTACATCGCCCTTCTTGTGGCCGCCTTCCATGATGAGCTTCAGGGTGTTCGGCTCCATGCTGATGTGGCCGCTGGTGACGGCAATTCTGTGGGTGTAGTCCTTGGCGCCGACATCCACCATGTGCGCTTGGCCCTGTTCGTCGAAGTGGGTGAGTTTGCTCATGCTTCGCCAACCTGATCGAATTCTATGGATTTGGAGACCTCATGCACATCAAAGCGCATGGTTTGCAGATCACCCATCACCCAGGTGGCCTGGGTTTGCCCCACGCCGCCAATGGTGCCGGGGTTGACCAGCGCGGCTTTGCCGCCCCTTACATGGGGCAGCCATTCGATGTCTACCGTGTGGCTGTGTCCGCAGCATACCAGATCCCAGTCGCCGGTAGCGGCCATGGCCCGGGCGTAATGCGGGTAGTGCACCAGAAAAATCCGCCTGCCGCCCAGCTCTATGCCGGCATCCATCCCGTGATAGCGCAACACCCCGCCTGGTTTGTGGCCGAGGCGGGTAAGGGCATACAGGTCCCCGGTGTTGTTGCCGTGGATAATGTGCACGGGCAGCTGGAATTGTTCCAGGCAATGCAGGGTGCTGGGAGCGACCACGTCGCCGCAGTGCAGCACGGCTTTCGCTCCCAGCGCTCTGGCATCCCGCACTGCTGCCTCTAGCAGGGGGATGTGGTCATGGCTGTCAGACAGGATGCAGATTTTCATTAGAAGTGCGGTTTTTCCGGGGCTTTTTCGAACATGGCAACCGAGTTGGTGATCTCTTTACGGGCGGCCTCTACATTGTCCCAGCCTTGCACCCGCACCCATTTTCCCTCGTCCAGGTCTTTGTAGTGCTCAAAGAAATGTGCCATGCGCTCCATGAGCTCCTTGGGCATGTCATCCACATCATTGACGTGAGACCAGCGATCGGTGATGTCGTTTACAGGCACGGCAACCACTTTTGCATCATCCCCGGATTCATCGGTCATGATGAGCACGGCGACAGGGCGGCAGCGAATGACGGATCCGGGGATCAGGGGAAAGGCGGTTGGCACCAGCACATCGCAAGGATCACCATCATCGGACAAGGTGTGGGGAATATAGCCGTAGTTCACCGGATAACGCATGGCGGTGCGCAGGATGCGGTCTACGAACATGGCGCCGGAGGCCTTGTCTACTTCGTATTTTACCGGCTCGGCATTGGCGGGTATTTCGATGATGACGTTGATTTCGTCTGGAACATTGTTGCCTCGGGTTACGCGGTCAAGATTCATTGGGTATTTCCTCCTTAAAGGTGTCGGTTATATTTATTGCAGTTGATTTGGATAGAACATAAAAAGCCGGCCCCCCAAGGCCGGCTTGGTGTCAGGTTCAAAAATGTATTTACAGCTCTTCGGCATGTTTGGAAAGGTAGCTTGCTACGCCGTCTGGAGTGTCTTTCATGCCATCGTCACCTTCTTTCCAGCCAGCGGGGCAGACTTCACCATGAGCCTCATGGAATCGCAGGGCATCGACCATGCGGATCATTTCGTCGATGTTGCGGCCCAGGGGCAGGTCATTGACCACCTGGTGGCGTACTACACCTTCCTTGTCGATAAGGAAAGAGCCACGGAAGGCAACAGCGCCATCCGGGGTTTCCACATCGTACGCCTTGCAGATGCCGTGAGTCATGTCTGCGATCAGGGGGTAGCGAACCGGGCCGATGCCGCCTTCATTCACCGGGGTATTGCGCCAGGCATTGTGGGTGAAGTGGGAGTCGATGGAAATGCCGATCACTTCTACATCGCGTTTGGCGAATTCATCCAGACGGTGATCGAAGGCGATCAGCTCTGAAGGGCAGACGAAGGTAAAGTCCAGTGGATAAAAGAAGATCACCGCATATTTGTCTTTGGTGTGGCTCTTCAGGTTGAAATCGTCAACGATGCTGCCATCGCCAAGTACCGCTGGTGCGGTAAAGTCAGGTGCCTCGCGGCCTACCAGTACGGACATGTTGTTCTCCTAGAATATTGCTTTGGTTGTTGTATTACCTGAGGCCGGAGAAATTACTTCCTGGCTCCAAGTCAAATTTTTGTTCCAGACCCAGATCCCGGATGAGCTGATCCACTGCGCCCTGGCCATGCAGCTTCTGCACTTCCGCCAGTATCATGCGCACCGAGTTGCGATTGTAGCCGCTGGAAAACTGCAGCTGCACCTCGATCAACGCTCGGGCTCTGTCCAGGTTCATGAAAAACGGTGATCCGCCTTCCGGGGTGGGTCAGGCCAGTCAGACTGCAAAGTCGGCAAGCTTGCGGGGTACCGCAATGCCTTTCATAGTTACATAGCGAGGCATGCCGTTGTCGTCATATTCTGGATAGGCTTCTCCCTGGATCAGGGGATATAGGTATTCCTTGCACGCATCCGTGATGCCAAAGCCATCATCGGTAATGAAATCCATGGGCATCATCTTTTCCACGTTGGCGACTTCTGACAAGGGCGCCATGCCGACGCTCCACTTATAGGGCGAAGAAGATTCGCGCACCACGGTAGGCATGATGGAGTTGTGGCCTTCCAGGGCCATGTTTACGGCGGCCTCACCCAGCGCATAGGCCTGTTCCACATCGGACTTGGAAGCCAGGTGGCGGGCGGCGCGTTGCAGATAGTCGGCAACGGCCCAGTGGAACTTGTAGCCCAAGGCGTCTTTGATGATGTTGGCAACCACGGGGGCGGCTCCGCCCAGCTGGGCGTGGCCAAAGTCGTCACGGGTGCCTTGTTCTGCCAGGAAACGACCGTCCGGCCAGTGGGTACCTTCCGAGACAACCACGGTTACATAGCCGTACTGCTCTACCTTGGCCTTGACGGTGGCAAGGAATTTGCCCTGGTCGAACTCCACTTCGGGGAACAGAACCACAACAGGGATATCGTAATCATCGATCAGGCCGCCTGCGGCAGCGATCCAGCCTGCATGGCGCCCCATTACCTCGATGACGAAGACCTTGGTGGAAGTCTTGGCCATGGAGCGTACATCGTAACTGGCCTCTAGGCTGGAAACAGCGATATATTTGGCTACGGAGCCAAAACCCGGGCAGTTGTCAGTGATGGGCAGATCATTGTCCACGGTCTTGGGTACATGAATGGCTTGTACGGGGAAGCCCATTTTTTCCGACAGCTGGGAAACCTTGAAGCAGGTGTCGGCAGAGTCACCGCCGCCATTGTAGAAGAAGTAGCCGATGTTGTGGGCCTTGAACACCTCGATGAGGCGTTCATACTCGCGCTTGTTGTCTTCCAGGCTCTTGAGCTTGTAGCGGCAGGAGCCGAAGGCGCCTGAGGGGGTGTTTTTCAGTTCGGCAATATCTTCTGCAGACTCCTGGTTGGTGTCGATGAGGTCTTCGGTCAGGGCGCCGATGATGCCATTGCGGCCCGCATAGACGTTAGCGATCTTGTCGCTGTGCTTGCGAGCAGTTTCAATCACACCGCAGGCGGATGCGTTGATAACGGCGGTTACGCCACCGGATTGTGCGTAGAAAGCATTCTTTGCTGTCATAATAACTCCCTCATTTTATTAAGGATTTTGGTTAAAGGTGTAGAATCTGGTGTTTGGGCAGGGGTAGAAAGGCCGGGCTACAGTTCTCCCCGCTCCTTGGCATCGTGGTCCGCCTGGGTTTGCAGCAGGGAAACCATGCATTCGCTCAGGTCATCGTACTCATGCACGCCTGTGCCGTATTGCTGGTAGCCCCGGTAAAAAAACTGGCAGCGGTAGCGGCGATCCCCGGTTTTGAAGATGACGAAATTACAGCCGCCCTCCTCCCAGTACACCACCGGGCAGTTGCTCAGTTCCTTGTCTGCGGGTGCCAGGCGGATTTCAGCATCTGCATACTGGAAAGGCACATCCTCGCCATATCGTTCCTTCAAGGTGGTCTTGATGATCCATTCTTCGCTTTTTCCGTAGTCGGAGATTGTCGCCATAGTCTGCATGCGCCTGCTGAAAACGCTTAATTTGCCAAAAATGCATAGAAAATCAGGAGCTTTGCGTAATACCCGGTTGACATTGCGGGCTAACTGCGATTAGCTATGTAGCAAATTTTTCGGTAGTCTGGGTGATCCCGCTAATTATAAAGGAAAAAAGCAGGGCAGGATATATCTGGTCAATATGTGGAATGGAACCTGAATCCAGGCTGTACAGATTCGGGCTCAACAGCAAGGAAAAACTTTGGCATGAGGATTATTTTACTGGGGCCGCCGGGTTCGGGAAAGTCTGTAGTTTCCCGGAAAATCGCGGAAAAATACGGTTTTCCTGTAGTAAGTGTGGAAGAAGTGGCGGAAGAACTGTCCGCCATGGCGCAGCAGAATGACGAACTTGGGCGCCTGGCCAAAGAATCCATTGGCTCGGGGCGCGTCTCGGATGATGTCTGCAATACGGTATTGAAACGCGTTCTGGGCAAGGAAGAGCTGGCGCGGGGATTCGTTCTGGTCGGCTATCCAAAGGATGCGGCTCAGGCGGAGTATATCGAAACCGCCATGAATCAGATTAGGCGCCCCCTGGATCTGGTGTTGATGATCGATATCGACCGGGACGAACTCATGGAGCGCCGGGTCGGACGCATTGATTGCGACGCTTGCGGCACCCACTACAACCTGTACGTCAACCCTCCCATGGTCGAAGGCATCTGTGACCTGTGCGGTTCCCGCGTCAGTCGCCGACCTCGTGGCTACGAAGAGAACATTGCCAATCAGCTGCGTGAATATGATGTGGCGGTACAGCCGGTACTCGGTTTCTTCAATCAACTCGGCAAGTTACGCCGTGTGGATGCCAATGGTATGGAAGAACAGCTATGGGAAGAAGTACAGGCCACCATTGACGCCACAGAGCCCGCGTCCCTCGAAAACCTGCCTGAAGAGCAACCGGTGAGCAAAGAGCCTGCCGCCAAAAGCAAGTCCGTGGCAAAGAAGGGGGCAAAAAAAGCAGCGAGCAAAAAAACCGTGGCCAAAAAAGCCCGGGAAAAATCCCCGCCCAGCAAAAAAGCGGCGGCAAAAAAGAAACCTGCAGCCAAAAAGAAGGTGGCAGCAAAAAAGGCTACAGCAGTCAGCAAGAAAAAAGTGGTGAAGAAGGCGCCAGCGAAAAAGCCTGCCAGCGCCGGCAAAAAGAAGGTAGCAAAGAAAGCGACAAAAAAAGTGGTGAAAAAGGCAGCGAAGAAAGCTGTGACGAAGAAAGTGGGGAAGAAAAAAATCGCTACCAGAAAGAAAATTGCCAAGAAAAAGGTAATAAAGAAAGCCGCAGCCAAAAAGACCGCCAAGAAAAAGGCTGCCAAGAAAGCGCCTGTTAAAAAAGTGGCGAAAAAGAAAGCCGTAAAAAAATCAGCCGCAGCTACCGTAAAGAAGAAATCTTCGAGCAAAAAAACGGCAAAAAAAACCAGCAAGAAAAAAGTCAGCAAGAAACTGCCGCTGAAAAAGAAAGTGATCAGAAAAAAGGCCGCAAAGAAAAAAGCCACCAGAAAGAAGCGCTGATGTCTCCCGGTTTCATCAGGCACATGTAAATGGAAGATGTTTTCCCGGCGATCTCCACGGGAAGTTACATGATAGATCGCGCCTGCATGCTCGATTCCCAGCGGCCTGACCATGGAAGGGGCGTAGTATTAGGTCTTGCAATCACGCATATCGATCTGATGGTGGTTTGGGTGCAATCATAATTCAAGGACCTGGCCCAGTTTCCTTTCACCCCCCCCCACCCAACCCATCGGATCACTGGTAATGTACCTGCTGGCGGATCGTCGGGATGAAAGCCGAGAAAGAGGAGGCCAGTGTTGCAAAAAAGCGGCGTCATAAAGGCGCAGGGGTGGCTTGAGCACGTAAGCTGGGCAGAAACACTGGGATAAACAGGAGAACAGCAACGAGTTGCGT
>Ga0256834_1000791_pt1 | contig 22296 bp, 20 predicted proteins | sample 4281140metaG_FD_190536 | JGI IMG/M metagenome (GOLD analysis project Ga0256834, IMG submission 190536) | Hydrothermal vent microbial communities from East Pacific Rise, Pacific Ocean - 4281-140 | ecosystem: Environmental > Aquatic > Marine > Hydrothermal vents | place: Pacific Ocean: East...
CAAAAACTCGGTTTTGAGGTGCTGCCTTCAGCGGCCAATTTTATCTTTGTTCGCCACCCCGAGAGAGATGCCGCTGAGTTAGCGACTGCGCTGCGCGAGCAGGCCATCATTGTGCGCCACTTCAAGCAGCCACGAATTGATCAGTTCCTACGGATTACGATTGGCACCGATGAGCAGATGGCTACGCTCTATTCGGCGCTAGTGGCTATTTTGTAAGGGCAGTTATACCAGTAGCGCGGTGGCTACTGGCCGATCTTCTGAGAGTAGAATATTGTAGGTTCGGCAGGCGGCAGCGGTGGTCATCACCTCAATGCCAATCCCTTTGTTTGCGAGTGCTGCAAAGAGTGATGGGGCGGGAAATATCTGCTGCTTGCCGGTGCCGATAATTAAAACCTCTACATCTAACCCCAGCAATGTGTCGATAGCCGCTTGATCAAGCGTTTTGATGGGTTGGTCTGTCCATCCCTCTATGGTCTCCGTGGCTGTGACGATAATATTCTCGGTAAATATTTTACCCATAACGGTGACTTGGCCATCATCATAGGCTTGGATGAACTGCCCTCGATATCTGCTAACTTCATTAAAATTCATGATGACCGCTCTGTTGACCTGAGAATAAACACCGCTATTAGCGAATGCTAAAGATATCATATCGCATTTCTATCAGGGGGATTAGAGATGCACTTTTCGCTGGGTCTCTGGTGTTGTTTACGGTTACAATATTCGATTCTTTGTCCGGCGTTCTGGCAGTTTGCTGTGTTCGCTTCAATTTAGCTGAGATCAATAGAGAGTTATCTAGTGTCTACACCCGAAATGCATGAGTTCCGCAGAATTCAACGTCTGCCCCCGTATGTCTTTAATATCGTCAATGATCTTAAGGCAGCGGCGCGAGCGCGAGGTGAGGATATTATCGATTTTGGCATGGGTAATCCCGATCAGCCGACACCACAACATATTGTCGACAAAATGGTTGAGGCGACTCAGCGCAAAGATACCCACCGCTACTCTATGTCGCGAGGCATCCCGCGTCTGCGCCGGGCGATCACTCGTTGGTATAAGGATCGTTATGATGTGAATCTCAATCCTGAAACACAGGCGATTGTCACCATCGGCTCTAAAGAGGGTTTAGCGCATCTATCACTGGCCACTATGGGGCCGGGTGATACCGTGCTGGTACCAAATCCCGCCTACCCCATCCACCCTTATGGTTTCATCATCTCAGGTGCCGATGTGCGTCATGTGCCACTGGTGCCAGGCGGCGATTTCTTTGAGGAGCTGGAGAAGGCGGTCAATGATTGTTGGCCAAAACCGAAGATGTTGGTGCTTAACTTCCCTGGCAACCCAACCACGCAGTGTGTCGAACTCGACTTTTTTCAGAAGGTGATCGATTTTGCCCGTGAGCACAACATCTGGGTGATTCACGATCTCGCTTATGCTGATATCGTTTTTGATGGGTATAAAGCGCCCTCAATTTTGCAGATTGAAGGGGCGGAAGATATCGCTGTTGAGTTCTTCTCTCTATCAAAAAGTTACAATATGCCTGGTTGGCGTGTCGGTTTTATGTGCGGCAATGAGGCACTGGTGGCAGCACTGGCGCGGATTAAATCCTACCTCGATTACGGCATGTTTACGCCGATTCAAGTGGCGGCTATTGCTGCGCTAGAGGGGCCACAAGCGTGCGTGAAAGAGATCTGCGACATGTATCAGCGCCGCCGTGATGTATTGTGCGAAGGGTTGTGCGCGATTGGTTGGCAGGTTGAGAAACCGAAAGCAACGATGTTTGTTTGGGCACCGATCCCCGCAGCTTATTGCGAGATGGGTTCCTTAGAGTTCTCGAAAAAACTGCTGGCTGATGCCAAAGTGGCGGTCTCACCTGGGATCGGTTTTGGTGAGCAGGGCGATGGTTATGTTCGCTTTGGTCTGATTGAAAATGGTCATCGTACCCGCCAAGCAATCCGCGGCATCAAAGAGATGTTCCGTAAAGATGGCATTGTTAAAAATAAAGCTCCAGGAGATAGCGTTTGAAACCGGTCAAAGTTGGTCTGTTAGGTCTAGGAACCGTCGGTGGCGGCACCCTTAATGTATTGGTTCGTAATGTTGAAGAGATTGCACGTCGTGCGGGCAGAGAGATTTGTGTCAGCCATGCAGCAGCCAAATCGTACGATGCCGCCGGCCTACTTGGGCTGGAGCGTGTTGAGGTGTGTGATGACGCCTTTGCGGTGGTCGAAAACCCTGAGATCGATATCGTTGTTGAGCTGATTGGGGGCTACTCACCCGCGCGTGAATTGGTACTGAAGGCGATTGAAAATGGCAAGCATGTGGTCACCGCCAACAAGGCACTGATCGCTCTGCACGGCAATGAGATTTTTGCTGCGGCGCGTGAAAAGGGTGTGACGGTCGCTTTTGAGGCGGCGGTAGCGGGTGGTATCCCTATCATTAAGGCGCTACGCGAAGGGCTGTCGGCCAACCGTATCGAATGGGCTGCTGGTATCATCAACGGCACCGGTAACTTTATCCTGACTGAGATGCTGGCAGGCCGTGATTTTGATGATGTACTGGCTGAGGCGCAGGCGCTTGGTTACGCTGAGGCAGACCCTACATTTGATGTTGAAGGGATTGATGCAGCGCATAAGCTGACCATCATCGCCTCGATAGCATTTGGTATTCCGCTGCAATTTGATCGCACCTACACCGAAGGGATCTCAAAAATTGAAGCGCAAGATGTCAGCTATGCCGGTGAGTTGGGTTATCGCATCAAACATCTGGGTATCACCAAGAAGACCGATGCTGGCATTGAGCTACGTGTCCATCCCACGCTGATTCCTGAGCGCCGCCTGATTGCCAATGTTGATGGCGTAATGAACGCAGTGCTGGTCAAAGGCGATGCTGTTGGGCCGACGCTCTATTATGGCGCTGGTGCCGGTTCAGAGCCGACCGCCTCTGCTGTGGTGGCCGATATTATCGATATCGCCCGCGCCCTCACTTGTGACCCTGAGAACCGTGTGCCGCATCTTGCCTTCCAGCCTGATGAGATGGCTGATCTGCCCATTCTCGACATGGAGCAGGTTGAAACCGCCTACTATCTCCGCATGCAGGTTGAAGATCAGCCCGGTGTGATGGCGCGTATCGCCACCGTACTGGCCGACGCTGGCATCAGCATCGAAGCGATCAAACAGCAAGAGCCAAAAGAGGGTGAGAGTCGCCTTCCATTGGTGATGTTGACTCACCGCGTGTTAGAGAGACAGATGAACAGCGCGATTGCAGAGATTGAAGCGTTGGCGAGTGTTAATGGCCAAGTGACCCGAATTCGGGTTGAGCAGTTGGCTGGTTAACTTAATATTTTTTTACCACAGAGTTCACAGAGAAGTTTGAATATAAGCGGCTGCTCAATGATGAGCACGTTGGGTCATTTGATTTTCTCTACGCCCTCTGTGGTAGATAATAGAACTGAATAGATTACTTATAGCCGAGGAAGAACCATGCCTTTCCGTCCCCGTTACACCGGTTTGATCAACAAATACCGTGACCGCCTTCCGGTAAATGATGATACCCGCCTAATCAGCCTGGGCGAGGGTAATACGCCGCTCATTCGCCTGAATAATATCCCCAGTATTCTGGGCAAAGATGTTGATATCTATGTCAAATATGAGGGGCTGAATCCCACGGGCTCTTTTAAGGATCGTGGCATGACATTGGCGGTGACCAAGGCAGTGGAAGAGGGTAGCAAAGCGATCATCTGCGCATCAACGGGTAACACCTCAGCCGCCGCCGCTGCTTACGCCGCACGTGCGGGCATCACCGCCTTTGTGCTGATTCCAGATGGCAAAATTGCCCTCGGCAAACTAGCCCAAGCGATGATGCACGGTGCCGTCGTGATCCAGATCAAAGGTAACTTTGATGAGGGGATGCAACTGGTGAAAGATGTGGCAGAGCATGCGCCGGTAACGATTGTTAACTCGATCAATCCATATCGTCTGCAAGGTCAGAAGACCGCCGCATTTGAGATTGTTGAAGAGCTAGAGTGTGCGCCAGACTACCACTGTCTACCCGTTGGTAACGCAGGTAACATCTCCGCTCACTGGATGGGCTACACCGAGTACCGTGATCATGGTTTGGTGAACAATGTACCGATTATGGTCGGTTATCAGGCTGAGGGCTCCGCACCATTTATTCGTGGTGAGATGGTTGATAACCCAGAGACGGTCGCCACCGCAATCCGTATCGGTCATCCACAATCTTGGGACAAAGCCTGGAAGGTTAAAGAGGAGTCTAAAGGTTGGTTTGATGAGTGCAGTGACGAGGAAATTCTTGCCGCGCAGAAGATGTTGGCACAGTGTGAAGGTATCTTCTGTGAGCCTGCTTCCGCCGCCTCATTGGCCGGTGCAATGCGTGATGTCAAAAGTGGTAAGATCCCAGAGGGCAGTAAGATCGTCTGCACCCTGACCGGCCACGGTTTGAAAGACCCTGATACGGCAATCAAACAATCAAAAGGGCCAATGCTCACCATTCCCGCTGAGCTTGAAGCGGTAAAACGCGCCATCCTTGATAACATGGTTGCTGAATAACAGCACCTTGTTTGTGCCTCTTCTGACTTGTTCAGAGTTTCCCTAGAGGTATGGCAACTTTATGGAGCAATCCCAAGCTGATGCTGGGGTTGCTTTATCTGATATGAGCTCTCAATCATCCATCCATCTCCTGCTACCTGGCCTGTTTGGCCCCCAGAGTGGCCCTTGGCCTGAGCCTGACATGGTGCAGGGTCTATCGCTGCCTCATCTGCAAAAGATGCTCGGTCGCTCAAGCCGTTCCAGTGTTGCCGGTGATGATTTCCATTCAACACTGCTGCCACTGTTTGGTTTACCAGCTGAAAAGGCTCCAATTGGTGCTTTATGTCGAGTGGGTGATGGTGGGCGAGCGGATGATGAGTACTGGTTACGCGCTGATCCCGTCTATTTTCGTGCAGATAGAGACCGTTTACTCCTTTTTGAAGGTCGCTTTCTTGATATTAGTCAGTTGGAGGCTGATGAGTACATTACGCTTTTTAACCAATATTTTGCTGATGATGGGTGGCGGCTTGAAGCGCTGGAACGTGATCGTTGGTATCTACGCGCCCCTGAAATGCCAGAGGTTAAGTTGCCGCAGGTGAATGATGTTTCAGGTCGAAACATTGATCCATTTTTGCCCCGTGGGGCCGATGGTGGGCCATTTTTTCAGCTGATGAATGAGACGCAAATGCTCTTTCATCAAGCCAACCCAACCCAACAACGTAATGCCAAAGGTATCATCGCTGTGAATGGTTTCTGGCCGTGGGGTGGCGGTCAGTTGGGCGATATCCCTCACACTCAGTTTCAGGCTCTTTATAGTGATGAACCGCTCTCAAAAGGTTTAGCAAAATTGGCACTTATTCCATCAATGAGGTTTGATGATGAGGCTAAGTTACAGGATGGTAAGAGAGCTGTTTTGTGGGTTGATAGCTCTCTCCAGCAGGCGTTACTAACCGCTGATGGCACCTTCTGGCGTGAAGCTATTGCAGCAGCAGAGGTGCGTTTTGGCCAGTTGATGCAGAAAATTCAGAGCAAAGAGATTGAGAGCCTCTTTATCTACCCATGTAATGGCCGCTGTTTTCGGGTAGATCGGTCGGCATTACGCCGCTTCTGGCGGCGCAGTCGGCCTCTGGCTGATTGGATTGTGAAGTAGGTTGGTGAGTGTGAGCATCTTCAGTCGATATCGCGATCACCTTGCTCAATTTCACCGTTCATTACTGCAACCCGACCAACAGCTGCTTGAGTGGCGGCCGATAGTGATGCTCCTGACAGCTGCACTCTCTCTATTGCTGATGCACTACATGAAGTACAGCTCGGTGTTGCATGGGTATCTGCTCTATTTTGTGCAAGAGGATGGCAGTATGGCATCACTTGCAACAGCACTACTGCGTAGTGAGTTCTATCAGCTCTATCAACATCTCTGGTGGGGCAGTTGGCTCCTGCTGGGTTACCTGATTATTCCACTGCTGGTGATCAAATGGCTCTTTCGAGATGCTATCGGTGAGTACGGAATTGCCTGGGGTGACACTCATCGCTATCTACTTTGGTATGGTGCTTTAGCTGGGCTGATTCTTATCTTTGCATGGTTTGCTAGTGCGCGAACAGACTTTGCCAATCACTACCCTTTCTATCGTCTCGCCTCACGCAGCTGGTTTGACCTGCTCGCCTGGGAGGTGATCTACATCATACAGTTCATCAGCTTAGAGTTTTTTTTCCGTGGTTTTATGCTCAATGCCGCTAAGCGTACCTTTGGTCTCTATGCCATCTTTATCATGATGCTGCCCTACCTGATGCTGCACTTTCAAAAGCCCTGGTTAGAGGCGAGTGGCGCACTATTTTTTGCTCTTATTTTGGGCTATTTAGCGCTTCACTCCCGCTCAATCTGGGGTGGGGTCATGGTGCATGTCAGCATTGCACTGGGGATGGATATGATGGCACTTTACCGTACCAATAGGCTTCCTGAAGTTTGGTGGCCACTGTGATTTTAGATCGGATCAGTTGGTTTCTGCTGATGCTGAGTACATTGGTGGCTGCCCTATTCATCGCCTGGAACCTCTTTGCTAAGGTCGATTTTCTCTACCCAGTGTGGCATGAGGTGATGGATTTGGAGCAGACCATTCAAACTTATGGCCCACAAAATCGCTACCGAGACCACTTTGAACAGACTGACCGGGCTGAACAGTTGCGTCTTTTTAGTCACATTGTTGAGTCGATCCACCAGCGTGGGGAGGGGTTGGAAGCGCTGAGTTACCACAATCCACAAGGTGAGCGATTGGGCACATTTCTGACTGAGGCGGAGGTGGTTCACCTACAGGATGTGGCACATCTTGTTATGAAATTTCACTTGGCAGGTTGGTTATCAATATTGCTGTCAATGTTGCTGCTGTTTTTACTCTATAAGCGCCGTGCTGCCAGGCCATCACTCAAGGAGTATCTTATCTCAGCAGGGATATTCGCTATTCTATCTGCTCTGGCCCTGTTTGCTGTTGGCCCAAAGCCTCTTTTTTATTGGTTACATACGGTGGCTTTTCCCAGTAACCATCAATGGTTTTTCTACTATCAGGAGTCCCTGATGACCACCATGATGCAGGCACCAGACCTCTTTGCCTATATAGCGGCAGTGTGGATTTTATTGGCGCTGTTAATTCAGGTGATGCTACTCAGTGCGGCTCATGCGGTTATTTCGCACCGATTCAATTTTCTCTAAATAGTGTGCCTTCATCGCCCTCTCAAATGCTTGGTTTGACTCATATTCATAACCAAAAATAGGCTGCCAGAGTTGCTGGTTCTCCATACAAAGGTAGAAAAAAACATTGTCATGCCAAGGTTGCAGGCTCTGGTAGGCATGTCTGAACATCGCCAGCTTGGTCTCTTCTGGATAGGAGAGTTTGCCATCGCTCTCCGTTAGCGGCATCTGTAGTATTTTACTTTTAAAATCACGGCCACGAATCTGTTTGATGACCGATTTTATATAGGTCAAAGTACCGAGTGATAGTAGTGCCACCTCTTCAGCTTTGAACTCTTTTAGTAGTTGCTCAAATAGTGCTGAATAGTCATCTTCCCACCCCTCATAAAAGACCATCGGATGGAGATGAAAGCCAACAATGCCACCTCTGTCTGCCACCTGCCGTGCCGCCTTTAGGCGCTCCTCAAGGGTGGCTGTTAGGTGCTCCTCATTGGCGATAATAGTGGGTGTATTAAGTGACCAGGTGCAGATGATATTGGCTGGCAGATCATTTTGTAACAGATAGCTAATATTCTTTGATTTGCTCTTTAACTCCAAAATTACGTTGGGGTGTCGATGGGCAAAGTCAAATAATGCATCTAAGATGCCGTGCCGATTGCCCCACATTAGAGAGTCGGAAGATTGCCCGGTGCCGATGTGGTAGTGCTGCTCTGGGTCGATCTCCAATGCTTGCAGCTTCTCGGCGAAGTGGCTATCAAAGTTGACTTGGTTGTTATGGTAGAAGGATTGGATTGAGCAGTAACTACAGTCAAAACCACAGTTATCCACAGCATCAAGCGTCAGTAAATTACAGCAGCGAGTCTTCTCTGAGGCGACTGGACAATAACCAAGACCTAGCTGTTTTTTGTCATTACTACTCGTTTTGATGTGGTAGTCATTGGCTGGGGGAGAGACTGCCACCGATGGGTAGTGAGTAGGCTCCTCTTTTAGGCGCTGCCACTGGCTTTTCAGTGAGGTGATGAGATGATGTTTGCGATCTTTGGGTGCTTGATACTTCTCTGGAATGGTGGGCCAAATTGCTTGCAGTGGTGCTTCACTCCACTGATTGAGGTCAATACTGATCTCAACGAGTTGACGTAATTCCTGCTGGGTGAATCGATAGCAAAAAGCCTGTTGGCTAAGAAAGTCTTGCTCTGCCGAAGACAGCTGAGAGAGAGAGGTCTTAGCTGCTATTCGGCTGAATTTGTCGCTGTAGGTTTCATTTTTACTCATGATGCAGCGTTGTACGCAAGCTGTCATCAATCTGCAAGCCTCTAAATTTTTGCTGGCATAATAAAGTAAGCTAGCCTGAGTATTTCACCGATAGAGTGCTTATCTCTACAATTTAAAGAGATAAGCCATTCCACCCCTATTTTGATATTAATCGGCCATACATAGCAACACGGCGCTCTATCCGCTCAGCCAGATCCTCTTCCACTTGATCCCAACTAAAACGCCATATCCAGTTGCCCTCGGTAGTACCGGGCATGTTCATACGATGCTCTCCACCCAAGGCGAGTAGATCTTGCATCGGGATGATCGCTAGATCGGCAATGGAGGCGAGGGTGCAACGAATCAATGGCCACGGCATCACCTCTTTTGGGCGGCCCAAATACTCATCAACATAACAACGGGTATCATCATCCAGCGAGGTGTACCAACCAAGCGTGGTATCGTTATCGTGGGTGCCGGTATAGACCACTGAGTCAGTAGTGTGGTTGAACGGCAGGTAGGGGTTGTCAGACTCACCCGAGAAGGCAAACTGCATGATTTTCATCCCCAGCAGGGCAAACTGCTGGCGCAGGGCAGCCACCTCGGGAGTGATGATGCCGAGATCTTCAGCCACCAGTGGCAGTTGGTCTCCATAGACCTCTTTGATACGTTCAAACAGCGCTTCTCCAGGCGCGGTCACCCAACGTCCATTGATCGCATTTGGCTCTTCTGCGGGGATCTCCCAATAGGCTTCAAACCCACGAAAGTGGTCGATACGCAACAGGTCAAACAGCAGATGCTGGGTCTTGAGACGGTCGAGCCAGAAAGCAAAACCATCAGCCTGCATCACATCCCAGCGGTAGAGTGGGTTGCCCCAACGCTGCCCTGTTTCAGAGAAGTAGTCGGGAGGTACACCAGCCACAACACGCGGCATACCGTTCTCTTCAAGATCAAATAGTTGGGGTTGCGCCCACACTTCAGCACTATCGTGAGCAACAAAAATGGGCATATCACCAAATAGCTCAATGCCACGCTCATTGGCATAGCTCTTCAGCGCCAGCCACTGACTGAAGAAGAGGTACTGCTCAAATCGTAGATAGCTGATCTCATCATGCAATCTGGCTCGCGCCTCAGCTAAGGCACCAGGTTCACATGCACGGAGTGAATCGGGCCACTGCCACCAGGGTTGGCACCACTCATTATGCAGCGCTTGGAACAGGGCATAATCATCCAGCCAATACTGCTGATCGGCAATAAAACGGTTGAGATTGTTCTGCTCATCCTCTGAGGCTGTCTGTTTAAAACCGCACCAGGCCTTTTTCAGTACCTCACATTTATTGAGCGACGAGGTTTCATCAATATCAACCCAGCCTTGGTTCAGTACCGGCTCAAGGGTAATCAGCGCAGGGTTGCCAGCATGGACTGAGGTGGTTTGATAGGGCGAGTTATCGGCCTGAGTGGGGCCAACCGGTAACATCTGCCACACCCGCATGCCCGATTCGACCAGAAAATCGATGAAATTGTAGGCCTCACGCCCCAGTTCGCCCGTTTGCGAATCTCCCGGTAGCGATGTGACGTGTAATAGAACACCTGCCCGGCGACCACCAGGGGTAATTGGTTCGGTCATCAAAATTAGTTCCGTTTCATCACACCACCGAGATCGGGATCACCGCTTCCGGTAGCAAAAACATGCATGAGATATTCAGGGGCTTCAACCTCTAGCAGGGCGTAGAGGTGGCTGAGTTGGTGTCTAAAAAGGCGTTCAAAATCACTCACTGTCTGACCTGGATTGTAATCACCAAACCACCAGAACCAGTCGGAGCCTTCACAGGTGGCGAGCTGTATCTCCAGCGCACTAAGCTGTTTATCCGAAAACTCTTTCTGCAGCAGCACTTTGTCATAGACCACTTTGGCCTCACTCAACATCTCCCAGGCACGGTTTTTATCCTGATTTCCGATCCAGGTGGAGAAGGAGCCATAGACCCAACTACCGGCGGTTAATGAACTGAGAGCAGGGGCGCTTTTCTGCTGCCTTTCAAGACAGTCAGAGAAGGTGGTAAGGCGAATTTTAGGGTGTTCCACCAACTGTTTATAGAGAGCGGAGAGGAAGTAACTGGCGTTATTTGGGTAACACTCCCAGGCATTCTCCCCATCCATAATGATGGAGACCACGGCATCACGATTGTCTGCGGTAGCATCGGCAATATTGACCAGATTGTTGATGAGATCACCCACCGCATCATCGGCGTGCCAATTGGAGTAGGTAAAACCGATCAGGTCAGAGAGGCCATCATCGCGGAAGAAGCAGTTCAAACGCCCCTCATGCAGGCGATAGGGGGTGTGCGCCCAGCTCTCGGGTAGCGGGTCAGCCATGCCAGATGCATGCAGACTATTATTGAGCACCTGTTGGCCACTGGCAATCCAACTGTAACCCTCCTCCTCAAAGAGTTTGAAAGCATCTTCACTCACTGCCCCCTCAGAGGGCCAACAACCGGCTGGAGAAAAACCAAAGAAGCGCTCAAACACTGTATTGCCTTTGCGGATGTGCCAACGCGCCCGCGCCTCACCACCTGGGTAGGTTGAGAAGGCGAGTGGATTGAGTTCAGGCATCGCTTCACGCGCTGAATCAACATCAATCAGCAGCGGTACAATGGGGTGGGCGTAAGGTGAAACGGAGATCTCAATTCGCCCCTGCTCTGCCATACGGCGGTAGCGCCCTATTAGAGTTGAGTGAATGCCACCAATCAGTGCGAGAAGGCGACGACGATCATCCAGATCAAAACCACGCGCCTTCTTCTCCAACGATTTAACACGGATATCATTTTCACGTACCGATTCACCCATCCACGCCAGGTGGTACCAAACCAGAAGATCAGTGATGGCTTGGTCATTAAGATAGATGCGGGACTCAGGTCGTTCATCAAACCAGCTGAGGCAACCCATCAACTCACGAAATGGCGCAAAACGGTCGACTAATTTGTCATTCAATCGGCGACACGCCTCAACCAATGCCCAGCGTTCATTCTGCTCAATAGGTAGACCTGGCCCAGCCAGGGCCGCCAATAGCGGATCATTAATCAATTTGCCAACCTGCAGCCAATCGCTAATTTGTCGACTGTAATCATCAATCTGTTCCAGTAGAACCGGGGCAAAATTGACCACTGCACGGGCCTCAGGCTCATTCTCCAGGTGGGCGATCATATCGGTATAATCTTTGATGCTGTGGAGATAGACCCACGGCAGCTGATACTCACTATGTGCTGGCCCACGGTAGTCGGGCTGGTGCATGTGCCAACAGAGTACAACCTTTAGCTGATGCTCTTTGGTCTCAGCGCACATAGTGTTGAACCTGCCCCAACATCTCTGGTGTCACCAACACCACGCCCCCTTCAGAGACGTAGAAACGACTTGCATCTGCTTCAGCATTTTCACCAATAACCGTCCCCTCAGGAATATTGCAGTGATCGGCAATAATCGCCTTTTTAATCCGACAATTACGACCGATCACCACATTTGGCAGCACAACAGACGCTTCAATCGTTGAATATGAGTTAACTCGCACATTGGAGAAGAGTAGCGTATGACGTACCACAGCACCTGAAACCACGCAGCCGCCGGAGATCATTGAGTCAACCGCCATGCCTCGACGATTATCATCATCGAAGACAAATTTGGCGGGGGGTAGCTGCTCCTGGTAGGTCCAAATGGGCCAACTCTTATCATAAAGGTTGAGTGGTGGAATCACCCCTATCAGCTCTTGATTGGCCTCCCAGAAGGCATCAACAGTGCCTACATCACGCCAGTAGGCTTGAGTATTATTCACCTCATCACGAAAGGGGTAGGCGATGACGCGGTAGTTCTCAATCACACTGGGGATAATATCGTGGCCAAAATCATGGGTTGAACTAGGGGTATCAGCATCTTTGATCAGCTGTTCAAAGAGGAACTTACGGTTAAAGACGTAGATGCCCATTGAGGCGAGCGCCACTTTATTGTTACCAGGGGTTGGTTTCGGTTGATCTGGCTTCTCAGAAAACTCATGGATACGGTTCTCCTCATCCACCGCCATCACACCAAAACCCTTTGCCGTCTCCAGATCGACCTCAAGGCAGCCGATGGTCATATCTGCACCGCTCTCCACATGGCGTGCAATCATCGCGCCGTAATCCATCTTATAGATGTGGTCACCTGCCAGCAGCAGCACATAATCAGGATCATGCATACGTAAAATATCGAGATTTTGATAGACCGCATCGGCGGTACCTGCATACCAACTATTCTCAATTCGCTGCTGGGCAGGCAGTAGCTCAACAAATTCACCAAACTCACCACGCAGAAAACCCCAGCCACGCTGGATGTGTAGAATCAGGGAGTGCGCCTTATATTGCGTTAAGACACCAATCTGCCGAATACCGGAGTTGATGCAGTTGGAGAGTGGGAAATCAATAATACGAAATTTACCACCAAAAGAGACTGCCGGTTTTGCACACCACTGGGTCAGATGTTTCAGCCTGGAGCCACGTCCACCCGCCAAAATCAGGGCCAATGTATTGCGCGTTAAACGGCTCACAAAACGAGGGCTTTGCTCTGTATTCATCCTATTTACACTCCAAACTCTTTCTGCACGACTGAAACCACCCACCATAGACGGCCTATGGTAACATCCTGTTCCATAAGGGACGTAGCCCTGATTCCCCTAATTTTTATTAATAGTTAAACCATAGATCATGCCATTAAATAAAGCTCTGACACGAATCATCGAAGCCCGTCACCACGACCCTTTTGAGGTGTTGGGACAACACACTGAAAAAAAAGAGAGCATCATTCGCCTATTCTTGCCCGAAGCCATCAATGCCACGCTGGTCGATATCAACCAGCCATTCAGCCGCATTAAGGGCACCGACCTATTCGAGTGGCGAGGGCAGAGTAAAAATCTGCCTGCACGTTACCAGATCAGCTGGACCGATCAGCAGGGCAACCCGCACATTTCTCACGATCCCTACTGCTTTCCTGCTCAGCTCAAAGATTTTGACCTGCACCTAATTAGCGAAGGTAAACACCACCACGCCTATCGTATTCTCGGCGCACACCCACAATTGATTGACGATATTCCAGGCACCCTGTTTGCCGTCTGGGCACCCTGTGCCAATCGAGTGAGTGTAATCGGTGATTTTAACCAGTGGGATGGTCGCATTCACCCCATGCGAGCACGCGGCTCAAGCGGTATCTGGGAGCTATTCATCCCACAGCTGGAGAGTGGTCACCTCTATAAATTTGAGATTCGTAGCCAGAACGGTGATGTGGCTGATCGTATCGACCCCTATGGCAACCAGTTCCAAAAACGCCCCGATACAGCAAGCATCATCCTTGATGAGTCAGCGTATCAGTGGAGTGATAGCAATTGGTTGGCACAACGCGCAGAAAATTGTTGGCAGAGCAGCCCAATGTCGATCTACGAGCTGCACCTTGGCTCTTGGCAACGCGATGAGGCAGGTGAGTTCCTCAACTATCGTGAGATTGCCGATCGGTTAGTTCCTTATATTACCGAGCTAGGCTTCACCCACATCGAACTCCTACCAATCACCGAACACCCACTGGATGCCTCATGGGGGTATCAGGTGACCGGCTATTTTGCACCCACCAGCCGCTTTGGGTCACCCGATGATTTTCGCTACTTTATCGACCAACTGCATCAAGCCCACATTGGTATCATTTTGGACTGGGTACCCGCCCACTTCCCCAAGGATCGTCACGCCTTAGCCTGTTTTGATGGTAGCGCACTCTATGAACACGAAGACCCACGCCGCGGTGAACACCGTGACTGGGGCACACTGATCTTCAACTTTGGCCGTAATGAGGTATGCAACTTCCTCCTCTCTAGTGCCATCTATTGGCTGGAGGAGTTCCATATCGACGGCCTTCGTGTTGATGCGGTCGCCTCTATGCTCTATCTCGACTACTCACGTGAACCCGGCGATTGGCTGCCCAATGAACATGGTGGGCGTGAAAACCTGGAAGCAGTCGCCTTCCTCCAGCATCTCAACGAGGTGACTCATGAGGCGCAGCCTGGCACCGTGATGATCGCCGAAGAGTCCACTGCCTGGCCTCAAGTATCCCGTCCCACCTGGCTGGGTGGTCTCGGTTTCAGCATGAAATGGAACATGGGCTGGATGCACGACACTCTCTCATATATGGCCAAAGATCCGGTCTATCGTCACTTTCATCACGACCTGCTCACCTTTGGGCTACTCTACGCCTTCACCGAAAACTTTGTCCTCCCCTTCTCACACGATGAGGTAGTACATGGCAAAGGCTCGATGATCGACAAAATGCAGGGAGATTCATGGCAGAAATTTGCCAACCTACGCCTGCTCTACAGTTTCATGTTTGCCTATCCTGGCAAAAAACTGCTCTTCATGGGGTGTGAGTTTGCGCAAGGGCGCGAATGGGATGAAGATAGGGCGCTCGATTGGCACCTGCTTGAGCAGGCAGAACACCAAGGTACAAAAACATTAGTTAGCGACCTCAACCAGCTCTATAAAAAGATGCCGGCACTGCATGGCAATGAGTTCTCTGAGGATGGTTTTGAGTGGATCGACTGTCACGATAGCGGACAATCTGTCCTCAGCTTTCTGCGCCGTGGACAGGATGGAAGTGTGGCGGTTATTGTCGTCAACTTCACCCCCATACCTCGCCACGACTACCGCATCGGCCTACCCAGCAGCGGCTACTACCACGAAGTGCTCAACTCAGACTCCAGCTTCTACGGCGGTAGCGATGTGGGCAACCAAGGGGGCACTCAGTCTGAAGATGTGCCATGGATGGGGCGCGACTTCTCCTGCACGCTCGATCTGCCACCCCTTGGTGCCATCATTTTGGCACCAAAAGTGAGTGAGAGCTGAGCTGACCTCTCCTCACAGGTTCAACGGACGAAAGACATGATCAATAGCTGGCCACTTACCACATAGGTAGTGGCCATTACCTCCCTTCTCTATATAGGGAACCGTACGCTGATGTTCATTGGCCACCTCACAACAGACCATCTCACCACCAACCATGCCCATCGTAATCTCTCCCCGCACTGAGGTGATATTGGGGCAATGTTTTGCATCAACAGCCGCCAACTCTGAAATCTCTCTCATATCACCAAACACCGCATTGCCATTCATCGCCAAACCATGTCTATCCATGCTCCACGCCTCGCCATAAAAGGCAGCCACCTCGTAGGTGTAGATCACAGAGGCCAGCAATTGATAACTGATAAATAGAATAAAAATTCCCGCCAGCCAGCGTTGTAATCGTTTCATACTCTCTCCAAACTCACTTACTAAAAACAGGGAACTTTAGTGCCAACTAGCACTCATACCAGCAGAGTGCTAAAATCAGCACATGAAACTACGGGGCAGCCTAACATGAGCAACGAACTCACATTAACTTCTCTGCCAACAGGCAGCATCGATGCATACATCAGCGCAGCTTACCAGCTACCGATGTTAAGCGCCGAAGAGGAGCATGCATTGGCTGTCAAACTGCGTGATGAGCAGGATTTGGAGGCCGCGCGTATGCTGCTCTTCCCACATATCCGTTTTGTTATCCGCATCGCCCGTGGTTACTCCGGTTATGGCCTCGGCCTGCCCGATCTCATTCAAGAGGGTACCGTTGGTCTGATGAAAGCGGTCAAACGCTTCGACCCCGATTTTGGCGTACGTCTCGCCTCCTTTGCCGTACATTGGATCAAAGCGGAGATTCACGAATATATCCTGCGTAACTGGCGCATTGTAAAAGTGGCCACCACCAAAGCGCAGCGTAAGCTCTTCTTCAATCTGCGTAGCTCCAAGAAACGTCTTGGCTGGTTCTCCCAGGAGGAGGTTCAAGGTGTTGCAAAAGATCTCGGTGTTGAAGAGAAGACAGTACTGGAGATGGAAGCCCGCATGGCCAACTACGATATGGCCTTCGATGCACCTGAAATCGCAGATGAGAGCACACCCGCTTCACCGGCAGGTTATCTCCCCGATATGCGGATGGAACCTTTTCAACAGCTTGAAGTCGTAGATAGTGAAGCCCATGCGCGTAAACAGCTTTTCAACGCCATGGAGCAGTTAGATGAGCGCAGCCGCACCATTCTCACCGCCCGTTGGCTAAGTGAGAAGAAGGCGACCCTGCATGAGTTAGCCAATCGATTTAGCGTCTCCGCCGAGCGGATCAGGCAGATCGAGAAACAGGCGATGAATAAACTCAAGGTTCAGATAGCCATATAGAGATTTCTTCACATCACGTCCTCCTTCCATGATGTTATTTAGGCCGTATCTTTAATATACGGCCTATTTTTTTGCCTGGGAAATAGCTGACCATGAGCAATGAACACCCCTACGAACTACTCACGCCAGATTGTGTACTGGATGCCGTTGAGCAGAGCACTTTTCTACCTGACGGCCACCTACTCGCACTCAATAGCTATGAGAACCGTGTCTATCAAGTAGGCATTGAAGAGGCACAACCATTGGTTGCCAAATTCTACCGCCCCAATCGCTGGAGTCGGGAGACCATTCTGGAGGAGCACAGCTTCGCATTGGAGCTGATGGCACAGGAGATTCCCGTTGTCGCTCCGCTGCTCAATAAGCAAGGTGAAAGCCTACTGGAACACAAAGGGTTCCAATATGCTCTATTCCCTCGTCGCGGTGGTCGCTGGCCTGAGCTGGAAGACCCTGAGACACAGTATCGAATCGGCCGTTTTCTAGGTCGCATTCACGCCATTGGTGCCACACGTGAGTTTGAACACCGCCCCACCCTCAACATCGAGAGTTTTGGCATCTTGCCCTATCAATTTCTCTTGGAGCAGGGTTTTATCCCTAGCGAGATGCAGCAGCAGTATCGTGATCTAGCTGAAATGATCATCGAAAAGATCACCGAGAATTTTGCCTCACTCCCATCACTCAAGCTGATCCGTCTGCATGGCGACTTCCATCCAGGTAATATTCTCTGGACTGACTCCGGCGCCCACATTGTCGATTTGGATGATTGCCGCACTGGCCCAGCCATACAAGACCTCTGGATGTTACTCTCAGGTGACCGCAAACAGATGACCATTCAGCTCAGTGAGATGTTAGAGGGGTACAACGAGTTCTACGATTTTGACCTGAGAGAGCTGCACCTAATTGAATCACTCCGCAGCCTGCGCATCATCCACTACGCATACTGGCTTGCACACCGCTGGGGTGACCCCGCATTTCCACACAGCTTCCCCTGGTTCAATACCCCACGCTATTGGGATGAACAGATCTTAACACTACGTGAGCAGCTGGTTAATTTAGAGCAACCTCCACTCAATTTAGGGCCAGCCTAGGCAGGCACAATTTAATGGTGGTACATAAACCACCTAATGATTTGGATCGGCTAAAGGAAATCTCACCATTGTAGAGTTTGATAATATCCTTAGCGATGGCCAGCCCAAGACCATGGCCTTCAACAGTCTCATCAAGTCGCACACCACGCTGGGTGAGCTGCTCTATCTCTTGTTCACTGCACCCTGGGCCATCATCTTCAATGATGATGGTAATGGTATCGACACCAGAGATATGGCACTGCACGTTGCCATTGGCCCACTTGCAGGCGTTGTCTAAAATATTACCCAATAGCTCTAACATATCCTCTCGATCACCAAAGCTTGGGGTATCAGCCATCACCTGCCATTGAATATTCAGCCGCTGTTTATGGTGTACTTGCTTCAGCACCTCAATTAAGTCGGGCAACTCTTGCTGGACATTAAAACAATATCCTGGGCTACCACTCCCCGCCAGACGCGCACGTTTTAGTTCACGCTCCATCAGCGTTTGTATACGCTGCTGCTGGCTTTGCATTTGCGCCTTTAACTCAGGGCAAGCATCCAGCTCTTTACTATCCAGGTAGTGCATAAGCAGGTTAAGCGGGCCTTTAAGGGCATGAGCAAGATTGCCCAGTGAGTTGCGTGAACGGCTCAACCGTTGCGACAATAGCGCTAGCAGGCGGTTGAACGCCTCTACTAGCGGTAAAATCTCATCAGGCACATCCTGAGATAGAGTGCTAATTTCACCCTGTTCCAGACTCTGCATCTCTGAGCGCAGCCTATCCAAACGCCTGAATGATCGCTTGATAACAAGCTGCTGAACCATGAGCAGAATAAAAAGCATGACCAAAGCAAGGGCTGCAAATGTCCATTTAAAAATAGCAAGATAACGCTCCAAAGGGGTGAGATCTTCAGCCACAGCCAGCGTAAAAGTCTGCCCCTGTTTTTTGTAATGCCGTGCCCATACCAGCAGCCTTTGATCAGATGGTCCAACCGCATGCCACACGATTGAAGCACCTGGTTCCACCAAGGGGAGATCGAGGTTTTGATCCCAGAGTGAGCGTGAATTCAGCATGGTGCCGTCTGCAAAACGAATGATGTAGTAGTGGCCAGAAAAGGGGCGATTATAGATGGGGTTGATATACTCTAACTGCATCGGGGTCTGATCAGACTCCAAAAAGTTGATAGCAGCAAGCAAGCTCTCTGCATCATGCTCTAGACGAGAGCTAATTAGATCCTCACCCAGCTGACGAACAGCCAAACTACCCATCCACCAAAGCACCGCCATAAGCAGCAACAGGCTGAATGTCAGCCCTATTTGCAGAAGGCGTTGTAGTGAGTTCATGAACTATTTTCAGTAAAGATGTAACCCTGGCCTCGTCGGGTAACGATGCGATCCTTACCTAACTTATCCCGCAAACGGCGAACATAGACCTCGATCAAATTGCTATCTCGGTCAAAATCCTGGTCGTAGACATGCTCAGTGAGCCGCGTTTTCGAGAGGATTTTTCCAGGGTGCAGCATAAAGCAACGCAACAAACGAAATTCAGTGCCGGTTAGCTCAAACATGGTTCCATCCGGTAGTTTGACCTGCTGCCGCTCTTCATCCAACACCAGATCACTACTCTGCAATGAGTCACCTGTTTTGTCATGACTACGACGGATAAGAGCCTGTATGCGGGCTACCAGCTCTTCGACATGAAACGGTTTGCAGAGATAGTCATCAGCACCCGCTTTAAAACCATCCACCCGCTCATGCCAAGCATCCCGTGCGGTTAAAATAATAACCGGCACACGATTCTCTCTCTGTCGCCAATTTTTTAGCACCTCCAACCCTGGCCGCTTAGGTAGCCCTAAATCGAGGATAATCACATCATAGGGCTGCATATCCCCCTTAAATTCTGCATCAACCCCATTTCCAGCAAGGTCAACAGCAAAACCTTGCCGTTCAAGGTCGGCACTTAGGTGTTCAGCCAGGGCGGCATCATCCTCTACTAAGAGTAGGCGCATATTTAATCCTCTCGTTCCTTCTCGATAAGCATGCCAGTTTTTGCATCAAACTCCAGCTCCCAAACCAAACCCTGCTCATCAACCAGCTCAATTTCATAGATAAACAGACCATCTTCTTGCTCAAATTCCACCTCTAATATGTGCCCTGGGTGATCTGTCGCCACCTGCTTTAGGATCCGTTCTAAAGGGAGGATAGCGCCCGCCTTAACCAACTCCCTTGCTTTTAGGTGATCGCTATCTGCAATCACAATACCGCAAGAGATCAAGAGTAGAATAAGAAGAGCGTGCTGTATTTTATTCATAGCCAAATAAACTGAGAGATTACTGAATAGGTCTGGCTGAATTCAGATCGATTGGAATTCAACCGGACCTATCCGATATACCCTAATCATCCTCCCATCGGCCAAAACCTGGTATTTCAATTTCATCTTCTTCGAAAGAGCCTTTTGCCGCTTGTTTATGACAGCTATCACATCTGCTGATTGATTCCACCTGTGGATTACCCTGCACCATATTACGGGATAGTTCATCATGCTTTTTAATAAAATATCTTGTTTCAGTGATACGTAGTGGTGTATCGGTAGATGGCATACGTTTCATTATCTTTTTTGAACGCTTATGGTTCGATTTATCAGCAGAATTCCCCACCAAGTAATCTTCAAGAATTTTAGCATCTTCAGCTGGCAGCTCTGCATTCTCTCCAAAATGGTCATCCAGTCCTGCCATCAATTTTGACCATGAACGCGCAGGCAGTAAGCCCGGTTGATAGGCAAAATGGCAACTACCACACTCCTCTAGATAGTACGGATTTTCAACTGGTGCAACCCCTGGTTTACTATCACCAAACCAGCGATTTAAGAAACCACCACGTTCATAATCATCATCACTCATTGCTGTACCGCTAATAGACAACATAACAGCAGATATCAGCAGCGATATCACTAATGTTTTATGGTTCATAATTTATACCTTAATCGTTAATTCATCAGTTTTAAAGAGAGCTAAAAAAAGCAAGAAAATCACCTTTTTCTTGAGCTGTACACTCCCGTCCAAATGTCCACTTACAATTGCGAACAAACCATTTTTTAATCTTTTTCACCTCCGTAAACCGTTTTGCATTTACTGACACCGCCATCGGTTCAATCACCTTACCTGTACGCACATGCTTACCCAGTTTTGTTAAGTCCGCAGTATGGCAAGTGGTACAGTTACGCATTTTGCCACTTTTGGCATCAGTAAAGGATTTACTCCACAGCTTCTCTCCAGCAACAGCACTAAATGGCCCAGCACCCTTTGCCTGATAATTTGCCTGCAGATCAGATATTGCACCCGCCTGTAGTGAGAGAGGCATTGCCAATATCAGTGCCGTAACAAGGATTAACTTTCTATTCATAATGACCTCTAAAAAAATAGTTTAATCGGGTATTAATTTACCCTTACTATTAAGTCTATTGGGTTGAGATGAACTGAAACTGAAATAGTGAATAAATTATTGAATAATTTTCTACAGGGATACGCATAGCAGCATCTTCAAAAGTCCCATCATCTGCATCCAGGTGGCAGGCCATACAATTAACTTTACCGTTTACTATTGGGTTCTCCCACACCTGAGGTGTTATCCATTGGTGCTTATCCAGCCAGTATTGGCTCTCTGTTATCCTCAGAGGCACCTCTGTTTTTGCAATGCTTCGATCTATTTTCCAAGCCGCCTCTGTTGCTGCCTGTTCCGCCGCATTCTCAACCAAAAACTTTTCAATATCATCTATCGCCTCTGGCTCTAAAAAGAGATCTTCAGCAAAGTGGGATGACTGCTCTTTCATCAATAGTTGCCAAGATCTGGCAGGTAATAGAGAGGGGTGAAAGGCGAGATGACAAGCTCCACACTCCTCTCGCCAAAGCGCATGATCAGGTAGTTGTGGGCCGATAAATGGCCGATAGGGCTGTTCAGGTGTCTCGACCAGATAACCATAAAACCAACCAAACCCTGCAATAGAGACTACCAGCAGCATCAATGCCGCCATTGACCTTCTTGGTGCCACTGAGATGACACTAGGTTTAGCCCATTTATCTCCCGTGACCATCGAGCCAACCAAATTTTCTCGATGCAAAACCGACTCAACCAATACCCCCAACAGATGGATAGCCACAACACCTAACATCACCCAAGCCAGCAATTCATGAATCTGATGAGCAATTGCCCCCTTTGGAAAATCGAGCCATCCAGCAAAAGGGCCATGCTGCTCTTCACCACCCAAAACAAGCAGCCCAGTAAAGGTGATTAATAGAGCAAGGGTCAATAGGGTGTATATGGCCCAACTCCCAGCAGGGTTGTGGCCAATAAATCGTGGTGGACGGGCCTGCAATACCTTTTTTATATAACCCAGCGCCTCATGCCAGTTAAACCAAAAATCACCAAATCGCGCATAGGGGCCACCTATTACCCCCCACACAAGACGGAACAGAATTAACCCAGCTATCACATAACC
>Ga0256834_1000792_pt1 | contig 22284 bp, 22 predicted proteins | sample 4281140metaG_FD_190536 | JGI IMG/M metagenome (GOLD analysis project Ga0256834, IMG submission 190536) | Hydrothermal vent microbial communities from East Pacific Rise, Pacific Ocean - 4281-140 | ecosystem: Environmental > Aquatic > Marine > Hydrothermal vents | place: Pacific Ocean: East...
CGATTATTGCTGTACCATTCTTGGTTACCCAGACGAACCCGTCAGAATAGCGGAAAAAGCTGGATTGTGCGCCGGACTTTCAGGAAATGGCCCGGCTTACGTCGCGTACGGCACATCTCAGGGACTCGGGAAGGTTATGGGAGAATGGACGAAGTTCGGTAGGGTAATTTTAACAACGATACCAAAAACTCCGAGTTACGAGCTTTAAATTTTGAATATTTTTAATTTCAATTTAAGATTTAAGCTTTAAGCTAAGTTTTTGGAATCTAATTAGAAATTTATTTTTCTAAAACTAAAAAACTCTAAATGCTCGCAGAAGTGTTAAACCGTCAAAAATCAGATGTCCAAGTTCTTAACTTCCTTTGAGTGTTCTACTATGAACTTCCTCCTCGCCTCAACATCCTCCCCCATGAGAATAGAGAACAGCTCGTCTGCTTTCTTTGCGTCTTCTATCGTAACCTGAATCAAGTACCTGTTCTCGGGATTCATCGTCGTCTCCCAGAGCTGCTCGGGGTTCATTTCTCCTAAACCTTTGTAACGCTGAACCTCTACCTTATCACCAAGCCTCTTCAGCACATCCTCCAGCTCTCTATCGGAGTAGGCGTAATAAACTTTCTTACCCTTCTTTATCCTGTAAAGCGGGGGTTGGGCTATGTACAAGTATCCGCTCTCTATCAGCGGCCTCATGTACCTGTAGAAGAACGTGAGCAGGAGCGTTCTTATGTGAGCCCCATCGACGTCCGCATCTGTCATTATAATGACTCTCCTGTATCTCACCTTCGTTATGTCGAAGTCCTTGCCAACTCCAGCACCTATGGCAGCCACTATCGCCCTTATCTCTTCATTCTTCATCGCCCTGTTCATCCCGGCCTTCTCGACGTTTATAATCTTGCCTCTTATCGGTAGAATTGCCTGAAAACGCCTGTCCCTTGCTTGCTTAGCCGATCCTCCAGCACTCTCACCTTCCACTATGAAGAGTTCTCTCTCCTCAGGCCTTTTTGACGAGCAGTCCGCAAGCTTTCCGGGAAGAGTCAATCCCTCTTTCTTCTTTCTCACGAGCTCTCTCGCTCTCTTCGCAGCTTCCCTCGCTTTCCTCGCGAGCACGCACTTTTCTATTATCTTTATCGCCTCGTTCGGATGTTCCTCGAGCCACTCGAGCATTCCGGAGTAAACTATAGAATCCACAGCAGTTCTTACCTCGCTGTTCGTTAGCTTCGTCTTCGTCTGTCCCTCGAACTGTGGCTCAGGAACCTTGACTGACACGACAGCTGTCAAACCTTCTCTAATGTCTACTCCGGTAAGGGGCTTGAACTTCTTCACGTGCTTCTTCCCGAACTCGTTTATCGCTCTCGTAAGACCAGCTCTAAATCCAGCAGCGTGTGTCCCCCCCTCCACTGTGTTTATGTTGTTAGCAAAGAACAGAGCTCTCTCAACATCAGTGTCTGTGAACTGGATTGCAACCTCCACGATCACGCCACTTTTCTCTCCACTTAGGTATATGACGTCATGCAAAACCGGCTTTCCAGAGTTCAGCTTCTTGACGAAGCCCACTATTCCGTCCTCGTAGCAGTAAACCCTCCTCTCTCCTGTCCTCTCGTCGTAAAGCTCGAGCTTTACGCCCTTGTTGAGGTAAGCGAGTTCTCTCAGTCTCTGGGAAACTATCTCCCAGCTGAACTCAGTAACCTCAAATATCTCTTCATCTGGTTTGAACCTGATATACGTTCCCGTCCTGTCGGCCTTTCCTACAACTTTGAGCGGTTCAACCGGCACACCTCTCTCGTACCTCTGGTAATACTCCTTTCCGTTCCTCCACACCCTTACCTCGAGCCACTCCGAGAGGGCGTTCACGACCGAAAGGCCAACTCCATGCAGACCTCCTGAGACCCTATAAGCTTTTCTGTCGAACTTACCTCCGGCGTGAAGCTTTGTGAGAACTATTTCCAAAGCCGGCTTTCCAAGCTCGTGCATTTCTGTCGGTATGCCCCTCCCGTCGTCCTCCACGCTCGCAGAGCCATCCTTGTGCAGGGTGACCTTGATGTTCTTGCAGTAGCCCGCGAGAGCCTCGTCTATCGAGTTATCGACTATCTCCCAGAGAAGGTGATGGAGACCTCTAACCCCAACGCCCCCTATATACATTCCCGGCCTCTTTCTTACGGCCTCAATATCTCCGAGAACCTCGATGTGAGAAGCAGAGTACTCGCTTTTCTGATCCTCTGCTACCTTGACATCGCTTTTCATCACGTCAACTCTGAAGGAAATAGTAGATAAACTTTCTCGAAGGACGCTGACGGAGAATTTACTTTTCAAATCTTCTCAAATTATTCTGATGACTAATATTAACAAAAACTTAATATTGCCAAAGTTAATAAAAACGTTCCAATGGAGCTGCTCAGGATACTCTCCTCGCCAAGGATCTTAGACGCTCTTTTAGCATTAAAAGACGGTCCAAAAAAGAGAAACGAACTAAAAAACGTTCTGAACGTTTCTACCTCACACATGGTGCAAATACTCGGAAAGGTCACAAACCTCGAACTCGTTGAGCAGAAGGGAGAGCACTACTGCATAACGCCAAAGGGAAACCTCGTTCTGAGCGTGTGCGAACTCTTGAAAGATTACGACAGGCTCATGGAAAAGTTTAGTATCATGAACGAGTATAGTTTCGACTTCCTTCCGGACTACCTCTTTGAAAGGCTGCACCAGCTCAGCGAGGCCAGAATAGTGGAGAAAAAGGAGGACACTTTCAGGCCTCACGAGGAGTTTGTGAACGCAGTCATTGAAGCTAAGGAAGTTAGGGGCTATACGAGCATATTTTTTCCGGAGCATGTGAGTTTGTTCTCGAGCGTTGTGGACGAGAAGGATTACATCGGAATAATAGTGAACAGAGACGTGATGAAAGAAATACTGGCGAATTACAGAGAGGAGCTGAAGTGGGGGCTCAAAAAGGAGAATGTAGGATTCTACCTCTCGAGAGAGGATGTGAAGTTTTCCTTTATAGTAACGGACAGAGAGCTGTTATCCTTCTTCTACTTCAAGAACGGATTCTTCGACTACAGGAGGGAGCTGATATGCCAGTCCAGCGAGTGCGTGGAGTGGGGAGAGGAACTGTACAGGTACATTCTTAACAACTCCGTTAGAGTCAGAGAAGAGGATGTTGACAAACTTGCGCTCGACCTTCTTGGATAGTCGAAAAGATCCAAATTTTTCGAATACTCCTGCTTAGCCAAAAAACCCAAGGTTTTAAATACTTCTTAACGTTAAACTGGCATCGTACACCTCGCGAATCCTAAAAACTGTCAGGTTTCGCGTTACTAATAGTCGCACGTGTCAGCTTATATCTATATTTTAGTTTTTAGCCGACAATTAACGTGGAAAAATTTATATAGCATTGTTCCACGGGTTGAACATAATAAAAAATTAAGTTTTGGGGTGTTGAGATGGAGAAAAAGGTGATAGACAGCCTTCTCAAGGTGGAGGAAATCTACGAGCCACCAGAGGAAATAAAAGAGAAGGCGTGGGTAAAGGACGAGAGCGTTTACCAGAAGGCTGAGGAGGACTTTGTCTCATTCTGGGACGAGATAGCTAAAACCGAGATAGAGTGGTTCGAACCCTACGACAAGGTTCTTGACGACAGCAATCCGCCGTTCTACAAGTGGTTTATCGGCGGTAAAATCAACATAACATACAACTGTCTAGACAGACACATAAAGAGCTGGAGAAAGAATAAAGCTGCAATAATCTGGCAGGGCGAGCCCGAGAACGAGGTCAGGGTAATAACTTACTACGAACTCTACAGGAGGGTATGTAGGTTTGCGAACGCTTTGAAGGACTTGGGCGTGAAGAAGGGTGACAGGGTAACAATCTACATGGGAATGGTTCCAGAGCTGGTAGTTGCGATGCTTGCATGTGCGAGAATTGGAGCGATTCACAGCGTTGTGTTCGGAGGTTTCTCCTCCTCAGCCCTGAGAGACAGAATAAACGATGCTGAGGCTAAAGTGGTCATAACGATGGATGGATTCTACAGGAGGGGCAAGGTAATAGAAGCGAAGAAGATAGTAGATGACGCCTTAGAGGACGCCCCAAGCGTTCAGAACGTAGTGGTACTTAAGAGGGTTGGAAACGAGATAAACATGGAGGAAGGAAGAGACCTCTGGTGGCACGACATTCAGTATGGAGTCAAACCGGAGTGCGAGCCAGAAGTCATGGATGCGGAGGATCCACTCTTCATACTCTACACATCTGGAACGACGGGGAAGCCAAAGGGTGTCTTGCACGTCCACGGAGGTTACAACGTCGGAACTCACATAACGACGAAGTGGGTGTTCGACATAAAGGACGAAGACATCTATTGGTGTACTGCTGACATAGGCTGGATTACCGGTCACAGTTACGTCGTTTACGGTCCTTTAAGCAACGGAGCTACGACTCTGATGTACGAAGGGGCTCCAGATTATCCAAAGCCTGACAGGTGGTGGAGTATAGTCGAGAGGTTCGGGGTTACGATCCTCTACACGGCTCCTACAGCCATCAGGTTCTTCATGAGATTGGGTGAGGAGTGGCCAAAGAAGCACGATTTGAGTACTCTCAGACTGCTTGGGACTGTCGGAGAGCCGATCAACCCAGAGGCGTGGAAGTGGTACTACAGGGTCATTGGTGGAGAAAGATGCCCGATAATGGACACCTGGTGGCAGACAGAGACAGGAATGTTCATGATTACTCCATTGCCTGGGGTTACAAAGCTCAAGCCCGGCTCAGCCACAAAGCCGTTCCCCGGTATAAAGGCTGAGGTTTGGGATGAAGACGGCAACCCGTGCCCGCCGAACGTTGGCGGTAAGCTCGTAATAACGAGGCCCTGGCCTTCTATGCTCAGAACGCTCTGGGGCGACCCAGATAGATACGTTAAAGTTTACTGGAGCGCCTATCCAGGAAAGCTCGTTTACTTCAGCGGTGACGGTGCGAGAGTTGATGAAGATGGCTACTTCTGGATACTTGGTAGAGTTGACGATGTACTCAACGTTAGCGGCCACAGGCTTGGAACGGCTGAGATAGAGAGCGCTCTCGTCGCTCACAAGGCTGTGAGTGAGGCAGCAGTAATCGGAAAGCCGCACGAGGTTAAGGGTGAGGTGCCAGTAGCTTTCGTCGTGCTAAAGGCGGGGTTCGATCCAACTCCCGAACTCAAGAAGGAGCTCAAGCAGCACGTCAGGAACCTCATAGGGCCTATAGCCGTTCCAGAGGAGATCCACTTCCTCGACAAACTACCGAAGACGAGGAGCGGCAAGATTATGAGGAGGATTTTGAGAGCGATAGAGAAAGGAGAAGCAATTGGAGATGTCACAACTCTCGAGGACACGAGTGCTGTCGAGGAAGTAAAGAAGAAGATTTCGGAGGATTGATTTTAACTTTTTTATATTTTATATAAAAATTTTAAAAAATTTTCAGTAGTAGATTTCTAAATTAGCCATCAAAAAGCAAAGAGATTGCAACACAGCTAAGGGGGAGAACCCTGTCTTAGCTCCTCCTTCCTTCAGCTATTAAAGGGCGCCTCAAGGCAAAAGGACTGGTCGTGACGAGTCTGCAAAAAATAAATTAAATAAATAAACATTAATATTTACTGGAATTTGGCGGGTTTCCGGAGGTTGTGCTGAGTGAGGAAAAGGTAAAATCTTGATAAAGACTTAATTCTATTCAGGGTCTTTATTGAAAGATACTCAGGATCTAAGGAACTTCGAACTCGCAGATTTCTTCACACTTTCACGATACCAAGGGCGTGAAAATCTCGAAAAAAGATTAAGGAAAAGCTCATGGAAAATTGGAAAGACTACAATACAGTAGAGGGAAGTAGACTTCGCCATGGAAGAGGAGGACAGAATGACCAAGCTCATTCAGGGTAACTCACAAGCTAACACCTGAGAACGAGAAGAAAGGCGGATAACCTGCTAAGAGCCTCCAAAGAACTAAGATGCAAAGACTTAGTAGTTTATTAACGTGAGATTAAAGCGAGACCTTCGAGAAGGGTAATGAAAAGTTAATAGTTATACATCCATGGACTTTGCTAACGAACGAGTGAAACTGGGAATAAGCTAAAAACATCAAAACTCAAAAAGCTTCCTCTGAGAGAGCTCTTTGACTATCCTCTTAAGAGTTTTCCACTTCAGCCTGACGTGTTCGGGGAAACGACCGTTCTCTTTATAGTAATTTTTTAGGAATTCAACAGTTCTCGGGTCGCTCGCGTATCCACTCCCAAACTCTCCGAGCTCCTCTTTTATCTCGTCTATTCTTCTGTCTCTGATGACCTTGGCAACAATAGATGCTGCAGCAACCTCAACTCTTTTCGAATCGGCCTTGTGCATGGCAATAACCTCAACCCCCGTCTCCTCCGTTAGTCTTTTGCTAAGCCTCCCACTGTTCACGTCTGAGCTATCGACGTAAGCCACCTCAGGCTTCAGTGCGGAGATAATCTCAGAGTAGTTCCGGTATAAAACCTCGTTTATTGTGATCTCCTCAATAAGCTCGTTAAGCTCTTTTGCTTCTATTATTCTAACCTCTACGTCGCACAGCTTTGTTATCTCGCCATAGAGTTTTTCTCTCTTCTCCCTGCTAAGAACTTTGGAGTCCTTGACACCTACCTTCTTTAGATTTTTGAAGTCTTCTCTTTTTCCAGCCACCCCGCAAACGACCATTGGTCCGATAACAGGGCCTTTACCAGCCTCGTCAACACCCGCTATTCTCATGTGTTCACCTTTTTTCGTTTTAGTTTTCTTGTTTCGTTGAGTCAACGTACTGCGAGAAGTGATCCGTCAAAAAAGGCTAAATTATTGAAAACTTCTTATTAAAACCCCATCTTAGGGAAGCCCTTTATCGGTAGCTTTCCGAGCTTACCCTTCTTCATCTTCTTCATGACACTCTTCATCGTCTTATAATATCTCAGCAGCTCTCTAACCTCCTGAGGTGAGGTGCCAGAACCTATAGCTATCCTCTTTATGCGGGAAGAATCGATTATCTTCGGGTTGAGCAGCTCTTCTTCCGTCATCGAGTCCATGATGACCTTGAACTTCTTCATCTTCTCCTGAGTCATCTCAGCCATCTCATCATCCATCTTCATCCCAAAGCCAAACGGAAGCATGTCAAGGATTTTGCTTATCGGCCCCATCTTGCCCATCGCCTCTATCTGCTTGTAGATGTCTTTGAGTGTGAAAGTACCCTTCATGAACGCTTCTGGGTCTATGTCCTCCTCCTTAACAACTCTTTCAACCTTTTCAAGCAGAGCCTTGAGGTCTCCCATTCCGAGCAGCCTTGACACGAATCCTGCTGGGTCGAAGCGCTCGAAGTCTTCAACTTTCTCTCCAGTGCCTATGAAGGCTATTGGGATTCCTATCTCCCTCGCAGCAGAGAGAGCGCCGCCACCCTTCGCAGTTCCGTCAAACTTCGTTATTATTATGCCGTCTATTCCTATTGCATCATGAAAAGCTCTCGCCTGTTTGCTCGCGAGCTGACCCATTGCTGCGTCAAGGACAAGAAGCTTGTAGTCTGGCTGAGTTGCTTTGGCTATTGCTATCATCTCGTCTATTAGCTCCTTTTCAAGCGCATGCCTCCCAGCAGTATCTATGATTACCATGTCGCAGTCCTTCAGGGCATTTAGTCCGTTTACTGCAATCTTTACAGCATCCTTGCTATCCTTCTCTCCGTAGAACTTTATTCCGTACTTTTCTGCGAGTTGCTTGAGCTGGTCGTAAGCTGCTGGTCTCCAGGTGTCGGCTGTTACAACTCCCGTTTTAAGTCCCTTGTCCTTGAAGTACTTGGCAAGTTTTGCAGTAGTGGTAGTTTTACCGCTCCCCTGTAATCCAACGAGCATTATTTTCGCCTTCTTGAGGGGGATGTCCAGGCCTTCTCCAATCCCCCTCATCAGCTCTTCGTAAACTATCCTTATTATGTGCTCCTTGACGTTCAAAGTTGGCAAAACGTCCTCGCTGAGAGCCCTCTTCTTTATCGCCTCGCTTATCTCCTTAACCTGCCTGACATTCACGTCAGCTTTTAGTAGAGCTCTCTGGATGTCTCTGACTATCTCTTCAACTAAGGCTTTGTCTACCGTGCTCGACCTCGCTATCTTTCTCACGACGTCCTTGAGAGCCTCTAACGCCATGGTTTCACCTTTGTCATTGATGTTTTGAAGAAGTTATTAAAGTGTTCCGCGTTCTCTAGCCAACTTTCGGACCAAAAATCTTATATAGAACTACACATCTACCAATAATCCGAGGATAACGAGATACCAATAACTGAGAGTTAATAAAAAGGGGTTGGAGGTGGGAAGTATGGCAACTCTGCAGGGAACCCCGGTGTTAATACTTAAGGAGGGGACCCAGAGGACTGTCGGTAGGGATGCGCAGAGGCTGAACATAATGGCTGCGAGAGTTATTGCCGAGGCCGTTAGAACGACCCTTGGTCCTAAGGGCATGGATAAAATGCTCGTCGACAGCCTCGGCGATGTCGTGATTACGAACGACGGTGTAACCATTCTGAAGGAGATGGACGTAGAGCACCCAGCTGCCAAGATGATAATAGAGGTTGCAAAGACCCAGGAGGATGAGGTCGGAGATGGAACCACCACAGCAGTCGTTCTCGCTGGAGAGCTGCTCAAGAGAGCTGAGGAACTGCTCGACCAGGACATCCACCCAAGCATAATTGCGAGAGGTTACAGGCTTGCTTGTGAGAAATGCATGGAGGTTCTTGACGAGCTTGCGATCGACATCGATGTGAACGATACTGAGACTCTCAAGAAGGTAGCTGCGACCGCTATAACCGGCAAGCACGCTGAGTACGCTGTCGAGCACCTCAGCGGAATAGTTGTAGATGCGGTAAGGAAGGTTGCCGAGGAGAGAGGAGACAGGTACTATGTTGACGACGACGCAATAAAGCTCGAGAAGAAGCAGGGTGGCAGCGTTGAGAACACAGAGCTCGTTGACGGCATAGTCCTCGACAAGGAAGTCGTCCACCCAGGAATGCCAAGAAGAGTTGAGAATGCCAAGATTGCAGTGTTGAAGGCGGCTCTCGAGGTCAAGGAGACTGAAACCGATGCGGAAATCAGGATAACTGACCCAGAGATGCTCCAGAAGTTCATAGAGCAGGAGGAGAAGATGATCAAGGACATGGTCGATGCACTCGTAAACGCTGGAGCGAACGTAGTGTTCTGCCAGAAGGGTATCGACGACTTGGCTCAGTATTACCTCGCAAAAGCTGGAGTGCTCGCTGTGAGAAGAGTTAAGCAGAGTGACATCGAGAAGCTCGCCAAGGCTACTGGGGCGAAGATTCTTACCGACCTGAGGGACATCAAGCCAGAGGACCTCGGAGAGGCTGAGCTCGTCGAGGAGAGGAAAGTCGGCGACGAGAAGATGGTCTTTGTCACCGGCTGCAAGAATCCGAAGGCCGTTACGATACTCATAAGGGGCGGCACTGAACACATAGTCGATGAGGTCGAGAGGTCTCTGACTGACTCCATCAAGGTCGTAAAGACTGCTTTGGAGAGCGGCAAGGTCGTTGCCGGTGGTGGTGCTCCGGAGATTGAGCTCAGCCTGAGGCTCAAGCAGTGGGCCCCAACCCTCGGCGGAAGAGAGCAGCTCGCTGCTGAGGCGTTTGCGAACGCTCTCGAGATCATACCGAGGAGCCTCGCAGAGAACGCCGGACTCGACCCGATTGACATCCTCGTCGAGCTCAGGAAGGCCCACGAGAACGGCGAGAAGTACGCTGGAGTCAATGTGTTCAGCGGCAAGATAGAGAACATGAAGGAGCTTGGAGTGCTCGAGCCGCTGAGGGTCAAGAAGCAGGCGATTAGCAGTGCTACCGAAGTTGCAATCATGATACTCAGGATCGACGACGTCATTGCTGCAAAGGGCATCGAGAGCGGCAAGGAAGGAGAAGAAGGTGGCAGCGAGGAGAGCGAGTCCGAGAATGAGTTCTAAACTTAAATAATTTTTTCTTAATTTTAGTTAATTTTAGTAAGGTTTGCATCTTGTACCTCGACAACTTCTTATTATTCTGAGGAGTATCGAGGATTATGAAAATCTTCCTTGCCGCACCGATATTCAGTCTCGCTGAGAGAGAGTTCAATTCGAAGCTCGCTGGAGAGCTCAGAAAGAAAGGATACGAAGTTTTTCTCGCTCAGGAGCTTGGAGTTCTCGATTCCTCAGATAATGACATCAAAAGAAAACTTTTCAAGGAGGACTTGAAAGCTCTCAACGAGAGCGACATAGTCGTTGCTGTGCTCGATGGGATGGAGGTTGACAGCGGAGTAACGTTCGAGCTCGGGTACGCTTACGCAAAGGGAAAGAAGATTGTGGGAGTGAGAACGGATCACAGGTGCTTCTCACCCTACGAGGAAGTAAACCTGATGATCGAAGTTCCCTCAAAGATAGTCAGAGGTAAAAGCGTTGAAGAGCTTGCTGAAAAAATTGACAATGTTATAGGAGAGTGAGGGAGATGATAACACTTGAAGATGCAAGAGAGCTCAATCCTCAGCTAAACCCCGAGCTCTTTTTCCCCTCTCCCTCGGACGTGCTCAGGGCGATAGAGGAAAATCGGATAGTGAGAGAGTGGCTGGAGTTTATAAAGAACGAGCACATTGCAAGAAAAGCTGAAGTTCTCTTGTTCGTTCCGTGCACACCAAAGAAGCCCTACGACCCGCCAAGAGACGAATTCCATAGAAAGCTTCTGGAGTTCGAAAAAGATTGCGATGTTTACCTCGTTTCGGTTTCAGAGCCGCTCGCTTTAGAGCCAAGAGAGTTCTGGAACTTCAGGTGGAAGAGAAAAGGAAAGGAGATAAACCTCGTTTACGATGCTCCCTTCTTCCCCTGGATAGAGAAGTACGGGTACAAGTGGAGTGATGAGATAGCATTTAAGGTTTGGAAAAAACTTGCAGAGGTCGCTAGAAGGTGGTTTGAAAGAAACTCAGACAAATTCAACAGAGTCGTTTGTTTGGCATTTCCGGACACGGGCTATAGGAAGATAGTTGAGAGAATTGAAGTTGATACATTTGTACCGGAAAAGAGGCCAGAAGAGCTTGGAGTAGACGTGAAGGAAAACTATTTTCAGAACACAGACTCAGACTACCTCAAAGTGTGGGACGAGCTTTTGAAGGCTGTCAAGAGCTATTAGTTGACCAAGTGACAAAAGACAGAGAACCCAGAAAATTAAAAAGAAAAGTTAGCTCGGTGTGCCTCTCGACATGACTGCCTTAACGAAGCAGAGGACTGAGCCAATTCCGAGCACAGCCGCTCCAACGAGATAACTCACAATCGGTGCCATCGTTGAGGCTGCTTTAACCGTAACGTATACGGGTGTGCACATTCTCTTATCACCTCCATATACCCTTTCAGGGAATATTTAATAAACTTTACGCACAATCAGCCGAAAGAGGCAAAATTATAAATACTCTGGTCCGCGAAGGTATAATTGGAGGGATCGGAAATGTGTGCACCGGCATCTGTGACTGCTCTGCACCAGGTAGTAGCCGTTAGTGCGTTTCAGGCGTACATGCTCAGCCACGCTATGGGATTGATTGGTGTTGTTGGAGCTGCACTTCTCTGCTTCAAGGGAAGCGTAGCTGGGAAGCTTGCCAGCCTCATTCGCAGGTAATTTTTTAATTTTCTCTCTTTTTGGTGCTGTGAGTGAACCGATGAACCAAATACGGGTGAGCTGCTTTGCTGTCGAGGCTGATAAGACCAGAGATACTCCAGGTCGAGTCAACGAACGACTGCTTTCTCAACTGCAAACCGTGCATGAGAAGGTTCCTTGAAAGGCCAGTAGGCTACATAGACGTAGAGGAGTTCAAAAAACTCCCTCTAAAGAGCTTCAAGGAGGTCTGCCTGCACGGCTGGGGAGAGCCTCTGCTTCATCCAAAGCTTTTCGAAATGGTCAGGCACGTTAAAAGCTTAAACGTCAAGGCGAGCATGGGGACTAACGGCTACCTCGTTAACAGGCACATCGACGAGATATTCGAGAGTGGACTTGACGAGATATCTTTCGGTATCTACACATTCGAGGGAAGGGAAAAAGCCTTCAGCAACCTCGAAAGACTGATAGAAGAAAAAAAGGAGAAAAAAGCGGAAAAGCCTGTGGTTTTTACCGACGTAACCATCTTTAGAGATAACTACGAAGAGATACCGGAGCTTGTAAAGACTTTCGTGGACATGGGTGTTGACGGTGTGGTTTTGCACAGGCTCTTCAATGTTTACAAGGTAGATCCTTCGGTGGAGTACATCTCGAGCAAGGAGGAGAAAGAGCTATTCAAGAAGGTGAAGAAGGTCGGGGGAAAGAAAGTTTACCTTCCGACAAAGCATTTCAAACCCTGCAGGATAGTCCTCTACACGATGTTCGTGACGTGGGAGTGCATGCAGTGCTCCTGTGTTTACCTGAGCGACGACCCGGTTGGAGATGCGAGGGTCGATTATGACACGATGCTCAAAAGGCATCTAAAGTTCGTTTCGGGGATGAGAAAGCATGAAGTATGCAGAAGGTGTTTCTGGTGAGTTTGTCTCGGGCCAAATAGAGAAGGTGCTAGTGTCAGTCATATGTGCATATATTATCTTCACACTAATGACTTACTTAAAGCTAAAGCCAATCCTTGAATCCATATTTCCGTTCAACGCTCCCTTTAAGAATATAGCCGTGCTCGGAGGATTTCTGATTGTCTTCTGGGTCGTTCTCGCATACAGAGCTTGCGGAAAGGGGTATGGGATTGCAACGGCCGTTTTTGCCGTGTCCTTCTGCCTCTTCGTCAGTCCATGGTATGGTGTCATAACACCCTACTGGTTCAGCGTTGTTGGTTTCATCTCATTCCTTGTGCTCGGAGTGCTGACTGAATTCTTCAACGGTGGAGTTGGAAACTTGGCCTGCATAGCGATAAACTGGGCAGCTGTTGCACTCCTCGGGATAGTTAAACTGTCCGCAGTTGGAGTTGTGGTCCTCGGAGCCTTAGCCTTCGTCTCCGGATACTTAGGAGATTTTGCAGCGAGGAGGGCAGTTAAGGTTATAGTCTCTTTGCTTTAAGTTGAGATATGTACGTGCCGTGGAGGAGGGTGTCCTCCTGGCACTGCTCCGCCTGCGGTACGTGCTGTTTGAAGTTCAAGCCAAGGCTCACGTTCTACGAATACCTGAAGTTCAGGGAGCTCGGGCTCTCAAGGTTCGTGGAGGAGAGAGCTGGAAGGTACTACCTCAGGAAAGTCAACGGCAGGTGTCCTTTCCAGATTGGAAAGCTCTGCTCCCTCCAAGGAGAGAGGAAGCCCCTATCCTGTAAGGTTTTCCCCTTCCTCGTCAGTAAAAACAGGAGAGATGAGGGGGCAAGCATAGAGGTTGACGGGGAGGAGTACTACGTTTATGTCTCCACCGACTGCCCCAATACAGTTCTCGGAAGAGCTGGAAGAGACATGGAAAGACTTGCGAGACAAGCTGTCGAACTCGTCACTGGGAGAACGAAAGAATGGAGCATAACATCTTCCGTATTTTCAATCAAACCAACCAAAGCGGAGAGTTTAAATCCAAAACCAAGAACCCGAAAGTTTAAATTTTGAGAAATAAAGTAGAAATGATGCTAATCGTTCCGGGTTCTCAGGGATTGCTTGGTGTAAAACTCAGCAGACTCACTGGTTTTGACCTCGGTTACGTCCAGCTCGAAAAACTCCCGAGCGGGGAGAAGTACATCAGAATATCTCAGTTCGACGAAAGGGCCATAGTCGTGAACAGTCTCGCCTTCAACCCGGACGAGATGATTGTCGAGTCCGTTCTCATAGCCGAGACACTAAAGGAGTATGGCACTGACAGAGTTTATGCAGTCTTTCCTTACATGCCTTACTCAAGGAGGAGATTCATAAAGGGAGAGGCTTTTCCCGCAAAAACTCTTTTCAGGTTCTTTTCCGTGTTCGACAGAATTTACACCGTGGATTATCACCTCGAAGAGATGTTAGAAAAGATAGACAAGATAAGGAATATCACTGCAATGAGGAAGCTTGCGGAGAAGGCGAAAGAATTGGATACCAAAGACGCAGTTGTGGTCTCCCCAGACGAGGAGGGTATGAGGTGGGCCACCAAGTTCGCAAAAGAGATTGATGCCGAGTGCTTTTATCTGAATAAGATAAGAGTTGACGCTGAAAACGTCGTTATAGCCTCAAGACCTCCAAACATAGAGGGAAAGGACGTTTTTCTCGTTGACGACCTAATTTCCGCTGGCTCAACGGTTGTTCAGGCTGTTAGAGTTCTCAAGAGAGCTGGTTGTAGGAGAGTTTACGTTTTCTCAACCCACGTCCTCGCAAAGACGGAAGCTCTGAGAAAGATATACGAGGTCGGAGTGGAAGAGATATATGGGACAGACACAGTTCCAAGCCCCGTGAGCAGGGTGAGCGTCTCCGACCTCATAGCCGAAGTTCTTAAGAAAGATTTCTGATTTTTCTCTGATTTACCTCTCCTTCTTCTCCGCTTCTCTCTCAAGCTTCTTTCCTTCTACGAGCTCTCTATACTCACCCTCGGTGAGCTCGAGAACAACTGAGCCTATGTATCCACAGTTCTTGCACATGTACTTTCCCGTAATTCCACCTGTGTCGAGGGTTATGTCTGTTGACTTGCAAACCGGACACACAAGTATCTTTTTCATAGATAGTGTTTTGGGAGAACCAGTTATATACCCTTTTGCCTCCATCCAGCCAATGAGCGGAAACTCTGAAGATTCAGAGAAAGCCGGAACAGTTGATGAAGTAGGAATTAGAAAGCTCAGGATAACTGCAGACGAGTTCGAGGATTGGCTGAGGGAGAGGGGATACGCCAGAATGATGGGCGAGGAAAACCTGAGGATATACATGAGTAGAGGTATGGCAAGCCACTTCTTCTCGAACAGCTCCCTCCTGATGAGCTGCATATTCACAAAGCTCGGAATGCCATCAGGGAGAGTTGTTGAGAGGATAAGGAACGAAATAGGGAAGAGAGTGAAAAAGATCTACGCAGACTTCTACGTACTTGAGATCGAGATAGAAACGGGCTAAACGACGAGATAGCCTATAAGATTAGGCCTGAGAGACCCTCTTGACGTACCTACCCCTCTCAGCGATTTCTTCAGCCCTCTCTATAACTTCCCTGCTGCCGACTTCGAGATATCCTTCTACGAACGCCTTTTTCAATCTCTCCCAGTCCTCGAAGTAAGCTTTCAGAGATTCAAAGAACACGTGAACGTCAACTCCTTTCGGCTCGACGTCGTTATCGGCAAAGGCGAGGCCGAAGTCGACGAAGTATATTCTACCGTTGCTCAGAATCATGTTCATGGGTGTAACATCTCCATGCACTATCCCGGCGTTATGCATCTTTGCTACGCTCCTGCCAATCTCCCTGCAAATTTCTTCGCTCATGCAGTCTCTAACGGGCTTTCCAACTATCCTCTCCATGACTATTGTATCTCCCTCGACATCCAGAATCAAAGGTGTTGCTACTCCCTGCTTTCTTGCCAAGTGCATCAGTCTCACTTCACTCCTTGTTCTCCTCTTCCTCAGCAGCTCGTCGAGTTCCTTTACCCTGTACCTCTTGACTTTCCTTGTCTTCTCAACGGCGTGTTCGTATATCTTTACAATGGCCTCTCCACCAACGCAAGCCCTTATCAGCTTCCCTCTTACGACCTCTCCCTTTTCCAGTACAACGTTTCCCGACATGCTCACTCCACCGTGCAGCACGCAACTTCCTTCTTGCAGAGTATCACGCCCTTCGCGTTTCTCCCCTGAACCGGTATGTCCGAAACATCCGTTCTCAGCATGTAGCCGTCAACACTCATAACTAAGACTTTCTCTATTCCTTCCACTACTTCAGCCATCACGACCTCTCCCTTGTAGTTTATGACTCCCGTGCTACCCCTCGAAACCTTTCGATATTCGCTCACGGGAGTTCTCCTCGCGTGACCGTCCTTCGAGACTGTTAGCAGGTACCCTCCTTCCCTGCAGCTGACCCAGGAAACGGAGTCGCCCTCCTTCAACCTTATTCCCTTAACCCCCTTCGCAGTTCTACCGAGCTCCGGAATCTCTCTAAGGTCAAACCTCACAGTGTAACCTTTCCTCGTCGAAATTAGGACCTCCTTACCCTCAGCAACGCAGACGAAAGCTATCTTGCCTGAAGAAGCGACTATCCCGGCTCTCTTTGCGTTCTCGAACTCTTTAGCGGGAGTAATCTTGACGCATCCATCCTCAGTTGCTATTATCAGTTTGCTATCGTTGAAGTCCTTTAGAGGCACTGCAGAAACGACATCATCGCAGGAAACGAGAGTCGAGAGCTTTACTCCCCTTGCGTATCTGTCCATCTCCGGAATCTCGTATGCGTTGACCCAGTAAGCCTTCTCCCTGCTGAATATCAGAATCCTGTCCTTCGAGCTGCACTTGATTATACTAATAGGCTCGTCGTTCTTCAGCTGGACTCCGATTATTCCGACTCCACCCCTCTTCTGGAGCTTGAATGCCAGGGGCATCCTCTTCACGTACCCTCCCCTGGTAAATACAAGGACGCACTCCTCCTCGCTTATAAGCTCTTCAGCACTTATCTCAGCCCCCTCTCTCTGTATCTCCGTCTTCCTGTCGTCCCCGTACTTCTCCATTACCTCCTCAAGTTCCTTAACAATAATCGCGTCTATCTTCTCGGCAGACGCGAGAATCTCCTTGTACTCCTCTATCTTTCTTCTTAGTTCCTCGTATTCCTTCATCAGAGCCTCTATCTCCAGAGCAGTCAGTTTCTGCAACCTCGTTTGCAGAACTGCTTCTGCCTGCTTCTCGCTCATGTCGTAATTCTTCATCAGAGCTTCCTTCGCCTCGGATGGAGAGGAGGACGCCTTTATCAGGGCTATGACCTCATCTATGTTCTCAACTGCCTTCTTCAACCCCTCGACGATGTGCAGCCTCTCCTCAGCCCTCCTGAGTTCGAAGGCAGTTCTTCTCTTCACCACTTCTCTCCTGTGCTCGACGTAGCACTCTATCATTTCCCTAAGGTTCAGAATCTTCGGCTCTCCATCGACGAGTGCGAGCATTATTATTCCAAAAGTTGTCTGGAGGTTCGTGTAGGCGTAGAGCTTGTTTAAGGCAGTGTTCGGGTCTTCTCTCACCTCGACGACTATCCTTATTCCCTCCCTGTCCGACTCGTCTCTGACTGTTCTCGCACTCAGCTTCCCCTCAGAGATGAGCTCGGCTATCTTCTCCACCAATCTTGCTTTGTTGACCATGTAGGGTATTTCCCTTATGATGATGTTCCTGCCCTCGAACTCGACCTTCCCTCTTACCACTATCTTTCCCTTTCCGGTCGTGTAGGCCTCCTTTATCCCGTCAACGCCAGTTATTACTCCCCCAGTCGGAAAGTCCGGACCTTTGACGTACCTCATCAGCTCCTCAATGCTTATGTCGGGATTCTTTATGTATGCTATAATTGCCCGACAAACTTCCCTCAGGTTGTGTGGAGGGATGTTGGTGGCCATTCCAACGGCTATACCGCTGCTCCCGTTGACGAGCAGGTTTGGAAGCTTCGCCGGAAGAACGACGGGCTCCTTGAGGGTTGCGTCGAAGTTCGGAGTGAAGTCAACAGTATCCTTGTCTATGTCCGCGAGCATTTCTTCGGCTATCTTGGATAACCTCGCCTCGGTGTAACGCATGGCAGCGGGGGAGTCGCCGTCTATCGAGCCAAAGTTACCCTGACCGTCAATCAGAGGATACCTCATCACGAAGTCCTGAGCCATCCTGACAAGTGCATCGTAAACAGCAGCGTCTCCGTGCGGGTGGTACTTACCGAGCACGTCTCCAACTATCCTCGCACACTTCCTGTAAGGCCTGTTCGAGAATAGTCCCATCTCGTACATCGCGTAGAGAATTCTCCTCTGAACAGGTTTCAGGCCGTCTTTGACGTCGGGCAGAGCTCTTCCAACTATGACGCTCATCGCGTAGTCAATGTAAGAGCTCCTGAGTTCGGACGTAATCTCTCTGATCAGCTCCATCGCTAACAGACTCGTTGAAAGCTATTTAATAACTTCCGTTAGACGAGCAGAATTGTGAGAGCTATCAGATTGGCAGCTATCCTGCTGAGGAGTATGCAGAGAGCGACCTTCATGCCGAGAGTTCTACCCATTATGGAGGCGGCAACCGGAAAGGTGTTCCTTGAAACTTCAACGACGGAGTGTGCAACCGATGCCAAGAATAGGGATATAAGGAGAGCCTTTCCCACTATCGCTCCTTTAGCGAGAAGAGAGCCGGCAGTAGCTATTGCAGCGAGCATACTCGGAAAGCCAGTAGCCACTATGAGTAAAGATGAAGCAGGAAGGCCAAGAGATGATAGAACGGGGCCTAATCTGGCGTTCAGGTAGTCCATGATCCCAGCATTGAACATGAGCATGACTGCAAAGACAGTCACGGAGAGAGTCAAAGCTATTCTCACGAATCTCTTTATCGTGTCTTTAAGTGTTATCTCAGGAACCTCCACAGGCTCGACAGTGTCTCTATCCAGAGTCCTCCTTGCAATAGCTAGTCCGACGAGGGAAATAACTCCCCTCGTGAGGAGTATCAAGAGGATGTAATAAATGCCCCAGATTCCAAGAGCTGGTACGGCAACCGGTATTAGAAATAGGACGCAGAGCCTCAGAGTTCTCGGAAAAGTTCCGACAAGGGTCGCTATTATTGCTTCTCTCTCGTCTATAACGCTATTTCTCACGAGCTCCGAGAGGATCGTGTAAGCAGCCACTGGATGTATAAGGAAAGCCGCTACGGCAACACTGCTCTTCATTTTCAGCCGGGAGGATATATAGAAAACAAGCTTCCGGAACTGAGGAATGGAGTAAACGTACTTGGAGGCGAGAAGGCCGAAAAACACAGCGGGAAGAACTATTCTGAGAATCCTAAGCGTCTCCTGAATTGTTGATGTAAGCAGATTTGCCTCCACTCCTCGGCGTAAAGCGAGGTAGTTAAAAAGATTCTCGGTGGTTTGGGTCAGTCAATACTGGATGTCAGTCAGTACTGGATTCGACTCGGCCAAGAACTTTAGTATTCTAAACGGCTATCTAAACAGCCAAACGAAACAACTTAAAACCTTCCAGCCATAAATTAATACGCGGCCCGGAGAACCGGCAGGGCTGAGAAGTGAGGCTCTGCGGCTTAACGGGCCTACAGAATTACTAATTATGAATTCGAAGGGCCGGTAAAAGCGGACTGGTAAGCAAAAAAGATTTAAATCTCAGTTCTACCAAACCAAAGTTAGAGGTAAGGCGGGGGTTGCCGAGTCAGGAAAAGGCGCTGGCTTGAGGGGCCAGTCCCGTAGGGGTCCGAGGGTTCAAATCCCTCCCCCCGCACTGCTACACTATTCTGGGTGCCAAAGCTATCTTGTGACTTCGGCATGTTATGATAGTGTATTATTATATTTTCAACCACCACGCAAAACAACTGAAATATTTTTATGCAAGTGCTTTGTTCGATGAACAATGCTGGCAGTGAAGCTCAGGGTAGATGAAGGAAAGGCAAGGAAGTCTTTAGAGGGTCTGAGGAAGGGCATTATAAGACGGGAGAAGCTGGAAGGAGTGAAGCTCGTCTGGTTGCCATGCGCGATAGTCAAGGTCAAAATGTTCGAGCAGGAGAGGTTCGCGAACAAGCAGCTCAACGTTTCCGAGGTCATAAACGTTTACGATCTCGTTCAAGCTCAGTGGACGGGAATGTCCTTCTCCTACTTCCCCGAAGTCGAGGAGATCGAAGTTCCGGCTCTGAAGAAGAACTACGAGGTCGAGGACATCGTAAGTAGGCTCAAGACCCTGAACTCGATGAGGAATTACATGGCGTTTGCGAGCTACGGCATATCAGCGAACGCTGTTGGAGTTGAAGTGGAGGAAGCAAAAGAAGTTTGCTACCCCGTTTACGTTGGGAAGATAAGCGGAAAGAGCGGAGAGAGATTCGTAGCCATAAGCGGTGTTTCGGGCAACCTGACGGCGATAAACAAGGAGCTCGCGAAGATTATGTGGGAGTCTGCCTGATATCTCATTAAAAGAATTAAAGCCCGAGTTCCCTCAAAAAGTTCTCCCATCCAATCCTCTCTATGAACTTCCCGAGCCTTTCTCCCTCCTCAGCCTTCTCCCTGTAAAGCTCGATAACCCTCATCACGAGCTCCTCAGCCTCGTCCATGCTAAGCCTGTCCTTCAAAACCCTGCCAATCCTGGGGTTCTTGCCCACGCACCCTCCGATGTAGAGCGTGAAACCGTCCTTCTTTCCCATAAGACCGATGTCCCTGACCTGAGTTTCTGTGCACGAGTTCGGACAGCCACTGACAGCTATCTTCATGTTCGCCGGCAGTTTAATGCCCTTGAGCTTCTCCAGTCTCTCCGCCATGGCCCTAGAATCCTGCAGGCTGAAAACGCATTCTGGAGGGCACCACTTGACACTCTTAACGCCAGCCCCCGGAGCGGGCTTTACTCCCGCCTCTTCGCAGAACTTCTCGGCGTCCTCCGGCTTTATTCCGAAAACGAGCATTCTCTGCGATTCCGTGAACTTGACGTAACTTGCGTACTTCTCCACAGCGTCAGCTATCTTCCTGAGCTTTTCTGCGGTCAACAGGGAGACATCTGCTGTGAAGGCGTAACTACCGTCCTTCTGCTGGAGTAGTCTTACCTCCATACCTCCTAATCGACTCACGAAAAAATACGTATTTTTGCGAACATGTTCTCAAAGTTTGCACTTCAAACCTCTCACCGAGAACTCCTGCTCTTGTTCAGGTTCAAGTTCGAAACCGTAAAGGTAGCCGTCCTCAAGCAGAGGTATGAGGATTACTTCCTCCTGAATCAACTCCTTCAGCCTCCCCTGACTCGAAACTTCCTCGACGTCAGCTATCTCGAAGTTCTCGAGCCTCACGGCAAGAAACTTGAGTTCGCTCTCCTCGCACTCTCTACCTTCAAGGCATCCCATAAGGCTGTAAGCTTTACCAATCACTTCTCCAACTTCCCTGCCATAGTACAACCGCTGTACTATGCGGTTGAAGAAGAGCCAGTCTCCCTCAACGAGCTGCTGCCTCGGATATCCGCTCAGCTCCGCTAAAACTTCCTCAACGACTTCCTTTCTGTGTATCCAGTGGCAGTCCTTGCAGTTCCACACGTACCCCTTCGTCGTTTTTTTCACGTACCCAAGCTCGTATATGAAACAGGGATAAAACGGACAGAAGCAGAAGGAGCAGTCCTGCCCCTCGAAGTGGCAGGGATAGTACTTGCACTCGTAGTTAGGACCGTACCTACCTTCAAGAGCTCCAAAAAGCTCGATTAAAGCCCTCTCCCTGTTACTCTCAAATTCTACAAATTCCATGTTTTCATCTGCCGCCCGCTGAATTTACCTTTTGCTTTTTTGCTTTGCCTGCCAGGCAATTATGCTCTTAGCATAGCAACCATGTCCCCTACACTCACTCCTATGTCCTCTGCAACCGGTCTGCACTTAGCTGTCAACAGGAAAGCCACGTTTTCATAGTCGGAATCGGAGAGACACTCGTAGTTCGCCATCCCCTTTGCAACGATGATATCTGACTCTTCTATCCTGCACCTCGTTATCTCGGGCAGTTCCTCCGGGATTATGCCTATAGCCCCCTTGCCGTTTGTGAGGAGCTCGTCCGCAATTCTGTCAGCCCCACAGAGCTTCGCGTCCTCCACAGTTGCATCACTTAGTATCGGCCTCCCTCTAACGACGAGAGTTAGCCTCTCGCACGACTTCTTTATTTCCTTCATCAGCAGAGTGTCGAGGACTATCTCTCCAGCGTTATCAGTCAGGTAAACAACCTTTCCTCTGCACAGCTCCCTTATCTCGTTAGTGTCGTCTATTTTCAATCCTTTCGCAAACATCTCCTTGAAGAAGTCCATGAAATCTTCCCTAACCTCGTGACCCATGACGCCGTAGTCGAAGGTGTTCCCTATAATCGAGGTGATGACAGCTGCCTTAAACTTGTCCTCGCTTTTCTCGATTATTTCCTTCACATCCTTCAAGTGACCCATCACAAGCTCGTTGGCCTTTCTCTTAACCTCCTTGTATGGATCCTCACAGCCAAGAATGGAATACACCTTCCTGTGCATCTCAGTGGCTATTATCGCGTTTATCCCGCCCTCAGGGAAGCGTCTTGCAAGGACTTCGAGGGCTGCCGCCACTGCTTTATAGATGAGCTTCTTATCCGAAGTCGCCATTTCAGCTTCCATGTACGCCCTATTTATCAGGCAGGCCGGACACTGTGGAGTAATTTTCATGACCCCCTTTCCACGATAGGTAATAAAACGTTAGCCAAAGTGGGAGC
>Ga0256834_1000793_pt1 | contig 22273 bp, 18 predicted proteins | sample 4281140metaG_FD_190536 | JGI IMG/M metagenome (GOLD analysis project Ga0256834, IMG submission 190536) | Hydrothermal vent microbial communities from East Pacific Rise, Pacific Ocean - 4281-140 | ecosystem: Environmental > Aquatic > Marine > Hydrothermal vents | place: Pacific Ocean: East...
TATGAGCTTCAAATGGGCTATGCAAACGCCTCTTTGGATCCCGACATAGAGACTCTCTACCTGATGCCGAGCCTCGAAAACGCTTTCATAAGCTCGTCGGTCGTAAGAGCCATTCTCAAACACGACGCCTCGTGCTCACACCTGCTGCCGCCTCGCGTCAATAAAATCATAGAAGAGTCGATCAAATGTATATAGCCTTCGAAGGTGTAGATACCGTCGGAAAAAGTACCCAGATAAACCGCATAGCGGAGCGTTTTGCCGACGTACTTGTTACCAGGGAGCCTGGCGGCACCCCTCTTGGTCGAAAGATAAGATCGATTCTGCTCGACGAGGGGGATGCGCTTCCAAGAAGCGAGCTACTCCTCTTTCTCGCCGATCGCGCAGAGCATACCGAACGAGTCATACGCCCAAACCTGAACAGACTGATCCTTAGCGACCGCTCCTTCATCTCCGGTATCGCCTACGCTCATGTGTACGACAACATCGAGATAGATACACTTTTGCAGCTAAACCGCTTCGCTACCAAAAACACCTTTCCTGAACTGATTGTGCTTTTTAGAATCGAAGAGGATGAACTCCACAGAAGAATGGAGCAAAAAAAGGAAGATGCGATCGAGACGAGAGGAATAGGCTATATGCTTGAAGTTCAAAAAACGATGATCGAACTGGTGGATCTTTTGAAGATCAGACACATTATCGTCGATGCGGCAGAGCCCATCGAGATATTGACAGAAAAAATATACTCATATATCAAGGATTGCTACAGATGATTCAGGCACTTCGCGGAATGAAAGATATCCTGCAACCGCAGAGCGAACGCTTTGTCCATATAGTTGAGACGGCATCCGAAATCGCCGCAAGATACGGCTACGACTACATCGAAACGCCACTGCTCGAAGAGACGGCACTTTTTAAGAGAAGTGTCGGTGAAAGCAGCGATATCGTAGGTAAAGAGATGTATCAGTTCATAGACAAGGGCGGAAACGACGTCTGCCTCAGACCGGAGGGTACCGCCGGGATCGTAAGAGCCTTCATACAGAACAAGCTTGACAAAAGAGGCGGTATTCACCGCTTCTACTATCACGGCCCCATGTTTCGTTACGAGCGCCCCCAAAAAGGTCGTCTTAGAGAGTTTCACCAGTTTGGATGTGAGAGCTTCGGCGAATCGAGTGTTTATGAAGACTTTACTATCATACTCATGATAAAAGATATATTCGATGCGCTCGGTATCGGCTACTCGATAAAGCTCAACTCGCTCGGATGCCCTGAATGTATGCCCGGTTACAGAGAGAGTCTGGTCAGACATCTCGTAGATATAAGAGACGGACTGTGCGAAGATTGTCAAAGGCGGGTAGAAACCAATCCCATCAGAGTACTCGACTGCAAAAACGGCAGCTGTAAAGAGGCTCTCGCATCTTCTCCGCTGATCGTCGAAAACCTTTGCGAAACGTGCGATGCCGACTTCAGGCGTCTTACAAAAATGCTCGACTCACACTCAATACCGTACGAACTCGACCCAAAGCTTGTAAGAGGGCTGGACTACTACACACGTACCGCCTTTGAGTTCGTAAGCGACGAAATCGGAGCGCAAAGCGCCATAGCCGGAGGCGGCAGGTACAACAGGCTTGTGGAGTTCCTCGGCGGCAAACCTACTCCGGCAGTCGGTTTCGCACTCGGCATAGAGCGGATCATGGAGCTTGTAAAACTGCCGGAAAAAGGGCGACACGGCATCTACCTCGGAGTAATGGAGGAGGAGGCTCTCGATACGATTTTAAAGATCGCCCATAATAAGCGCAAGAGCGAAAGGGTCTTTGTCGAATACTCGAAAAGATCACTCAAAGCGCACCTGAAAGCGGCAGACCGGCTCGGAGCGAGAGTTTGTGCCGTAATAGGGGAAGAGGAGCTCAAAGACTCCCTTGTCTGGATCAAGGATCTCGAAACCAAAGAGGAGAGGCGTGTTGGATTCGACCAGCTTGACTGATCCGGCAAAAACGTACGGTATCCACATCTGGAGCGAAGATAACTTCATCGTCGAAGATGGAGTGGTAAAGATCAACTACGGATCCAGGCCCTCTTTGGTAGAAATTACGAAAAAGATGCGCGAAGACGGGTATAAAGGGCCACTTTTTCTTCGTTTTCCCCACCTCGCCGCAAAAAATGTAAGAAGACTTTTTTACCATTTCGAGAGAGCCAAGAAGGAGTTTGGGTACAAAGGAAAGTTCAAAGCCGTCTTTCCACTGAAGGTGAACCAGTTCCCCGGCTTCATCATCCCCCTGATGGAAGCGACCCGGGATTTGGAATATGGCCTGGAGGCCGGCAGCAAAGGTGAGCTGATTTTGGCTATGGCCTACAACAACCTCGGCAAGCCGATTACCGTAAACGGTTTCAAGGACAGGGAGATGATAAGCATCGGCTTTCTCGCCGCCAAGATGGGCCACAATATCACACTTACCATCGAAGGGATAAACGAACTCGAACTCATAATAAAAGAGGTATCAAGGCTCGGTACCCCGGTGCCAAAGATCGGCCTTCGCATAAGACTGCATACCGGCGGTATCGGCATATGGGCCAAAAGCGGCGGCTACAGCTCAAAGTTCGGTCTGACTTCAACGGAGCTGCTGGAGGCTATGGAGCTGCTTAAAAAGCACAATCTAACCGACAGGCTCTCCATGATCCACTTTCATATAGGTTCACAGATGAATCATATCTCACCTCTGAAAAAGGCGATCAGGGAGGCCGGAAACATATATGCGGAGCTTAGAAAGCTCGGAGCGGAAAATCTGCGTGCAATCAACATCGGCGGCGGCCTCGCGGTGGAGTATAGCCAGCATGAAGGGCGATCCAGCAGAAACTACACCATAGAAGAATTTACGAACGATGTAGTCTTCCTGCTAAAGGAGATAGCACAGGCAAAGGGGGTCAGGGAACCGACCATATTTACCGAGTCGGGCAGATTCGTAGCAGCCTCTCATGCAGTACTTGTAGCCCCCGTTCTGGAGCTTTTCAGCCAGGAATACAGTGAAAAGAGTCTCCATCTAAAGGAAAAAAATCCACCTCTGGTACAGGAGCTCTATGATCTTTACCGATCCATATCCACCAAAAACGCCAGAGAGTATCTTCATGACGCACTCGACCACATGGAGTCTCTTCTGACACTTTTCGATCTGGGCTATATCGATTTGACAGACCGCGCCAACACGGAGACTCTGGTACACCTTATCATAAAAAAGGCGTTACAGCTGCTGCGTGACAAGCCCTCCAAAGAGATCAGGGATATCCTCGACAGGGTACAGGAGAGATATCTGGTAAACTTCTCCCTATTTCAGTCTCTACCGGACTACTGGGGGCTGGGACAGAGCTTTCCGGTCATGCCTCTTGACAGGCTCGACAAGCGTCCGACACGCTCAGCGAGTCTTTGGGATATCACATGCGACAGCGACGGAGAGATCGCCTTCAATATCGACAGACCCCTCTATCTTCACGATGTCGATGTCGAGAAGGAGGAGTATTTTCTCGGATTTTTCAAAGTCGGCGCATACCAGGAGGTTCTCGGAATGCGCCACAACCTCTTTACCCACCCTACCGAAGCTACCATCAGTTTCGAAGAAGATGGAAGCTACCGTATAGAAAAGATACTCGAAGCGCAAAACATACTCGACGTTCTGGACGATTTCGACTACGATACAAAAGAGATAGAGCGTCGTATCAGGCAGCAGATAGAGGAGTCCGATACGATAAAGGATGAAGAGCGCAAAGAGATACTTGGCGAGCTTTATCTTTACTTAAGCGAAAATGGTTATCTTAGAACTATAAACTTCAACGAATAGTGCCAAGGATAGATCCGGTACCTATCGAAGGAAGAGAAAAAAGAGAGAAGGAGGCAACGCGTGCCCTCACTTGTACGCCTCATTGTCGAAGATATCAACAGTATATATAGACGAGACCCTGCAATACGGTCCAGGATCGAGATATTTTTCAACTATCCCGGAGTATGGGCGATAGCCAATTACAGAATAGCACACAAGATTCATACCAAAGGATTCCCTCTGCTTGCCCGCATGTGGATGGGAATCGCACAGCTGTTTACAAATATAGACATCCATCCGGCGGCTACTATCGGCAGGCGGGTCTTCATAGACCACGGGATAGGAGTTGTCATCGGTGAAACGGCCGTAATAGGTGACGATGTGACCATCTACCAGGGCGTGACACTCGGAGGAGTCTCCCTGAACCCGGGAAAACGCCACCCTACCGTAGAAAGCGGCGTAGTGATCGGAGCCGGCGCGAAAGTACTCGGCAATATCACCATCGGGACAAATTCAAAAATCGGAGCCAACTCGGTAGTGGTGCGCTCGGTACCGCCCGAATCGACTGCCATAGGGATACCGGCGAAGGTGATAACCAGAGGGCGTGACAAGAGTCCGCTAAGCCACAACAAGCTCCCGGATATAGACAAAGAGCTCTTCGAGTACCTGCTAAAACGTGTCGCCGTCATAGAGCATATTCTGGCACCAGAGCACAAAGAGCTTCTCGAAGAGGATCAGAAACTCGACGAAATCTACGAAGCTTTCATCAAGTCCATCAAATCGTGATCTTCAGTAGACGATCCTGTCCGGATTCTCATACCACTCCCTGAAAAGCTCTCTGCACTCGGCGGACGGGGTATGTTCAAAACATATCGGATCTTCTCTCTTCGAGAGCATGATCTCGTATATCATAGAGTCGTCAAAACCGATTGCGGAGGCATCCTCTTTGGTATTGCAGTATACGACTCTTTTCAAGTGTGCCCAGTGGATCGCCGCAAAACACATTGGACAAGGCTCTGCCGTTACATAGAGTTCGCACCCCTCCAGGTGGAAAGAGCCGAGTTCTTTCGCAGCCTTCCTGATCGCGACAATCTCGGCATGGGCCGTCGGATCGTTACTCTTTACGACCATGTTGTGTCCGGTCGCAACTATTTTACCGCTCTTGACTACAACGGCTCCGAAGGGCCCGCCGTCACCAGACTCAATACCTCTTTTTGCCTCTTCAAAGGCTATCTTCATAAATTTTTCCATACAAGATTATAGCAATAGAGCTATCCTTAAACCAATATTGGATAAAATCAGAGAAAAAAAGGCCTTCCAATGCTTTCAAGTAGAATTCAGATACTATCGGAATCTCTCACGATGGCGATTACAGCTCTCGCACAACAGTTGAAAAGAGAGGGTAAAGATATCCTCGGCTTCTCGGCGGGTGAACCGGACTTCGACACTCCGCAGGTAATCAAAGATGCAGCCGTAGAGGCTATCAGAAACGGATTTACGAAATATACTCCCGTAGACGGTATTCCGGAACTAAAAGAGGCGATTGTCGCAAAACTGCAAAGAGACAACGGCTTGACTTACACCACCGATCAGGTAATAGCAAGCAACGGAGCCAAACAGTCCCTTTTCAATCTCTTTCAAGCCACTATAAATCCCGGCGACGAGGTGATAATACCGGCTCCGTACTGGGTCACATACCCTGAACTGGTCAAGTACTCCGGTGGTACTCCGGTCATCATCGATACGGATGACGAGAGCGGCTTCAAAATAACTCCAAAGCAGCTCGAGGGGGCTATCACAAAAAAGAGTAGAATGCTCATCCTCACCTCGCCATCCAATCCTACCGGCGCCGTCTACTCCAAAGAGGAGCTCGAAGCCCTCGCCGAAGTACTAAAAGATACGAACATCCTGGTAGCCAGTGACGAAATGTATGAAAAGCTCGTATACGACGGTACGACATTCACAGCCGCGGCTTCGATCAGCGAAGATATGTTCAACCGTACAGTAACCATAAACGGATTGAGCAAGTCTGTCGCTATGACCGGCTGGCGTTTCGGATACTGCGCCGCCGCCGACAGGGATCTGGTGAAGGCGATGAAAAAGCTCCAGAGCCAAAGCACTTCCAATATCTGTTCCATTACCCAGATGGCATCCATCAAAGGACTCGACGGTAGTGCCGACAAGGATATCGAGATGATGCGCCGCGCATTCGAGTCCAGATGTGAGGAGGCCGCACGTCTATTCAACGAGATAGAAGGGCTCTCAGTCATAAAGCCAAGCGGAGCATTCTACCTTTTTGTAAACCACAAAGCCGTCGAGCCAGACTCGATGAAATTTGCCAGATCGATGCTCGAGAGTGTCGGAGTAGCCGTAGTACCAGGTGCCGGATTTGGTAGTGACGGCTATTTCCGTTTCAGTTTCGCCACAGATATAGATACAATTAGAACCGGAATTGAACGAATTTCCGATTTTGTCCGATCTTACCGGGAGTAGTTTTAAAACCAGCCCAAAACAAAGAGAGAATATGGACGCTTTCTATATCGCAAGGCAGCCGGTTATAGACCGAAAAAACAGAGTCTTCGCATATGAGATTCTCTTTCGGGGCAAAAAGCCGGCTGAAGAGATCGATCGCGGCACAATCATGAGTGCGACCGCTATCAACAACCTGATAAACGTAATCGGTGTAGACGATGTGATAGGACCCCACAAGGGTATAATAAAGATAACACCGCTTTTTATCACGCGCAAACTTATCGAAGCCCTTCCCAAAGAGCGGCTGATATTCGCTCTCTTCGAAGAGGATATGAAAGATACAGAGATCCTTGGTACACTCAAAAAGTACAAGGAAGAGGGTTATACATTCGCCATCAACGACCTTCAGAATGTCTCTATTCTCGAAGAGCCCGAGATTTTCAATATCGTCTCCTATATCAAAATCGACCATGAAGCTCTCGATGACGATACTATCCGTTTAGTGGTCGATATAGCGAAAAAACGCCAAATCAGGACTATATGCTCGAAAATAGAGACACGTAAAGCCCACAAAGAGATGGAGGAGATGCTTTGTGATTTTTTTCAGGGTTTCTTCTTCAGTGAGCCGGAGGTTCTCGAAGAGCAGCCTATAAGAGCGGAAACGGGCTCGATTCTGATGCTTTGGAATCTGATTAGAAACAACGCCTCTACGGACGAACTCGTAGAAGCCTTCGAACGTGAACACGCTATCACTCTACAGCTTCTTCGCTTTATCAACTCACCTTTTTTCTCATTGAGGCAGACTGTAACGTCTATCAGGCATCTAATAACCCTGCTCGGACGAAACCAGCTCTCCCAGTGGCTTCTTGTAATGCTGTTCGCGAAAGAGAGTCAGAATGATGACGGGAACCACCCGCTCGTTTTGATGGTAATCAACAGAACGGAGCTGATGGTGGGTCTTTTGAAGCTCATCAAAAAGGATGCCTCAAAAGCTGAACACGAAACCGCATATCTGGTTGGAATACTATCTTTGATACATCTGATTTTCCGCCGTCCGCCCAGAGAGATCTTGAAACATCTGCATGTCTCCGAAGAGATCGAAACCGCACTTTTTGACGGCGACAACCTATACGGCAGACTTCTGGGAATGGTAAGAACCATAGAGAACAACGACGTAGAGGAGATGAATGCAATGCTTCAAAAATACAGCCTCTCGACAAAGGAGATCAACCTCCTTTCGCTTGAAGCGATGAAGAAGGTCAACGCCTTTGACGAGGCTCTCAAAGAGATTTCACGATAGCCTAAAGAGTCTTGCGTATATTTTTTGTCGCAGTGACCATATTTTCAAGGCTCGGTACAACCTCTTCCCACCTTCTGGTCTTTAGGCCGCAATCGGGATTGATCCACAGCTGTCTTGCAGGCAACACTTCAAGCAGCAGCCTGATCTGTTTCTCTATCTCCTCTACACTCGGAATACGGGGCGAGTGTATATCGTAGACGCCTGGACCCACCTCTTTCTCGTATCCGTGTTCCTTAAAGACTTTCAACAGGGTATTTCCGCTTCTTGCTGTCTCTATGGAGATGACATCAGCATCCATCGCTTCGATCGTATCGATGATGTCATTGAAGTCGCTGTAACACATGTGTGTATGTATCTGCGTATCTTCCGAAGCGACAGATGTAGCGATCCAGAAGCTCTCAAGAGCGAATCTCTCATACGCCGGGCGTTTCTCTTTTCGCAGCGGATATCCCTCTTTGAATGCCGCCTCGTCTACCTGTATCATTTTGATACCGCCTTTTTGCAGATCGTCAACTTCATCTCTGATCGCCAGGGCAATCTGGTAGCACGTTTCGCTTCTTGGCTGATCATCCCGTACAAACGACCAGTTCAAAATCGTAACAGGACCTGTCAGCATCCCTTTCATAGGAAGTCTGGTCAACGATGCGGCATATTGGCTCCAGAACAGGGTCATAGGTTTCGGTCTACTCACATCTCCGTAAATGATAGGAGGTTTGACACATCGGCTTCCGTAGCTTTGAACCCACCCGTTTTCACTGAATGCGACACCCTCAAGCTGCTCGCCGAAATACTCGACCATATCGTTGCGTTCAAACTCGCCGTGTACGAGAACTTCCAGTCCTATCCTCTCCTGAATCTCTACACACTCTTTTATGAATCCTTTCATCTTCTCGATATATTCGGATTCTCCTATCGAACCGTTTTTGTAGTCCCTTCTTGCGGCCCGGACTTCCTGAGTCTGCGGAAAGCTGCCTATCGTAGTCGTACAAAGAGGCGGATAGTTGAATTTTTCGTGCTGTTTGGCAATCCTTTCACTATAAGGAGCACGCTTTTTCTTCATACTGTCGATATCTTCCATACGCTTTTTGACATCCGGGTTGTGTACCAGAGCGGAGCTTCTTCTGGCTTCGTTGGCATCCCTATTTTGAGCGTACTTCAAAGCCTGCTGCGCATCGAGAGACTCTGCTCCCTCGAAAAAGAGTCCGGACAGGATAGAGAGTTCATCCAGCTTCTCTACACCGTAGGCAAGCCATGACTTTATGTCGCTGTCCATCTTTTTCTCATACTTTAGGGTATAGGGCACATGCAGCAAAGAACACGATGTCGATACGACAACCCTCTCCTTGCCTACCGCACTCGCAATTCTCTCGAGTAGCGAAACTCTCTTTTCAATATCGCTGATCCAGATGTTTCTTCCGTCTATGACGCCGGCTACGAGAACTTTGTCGCTTCTGCCTATCAGATCGAGCACCTCTTCGTTTTTCTCTCCGTGGACGAAGTCGAGTCCTATCCCCTTTACCGGAGTCTGCAGCAGTTGGCTTACAGCCTCTTTTGCATGGTCGAAATATGTAACGACATAGATATCCAGATTTTTTGCCGCATTGCAGATCTTTTCAAAAGCGTCCTTTACAAGCAACGAAAGTTCGGCGGCTCTATCTGTACAAAGGAGAGGCTCATCAACCTGAACCACGATACGATCATCGAGTGATCCAAGAGCTTGAAAAAGAGCGATATAGGCCGACAATATATCAGAATAGAGTGAAAAAGCGTCCCCCTCGGCTACATCCACTCTCCTTGCACATCCAAGAAACGTCAAAGGACCTACTATATTGATCTTCGGATCTATTCCAAGTTCCCTGGCCTCCTTGTACTCCTTTTCGATTTTGGAGATATCGACGCAGAACTCCATACCTGCGGAAAGCTCAGGTACGATATAGTGGTAGTTGGTATTGAACCATTTTGTCATCTCCATAGCTGTGTGATCGGCATCGCCCCTTGCCATGGCAAAGTATCTTTCTACCCTGTCTTCGATATCCGCAAATCTACTTGGTACAAGTCCAAGCATGTCGATCATATCGAGCACCTGGTCGTAGAGTGAAAAGTCGTTGACACTTATGGCATCTATACCTGCCTCTTTCTGATACTCCCAGTGTCTCGCTCTAAGCATTTTCGCCACATCTTCCACCTCTTCGAAGGCGGCTTCTCCTCTCCAGTATCTTTCGAGCACCTTTTTCAACTCTCTCTGTTCGCCGATTCTCGCAAAACCGGTTACCCAACTTCTGATTTTTTCAGACATATCTATCCCTTTTATACTTTTAACAATCTAACAGGCCCAAAAGGCCGACACATTCCAAATCTATGACTTGCAAGGCAGCAGTTGTGTAAAAAGCGGTGGTGCGAGTCCTGTTTTCGTTTTCCGGCAGCGGCAGACCGAACGTCTGAAGAATTTGCTAAGATGAAAGAGTAGCCAGGCGCGTCGCCTGAAGAAACAGTTGCAGTGGCACGGTTTGGAGCTGTTTTTCCCCGCTCTTTGTGTACAGGATACCAGCGGCGGCTCTTCCGGAGGATCCTCCTCCGGCTCCTCACCGTAGAGACGGTAGACGACAAAGAGACTTCTATACCTGGCGGAGACGGCATGCAGAGCTATCTGCGAATTCAAAGCCTGGATGGCCGCAAGCGTAAAGTAGCGGCCCTTAAATCCCTTTGCGACTCTCATCCTAATACCTGGCACTAACCCCTATAAAGAGTGATCGTCCAGCCGTAGCGTAACCGTCTACCTCCTGATAGAAGCGATCGAAAAGGTTTCTTACCTCTATCTCTCCAGTATAACCCTTGGCGAAGTTGTGCCTTAGAGAGAGATTCGTTACATTGTATTTGCCGGTTTGAACATTTTTTGCGGCATCGTCGAAACGCTCACCGACATAGTAGCCGTTGATATTGACGGTATGCTTTTCGGTCGGAAACCAGGTAAAGGAGTAGTTGAGCGTATCCGAAGCGCGTCTTGCAAGATCCTCTCCGGAAGCGTTTTGAGCCTTTATCAGATAAGTATATCCGATATCGTAGGATACCTCGTCAAACATCGCTCCCGAATATGAGAACTCGACTCCTTCGAACTTCGACTCTCCAGGGACGTTGTAGTATCGAAACGTCGTATAGTTGTAGTCAATCAGATCTTCGACTTTTTGAGTGTAGTAAAGAACCTTCATGCCGCCGTATTGCAGACCGATATCGAATCCTCTGCTCTTTTCAGGTTTCAAGTCGGCATTACCGACCCAGCTGTCATAGAGCCTGTATAGTGTCGGTACATTGTATCCGGTAGAGTAGTTTGCAAGAACGCTCAAATCATCCACTACTCTCTGTTTGAGTCCGGCTTTATAGGTGAGCTTGTTGTCGAATGAAGTATAGTTGTCGTACCTTAGAGTCTCCGTCACCACGGTATCGCCGCCAAAGAGCGAGTTGTAGTTGGTAGCGAAAACATAGCGGTTGGCATAGCTTCTGCCTAGATTCGCACCGGCGGAGAGTCCCTGGTGAAAACTCTGGTAACCGGCTCCTGCCTGTAAAAATCCGGTTTTCAAGTAGTCGAATCTATCAATCACTCCAGCCTCTTTTACATGGCCGCTATACCCGCCGTACTGGCTTCTGTTGAAGGTGGATACCTTGTAAAAGAGCTGCGCCTCGTTGGAGCCGTCCTTTCTTATGTAAGCACTCTTGTAGAATCGTTCTCTGATCTTGTTTACAGTAAATGGACCGTCAGGCGCATCGACTGTCTGACCGGTTGCAAAATCTATGGAGTCATAGTGTACGGTAGCGTCGATAGCGTAGAGCGACCCCTCTACTCTATCGTTTGGAGAAAGATCATACCCGATTGCGACCTGGTAGGTTCTGTTTGTATATGGATCCTCTTCATAACCCAGGTCATCGCCTCTACTTCCATAAAGAGGCGATTGCGATCCCGGTTCGGCGGCTGAAAAACCTCTGGTCTGAAAAGAAGAGAGGGCTAGATTGTAATCGAAAGCACCTGCCTTTTGTGAAAGGGAGAGTGAGAAGTCTCGTGAATCGTATGTACCGAGATTGAAGCTGTAAGAGAGGCTCTTCCCTTCGGCTTTTTTGGTAACTATATTGATGACACCGGCACTGGCGTCCGCACCCCATATACCGCTTTGCGGACCTTTTACTACCTCTATCCTGGCTACGTTGTCGAGCCTGAAGTGCTCTATCTGCGCACCGTTTAGACCAGTTACGTCGTTGGCACGAACACCGTCCATAAGCACCAGGACATTGTCCGGTCTCAATCCTCTAAGATATATTGAAGTTGGCTGCCCGTAGCCGCCGTTTGAAGTGAAGGAGATTCCGGGGACGGATGCGAGCGCATCTTTTAGGGTTTTATAACCTCTTTCCCGAATCTCTTCAGCGGTGATGACCGTCAGATCCTCGGTCACATCCTCCTCTTCCTGTTCCGTATTTGCAGCCGATACTACGATCTTTTGCAGCTGTACCACCTCACTGTTTTGTGCGTGTATCTGCACCGAACCGACAGTGGCGGCGATAGCTGCAAGCGTAAAGTATCTGCCTTTGAAACCTTTGGCAAATCTCATTGCGATCCTTTATAAACCATTGACTAAGATCGCAATTGTAGCAGATTTTTTTTTAAAGCTCTTTTTTCGCTTCCTGAAGAGCCTCTATGACCTGATCCAGGTTTTCAGCCGGGATATGCACTTTCCAGTCCGGCTCTTCGCTCGTTTTGCTCAGCCAGATACCGAGACTCACCACCGGTGAGGAGCCCTTGCCGTACGGCTCGGTCAATGTAGCAACTGTGATAGCGCCGTTATCGGAGCTTGCAAGGGGAATCTCTTTTATTAACTGTGCCTCTTTCATCGTTTTAACCTCTCCTGTTGAAGTTTTGAACTATAGCCGTTTGTCAGCTTCGTCATTATATCACTTTTTCTTTTCCAAAAGCCTTGAAAGCAGAGCGTTGAGTTTAAGCCACCGCTTGTGTTCCATAAGCGGAAAACCGGCATATACTCTGCCTCCCTCAATCGACTTGGTAACACCTCCCCTTGCCGCTATGGTGGCAAACGCTCCGATCTCCAGATGACCGGCGGTACCGCTTTGGCCTCCCATGACTACATTGCGCCCGAGCTTCGTAGAACCGGACAGGCCGACCTGCCCGGTTATTAGTGAATGTTCTCCGATTTCGCAGTTGTGGGCTATGTGGACGAGGTTGTCTATCTTCGTTCCCTCCTTTATAAGGGTGGAGTCGAGCGTACCTCTGTCTATGGCGCAGTTTGCGCCGATCTCTACACTGTCCTCAACTACCACATTGCCGAGCTGATAGAGTTTTACATGTCTTCCCTCTTTTGTATGGGCAAAGCCGTATCCGTCGCTTCCTATTACGGTACCGGCATGTATTATGCAGCTTTTTCCTACGATACAGCCGTGATAAATCGTAACGTTGGGGTAGATGAGGGTATTGTCACCGATCTTCACATCGTCACCTATGTAGCAGCCCGGCATTATCGTCACACCCTCTCCTATGACGACATCTTTTCCGAAAGCGACACCTTCGGCTACATTGCTTCCCTCTCCTATCAGAGGTTCTTTTCCTTCTCTTTTCATAGGTACGGGAGCGAAGATCTCACTGGCCATCGCCAGCTTCAGATAGGGTTCGTCATCGACAAGAGCTATACTCCCTTCCGGTACGGCATCTGCATAGCGCGGAGCGACCAGTACGGCTGCCGCTTTAGTATCGGCCAACTCTTTTATATATTTGGGATTATCGAGAAAAGTGAGTTCATCGCACTTTGCGCCTTTGAGTGTTCCGATCCCGGTTATCTCGCGATCCTCCCCCTCAAACTCTATACCGAGCGACTCGGCAAGCCTGGATAGCCTCATTCGCGCTCCATGGCTACCACGCCGCCTCTTACAATCTCGACCGGATGGAAACGCTGGGCAGCCTCTATGAAGTGTCTTACACGCTTTGGCTCGTCCGCTACCATCGTGATGATATGCTGACTGCTGACATTCGCTATTCCGCCGTTGTAGGCTTCACATAGAGCCTGGATATTGGATAGCGACTCGTTTATTGGAAACTTCATCATCACCATCTCCTTTTCGATCATCTCCTCGTGCTCGATCACTTTAAAGGTAGGGATGAGTTTGTGCAGCTGCTTGATTATCTGCTCGATGACTCTTACGTTTCCTCTCGTCTCTATGGTAAGACGCGACATATCGCTATCCGGGATCGGGGCTACGGTCAACGTCTCTATATTGTAACCGCGTGCGGCAAAGAGGCCGGTAATTCGCGCCAGTACGCTATGCTCGTTTTGGACGACAACCGAAATGATTCTTCTTTCAACTTTCATGATCAATCCTTGAATTCCAGCATCATATTGTATAGCGTTCCGCCGCTCGGCACCATCGGCAGTACATTCTCGTTGCGATCCACTATGACGTCTATCATGGCGACGACACCCTTTTCAACCGCATCTTTCAAAGCTTCGTCGAACTCGTCTTTGGTCTCGACCCTGTATCCGACTCCTCCGCAAGCCTCCGCCAGACGTACGAAATCGGGCTGGAAACTCAAGTCCGTTTCGGCATATCTCTTCTCGTAGAAGAATGTCTGCCACTGCCGTACCATACCGAGATAGTGGTTGTTCAAAATGATATTGATTACAGGCAGACGGCTCTCCACCGCCGTTACCAACTCCTGTATATTCATCAAAATAGAGCCGTCGCCCGTGAAATTGACACTGACCTTGTCGGGCCTCGCCCTCTTGACTCCCATTGCGGCCGGGAAACCGAACCCCATGGTACCAAGCCCTCCGCTTGTGACAAACTGCCTCGGAAACGAGAAGGGATAAAACTGTGCCGTCCACATCTGGTGCTGTCCCACATCGGTGCTTATGACAGCATCCTCGCCGAGAAGCTCTCCTACACGTTCGATTACCCACTGCGGCTTTATCACCTTTTCGGAATCCTCGTATTTGAGAGGATGTATCTCGTTGTAGCGCTTCAATATATCGCGCCACGGCTGGTATCTGTCGGGATCGACATGCTCTTTCACCTTCGGTATCATAACCTCCAGCACCTCTTTCAGATCCCCCACTATCGGGTAATCTACATCGACCAGCTTTCCTATGCTGCTCGGATCTATATCGACGTGTATTATCTTCGCATGTTTGGCGAACTCGGAAAGTTTTCCTGTGACCCTGTCATCGAACCTCGGTCCGAGAGCTATCATGAGATCGGCTTCACTCATGGCCATATTGGCCTGATAGGTTCCGTGCATTCCGACCATACCGAGCAGCATCGGATCGTCATGCCTTAGAGTTCCTCTGGCCATAAGCGTCTCGACCGCCGGAATCTGTGTAGCATTTACAAACTCTCTTACAAGATCCGCGCTTCCTGAATGGATGATTCCTCCGCCAAGATAGAAGACAGGCCGTTTCGCACTGCATATCGCCTCAGCGGCCTTTTTTATCTGTCGTACGTTTCCTTTCGTGGTCGGTCTGTAAGTCGGCAGATCGACATGTGTCGGGTAGTCGAATTTGGCGAGTTCAGCCGTTACATCCTTGGGAATATCTATATGAACCGGCCCGGGTCTGCCGCTGCTGGCGAGATAGAAAGCCTCCTTCAAAATCCGCGGGAGCTCTTTCGCGCTGCGTACCAGATAGTTGTGCTTGGTACAGGAGCGGCTTATTCCTGTGGCATCTATCTCCTGAAAAGCGTCCGTCCCTATGAGTGTAATCGGAACCTGTCCGCTAATGACAACGAGCGGAATGGAGTCCATATAGGCGGTAGCGAGCCCTGTGACGGCATTGGTAAAACCCGGCCCGCTGGTGACAAACGCCACCCCTACCTTCCCGGTGGCACGTGCATACCCTTCGGCGGCGTGTACTGCGGCCTGCTCGTGGCGAGTCAGAATATGTCTGAAGTCACTCTGTTTGTAAAGTTCGTCATATACGTTCATGATGGCTCCGCCGGGGTAGCCGAAAACCGTATCGACTCCCTCCAGCTTCATAGCTTCTATCACCATCTGTGCGCCGGTCATCTCCATGGCCGTATCTCCTAAGGTTAGAAATTTGCCGATTATAGCCAAAAACAGGTTAACAAAATATTTCCCCAAAAACTATGCGCTGCCATTCAACAACCCTTTACAGGCTGCAATAGCCACACCTTCTCGAAGTCCGTCGTCAATGACAACACTTTCATCGAACCCGAGAATCGAAAAAAGCTCTTCAAAGATCAATACCCCGGCCGCTATTAGATCCTCGCGTCCCACTCCTACCAATCTTTGCCTCGACTCCCTGTCCAGGCCCATGAGTCTGTCCAGCTGGATCTTTAGATCATCCTTGTTCAACACCGTCCCGTTGATCCGGCCGGCATCGTATGTCTCATAATTCATACCGAGTTTCATGGCTGCTATTGTGGTGGGGGTTCCGGCAGTCGATACGAAAAGCTCCGGCTTCGCCCCGTTTTTTCTCGTATCCGCTACAAACTGCACCATATCTTTCATGAGTCCGGGCAACTCTTCGGATATTCTGTCGAGTGATTTGTACTTTTGCGCGACCGTAACGATCCCGACCGGAAAACTTCGGCTTCTTATCTCTTCGGACTCGACGAAGATTATTTCCGTGGAGCCGCCACCTATATCGACGAGCACGAATCTCTCGCTCGCCATCGAGACTCTTTCAAGGCGATGCTTTACCGCGATGGAGGTATAGAAGGCCTCCTCTTCGCCGGAGATTACCCGGAAAGCTATACCGCACCCGCTCTCGATCCGTCCAAGTACCTCATCCCTGTTCGATGCGATCCTCAAAGCTTCGGTAGTCACCGCTACGACAGGAGCTTTAAAGTCGAGCCTCTCTTTTGCCTCATTCAAAGCCCCTACTATCCTCTCGACCGCGGCTTCGCTTATCTTTCCGCTCTCATGCAGAGCATCCGCGGTCGCCACTATCTTTTCATACACTCCGGACGGTTCGAGTCTGGCACAATCCATCTGCACGACACGGACGGTATTTGAGCCGAGATCTATCGCGATCATTCCGATTCCGAAATTCTATCGGGCAACGAAGCGATATCTATGCCGGCGACATCTTTCGGCGGCTCTTCACCAAACTTTTCACGCACTCCGCGCTCCAAAAGCCACGACTCCATCTCGTCGTCCATACCGAAGAGTCCGATATAGCGCCTGACCGCTTCTTCGAAACCGCTCTCGCCATTTTCGTACAGATCCTCTATCTGCTCGAGGTAAGCCTGTTTTATCAGACTCACCATCTTGGGCCGCTTCTGCGAAAAAGAGAAGAACGGAGAAAATATCCTCTTCAACTCGGCCACATCACCTTTTGAGGCGGCATGCTCCGCTCTTGCGACAGCCTTGTACCAGACCTCTTCGAGATTCTGTACTATCTTTGTCTCTTCCAGTTCAGGATGTAGCTCGACCATCTTGTATATGGCGGCATACTTCTTTTCGGCGAAGTATCGCATAGCCGATGCGTAAAGATTGGCCCTCTCCAGCAACTCCCTGGCCTCCTCCTTCATATCCGGAAACTCCATCAGCTGGGACGCAAGACGGGCAGCTTCGGCATAGTTTCCGCTCTCGAGCGCTTCGTTGCCCTTTCTGGCTATCGCCTCACCCACCTTTTCTATCTTTCTGTACTCTTCGAGCTCCATGATGGCAGGGTAGCGCTTCGCCAGCTCTATCGCTCCTTTGAAATCACGCTTGCTTACAAGCTTCATAAAGAGCTTGTAAATCTCCTTTTCATTCAATAAGGACTGGATAAGAGCGCTTTTACCCGAAATACCGCGAAACGGTTTGAGCAGCTCTTTGACCTTCTCTTCGCCTCCGTTTTGCAAAATAATCTTTTTTGCACGCGAAAAGAGGCTCTTCCACTCCTCCTCCATCGTTTCGTAAAATCTGTTCTGCTTCAGCATCGGATACTTCGCCGCCATCGAGTAGGCCAACTGATACTTCTTTCCCTGTACGGCGGCTTTGAATCTGGAAAACTCCGCAAAGTCGTTTATAAGCTGCTGAACCATCAGACGCTTTGAAGCCTCGACGCAAAACGGCTCCATTACCCTCTTGGCCTCCTCCTTTTTTCCGAGCTCGAGCAGGGACATCGCCCTGGAAAAGTTTTCGTTCCACAAGGCCTCGAGCTCGATATAGGCGTCACTGTATCGTAAAAGAGGGTTCTCTTCCGCAAGCCTGTAGGCTGAAGCGAGATCGCCGGCATCTATGAGCTCTTTCATCTTTTCGCTCTCTTTAAGAGGAGAGTTGAACGTAACCTCGCCGTCCGACATACCTACTACCAGATAGTTACCCTCTGCTACATAGCATAACTTTCTGACCGGCTTGACGTAGCTTAGATAACGAAGCGCCACAAGCTCGTAACTGTTCAGATCATACAGCGAGACCGCTCCGCTTTTGTCGGCGGCGAACAAAAAACGCTCATCGGGAGTGACGCAGATTGTAGTCACCTCGTCGAGCATTTTCTTGAGCCTTTTTATAACTTTCGATCCAAAGTAGTCCCACACGACTATCTCTCCATCCTTGTCGGCCGCTACAAGACGGTGGCCGCCTATAAAAATAAGCTCCGTAATCGCTTTTGAGTGGCCGGTAAGTCTAAAGCTGTGTGAAAGCGAAGAGAGGTTGGTTACCATGATGCGTCTGTCAAAACTTCCGGTGGCTATCCACTGGCCGTTACCGCTGAAAGCTATTGATGTCACGAAGTCCGAGTGATGAGGCAAGGAGGCGACCATCCGTCCGGTAGAGAGGTTCCACAAAAAGGTCTTTCCGTCCTGACCGCCCGTTGCAAGATACTTATGCTTTCCGCTTATACAGATACTCTCCACATCTCCTTCGTGACGTTTGAAGCGGTAAAGAAGTCTCTTGCCGAGTCCGTCGAAGACGGCAACTCCCTCCTTTTCGATACAAAATGCCGCATATCTGCCGTCGGAAGAGATATCCGCTCCGTGAAGAAGCTTATCGTTTTGCGGAAGAGAGGTTTTGAAACCATCTACGAGTGTAACAGGATTGAGGGAAAAGAGTCGCAGGGCGTTGGAACTGTCCATTATTGCGACTCTCCTGCCGGCAATTGACTTTATGGCCGTTATAGAGTGCCTAAACTGCAGCCGTTTCTCTATTATCATAACTTACCTTCCACTTTCACGCTTCCGCTCTCAATGCTTCTCTTCGAATCTGAAGTCGTGCTCTTCAAGCATCTTTTTTATGAGCTCCTGGTGCTCTTTGCCTTTCGTTTCGAGAGCTATCGATACATAGGCATCCCCGAACTTCAAATCGAGCGACGTGCGGTCGTATCCGATCTGAACGATATTGGCCTGCGCCTCTTTTAGAATCTGTGTCAAAAGCATGAGACTGCCAGGCTTGTCCACCAGTGTAACCACCAGTTTCATCTTTCTGTAGGATTTGAGCAATCCCTTCTCGATTATGACAGAAAGCATCGTTACATCGATATTGCCGCCGCTTAAAAGAGAGACGATTTTCGAGCCAGCCGGAAGATCGAGCTTGTCGTGAATCAGGGCCGCCACCCCTACCGCACCGGCCCCTTCCACTACGAGCTTCTGTTTTTCAAGAAGATACAAAATGGCGTTCGCAATCTCCTCGTCATCGACGAGAATGATATCGTCTACATACTTCAAAATATACTCTAACGTCTTTTCGGAAGTGTCTCTTACCGCTATACCGTCGGCAATGGTACGCACCTTTAGCGTATCGATCTGCCTCTTCGCATCGAACGAGAGCTTCATGGCCGGAGCCCCTGCCGCCGCCACTCCGACGACTCTGGTTCGAGGAGAGAGAGCCTTTATGGCCACACCGATTCCGCTGATAAGCCCTCCTCCGCCTACCGGCACCAATACCGCATCAGGCGCTTCGCAGTGTTCGAGTATCTCCAGTGCGATGGTTCCCTGTCCGGCTATCACTTCATCGTCGGCAAACGGATGTACGAATATCCGTCCCATCCTCCTGGCATAATCGACGGCATACGCATAGGCTTCGTCATAGTTGGTCCCGTGAAGAACAACATCCGCTCCGTATGACTTGACACCGTCAATCTTGGTAAGCGGTGTCGTCTCCGGCATCACGATCGTAGCCGATATAGAGAAGTAGTTGGCAGCCAGAGCCACTCCCTGCGCATGGTTTCCGGCACTCGCGGCCACGACACCCCTCTCTCGCTCCTGCTCGCTCAAAGACGCTATCTTGTTGAAAGCTCCCCTTATCTTGAAAGATCCGGTATTTTGTAGATTCTCTTTTTTGAGGTATACCTTGTATCCGGTCGCTTCGCTAAGCTTCGGAGCGTAGGAGAAGGGAGTCTTTACGGCTACCTTCAGCACCTCACGGTGCGCTCGTTGGATGTCGGTGAGCGTTATCATGAAAGGTTCCTGTGATCCACCATGGCACACCGGCTCTGAACCACCTTCATACCGTTCTCTTTAGCCAAAGCGGCCGCTTCGTTGTTGACTATGCCGGCCTGCATCCAGACCACTTTCACGTCACCTCTTTTTATGCAGGCATCCACCACCGCTCCAACGGCTGCCGATTTCCTGAAGATATCTACCATATCCACACGATCCGGAATCTCTCTCAGGCTTCTGTATACCTTTTCGCCGAGTATCTCATCCTCTTTCGGATACACGGGAATTATTTTATAGCCGACCTCTTTCAGATAGCTGGCTACCCGATGGCTCGCCTTCGAAGGATCCGGAGAGAGTCCTATGACGGCAATCGTCTCCACCTCGTCGAAAATCTCTCTTATCTCGTCTTCTGCGGCATTTATCGTGGGAAATTCACACTCCATAAAAAAGCCTTTTGATTTTTTTTACAGAGTATAACAAACCGGCCCTTAGATTATCGGGCCATGCGCGGTTTTTGACCATCCGACCTGTGTGATTTTTGTCTCTACGGCGAAAATATCCTCAATACCCCAAAGCTCCAAGCAGAGAGTAGACACTGAATGCGGCCAGCCATGCCAGTACGTTAGGATATACCAGATAAAATCCTCTCCACGCCCACTGCGGCACTTCGGCCCAGAATGTACTCATGGCGGCTATACATGGCGAGTAGATCATGATAATGACTATCAGCGCTATCGCAGCTTTGAAAGATATGTTTTCTCTTAGTCTCTCTATGAGAGTATTGCTGCGCTCGTTGGCATCCGAGACCGCATACAGCGTAGCCAGTGTCGAGACGACCACCTCTTTTGCGGCAAGACCTGTGATGGTGGCTACTGAAACCCTCCAGTCAAATCCGAGCGGCTCGAATACCGGCTCTATAGCCTTTCCTATCCTTCCAAGATAGCTGCTTTCGAGCTCTTTGGCGGCAAGTTCGCTCTGAAGTCTGCTCTTTTCACCCTCGTCACTTACAGCCTCTATCTTCGTTTCGTAACTGTCGACGAGCTGCGTATCCTGCGGATAGGAGCTCAAAAACCAGACGATCATGGAAGCGCCGGCTATGAATGTACCCGCCTTTTTCAAAAAGAGCTTCGCCTTTATCCATAGCTCTACGCCCAGAGCCTTCAGCGAAGGGAACCTGTAAGGAGGCATCTCCATGACAAACGGCTCCGGTTCCCCCTTGAAAAGTACCGTTCTCAAGATTTTCGCCACGATAAGACCGAGTATCGCACCGCTTATATATATGATAAAGAGGATATTGCCGGCATGCGAAGTCGGAAAAAAAGCGCCTATGAGCAGTACATATACGGGAAGGCGCGCCGAACAGCTCATAAATCCCAAAACGAGCATCGTGATTATACGATCCTTCGGATTCTTCAGTGTCCGGGCCGCCATATATGCAGGAACGGTACACCCGAAACCGCTTACAAGAGGGATAAAAGCCTTTCCCTGGAGTCCGAACTTCTTCATGAATCCGTCCAGCAAAAAAGCGGCTCTTGCCATATACCCGGTCTGCTCCAGAAGGTTGATCCCCAAAAACAGTATCAGAATATTCGGCAAGAACATTATCACGGAACCTACAGCCGGTACAATACCGTCAGCCAGTACCGATTGAATCGCACCGTCGGGCAATACGGCCTTTATCGTATTGGAGATCTCGGTAAAAGCTGCATCGATCCAGTCCATAGGAATCGATCCGACTTCGAAAGTGATCTGAAAAAGAAGCCACATGAAAAAGAGAAAGATAGGCAGCCCCAGAACCGGATGTATCAGCAGCCTGTCCAGCCTGTCCGTAAGAGTAACCTTTTTTGGAGGTTTTTTCAGCGCTTTCAAAACGAGCGCTTTGGAGAGCGCATAGCGTTCGTCGCTTAGAATATCGCTTGTTGACTCTTCGTCGAACTCCAGCTCCAGCTCCCTGTATATCTGCCCGAGCAGTTCATGCAGCTCGATGAAAATGGGCAGATCATGTATCACTCTATATATATCCTCATCCCTATCGAGCAATCTTATAGCGATAAAGCGCGCCTCGTCAGGATCTTTGAAGTGGGGGGATTTGTGAAGTACTTTTACGAGTTTTCCTATCTGCTCCTCGATCCTTTCATCGTAGAATAGTTTGTTTTTCGGCTTCGGTTTGGCATGAACCTCCAAAATCCTGTCTACGATCTCGTCCACACCCCTGTGCTCTTTGGCGGAAGTGAGAATAACCGGAATTCCGAGCAGCTCTTCGAGTCTCTCTCTATCTACCGCACCGCCTTGTTTCTCCACCTCGTCGATCATATTGACCACG
>Ga0256834_1000794_pt1 | contig 22260 bp, 15 predicted proteins | sample 4281140metaG_FD_190536 | JGI IMG/M metagenome (GOLD analysis project Ga0256834, IMG submission 190536) | Hydrothermal vent microbial communities from East Pacific Rise, Pacific Ocean - 4281-140 | ecosystem: Environmental > Aquatic > Marine > Hydrothermal vents | place: Pacific Ocean: East...
ATATTTCGATAGAGTTTTGAAATGCTTTTTTCATTTAAATCCTGTCCTGTAATAAGTACATCCTGATCATTGTCGTTATCAATATCTGCGAAACCTATAGAACTAAATTGAACATTATCAAAAGACATATTGGGTACTAGGGTGTAATTTCCAGACCCATCATTCTTATAAAGCTTTGCAATTAATTCAGAAGCATTATTTTTACCTGTAATAAGTACATCCAATGTGTTATCTTTATCAATATCTGCAAAAGATATAGAACCTAGTTCAACGCCATCAAAAGGAGTGCCTGCTACAAGTGTAAAATTTCCACTCCCATCATTTCTATAAAGCTTTGAAATTAATTCAAAAGCATTATTATTACCAGTAATAAGTACATCTTGGTCGTTATCCCCATCTATATCTGCAAACGCAATAGAGCTTCTATAAACCCCTTCAAAAACAGAGCTGTTTAATGTAAAATTTCCATTACCATCATTTTTGTAAAGTTTAGAAATGGCTTGAAAGCTGCTTGTATAACCAGTAATTAGTACATCTTGGTCATTATCACCATCAATATCAGCAAAAGCGATAGCGCTTAGACTAACGGCAGTAAAGGGGACACTAACAACATAAGTGAATTGACCATTTCCATCATTCTTGTATAAAAATACAGCAGTATTAGAAGAAGCACTTCTTCCTGTAATAAGCACATCTTGATCGTTATCGCCATCTATATCTGCAAAGGCGATAGAACCTGCATTAACACCTTGGAAATTACTGCCAGGAAAAAGAATATAATTCCCGTTTCCATCATTTTGGTATAATCTACTAATTCTTGAGACAGAATTATCAACTCCAGTGATAAGCACATCTTGGTCGTTATCTCCATCAACATCAGCAAAAGCTACAGAACTAAAAGCAACATTATCAAACGGTGTTCCAGTAACAAGCGTGTAATTTCCAGTTCCATCATTCTTGTAAAGATTTGATATTAGCTTAGTATTAGAAAAATTATTGTCATTGTCATTTTTACCTGTAATAAGTACATCTTGGTCGTTATCTCCATCTATATCTGCAAAGGCAATAGAGCTTGTGTGAGCCCCATCAAACATTTCGACAATAGGCTCATAATTACCAGCCCCATCGTTTTGGTATAATTTGGTTGAGGGAAAGTTAGAAACGTTGATTCCTGTAATAACTACGTCTTGGTCGTTATCTCCATCTATATCTGCAAAAGCCACTGAACTTTGACTAACATGTTCAAAAGGAGTACCACTAACATATGCATAATTACCAGCTCCATCGTTTTTATAGAGTATGGAAGCTCCCAAACCTCCAGTAATAAGTAAATCTTGGTCGTTGTCACCATCTATATCTACAAAAGCTACTGAGCTCCCAGTAACTGCATAAAATGAGGTTCCTGCTACAAGTGTAAAAATCCCAGTTCCATCATTTTTATATAGTTCAGATATTCGTTGATAAGAGTTGTTATACCCTGTAATAAGCACATCTTGATCACTATCACCATCAATATCTGAAAAGGCAATAGAGCCATCCATCACACCATTAAAAGGAGTTCCTGCATCAAGAGTATAATTTCCGTTTCCATCATTTTTGTATAATTTTGCAATAAATAGTGGGTCGCTATTTCTTCCTGTAATGAGAACATCTTGATCGTTGTCGCCATCTACATCCGCAAAGACTACAACACAGTTCCCAACATCATCAAAAGATGTTCCTGAAATAAGGGTGTAATCCCCTGTGCCATCATTCTCGTATAATTTGGTGATAGGCTGATAAGAGTCGTCAATCCCTGCAATTAGAATATCTTGATCGTTATCACCATCAATATCGGAAAAGGCAACAGAACCAACTTGAACTCCAATAAAAGGAGCTCCTGTCACAAGTGTAAAATTTCCAGCACCATCATTTTTGTAAAGGTTGGAAATGGTAGGTTGCCCTGAACCTGGAGATCCCGTTATCATAACATCTTGATCACTATCGCCATCTACATCGGCAAAGGCGATAGAACTGCTGATAACTCCTACAAAAGGAGTTCCTAAAACAAGTTCATAATTCCCATTTCCATCATTTTTATAGAGTTTAGCAACGCCTTTGTTTAAATTGTTGTTTCCTGTAATTAGAATATCAAGATCGCTGTCTCCATCTATATCTGCAAAAGCGATAGAACCATAAGAAACATCAGCAAATTCAGCTGTTAGTTGTGGTGACGGGAGTGGTGCGAGAACTCTCTCAAACATTATTTGTGCATGTAAAGGAATCACTGCGAGTGGTATTAACAAAAGGACTAATAGGTTTTTCATAGAATGGTAATTTATGTGGTGTAAAGTTTTCAATCAAATATGTTATAGCAGTAATCCAACGCTATTCTTGATTATAACATTTTTGTAGTTTTTTAATTTTCTATTGATTTTAATTAACAATCAATTTTATAGAATTAAAAAATCAGTTACAATGTGTTCTTTGTGAACACCACTAAAAACTTTGTGAATGATATGATTTTCTTTGTGAATGAATTTTCAGAAATGCCGGAATGTTAAATTTATTGGATTATTCCAATGCAATTTTCGACCAAACAAGAAGTGAAAGAAGGGTGAAAAGAAAAGACCTGTCAGGTTTTTAAAACCTGACAGGTCTGATGACCGCCAGTTGGGAGTGACTAGAGTTTGGAGTTAGTTAGGCGATTAGTTTTAGTTCCTTCAACTTTTCGTAAATTTTTAAACACACCCATGCATCGGTTGCGGCATATACTTGCTGGCGTTGGTTAAGTACTTCGTTTTCCCAGTTAGAGGTCTGCTGGCTTTATACTTCCAAAAATCAACGAGCTTATCTCCAAACAACTAGTCCAACTGATATATAATTTTTTTAGTAAACACTTCGGTATTAACCCTTGTTTTAATCTCAATTCGTAAGACGTATGTACCATTTTTCATTTCTGATTTAAATTTGCTGGCTCTAAATACATATTCAAAATCACCCGCACTCTGGTTACGAATCACATCTTCTATCAATATTTTTCCATTTAAGTCTATTAGCTTAATATTGATGGTTGCATTACTTTCTTTAATATTAATGGGCACACTAACCACGTCATTAAATGGATTTGGATACACCTGGCCTACTTGAGCACCAAACATAACATCATTGAGTCCTGTAACCAATTTAATCGTAACCGTCCAGTCTTGCGTGGTTACACCATCTTCAGCTGTAATTGTATAGGTAACCGAATTGCTAAAATCGTTGCTTGTTGCTCCACTTACTTGTAAAGTTCCATTAACCTCGGCAACAGCTCCACTGCTTAAGGTAAAACTTGCTACCAAGCTGGTTACATCCGTATCAATAGCCACTTGTATTTCAACTGTATTGTTCGATGTATTAATAACAGCGTCCTCCGTTTGTTCAGGGAATGAAAAAGCTGTGATTTCCGTTGCTGTATTGAGAGCGACTGTAACAGATACAACCCAGTCTTGTGCAGTAATACCATCCTCTGCCGTAATGGTATAAGTTACATCATCTGTAAAATTGTTAGCTGTACTTTCACTTACTTGTGCTACCGCACCTATGCTTGCATTTGCTCCATCAGAAAGTGTAAAACCAGCCACCAGTGTAGTTACATCTGTGCCTGTTGCTACTTCAATAGCTATAGACTTGTTGCTTGTATCAATTACCGCATCACCTGTTTGTTGTGCGAAAGAAAAGACTGTGATATCAGTTGCGCTATTTTTTGCTACCATAACGGTTATAGTCCAATTTTGAATAGTAATACCATCTTCTGCAGTTATGGTATAGGTTAATGGATTGGTAAAATCATTCGTAGTGATGCCACTCGTTTGATTCGTTCCATCTATACTAGCTACTGCCCCTGTTGATAATTCAAAAGATGCAATAAGGTTGGTTAAGCTTGTACCGTACACAACCTGAATATCTACTGTTTTATTAATTGCGTCAATTGTGGCTATACCTGCTTGCTCAGCCAATGAGAAAGCTGTGATATTGGCCTCAGAATTTGCAATAACATTAACCATAACTGTCCAATTATTAGTGGAAACACCATCATCGGCAGTAATCGTATAAGTAACATTGCTAGTAAAATTGTTTGGGGTAGTTCCGCTTATTTGATCTACAGATTCCACAGTTGCAGTTGCACCATCTGATAGTGTAAAACTCGCTACCAAAGTAGCTACATCTGTACCATACCCAACTTGAACAGTTACCGAACGGTTAGTCACATCAATATAAGCTGGTTGTGCTTGTTCTGGGAAACTAAAAGCTGTTATTTCGGCTTCGGTATTGGGAACAACAGTAACTGTTACCTCCCAATCCTGACTTGTTACTCCATCCTCAGCCAAAATAGTATAAGTAACGGGGCTGCTAAAATCATTAACTGTTACACCGCTTACTTGAGATGTAGTACCTACTTTGGCCGTTGCTCCTGCTGAAAGAGTATATGTGGAAATCAATGAGGTTAAGTTTGTGCCATACGCAACTTCAACTTGTACAGTTTTAGCATTGTCATCTATAACTGCTGATGATGTTTGTTCAATAAAGCTAAATGTTACTATATCAGTTGCTGCATTTGGGGCAACAGTTACGGTTACTACCCAATTCTGACTTGTAACTCCATTTTCTGCTGTTACAGAATAAACTACAGCATTTGTAAAATCATTTTGGGTACTACCGCTGATTTGATTACCAATAGAAGTTTCTGCACTTGCGTTAAGTGAAAGGGTAAACGTTGCGACCAAAGCCGTCAAATCAGTACCATACGCTACTTCAATATTTATTGTATGATTAACCGCATCAATAATAGCGGCTCCAGTTTCTTCAGCCAAACTGAAGGCTGTTATATCAGTTTCTGCACTGAGGAGTAAGGTAGTTGCTGTTATAACTGGTGAATAAGAGCTTTCTCCTTTCGAATTTATTGCCTTAACTTTATAACTATAATTAGATGATTTAACTAGACCAGTTGATGAATAAGACAAGTTATTTCCTCCAGAGTATATCACTTGAAAACTGCCCCCCTGCACTTTTTGTTCTAAAACATATTCTGATATAGGATAACCAAAATCTTCAGGTTGCTGCCAAGCAATGTCTATTGAAGTTTCTGTTATATTAGAAACAACTGGTACTTGTGGAGTTATAGGAGAATAGGCATTAAGATAAAGACGTGCTGATTCTACTCCTACTAACCCTACAACGAAGTCCATTACATTATCATCATTAAAATCGGCAACTGCAATAGAAAACGCATAATCTAACCCCAGAATAGTTTGAGTGGTGAAAGTGCCATTATCGTTATAATAAATTTTTTGTCCATTTTCTTGATATGCACTAAAACCAGTTAAGATGTCTAAATCTCCATCTCCGTCTAAATCTATAATTTCAATGGTAGGGCTACCAAAATAAATATTAGCTTCTATTACCGATCTAACAAATCCACTTCCTGTATTTTCAAACAATAATAAATCATTTCCCCCTACGATGATATCTAAATCACCATCATTGTCAATATCAGCTAAATTAAGTGAAACAGAAGATGAATTATTTACTAAGATATCGCTCGTGCTAAAATTTTGATTTCCATCATTTTTAAACGCAATAATTTTATTTACCGTGTTTGCACCATTTTTAAAAACCGTATAAATATCCAAATCACCATCCTTATCAATATCGGCTACGTCTAAATCCTGAATTGTACTATAATTACCAAGTGTATGAAAAGCACCAAATTGCAATGCTAAAGTTTGCTCGAACCAATACAATTCAGTGCTATTGCTTCCTACAATATCAATATCGCCATCGGCATCTATATCTACTAATTTACTATTTTGAAACCAAGCCCCTTGGGAGCCAACTATATTGGTTACAGAAAAGGATTCCGAACCATCATTCTCAAAAATATGAATTCCCTCCGAAGTAACAATTATATCATTATCACCGTCATTATCTATATCTGCAATGTGAATGTTAGAAAGCAAGTAAGCGGTTGGGGTTAAATTAATTTCTTGAAAAGTTCCGTCTCCATTGTTTTTATACCAATAAACACCTTCTGTTTCGTTTGATGCACAGTAATCTACTAGCCCGTCTCCATTTATATCTCCTGCTGCCACACTTCTTGTATATGATGATAGGGTACTACTTTTAAGTACAAAATTTGGAATTTTTGCAGTAGATTTTACAAAAAACGAATAAGAGATATCATTTAAAATTAAACCTCCATCCAATGATTTAAGGTCATCTAAAATAGTTACAAATACCTCTTCTCCGGCAAAGAGGTCACTTGTTGGATTTAACAAAATAATTTCATTGCTTGAAGGTGCTAAAGTGAAATCTATTACCCCTGATTGAGAGCCTCTAACTGAAATATTATTGGCTATTGTGGTTTGATCAATGCCCGTATTAAACTGAATAGAGATGTTCCCATTTTCAGGCAGAGATAAAGTATTTCTATCTGGGTTTAATCCAACTAGTTCAGGGGCTGTTAAACTAACATTCCAGACTCCACTTCCATTTGTTCCTACATAACTTAAACTTTCAGAGAAGCTAGTTACATTTAGATTTCCTAAACCTGTATTAAATGCTGTCCAATTTGCACCTTGGTTGCTCGTTTTGTAAACTCCTCCCCCACCAGTACCTACATATACTTCACTTCCTTCTTTTGTAAATGCGTTTACATTATCACCTGGAAGACCCGTTCCAGCTCCCACCCAAGAAGCACCGCTATCATCGGAACGAAACATACCTTCAGCTGTAGCCGCATACATACTTGTTCCATCATAAAAAAACTGTAAGGCAAAGTTAAACCCTGAGTTTGTGATTCCTGTAGCTGAGCTTAGCCAGTTAGTACCCGCATCAGAAGATTTCATAACAATATCGCCAAAAAAACCACTAGCATAAATATTTACCCCATCACTACCCATCGACCATGGTAACCCCGAAAACGTATTTCCTCCGTTCCCCATCGCTGTACTCCAGTTATCTCCACCATCATTAGAAGTGTAAATGGTAGATAAAAAATCGAGTACAAATAAATTGGAACCTGCCGAAACCATTGATTTACCTCCAAAAGTGAATGATAAACCTGTGTTTTTCTGTTGCCAAGAAGTTCCATTATTACTAGTTTTTACTACACCACCAAAAGTGCCCGCATATAAATCAGTACCTGATTTTAATAGAGAGAAAACTATGAAGTTTTTACCAGTTACTCCACTATTTGATTTTGACCATAGATTACCTCCATCAGAAGATTTATAAATTCCTCCACCTGCAGTTCCTGCATAAAGTTCGGCACCATCTGCTAATAATGCATTTACCTTATGGGCTTTCATTCCACTTACCATTTCAGTCCAATTAGCACCCGAGTCAGTTGATTTATACACCCCGCCCCCACTACCTGCATACCAAGTGGTTCCATCAAATAAAATTCTGGTAATTATATCGTTAGTGAGCCCTATGGTTGAAAATGATGACCACGTTGCTCCATCATCAACAGAAGTGTAGATGCCTCCGCCATTTGTACCTGCGTACAGGATACCTCCATTCTCAGAAATTGTAGTTATAGTTTCTGAAATACCTGTAACCGCTGCCCAAGAGGCTCCTCCATTTGAGGTATATTTAATTCCTTCTCCTGCAGAGCTTTGGGCAAGCATATTACTCCCCGAAACATAAACAAAATTTATTCCTGTGTCAGCAAATCCTACATTTGTTATCTCTACCCAATTAATGCCACTATTAACAGATTTGTATAAGGCAGATGAACCTGCCCATAGCGTAGCCCCATTCATGGCAATAGCTTCAATATCTGAACTAAGGTCAGTCAAACCAACACCTGACCAATTTACGCCATCATTTCCCGAAATATATACGCCTCCGGGTGTAGCCGCATAAATATCGGATCCACTTAGTAGCAGTTGCGAAACATCAGAAGATATTAAGCCTGAGATAGAATATGACCAACTTGCCCCGCTATTGCCAGACAAATAGGGACCTCCACTTGAACCAGCAATTATGTTAGACCCAGATTTTATAATGGAATTTCCTCCGTTGTCTATAATGTCGGCTCCAACTAAGCTCCAGCTTGCTCCGCCATCTACTGATTTATATACCCCACCATCTACAGTTACGGCATATAAACTACCGGCATCAAGTAATAGATCAGATATAGCACCTCCCTCAGGCCCATTTGTTTGCAACCATTGTGCTACAACAACAAGACTGGACAAACAAATAAAAGCAAGAACAATAGAAACTAATTTGAGTGCCTTAAATAAGTTCGATTTGAGAATTGGCTCCCTACTATTTTTAAAAAAAAATCCTGAAGCATTGGTAGATAATTGAAGCATATTAATAGAAATTTAAGTTGAAAATATTTTCTGAATAATAAATTCAATTGTATAAAATAAAAAAACGAGTTGCAATGCGTTCTTTGTGAACGACCACTATTTCTTTGTGAATGATATGATTTTTTTTGTGAATGAATTTTCACGGCCTGCGAATTGTAAAAAAAATGCATTATTCCAATGATTTTTTTTAGAAAAATCATCTTGCATTATTGAGAATCTAAAATTTTTGATTTTATTTTTGCTCTCAAGCCACATGAGGTTTCTGCCCGAAACAGTTTGGCTTCGTTCATCAGAATGAAAAAGGAAGGCTGATATTCTTAAGTTGCTAGGTAAAAACCAGTAAAGAGTCTTTTTAGTAAACCTTTCTGGGCTTTGTACGGTTAAATAGTATATGGGGGAATGTTCGCAAATTCAATAATCTATTTTTTTTATCTTTGTTTATTGTAATAAATTAAAGAGGTCGAATAATTAGGATGGGTGAAATAATAATTAATAGTGAAAGATGCCGCGAGGTAATAGATTTTGAAAGATACCATATAAGTGAATCAGGACGAATATACAGAACTGAAACAGGTAAAAAAAGGTCTTGGAGGACAAAGGGGAGAGTATTTATAAACGAAATTAAAATTCATTTTAGAATTCAAAATAATATACTTCGGCAAGGATTTGTGAGTTTAACCGATACGGAAGGAAAGCTACATAATGTAGCAGTAGCTCCATTAGTTGCAATTGCTTTTGAAGTGCTTTCGAAAAAACTAAATAAGAAAAAACAAGCAATTGATTATAGGGATAGGGATAAGAGAAATTTGCATTATTCTAATTTATTTGTTGTAGAAAAAAAATACATAAATAGCAAATTGAATAGTAAAGATATAAAGCATATAAAGAAGCAGATTAAGTTAGGGATACCATTAAGAAGAATAGCTTGGGTTTTTGGTGTTTCCGAAATGCAAATTAATAGAATTAAGACAGGAGAAAATTGGGGAAATGGCAAAAGAAAAATAAAAGCACCCGAAGCACCCTTTGAAATTAAAGATGGTAGAATAAGAAAATATATTGCAACTTTTGATAAAAAGAAAACAGTGATAAAAATAAAAAAACCATTTATAGTTAAACGAGATTCAAGTAAACCAACTAATAACTTAATTGTAGGGATTGTTAATGGATATAAATTATCATTAAAACACACGAACATAACCAGTGCTAAACGTATTGTTGAAAAGTTAAATAAATATTTTTTTGATTTAGAAACAGAAAGAAATACACTACCTAGTGTTCGTCTATAAAGTCCGCTATTTGCGTTAAAAAATAGTACAGGTCTGACTATCGTCCGACCTGAATACTTCACAGGTCACAGGCCTTGATAGCAAACTTTCTAAACCAGACACTGACTTTATAGACGAACACTACCTAGGGACTGCTTGAAAAACACTTAACGAGTTAAATGTTTTTCTAAGTGGGTCATCAAATATTCGTACAACCCCTACGCAGTTTAGCCTAAGCATCATCCTGTAAAAATCTAAGCTTCTGGGTGTTGCTTTTTGGTGAGGGACACAAACCAAATGCTAATTAAAGTAAGTAATGTTAAGAGCTAATTAACCCCAACTCCTTCAACTTCTCATATATTTTTAGACACACCCAAGCATCAGTAGCGGCATACGTTTGCTGGCGTTCGTTGAGTACAGTATTCTCCCAATTGCTGGTTTGCTGGCTTTTCGATATTCTAAAACCAAGAATCATAGCTGCTAATTTTCGAAGACCTGTATTAATTACCCCTTTGTCTTTAATAAATGAGTGGATATCCTGATAGCCTTGAGGGTTGCTTACACCAAGCCTTCTCAAATCTTTAATATCATCATGCAAGGCTATACCCAACTTAATTAAGTCTGGATTAGATAATAGCCGATTAACGGCAGGGGGCATTCCAATTAGATTTACTCTAAAAAGGTACACTTTTTTAGGTGTTGCAAACTGAAGCAAGGATACGGGGTAAGATTCTCCTTTTTTAAAAGCAGGCCGAGACTCCGTATCAAAACCTACAATATTGTATTGTTCAATTTCAGTTACTGCTTTATCTACTTGCTCCAGTGAATCAATAAGTACGATCTCACCTTCGTAAGCTCGCATTGGCAAAGCATTTACTTCGTCTGTTGAAATTCGTTCGCGTAATGGCATAAAATTAATCGTCCTTTTTCTCCGCCAATTTCTTAATCTTAATGCCTACATAGGCAAATGTGATTGTCATAATTGGGCTCAAAATATTAAAAAATGCGTAGGGCAAATAAGCAAACGTGCCTACTCCCAAAACAGTTGATTGATACGCTCCACAAGTGTTCCAAGGTACGAGCACCGAAGTAACAGTACCCGAATCTTCAAGGGTTCTACTTAAATTTTCTGGAGCTAAACCTCTATCCTTATAAGCAGGAGCAAACATTCGGCCAGGCACCACAATGGCGATGTATTGATCCGAAGCTGTTAAATTAAAGAAGCCACAAGTAACAGCCGTTGAGGCCACCAATGAACCTGTTGAGTTTGCATACTGAATGATACTATCAGCAATACGTTTTAGCATGCCTGCAGATTCCATGACGCCACCAAACACCATGGCACACAATATAAGCCAAATCGTATTCATCATACCAAACATACCGCTGGCCGAAAGCAATTCATCTACCATTCCATTGCCAGTAGCAACACTGGTTTCATTAAATAAAGCCATCATTACTCCTTTATAATAATCCCAGTAAGAACCAGATGACCCTGCAATTTCAAGTACAATATTAGGTTGAAAAATAATAGCAAAAACACCTCCTAATAAGGCTCCTGCAAGTAAAGCCGGTAGTGCAGGCACTTTTTTCAAAATCATACCCACAACTATTGCTGGCACCAAAAACAACCAAGGAGTTATGGTAAATTTTGATGCAATGGCTTGGTGTACTTCATCTACTGTTCCAATACTCGAAGAACTATCTATTGTAAAACCCCAAATTAAAAAAATTATTAAGGTAATACTTATGGTAGGCACTGTGGTAAGAGCCATGTACTTAATATGTGTAAACAAATCGGTACCTGCCATGGCTGGTGCCAAGTTGGTAGTATCTGATAATGGCGACATTTTATCTCCAAAATAAGCACCAGAAATAATGGCTCCAGCTACTACCCCTTCATGAATACCCATGGCTTTACCAATACCAACCAAGGCAATACCTATAGTTGCGGCAGTAGTCCAAGAACTACCTGTTGCCAATGATACGATTGCGCTCACAATTACCGCTGCAAATAAGAATATAGTCGGATTTAAAATATCTAACCCATAATAAATAAGGGCTGGCACAATGCCACTAATTAACCAAGTACCTGCCAACGAACCAATAAGCATTAATATAAGTATGGCCGACATGGCCGAACTTATACTCTTTACAATTCCATTTAAAGTATGCTCCCAACTAAATCCAATTTTACCTGCAAGCAAAGCCCCTATTGCTGCCGCTAATAATAAAGCAATTTGGTTGGCTCCATAAGTCGCATCATCACCAAATAAATACACATTTATAGAAAGTAAACCAATAAGAAAAACGATGGGAATAATTGCTTGAAAAAGCGAAGGATTTTTTGTCATATTGAAAAATTAAAAGGGCAAATTAAGGAGATGGATTGACTTATCAAACTAGAGGAGCTGGAAGTTCGAAATCAGGAGCTAGAAGAACTCTGGACTTCGGCCTTCCGACTTTACCTCAATACGTTTTCACTTCATACACTACTCTTCGTTCTTCTAAATAACTGATTACAAATTTAAAATTATCTTCTTGCTCCCCTACATATTCTGGTGGGTTGATTCCTTTACGGTTAAAATTACCTTCTAATACCAAGTTTGCCACGGCAGTACATGTATAGCCTGTAGTTCTTGCCATTGAAATGATTTGATTCTCTCTATCGTACTTATCTAATAAATAATATTCTAAGTTTTTAGGTACTCCATCTTCCTCCCCTTCAATTCTAATACGCATTACCGTAAAATCTTCTTCTCCTGGTTTCAACTTCCATTTAGGAAAAAGCAGTTTAGCCGTAACATCCACAGGTCTTATTTTACTACCGTTTACGTCTATTTCATCATAGGAGAAGAAGCCTGATTCTCTTAAGACTTTTAGGTACTCTATGCATCCTGGGTACCTCAATGTTTTTTCAATCATATTAGGTATTTGCATAGTTTTTGCAAGGGTGCGAAGCCCATCCGAATTCCAAGATTCTAATGTACCCACTCTGTCAAACTCAATCAATTCAGCATCCGAAAGAGCCTCTTTCGTTATTAAATGCCCATTTTCTACATAGCGAGCAGGCCGAATATACTCTTCGATTACATCTATGGGAGAAAAAACCGCTTTGTACTCATAAGGCCACTCACGTACCACTGGCAACCCACCCACAAGACATTCATATTTTTCGACCTTCATTTTTTTATTATGATAGCCCAAAATAATATTGCCCATACCAGGTGCCACACCGCAATCGGTTACTACAGTTACGCCATTTTTTTTTGCTAACTCATGTAGTTGAAATGGGTCTTCAGGAAAAAACGAAATATCAACAATATCTTTCTTAGCTTCTATTACCTCTTTAACCATTGCATAGCCCATAAACCCTGGCACGGCTCCAATTACTAAATCAAAAGGAGATACTGCTTTTTTAACCTCTCCAGACTTAGCAAGGTCAACCACTTTGGTTGAGATTCCCATAGATGCCAACTGACCTAAAGACTCCTTATTAATATCAACGGAAGTAACGTTATGGTGCTTAGCAAGGTCGCAAGCAATTACGCTCCCTACAAGTCCTGCCCCAAATACAATTATATTTTTAGCCATATTGATTTAATTTACTTATCAAAAATAACATTTTAACTATTCTGAGTTATTCCACTTATCACAAATTCTATACAAATTTGAGAAACCATGCAACCTAGTAGCTACAATCTCAGTCTTTAACAAAAAACTCAATATAATTATGCAAAAATTAACCCTTACAATCATTGCATTTGTTTTCGCATTTGCAGTTCAAGCACAAAAAAAAGAAACTCGTCAAGTAGGCGAATTCGACTATGTATCATTTGGAATTAGTGGAGATCTTATAATCACACAAGGAAATTCTAACAGCCTTGTATTGATAGGAGATGCAGATGATCTAGAAAAAATTGAAACCTATGTTAGCGGAGGCAAACTAAAAATTAGAAGAGAAAATAATAACAGTTGGTTTGGTGATAACCTAGATGATGTAACCGTAAAAGTTACATTAAAAAACTTTACGGGTGCCAGTGTTAGTGGCTCTGGAAAAATAACTAATAGCAATAACCTTGATGGCAGAAACGTAAGTTTAAGCGTTAGTGGTTCTGGAAAAATGGATCTTTATGTAGAGTGTGAAGATATAGAAACACATATTTCTGGCTCGGGAAGAATTACACTCGAAGGCAAGGCATCTACCAATGATTTACATATAAGTGGTTCTGGAGGTATTAATGCAAGCGAATTTACCACTAATAGATTAGAGGCACACATCAGCGGTTCTGGTTCAGCTAAAGTAAAAGTAAAAGACGAGATTGATGCTCATATTAGTGGAAGTGGAAGCATCCGTTACATCGGAGACCCATCTAAAATTCGTGAAAAAGTAAGTGGCAGTGGCAGTGTGAGAAGTATGTAAATAATTGCAACAAACAGACAAAAACCAATTAAGGCTATTAGATAATCTAACTCAGGTGGCCTTTATTAGTTTTTAATAATTTACACTTTAATAAGATACATTAGTCTTTTATTAATATTTTTCAATAAATGAATCAACTTCTTCTAAAAAGTAAAAAAAGTTAAGCCATCGGAATTTAAAGAGTGTTATCTTTCCACTTAATTTAACAACGAATATGGCAACAAAGATAAAATCGCACTCTTTTCATATTCCAGTTATGGGTACTGGGTTTACAATTGATTCACCCATTAAAGTCGCACAATATGGAATTTCTTCTGTAATATCATTGGTTGATGATATTCTGATAGAAAAAATGCGGGAATTCTACACGAAGAAAATTAATGAACCATTTCATGAAATTTCGAACAAAATAGAAGATTACCGTGCCAAACGAATTACGGCTTACCTTAACTTGGTTGATAAAATTGTTGAAGAGAAATTTGAAGAACTTAAAAATTCGATAAAAGAATCAAGCGCTGCTTTTGACAAATACATGCATATGCTACCTAATATGTCGGAAGTAAAACAAAAATTTCACGAATTTTCGAGTCAATCGTACTCCAAACAAGATTTACTTGATTGGGCACACAAACACCTATCTACTGGCAGCATTGATGTTAACATCATGACCAAATTGGACAAGGTGAATTATAATGGTGATGAAGAATTACCTTCTGAATTTAATGATGCACACGCTGCACTACGAGGCTATGCCAATAGCGATTTGGAGTCGTCTATCATTTTCTCGGCAGGTATGAACCCCAGATTATATAGTTATATCTCTGAATTTGATGATTTTTACCCAGATGAAAACGGATATATAAAAAAGAAGATTGTTATTAAAGTAAGCGATTACCGCTCAGCGATGATCCAAGGAAAATTTTTAGCTAAAAAAGGACTTTGGGTATCTGAATACCGGATTGAATCAGGCTTAAATTGTGGAGGCCATGCCTTTGCAACAGATGGTTTATTGATGGGGCCTATTCTAAAAGAATTTAAAAATCATAAAGAAGAATTGATTAATTCAACTTTTGAAATTTTAGAAGCTGCTTTAAAGGCAAAAGACAGAACTTGCCCAAGTAAGCCAATTGAGCTACTGGTTACAACACAAGGTGGTGTTGGCACAGCTGAAGAACATAATTTTCTAATAGATGAGTATGAAGTAGATTCTGTAGGTTGGGGAACACCCTTCTTATTGGTTCCTGAAGCTTCAACTGTTGACGATCACACCTTACAACAATTGGCAAAAGCCAAAGAAGAAGATCTTTATTTAAGTGGCATATCACCTTTGGGAGTGCCATTTAATACCTTAAGAGGGAATACACAAGACGATATTAAGCATGCTAAAATAGAAAGTGGCAGGCCAGGAAGTTCTTGCCCAAAACAATTCTTGGTTTCATCGAAAGAGTTTTCGGATAGAGCTATTTGTACAGCTTCGCGACAGTACCAACGCATAAAGATTAAAGAATTAGATGCGCAAGAAGAGTTGAATGCTGCTGACAGAAAAACAACCTTAGATAAAATTTTAGACAAATCGTGTATTTGTGTAGGCTTGGGAACCTCTGCTATGAAAGTAGCAAACTTTGATGTGAAAGGCGAAGGTGTTTCTATTTGTCCTGGGCCAAACTTGGCTTACTTCTCAAGCATAGTTTCATTGCAACAAATGGTGGGTCATATTTATGGAAATGCCAAAGTAGCATTGAGTGCTCATCGGCCTAATATGTTTATGAAAGAGTTAAAAATGTATATCAAACATTTAAGAGAAAAAATGGATGAGATTACAGAAGCAACAACGGATAGACAATTAAAAGGATTGGCTCAGTTTCAAAGTAATTTAATGGACGGTGTTCATTATTATCAAGAGCTTGCTGCAAATATGATGCATAGAGCCGAAGAATCTGCCACTAAAATAAAGCAAGAGATTGAAGAGCTAAAAATGGAACTGATGGGATTAGAATTGGTGCCTGCTTAAATAGCAAAAGTAAATTATTTATGAGGTCTTAGAATTATGTATTCTAAGACCTTTTTTATGTGAAGTAATTTAGCATAGAGCATTGCATTTAGAGAACCTATTAACTACTTTTGCACTCCAAAATAATTATAAACAATGAACAATTACGAGACGGTATTCATTCTTACTCCCGTTTTATCTGATGATCAGGTAAAGGATGCTGTCAAAGGGTATGCCAAAATACTCAAAGACAGTGGTGCAAAGATTGTAAATGAAGAAAATTGGGGCTTAAAAAAATTAGCTTACCAAATTGGTCACAAATCAACTGGGTTTTATTGCCTAATTGAATTTGATGCTGAAGGTGGTGCTGTTGCTAAGCTCGAAACTGAGTACAAACGAGATGAGCGAATTATGCGCTTTATGACAACTTCGTTAGACAAACACGCAGTGAAGTATAATGAAAAAAGACGCAAAGGCGCTTTTAAAAAGAAAAAAACTGAGGAGGCAGCAGCAAAATGACACTACAAAACGAACCCATAAACAGACAGGATATTAAGCCTAAGTACTGTAGATTTAAGAAAAATGGAATCAAATATATTGATTATAAAGATCCTGATTTTCTAATGAAATTTGTAAATGAGCAAGGTAAAATTTTACCTAGAAGACTTACTGGAACAAGTATTAAATTTCAGAAAAAAGTTGCTCAAGCCATTAAACGAGCACGTCACATGGCAATTTTACCTTATACTGGAGACTCTTTAAAGTAATCGAAAAATGGAAGTTATATTAAAATTAGATATACCAGGATTAGGTTACAAATACGATACAGTATCTGTTAAACCTGGATACGGAAGAAATTTTTTAATTCCTCAGGGGCAAGCCATTTTGGCTAATAAAAGCAATCGTAAAATGATTGACGAAAATATTAGACAAGCTGCTCATAAAGCTGAGAAAATGAAAAATGATGCACAAGAACTAGCAAATGGTTTGGAAGCATTAGCAATAAAAATTGGAACTAAAGCAGGCGAGAATGGTAAAATTTTTGGGGCTGTAACTTCTAATCAACTAACTGAAATATTTAAAACAAATGGTTTTGATGTAGATAGAAGAAGAATTTCTTTTAAAGGCGAAATTAAAACTGTTGGCGAATACGAAGCTACTGTTGATTTACACAGAGAAGTAAAAGCCGTTATTAATTTTTCGGTAGTAGCTGAATAAGTAAATTGCATTAAACATACCAAAGGCTGTTCATTAAATTGAGCAGCCTTTTTTTGTGCTTATACTTTCAAGACTCTAAAATTAAATGCGATAAAGCTTGTTTTGCCACAACGGGGCAACCTGTCATAAAAACTGTATTTGAAAAACAGATTGCCACATCTCGTAAAGACGAGATTCGCAATAACCTGAATATACGTTAATTTTACACTATGGAATTTAGAACCCAAGTACCCGTTGTAAAAAGTAAATCAACTATCAATATTGGAGATAAGTTCATAACCTTAGGTTCTTGCTTTGCCAATTCAATGGATCAAAAGTTAAGGCGTTCTAAATTCGAAACCTTTAATAACCCACTTGGTATTTTATACGACCCAAGGTCTATTGCAAGAGCTATAAATTTTGCATTAACAGGCAATAGGCCAGATAAACAAACTTATATTAATACAGGGTCAAATTATGTTAACCTTCTTACTCACTCAGATATGGATGGGCACTCACAAGAAGATTGTGCTAAGCAAATCGATGAGCAGCTCAACACGTTAGGATTAAAGCTAAAAGAAGCCGATTGGTTAATACTTACTCTTGGTACTTCATGGGTTTACTATCAAAATTCAACAGGCCTTCAGGTTGCTAATTGCCATAAAATTCCTCAGAAAGAATTTAGAAAAGATATGTTAGGGTTCGATCGAACCCAATTAGTGTATGATAATCTCATTCAATTTCTACAAGAATTTAACCCCGAATTAAAAATAATAATAACCGTTAGTCCTGTAAGGCACACAAAAGATACATTGGCTCTAAACAACCTTAGTAAATCGCATTTATTTTTATTGAGTCATTATTTAGACCAAACATACACCCATATAAACTACTACCCAGCTTATGAAATTTTAGTAGATGACTTACGAGATTACAGGTTTTATACCTCGGATCTGATTCATCCAACTGAGCAAGCTATAGAATATATATGGCAACATTTCTCAAGCTCTTTTTTTGATGAAAAAACGTTAAATACCTTAAAAGAATTGGCACAATTACAAAAGGCACTACAACATAAACCCTTTACGCCAAACTCCGAAAAACATCAACAGTTTTTAAAATCTACACTCCAGAAGCTAGAACTTCTTAATGTAAAACTTGACCTCTCCTCTGAAATTGAACAACTAAAAAGGCAAATTACCAAAAACAGTTTGTTATGATCAAAATTTCAATCTTACTGTTTCGTGCCAAAACTCTTATATTTGAGTATGAACACTATTGAAAAATATATAACAATAGATAAAGGAGTTCAGAATGGACAATCTGTTTTTAGGGGAACCAGAGTCCCTGTACAATCACTTTTTTGGCATTTGGAAAAAGGGGTTACTATAAATGAGTTTCTAGAAGATTTTCCAAGTGTTAGTGAAGATCAAACCATTGGTATTCTTGAAATTGCTAATAAATTTTTAACATCCAATCAGATAATCAAGCTCTATGAAGCTGTTGATTGATGAAAATTTGCCTAAACGATTAAAGTTAGATTTCCTTGATTACGAAATTTATACCGTATCTGACAAAAAATGGAATGGCTGTAAAAACGAGGAGCTATTAAAATTAATGATTGATGAAAATTTTAAAGTTTTACTCACCTTTGATAAAAACCTTCAATTCCAACAGAACTTTCTAACTTATCCTATTAGTGTATTAATACTAAATGCTCAAGATAATTCGTACTTAACTATAAAGCTTTTAGTACCTGAAATTAAAAAAGTGCTTGATAAAACTATGCCTATTGGCCCAATTGAAATTTCATTAAAATAAGCACTTTTAAATGCCCAGTTCAACCCCAAATATGTTTGATACTATAGATAGGAAAACCTATTTCGTTCAACTCATATTGCCTGTTCCTGTGCCTAAGCTTTTTACGTACAGAGTTCCGTATGAACTAAACGATATTATAACTGTAGGCCAACGGGTTGTTGTACCATTTGGGTCACGTAATGTGTTAACTGGAATTGTAAAAAGTATAGACGAAACTCCTCCTAAAGACTACGAAGCCAAACTAGTTCTTGACATTTTAGAAGAAGTGCCTGCATTTAATGCCTATATGCTTCAATTTATGGATTGGGTAGCTTCTTATTATATGGCTAATCCTGGAGATGTATTAAATATAGCATTACCCTCTGGGCTCAAAGTAAGTTCAGAATCATTGGTGCAGCTTAACCCAAGCTTTACTGCTCCAGATAACTTAGCTATTGACGAAGAAGTTATTATTAACTATTTGAAAGAGCACGAACAAATAGCCTTTCAGGAAATACCGAAATTGGTAGGCAAAAAAAGTATTAGCAAACTAATAAAATCGCTTCTAAATCGAGAAGCCATTATTTTATATGATAAAGTTAAGGAGCGCTTTGCCCCTAAATTTGTAAAGTATATTAGATTAAATCCAACTATTTTAATCAAAGAAGATGGATTACAACAAGTATTTGAAAATTTAGAATCTAAACCGAAGCAACAAAACATATTAATTACCTATTTAAAACTACTTCCAATTCTTGAGCAACCTGACTTAAATAATCAAGGCATTAGAAAGAAAAGCCTTTTAGATAATGGATGCTCCCCAAGCTCATTAAAAACGTTAGAAAATAATCAGGTTATTCAAACTTTTGATGTGCTCGAATCTAGGTTCGACCAAAACATAGAGACCTCTCCGAGCTTACCTCTTTCCAAAGAACAGCAAACTGCCTTCAACCAGATTCTAAGCTCTTTCGAGCAAAATTCTATCGCCTACCTACATGGAGTTACAGGTAGTGGCAAAACAGAAATTTACATCGAACTTATAAAACAAGCACTCGATAATGGAGAACAAGTGCTGTTTTTGGTACCAGAAATTGCCTTAACCACCCAATTGGTTATCCGATTAAAAAAGATTTTGGGCAGTAAAGTTGGAGTTTATCACTCTCGATTTTCGGATAATGAACGAGTAGAGGTTTGGCAAGGTGTACAAACGAGTAGATATAATTTTGTCATCGGTGTGCGTTCTTCTCTGTTTTTACCATTCGATAACTTGGGGCTTATTATTATAGATGAAGAACATGAACCAAGTTATAAACAGGCCAACCCGTCTCCAAGGTATAACGCCCGAGATGCTGCATTAATGCTTGCCCATATACACTATGCCAAAGTTGTAATGGGATCAGGAACGCCTTCCATTGAATCATATTATCAAGCTCAACAAGGTAAATACCAATTAATTTGCTTAAAAAAAAGATTTGGAGGGTCGCTTATGCCTAATATTATAACAGCGGATGTGGCACGGGAGCAAAAAAAGAAAACGATGAAAGGCCATATAACCCAACAGTTGTATGAAGCCATAACTTCTACTCTTGCACAAAATAAACAGGTTATTATTTTTCAGAACCGAAGGGGCTATGCGCCCTACCTAAATTGTACCGTTTGTGGTTTTACTCCACATTGCACCCGATGCGATGTTAGTTTAACCTACCACCTGTATAAAAATGAGTTACGCTGTCATTATTGTGGCAATGCAGAGGCCGTACCTAGTACCTGCGAAGAATGTGGTTCCACTAATATAAAAACCAATAACTATGGTACAGAACAGTTAGAAGAAAGTTTACAACTACTTTTTCCTAATAAAAAGGTAGGTCGAATGGACCAAGACACTACACGTGGTAAGCATAGTTTTGAAAAGCTCATTGAAGATTTCGCAAATAACAGAATTGACATTTTAGTAGGCACTCAAATGGTAGCCAAAGGATTGGACTTTGGTAATGTGCTGCTCGTTGGAATTTTTGATATTGACAGAATGATTCATTTTCCTGATTTTAGGTCGGCTGAAAGAACGTTTAACTTAGCCACCCAGGTTGCTGGAAGAGCAGGGAGAAGAAAAACTCAGGGAGAAGTTATTATCCAATCGTACAACCCAGAGCAAAATTTAATCAAATACATCGCTAATCAAGATTATGTAGCCTTTTATAAAAATGAAATTGAAGAAAGAGAATTATTTAATTACCCTCCTTTTATTAGGCTTATTAAAATAACTTTAAAGCATAGGGATGTAAAAATAACTTCAGAATCGGCAAATATGTTGGTTCAACAATTGAATACCAATTTGCCTGTAACACTTACCATATATGGCCCTATACAACCTGTAATAACTAAGGTTAGAAATAAATACCTCTATGAAGTACTTATCAAAATACCAAAAACAGAAAAAAAACTAAACCACCTGAAAACAATCATTTGGAAAAGTAGTCAACAAATTTTGCAAAATACTGAATTCAAGAGTGTGCAAATACTTTTTGATGTTGACCCCGTTTAACATTTTGGCATAAAACTTGGGTAAGAATCTAACTGAATAAAAAAGTCCTTTTCTAATATCTTCCGTATTTTTATATCAATTTTGAACCATGCAAAAAATGCTCATTTTCTTATGTTTAGCAGCTAGCTTTATGCAGTGCAACACTTGCGATGATTGTGCACCTTTTGCAGAAGAGCCCTTCTTAAAAATTAGATTTTACAAAGTAGCAGATAGTTCCTCCAATGTAGTAATTATTGACTCTATTAACCATGTTTGGGCGGGTAATTATAGCTATTATCAAGATACAGTTAACACGTATTTATTACCACTAAATATGAACGAGGACAGTTCTAATTTTATCATTTCTTATAGAGACACAACTAACCTTGAACTATATTTAACAAATACTTTATTAGTAAAATATGAACGTTCCTATTTAAAAAGAACTGATAATAATATCATCGTAGAATGCGATATTTCAAAAGCCATAAGTGATTTTAGTCAAAATAATTTACTTTGTGCGGACACCTTAAACATAACCTGCAATAGCAATGAAGCCATATATCAAGTATATCGCTAGTATTTTATTTGTATTAGGTGCAATAGGCTCAATGGCGCAGGATAGTCTTTCTATTGAAGCAAAAGATTCGTTACAAATAACCATCGTAGATTCCACTAGTGTTGAGCCAATGGATAGTAGTGGCGTAGCAAGTTTAGAT
>Ga0256834_1000795_pt1 | contig 22252 bp, 22 predicted proteins | sample 4281140metaG_FD_190536 | JGI IMG/M metagenome (GOLD analysis project Ga0256834, IMG submission 190536) | Hydrothermal vent microbial communities from East Pacific Rise, Pacific Ocean - 4281-140 | ecosystem: Environmental > Aquatic > Marine > Hydrothermal vents | place: Pacific Ocean: East...
TAGCCAATAATACTTTTGTTGTCAGTGTCATATTTGTTCTGCCTTTATCTCTATATTTATTTTGTCACCTACTTGTGTTTTGGCATCTACTTCCACTTCTAAAAGTTCACCATACTGTGAGAGTGTCGCAATAGTTTTTTCTGCATTTTGGGTAAGTGCCAACACTTCTACACTTTGCATACTACGACTTTGTAGTACAACTTTAGGTACACCATCTTGAATAATATCTCCTTGATTTAACACTAAGACACGTGAAGCCAAAGTAAACACTTCACTGGCATTATGGCTCACCATTATCGTAGTCATAGAAAAACGCTCATGTAATGTTTTTATCTCCTCTTGTATGCTTTTTCTCATCTGCTCACCTAGTGCAGAAAGTGGCTCATCCATAAGCAATAGTTTTGGTCTTTTCATCATTGCACGACATAGGGCAACACGCTGTTGTTGTCCACCACTAAGTCCTGTAACATTGCGTGCTTTAAGTGCTGTAAGTGCTGTCATTTCTAACAATTCACAAGCCAAAGCTTTGTCATCATTTACAAAAAGTAAGTTCTCTTCTACTGACATATTGTCAAACAAAGCATAGTCTTGAAAAACAAAACCTATCTCTCTTTGCTGTACAGGAAGATGTTTCCATGAGATACCCTCTACACGCACTTCACCTTCAGACTGTACTAATCCTGCTAAGACTCTAAGCAAGGTTGTTTTACCTGAACCACTCTCACCCATAAGTGCTATAAACTCCCCTTGCCTGATGTGTACATTTACCTTTAAGTGCATCTTACCAAGTGAGCCATGCAGTTCTTTTTGGATGTTGATGTCTATCATTACACAAGCCCTATTTTGGTTTTTTGTTTGTGGTTAAAGATATACACAGAGAGTAAAACCAAAAAGCTCATAAGCAACATAATGCCAGAGTAGATGTGTGCCTTACCATACTCCATCAACTCTACCATTTCATAGATGGCAACAGAGGCTACCTTTGTCTCTTCTGGGATGCTACCACCTATCATAAGTACCACGCCAAACTCACCCACCGTATGTGCAAAAGTGATAATGAGTGCTGTGAGTAACGATGGCTTCATGTTTGGAAGTGCCACCCTTAACACAGTTTGGATTTTGTTTTTTCCTGCTAAGTAAGAGGCTTCGAGCATATGTTTATTTAGCCCTTCAAAACCACTTTGTAAAGGCTGTACCATAAAAGGTAGCGAATAAAAACAAGATGCCACTACCAAACCAGTAAATGAAAAGACCAGTTTAAGCCCAAACACATCTTCGAAAAAACCACCTAGAGCTGAATTAGGAGAAAGTACTACCAAAAGATAAAAACCCAACACCGAAGGAGGTAATACAATAGGCAATGCAGTCATTGCTTCAATGAATGGTTTAGACTTCGAATGTGTTTGAGAAAGCCACCATGCCAAAGGTAAAGCAATGATAAAAAGTATCAATGTAGTAAGTCCTGCCAGTTTAAACGAAAGCCAAAAAGGTGAAAAATCCATTACTTAACCTTATAGCCATACTGCTGTAAAATAACTTTGGCTTGCGTACTTAACATAAAGTCATAAAATGCTTTTACTTCTACATTCTCTTTTGCTCTTTTAAGAATAACCATACCTTGGTCTATGGGTGTGTAAAGATTTTCATCTACATCTGTCCAGTGTATGGCTTCTTTGTACTGTGACATATGTGGGGAAAAAAGTGATGACTTTGCTATAATTCCTATATCTGCTGCTGTAATTGTAAAAGTGATTGTTTGAGAAATAGATTCACCAAATACAAGTTTATCTTTTATTTTTTCATATAACTTTACATGCTCTAGAGCTTCTTTGGCTGCCTTACCATAAGGTGCAGTCTTAGGGTTTGCAATAGCTATTTTTTTGATATCAGGATCTTGAAGTATAAATATCTCTGCACAATAATTACGTTTTTTTACTGAAAGTATTGCCAATGCACCTTGAGCATACACAACTGGTGTTGTCGTTGCTAATTTCTCATTTTTTAAGGCATGAGGAAACATCATATTTGCTGACATAAACATATCAAAAGGTGCACCATGTCGTATTTGTGCAGTCAATTTTCCAGAACTTCCCAATATTGCCTGTACTTTTATATGAGGATGTATTTGATAAAATGCTTTTTTTAAATCTCCTATAGCATAACTTACATTTGCCGCAACTGCTATTTTTATCTCACCTGCATACAGTATATAAGTATGTATCCAAATGCCTAAAAACCATAATACAAATATTTTTTTCAATACATACCTCTTATCATAACACCTTACCGATATTTTAGCGTTAAATGATTAAAAGAGATAGTTTATTTCAAATCTAACTTCATCATAAGAAGGGTTTGGTTTTATAAAAGCACTATGAAGTACATGCTGTTCATTACCCGTAACATGTGCAAACCTTGTCTTTAAGGAAATGGACTGTTTAGGAAAAGACTTCACCGTATCAAAGGTAAAAACTTTTGAATCTGCCTGAACTCCTATTTTTCTATCATCAAAATCTTGAACCACAAAGCGAGTAAGTATTTTAAAGTCGGGTACACTCTCAAGTTGATAATCTAACTGCACCATATAACTCTGTGTATTTGCATACCAATTATACTGAGACATTGCCCGTGTAAACCCAGCAGTAGGGAAGCCTCTCCATGGTGTTACCATATCTGCTTCATCAGAAATTTTCGTATAGCCAAGCCTTAACTTAAACGCATCATTTACCATATCTATTCTAGCACCATAGAGTGTAGTATCTAGGCTATTAGCATTGGTATAGCCCTGTGTTAACTCCTTTAGGTTTGCACCTGCTAGACTACCTGCACCATCATCAAACTGTTTCATATATCTAAACCCCGGTATCACAGACCAGTCATTTATTTCAAACCTATAGTCTGCTTGTAGCATCATATAAGAAATAAGTTTGGGAACGGCTGTATAATTCACACGTAATGCCAAATTATCAATACTGCTATTTTTTGCTTCAAATATAAATAATCTATCTTTTATATTTTTATCTCTCAATTTTGACAAAGTAATCCCTCTATGCATTGCAGAGTCATCATTTTCTGCATACATTGAATAAGGGTCGCTTTTAGTATCACCATAGACAAAAATATGGTGAAAATCAGCATGATCTCTAAGTTTTTGTTTCAACAAATAGGCCATACTTATCACCGTATTTGGTATTATTTTTGATACCAAGCTTATACCTTCAAAAGTATTTGGAATCATTTTTGTATCATTACTTTTTGTCAAAAAAGTTGTATAGATTTGCCGTCCTAAACGTACATAACTCTCTTCATATTTGTACTCTATATATGCTTTGGCAAGAGAGGTAATGGAACCACTGTCTCCACGAAGTAAGCTGTAACGACTAAAAGTATCTTTCCCTGCTTTATATAAAGAACTTTCATCTTCAGACAAAGATCCTTTTGCATGGGTGGTATAGAGTCCTGCTGATACAGCAAATCCATTAAAGTGAGCACTTTTATAAATGATGCTTCCCCCAATAGCTGCTATAGTACTGTCTTCTTTTTTGCCAGATATCTCATCTTCCCAGCGTAATGAAAAACTATTTGCACGTAAACGACCATAAAACATACCATTACAAAACATATCTGAAAATGTTGATACCTCTTGAGGTTCATCTTCAAATATCTGTGTCATATCACACTTCAAACTATGTTTAAATATTTCATCTTCTGCATAAGAAAGGTTGCTACATAACAGATAAACCAATATTATACTATATAAACGTATCAAAGCCCCACCCTCACTTATTTAATGACTAGACTTAAATAGTAAAAAATTTCACTTTAGTTTTTCATTTTTTACTACATAAATTTAGTTTTTCTATTTGCAAATATACACTTTTTAATATAAGCATTACCTTAGTATTACCTAAGTGGTTGACAAAGTTACTCAAAAGTGTTAAAATCCGTATGTTTTCAATACAAAATTGGGAGTGACTTGGTTTCGACTGGAGTAGTCGGGGCTATGTGCATGTCGGACTGAGCAATTCCGTTACGCGGCTCACACGCATTTAAACGCAAACAATACAGATTACCGTCCAGCTTACGCAGTAGCGTAAGTCATTAACCCCGATTCGTCGGAGGACTGCCCTGCCGAGGAGTGTCATCTTAATCGGAGCCCATTTATTTGGGGGTGCTTTGGCACTTGGGGTATCACATCTGGTGACTATGCCCTGTGGAAGCTATGCCACAAGGTGAGAACCTTAGCTCGTCTAGTAAAGTTTTGAGTGTAGTACAAAACTAGATTAAAATTAACAACACTGACTAAACATGTAGAGTCATAGTTCTAGCTACTTTAGGACAGGGGTTCAATTCCCCTCACTTCCACCAATATTTTATGAAAATTTCACTACTATCAGTATCACTGATTTTAAACAAATACAATATACCTCAAATAAAAAAGAAAAAGAGTACAGTGAAAATAAAAAACCCACAAGATGAGAAATATTTTAAAGATATTACCTTAAATAATATTCTTTTAGAAATTTCTAAAGAAAATGAAACGTATCACAATAAATCTGTTCATAATAAAACAGAAAAAGAATCTCAAACACAATTCTATTTTAAAATTATGTTCTTTGCTATTTTACCCATACTTCTACTACTTTTTTTCTTTATACCTTTTAAACAGATAGATACAAAAAGAACAAAAACTTCCAACATACAACTTATACAGAAAAAGACTATCCCTAAAATGCAAACAAAAGAAAAAATAACCAAAAAAACTGTACTACCCAAAAAAGCCCGTGTCATAAAAGTAATCACTCAGAAAAAAAATCCTCTAAAAAGAACAGTAAGAGAGCAAGCTAAAGAAGATTTGTTAAAACAGATGAAAAATTAGAAATGAAACTTACTTAAATCACTCTTCTCTCTAATCCCTCATGTAATCCAGTAATAACTTCATAAGAAATAGTATCTAGTTGTTCCCCTGCATATTGTGCATCATTCATGATACACACTTCATTTTTATCGCCTTGAAGTGTTATAAAATCCATAGAGACACGTCCTAGTATAGGCAAATTTTCTGCTATTTTAAAGGGCTCACCACTATTACCCCTATGCCAACCATCACCATAACCCAAATCATATGTAGAAACGGTTATCTCTTTATGTGCTATAAAGTCACCTCCATAGCCTACTCTCTCCCCTATATTTAGCTTTCGTGTTGAGATTCTCTGTGCATAAAGTGAAAGTACAGGTTTTAAAACCTTTTTATCAAATACATCTGGTAATTCATTATATCCATACGCAGCAATACCTACACGCACTACATCTTCATCAAAATTTTTGGTTCTTAAAATGGCTGCAGAATTATGTGAATGAAAATATATGTCAGTAAAGCCTAGCTCTTTGACTCTCTTTTTTACAGTTTCAAAGTTTTTTTGTTGCCAGAAGAATTCTGAACTTAATTCATCTGCACTTCTAAAATGTGTCATCACACCTACAAGTTTTAAGTTTTGTTTCTTTATCTGTTCTATTGCGATACTTAGCTCATCCATAGCTATACCATTTCGGTGCATTCCTGTATCTACTTTTAATTCTACATTTGCACCTTTTTGTGCGTTTTCTATGTCACTTACCGTATTGATAGTATAAGAAAATTTTTCATGCTTTAAAATACCATCTCCCAAGATAAGTATGTTTTTAAAATATGCTTCTATTTGCTTTGCTTCACTTGTTTTTCTCACTACTGCTTGCCTGATACCAAATTGAGATGCAAGCTCTGCCATAAGTACTAAACCATGCCCGTAAGCATTATCTTTAAGGACAATAGCTATCTTCTCTACTGACCCAGTTTGAAGTGCTATTTGGTTAAGATTATGATAGAAATTTTGTTTATTTATTTTTATAAATGCCATATAAGAAGTATACAACAAAAAAATTATAATTCCTCTCAGGTACAAAGGAAATACAAATGAAAAAAGTCATGCCTGCTGAGTGGGAAAAGCAACAATGTATTCTTATGAGTTTTCCACATGAAGAAACAGACTGGGCTTGTGATTTGGAAGCTTCTCTTTCTGTATTTATACGTATTGCCCAAGCTATCGCTTATGCTCAAGCAGTGTATATCATCTGTAAAAATAAAAATAAGATAACCTCAATGTTTTGCTCCACACAAAATATGACATTCATAGAAATCCCTACCAACGATACGTGGATACGAGACTATGGATATATCTCTATTAAAGAAAATGGCGATAAAAAGCTTCTTGACTTTACCTTTGATGGCTGGGGTGGCAAGTTTGATGCAACACTTGACAATTCTGTCAATAAACATTTACACAAAAAAGGATATATGGGTACTACGCCTTTAGAAAAGGTAGATTTTGTCTTAGAAGGTGGCTCTATAGAAAGTGACGGAGAAGGCACGATACTTAGCACTTCACAATGCCTTTGTAACCCTAACAGAAACCATGGACTTAGTAAGAAAGAAATTGAAACAAAGCTACAAAAGGTACTAGGGACTAAAAGAGTATTGTGGTTAGATAATGGCTACTTAGCTGGTGATGACACCGACTCTCACATAGATACTTTAGCACGTTTTGTCAATACTAAGACAATAGTCTATGTCAAATGTGACAACCCTCATGATGAACACTATCATGCTTTAAACAAAATGGAAAATGAGCTTCAAAGCTTTAAAACACTTCAAGGAGAACCTTATATTTTAATTCCACTTCCTATGACAAATCCCATTTTGAATAAAGACAAAAAAAGATTACCTGCAAGTTATGCAAATTTTCTTATAACAAATGAAGCACTTATTTATCCAACCTATAATGACAGCCATGATAAGGAAGCACATGAAATATTTAAAAAACTTTTTTCAGATAAAGAAATTATTCCTGTCAACTGCTTAAAGTTGATAGAAGAGGGAGGCAGCTTGCATTGTTCTACTATGCAAATAACGTACTAGTTATCTGGCTCCAAAATTTTGTGTCCAATAAACTACACCCTCTTTTTTATACTGAGCCATACCTATCTCATTATACTTAGAGTTCATAATATTAGCACAATGTCCTGGGTTGTTCATCCAAGATGATACAACATCTTCAACAGTTGTTTGACCTTTCGCAATATTTTCACCAAGATTTTTCCAATTTGCATATCCATTGTTTTCAATACGTTCTTTAAAGGTACTTCCTCTACCAAGATTTTGCACTTGTGCTGTCCAATCTGAAGTAGTGCCTGACCCAACATGTGAAAATGTACTACTCTCTGCTAAGTCTTCACTGTGTTCATAAGCAGCTTTATAGAGAGCATCATTCCATGCCAAAGGTGTAACAGTTGGTTTCATGCCTTTACTTCCACAATCTTGTTGTTTAGACCTCTTATTATTTATTGCATTGAGATACGCTTGCTCTATATTGGTCTCAATGGTTGGGGTATCACTTGCATGAGGAACTTTGGTAATGGGTGCAGAACTAGAACCTCCACCACAGCCCATTAGCATCAAAACCATAGCCGTGTAAAAAGCTGATTTATACATGATCATCCTTTTTTAAATTATAGTATAAATGAGCATAACGTAAAAAATGTCAAACTTGTCAAAAGACTTCTAGTATTCTTGTGATACACTAGCAGTATGAAAATAGCACTTCTTCAACAAGAATATCATGGTAATAAAGAAAAAACCATACAAAAAACTATACAAAAAATTAAAAACGCTTCTCAAAATGGTGCTGAACTTATTGTACTCCAAGAACTCCACCAAACAGAGTATTTTTGTCAATGTGAAGATACCAAGTTTTTCACTTATGCAGATAGTTTTGAAGACGATGTAAAGTTTTGGTCCAAGGTAGCTAAAGAACATCATATTGTCTTGGTCACTTCTTTATTTGAAAAACGCACTGCTGGTCTTTACCATAACACAGCAGTAGTCTTTGAAAAAGATGGCTCTGTTGCAGGGACATACCGAAAGATGCATATCCCTGATGACCCAGGGTTTTATGAAAAGTTTTACTTTACTCCAGGAGACTTAGGCTTTGAGCCCATACAAACTTCTGTAGGCAAGCTGGGTGTGCTTATCTGTTGGGATCAGTGGTATCCTGAGGCTGCACGTATCATGACCCTTAAAGGTGCAGAGATACTCATCTACCCTACTGCCATTGGATGGTTTGAAGAAGACAGCGAAGAAGAGAAACAAAGACAGTTAGATGCATGGATAACCATTCAACGATCCCACGCAATAGCTAACGCCATTCCCGTCATAAGTTGTAATCGTATAGGTTTTGAAAACGATCCTTCGGGTGTCATGAAAGGCACAAAATTTTGGGGAAATAGTTTCATTTGTGGTGCACAAGGTGAACTCTTAGCTCATGCTAATCATCAAAATGAAACAATACTTTATAGCCAAATAGAGCACGTTAGAACCAAAGACGTAAGAGATATTTGGCCATTTTTAAGAGATAGACGTATAGAAAGTTATGATTGTATTTTAAAACGCTACTGTGACAGTTAAAACTTTTTCTTCTTCTCTAACCACCACATAAAAGCAAACATAAGCCCAGGCGTTTTTGCTATGTTTTCATCATAAATAAATGATTTTACTTCTTTTACAGGAAGATAAATAACTTCTATCTGTTCATCATCTATACCTCCACCCTCACTTACTTGTATATTGTCATCTACCTCTGCATAATAAAGTGTTTGTTTACTCCCAGCAAAGCCTACAGAAGTATGAAAAGAGGTAATTCTTTCTATATGCTCTGAAGCTACAGAAAAACCACATTCTTCTTCTATCTCTTCTCTGGCTATTTCAAGTAAAGGTATGTTTTTATCGACAATACCTGCACATAGTTCTATAGTTAATCCTATCTTATTATTAAGATACACCGCTGGTCTAAACTGCTTTACCAAAACAAAAGCATCTTTCTTTGAATGATAGATTAAAATAGCTACAGAGTCATGGGCTTTGACTATCTCCCAATCTTTATCTATCCCATCTTGTCTATATGTAGCCAAAGAAGCATCAATATACTGTGGATTTACTAAAGGATTTAATTTAAAATTTTCTATTTTATTTTCATGCATTACCTATAACTCCTCCCATACATATGATGGTTTTTCTACTTTAATGGCTCTTAGTAATTTATTTTTATACTCTTTCACACCTTTTATCGCTACTGTTTTATATTTTATTGTTGTCACATCTTCATATTTCGTAAATTTTTTTAAGGTAGAGGTCTTAATTGATTTTTTACCCAAAACATTCATTGGATCAATCCATCTTCCATTTTTCTTCAATCCAAAATGTAAATGTGGTCCCGTACTTCGTCCTGTACTACCTACGTACCCTATAATTTGCCCTTTTTTAACATGCTGTCCTCTTTTTACACGAATGCGGCTTTGATGGGCATAAAGAGACTCATACCCTCCGGGGTGTTTAATTTTTACTACATTACCATAGGTTCCCATACCTGATGCATAGGTTATTTTTCCAGAATTTACAGCCAATAAAGGGGTACCCTTTCTTGCACCAAAATCTGTACCATGATGCGGTCTATAACGTTTTAAAATAGGATGATATCGTCGATAAGCGAAAGAAGAAGTAATACGTACTTTTCTTAAAGGCATCCCAAATTTCGAACCTTTCCCTTGCGTAGAAACCTTTCTTGTATACACTTTCTTCTTTTTATCATTCACTTTATAGGCAACCGATTTACCTACCTGTGCAAAACCATCTCCATCATTATCTACATAGACAAAGGTTTCTTTGCCCCTCATCTTTACTCTAATTACTTTAATATCTGGTATTAAAACGGCTTTACCTACTCTTTTCATTTGTGTATAGATGAAGTTAATTTCATCACCTTTTTTTAATTTTCTCCCGTCTATAACATCTTTAAGTGCTGAACTTAAGCGATTTGCCACATTTTTATTTTTAACACTATTCAATGTGTCTGTATAGGGGTTATTTTCTATCACAACCTTAGCATAATACTCCCCTTTGTTATATTCAATAGGGATAATGTCAAAACTATACTGCTCAGTATCTCTTTCTTTACTGATATGTATTTGCATCACTTTACTAATAGGTATAAGTGCTTGTAATAACCTGCCGTTATCCTCTTTTAATTCATAAAAAAAATGTTTGGTATTAATCTCAGAAAGGAACTTTTGGTCATCTTTTGAAATTGTTTTTAAAAATCGTTTAGAGACATGTCTAGATTCCAAATACTGAGAAAATGTCTCTCCCTCAATCCATTTAGACTCTACAACTTTTGCTGCAGATAGTGGTATCATTAGCATCATCAATACAAAAATATACTTCATCTTTCTCCATAACCCTAAACTTAATGTTCCCTAATTATAACCGAATTAAGTTAAGGAGATAGGTAAAATATATCTATCAATAAAGTTTAACCCTTTTGCATGTATAATCAATTTAATTCAGATTTAAAAGGAAAGCTATGCGTAAAATAGCAATGGTTCTACTCTTCTCTCTACCTCTTTTTGCAGGTTTTTTCCCACAAACAATGCATACTTCTATCTCAAAAGTTACAAAAGATTCCGTTTTACTTAGCAAAGCATTTCCTACTAAAGGTATGTCAGGTGTGCTGATTCACCGCTATAGTGATGAGTTGAAAGCTATTACAAATAGGCTTATACAAACTTTACCTGCTCATGCACAACTTCTAAAAGGTGATATTATTCATCATAATTCCCTTCCTACTATCAATACTGCAATTAAAGTTGGTGACAAAGTCATTGGTGGATACCTTTATCATAATGTTCTTCTCTTAGCTCCTGATGCAAAAAGTTATGCAAAAGTAACTTCACAATATAAGAAAAACTGGATTCACCCTGATCTTTTTGCTCTTTTCCTTGCTACGGAAGGTGATACCGCACCTACCAAGGAAAATTTGAAGAAATTTGCAAAAGCCTATCAAGTGGGACTTATTGCTATCATTACACAAGGTAAGGTAAAACTTTTAGACCCTATTTCTGGCTATACGCTAAAGCAAAAATCAATGCGAGGGTTACCTAAAAAAGGTCAAGCACCTTTCTATATGCGTTTTGATAAAATCGATGCTGGGTGGTTCTCTAAAAATACAACAAAAAATTATTATACTATAGTGGATAGTATTTAACATGCTTGATACACAACATATTAAATACTTTAAAGGTATTGTAGGAGATGAAAATGTCTATAGTGACAAAGCACACCTCATAGCATACTCTTATGACGCTACACGAACACGTTTTGAACCTGAAGCTGTTGTTTTTCCTAAAAATGAAAAAGATATTTCTGATATTTTAAAATACTGTGATACTCATGCTATTGTCATCACTGCACGGGGAGCTGGTTCTGGTTTTACGGGTGGTGCTTTACCTACCAATGGCGGTATCATCTTAGGTCTTGAAAAACATATGAATAAGATACTAGAAATTGATATGGAAAACATGGTAGCAGTGGTTCAACCTGGCGTCATTAACATGGACTTACAACGTGCAGTAGAAGCTGTTGGGCTTATGTACCCCCCAGACCCTGCAAGCGAAGAGTACTCCACTCTAGGAGGAAATGTAAGTGAAAATGCCGGGGGTATGCGTGCTGCAAAATATGGTATCACTAAAGACTACGTCATGGCATTACGAGCTGTGAGAGCCAATGGTGATATCATTCGTGCAGGGAAACGTACCATCAAAGATGTTGCAGGTTATAATATCGCAGGTATTCTCATCGCCTCAGAAGGTACACTTGCTATTCTAAGTGAAATTACACTTAAACTCATTCCTAAACCTAAATTCACCAAAGGATACATGGGTATATTTCCTTCCGTAGATGATGCAATGAATGCTGTTTTTAAGTCACTCTCAGGAGGAGCAAACCCTGTGGCTATGGAGTTTATGGATTCATTGGTAGTCCAAGCCATTAAAGAAAAACTTGGCATTGAACTTCCAGCTGATGCAGGGGCTTTACTCATAGGTGATGTTGATGGTAATGTGCCTGAAGAAGTAGCATTTCAACTTGAAACCCTTGAAAGTTCTTTTAAAGAAAATAATGTCCAAGAATTCATCACTGCCCATACAAAAGAGCATAGAGATCAACTTTGGGTAGCCAGACGCAATGCCTCACAAGCCATCACTATCTTTGGTTCTAAAAAACTCAATGAAGACATCTCTGTCCCACGATCCATGTTACCAGAAGCTCTCAAAGCCATCTATGCGATAGGTGATAAATATGGATTTAAAGTACCTTGTTTTGGTCATGCAGGTGATGGTAATATCCATGTCAATGTGATGGTAGATGGTTCTAGTGAAGAGGAACTTCACAAAGGACACCAAGCCATTGAAGAAATTTTTCAAATGGTGGTCGATATGGGTGGTACTCTTTCTGGAGAACATGGTATTGGTACCTCTAAAGCCCCATTTATGGGTATTGCATTTAATGATGAAGAAATTACACTTTTTAAAGATCTAAAAAAATCTTTTGATCCCAATAATATACTCAATCCAGGGAAAATGGGTCTACCTAATTAATCCATGAGACGTAATGTAAAACTAAAAGTTATCTTTAAAAACTATTATCTTTTTTTAAGAGATTTTTTTAAAGATCTTTTTGATGATAAATTAGGACATTATGCTTCAAGTCTTTCTTGGAGTACACTTTTTTCACTCATACCACTTTTGGTCATTCTTATTGCCATTTTTACCTCTTTACCTCTCTTCACAGATGTCTATACAAAAATTGAAAAACTTATTTTTTCTAACCTTATGCCTACGGACTCTAAAGTGGTTATTACCTATATCAATGACTTTATAGCAAGTACGGATAAACTAGGCTACATTGGTACAGCTTATGTTACTTTTGCGGTTTTTATGTTTTTTAAAAACTATGATTATATAGTCAATGATATTTTTGACACTCCCAGTCGCAACTTATGGAATGCTATCAAAACGTATATCCTACTTTTACTCATCATTCCTCTACTTCTAGGAGGCTCATTTTACCTTAGTACTTTCATACAAATTTATCTCGATAAAAATAGCATCACTTCGATTATACATATCTACTCTTTCTTGCCCTATTTAATTACATGGATGATGTTTTACATTGCCTATCAGCTCTCTCCCAATATACGTGTAGACACTCACGCTGCCTTGATTAGCTCCTTTATAGCCTCTCTTGTATGGTATTTATCTAAAAGTGCATTTATCTTCTATGTTATCCATAATAAAACCTATGCCAGTATCTATGGCAGTGTTGCGACCTTCCTATTTTTCTTTTTGTGGATTTACATCTCTTGGGCTATTTTTATACACGGATTAAAATTTTGTGATTTACTCAATAGGGATGAAGAGATAAAACATATATAACACAGAAAATACAAGTAGTATATAAAATACCCTCTTATACCAAATAGCCCCTATCGATACTGCCACATAAACCAACGTAGCCCATAGTGGTACAAATTTTTCTTGACTCTCATTTGGAAGTGCAAATAACCACTGTAGTCCTCCATCCAATACATCTCCTATACCTAGTACATGTAAAAACATTACTAAGGGATAAAAAGGTATAAAGAGTATTGACAAAAAAGGTGAAAGTAGTTGATAAGTACTTGTCATACCAAATACCGAATGTACCACAGGAAGCATCAAAATAAAGATTCCTATAGGAATCACTAAAAAAGAGATGAGCCACTTATTTAAGTGCTTTGTATACTCTAAAAGTAGAAAAATATAAAACACTCCAGCTACTGAGAGCCAAAAAGAAAGTGAAACCAAGAGTGGAGGAAACAGTGCTATCAACATTAACATAATGCTTGTCAAAAATGTAAAGCTGATGAGCTCCATTCCTAAAAGAAGTACACCCCAACCTACAAAAACCATAGCAAAAGAACGCAGTAATGATGGTGGAGCACCTACAAACCATACATATACACCTAAAAGAAACATACTAAGTATACCCACGTCAAAAAGTGCCTGCCTATAAGGAAAAAACTTTTGTTGTAAAGGTCGGTACAAAAAATAAAATATTCCATACAGCAAGCCCCACAATATACCCAAATGGAAACCAGACAATGCCACCAAGTGACTTATACCTAAAAGTGCAATTTTATCTCGTAATTCTTTAGCCAAAGGTGTTGCAAAAAAGATAGCATTATAAAAAGACGCTAACCCTTGATGCGTATGTTGAATAGTAACATTTTCTAAAAGTCTATCTTTCACTGTTGACGGTAGATTCACTTGATCTTTTATTTTACTTTTGATATAAAAGGTACCTAAATACTCTTTAAATCCTATCTTTTTATCTGGAAAGAGTTGCAAGCGTAAATACTTATGATTAAAATCCTCTCTTCTATGTGTTGTGGTGTAAAAGGTAAACCCCTCTTCACTTTTTAACTTTAACACAGTGTATCGTCTTGAGTTTTTTATTTTTTCATACGATATAAGCACTTCCGCATACGTATAATAAAAAGGTTTTGATATAAAATTTTGATACGTAGAATACGTCAAGGAAAGACGCATAAATATAAAAAATACGAATACAGCCATAGCGAATAAAAAACCCTTATTCTCTGGAAAAAGTTTTGGTTTTTCTAACTGCATATCCATTCCTTATCTGCTAAAGACAACTCAGCCTTAGCCTAGCTAAATAAAGCTTTTGCTATATTGGCGTCCTATATAGTAGGAATATCTATATTTATATTGGTTTCTTGCATAGGTATATCACTATCTTCATAGACTACTTCAAAGGCAGGCGAAATGGCCTTGTCTACAAACCTAGTATAGTTCTTTTGGAATACAAGTTCTACTGTACCTGTTGGTCCATTTCTTTGCTTTCCTATGATTATTTCAGCATCTTCTTCTGACTTCTTTCTAAACTCAGAGGTGTATTCTTTTCCCTCAGCTTTGGCTTTCATCTCTTTCTCTTTTTCCATAGCTTCACGATATACATCATCACGGTACACAAAAAGAATAATATCTGCATCTTGCTCGATAGCACCTGACTCACGTAAGTCTGAGAGCATCGGACGCTTGTTGTCGCGACTTTCTACTCCACGGTTAAGCTGTGAAAGTGCTACTATAGGTATTTGCAACTCTCTAGCCAGTTGCTTTAACCCTCGAGAGATTTCAGACACTTCTTGTTGTCTACCCTCTTTACCATCTCCAGACATCAACTGTAAGTAATCTATAATAGCCACAGAAATTTCAGGATGCTGTGCTTTAAGCTTACGAAGTTTAGAACGCACATGATGTATTGTTGCATACCCACCATCATCCACAAAAAGTTTTTTGCTCGCTAGTTCAGAGGTAGCTGCTGAGAGTTGTGACCACTGTTCATCTCTTAAGTCACCCACTCTTAGGGCTTGTAAAGGTATGGAGGTTTTAGCTGAAAGTAGTCTTAGCATAAGTTGCTCCGCTGGCATTTCCAGTGAGAAGAATGCTACTCCTTCATTACGCTCTATGGCACGAAGAGCCATATTTAGTACCAATGCTGTCTTACCCATTGCTGGACGTGCTGCTATGATGACTAAATCCCCTTTACCGAAACCTGAAGTTTTATCATTGAGATTTTTAAATCCTGTGTCCGTACCTATAAGCTTAGAATTTCCTAGAGCCTTAAGACGTTCTATCTCATCCATCATCGCTAAAGTAATTTCTTTGGATTCTCTAAAGTCTTCATTGGTATTGTTCTGGGTGATTTCATAAAGTTTTTTCTCTACAAGATTCATCACCTCTTCTACAGGTAAATCGTCTTCTATGACCACCTTTTTTATTTCCGTTGCAAGGGTGGCTAAGGCTCTTTTACTTGACTTTGCTTTTATCTCTGTTAAATAGGCAGCTGTATTAGAAATGGGATTTGCAGAGAGTAAATCAAGCATTGCTACTTCATCAAACTTACCCATACTTTCTAATTTACTTCTTAAAAACTCTTCATCTATAGGTTTCTCTTCACGGCTTAACTCTTCCATGGCTCCAAACATATGCTGATGAAAAGGCAAATAAAAGTCATGTTTCATAAGTTTTGCCGCTATTTCTTCGTAAGTCTGAGGATCAAAGACAATAGCTGAGAGAACGGCACGTTCTATATTGAGATTATACATATTTTCCATTAGCTATTTTCCTTTGCAAATTTTTCAACTTCTAGTACAAATCTATCAACCAACTCTTTTTCTGGTAGACGTGCCACCACTTCACCTTTAAGCATCACAAGTCCCGCATCTTTCCCGTACGCTATGGCAACATCCGCATGTTTGGCTTCACCTATAGCATTGACTACACAACCCATAACAGAGACGTCCATAGGGGTTTTAATATGTGCTGTACGTTTTTCTACTTCAACTACAGCGCTAACTAAATCAGCCTCAATACGCCCACACGTAGGACAAGAGATGATGTTCAAGCCCTCTTTAATACGTCCAGAGTCTTTGAGTATAGCCTTGGCTACTTTTATCTCTTCTTCTAGCTCTCCTGTGATAGAAATACGCATCGTGTCGCCTATGCCATCAAGTAACAAAGCCCCTAGCCCTATGGATGACTTAATAGTCGCATGAAAGATAGTCCCTGCTTCTGTCACACCCAAGTGAAAAGGGTAGTCATTTTTAGGTCTAAGCATACGATAGGCATCTACTGTTCTGTCTACATCAGAGGCTTTAAGTGACACTTTGATGTCAGTAAACCCCAAGTCTTCTAAAAACTTGATGTTGTAGTCAGCAGAAGCCACCATACCCTCTGCCGTTGCACCATACTTGTTTTCAAACTCCTCTTCCAGTGATCCTGCGTTTACCCCTATGCGTACGGGAAGATTACGTTCTTGACAGGCTTTTACTATCTCTTTTATCTTATGTTTGTCGTTAATGTTTCCTGGGTTAAAACGTATACAATCCACCCATTTAGCAGCTTCAAGTGCCAGCTTATAGTTAAAGTGAATGTCTGCGATGATAGGCAAAGAAACTTGTTCTTTTATGGCTTTAAGTGCTAAAGCATCTTCTATCTTTGGCACAGCCACACGCACCATGTCAGCCCCTGCAAAATGCAAACGGTTTATCTGCTCTACGGTTTCATAGACATTATGTGTGTCTGAGTACGTCATGGACTGTACGCTTATAGGTGCATCTCCACCTACGGCAACTCCACCGACATAAATCTTCTTTGTAGGATATCTCTCTTTCATTGAGATACCTCCACTGAAGATAGTGAATAGTGAATAGTGAATAGTAAATAGTTAGTCATTTTAGTTTCTCTTTTGTAGTATTTATGCTACTTGTTAGCATTTTTATAAGTTCTTCAGCATCGTCAAAAATACTTTTTGACATCTGTTTTGTTAAATAATCGCAATCTGTTAAAAGACGAATCCAATATCTACTTTCATTCGCTTCTTTTAGTCCAACATACATTTTATTGATAAAGTCTGCTTTTGATTGTGCATACTGGGCTTCTGCCACCAATGCTCCTATAGCTGTACCAGAACGTAAAAGTTGTTTACTTAATGTATACTCTTTTTTCTCTTTTGTCAAATAGTGATTCAATTTAACAATTCTAATAGCAAATGCATAACTTTTATCAGCCAAAATACTCATAAAAATATTTTATCTAAAAAACCTACTATTCACTATTAACTATTCACTATTCACTTCGAATTTTATGAGAATTCCACAGGGTCAAAATCTATCTCTATTTCACGACAATCAACGCTGTGCAAAGCTTTCAACAAAGGCACTCTATTTTTACTTCTTAACAAGATGTGAAACCTATATTTATTTGCTATTCGCTCAACAGGAGCTTTCCCTGAACCTACGATTTCTATGTTATTAAAAGCTTTGAGTTTTGTTACAGTGTCAAGTGTAATTTTTCCTGCTTTAGTTTCGTCTTTATGGGCAACCAGTATACGTGCAAGACTCACAAAAGGTGGGTAGTCTGCCATCTCTAAAAAAGCCAGTTCATCTTTGATAAATATCTCATAGTCATGTAAGTATTCTTTGAAGAAATCTGCATCACCCGTTTGTACAATAACTTCAGCTTCACTGCTTCTACCACTTCTTCCTGCTATTTGAAACAATAGTGACATGGCTCGTTCTCTTGCTCTATAATCTGCAAGTCCTAAGATGTAGTCTAACCCCATGATGACAGAGAGTGTGATATTTGCATAGTCATGCCCTTTAGAAAGCATTTGTGTGCCTAGCAACACATGACTCTCTCCAGACTCGAAACGATTTAGGGCAACTTTTAGTTTTTTAGTAGTAGTAATGCTATCTTTATCAAACTGCTCTACTTGTATACCTTCTATGGCTGAGGCTATAAGTTCTATGGCTTCTTGTGTTCCCATACGTTCTGAACTTAGTGGTGTGTGTCCACATTGTGTACATGTATCTGTAATCATTTCTGTAAAGTTACAATAATGACACTTTAAATGTTTACGTTTTCTATGCAGTGCCATACCTACAGAGCAGTAAGGACAAAGGTGTGTCTTACCACAACTTTGACAGTAAAGGTACTTAAAGTTGCCACGTGTAGGCAAAAAAAGCAATGATTGTGCTTGTTTTTGATAGTTTTTGTCAAGTGCTGTCAATATACTTTTGTCAATATTATTTCCGCTAGTAAAATAATAGGTTTTCTTTGCTTCAATAAAAGGTTTATCTAGTTTTACGACATCATACTTATGGTAAGAACCCATAGAGGGGGTAGCAGAAGCAAGTAATACTTTTGCTCCTAATTTTTGCCCCATAAGCACTGCAACATCCCGTGCATGGTAACGTGGTCTTGTCATCGCTTTGTAAGAGTCATCATGTTCTTCGTCAACAACTATAAGTCCAAGATTGGACAGCGGTACAAAAAGAGCAGACCTCGCTCCTGCAATAATGCGAATATTTCCCTCTTCAATAGCAGCTAAGATAGACTCTTTTTTCTTCTTGGTAAGTTTAGAGTGCCACATCGCTACCGTGTTTCCGAAATACACTTTAAGACGTTTTTCCATTTGAGGTGTCAGTGATATTTCAGGCATAAGGAAAATACTTGATTTTCCTTCTTCTATCATTTTCGCAAAAAGGCTTATGAAAATTTCTGTTTTTCCTGAGCCTGTCACACCAAAGAGTAGAGATTTGTCTTTTTTTAAAATTTGTTCGTAAGCTTTTTGTTGGATGTTTGACAATGTAGGTTTCTGTAAGGGTACAACACCTTGAACATGTTTTCCATGTGTTGGTGTTGTCGTGGGACAACACCCTACAGCATAAGGTAAAAACAAAGAAATGGCTTCAGAAAAAGAAGAAAAATAATACTCAGATATAAACTTGGCAACAGACATTTGCGCAGTATTATAATATTTGCCAGAACTGGAAGTAATCTCTTGGGTATCAAACTCTGGCTTGTCTACTTCTTTTAAAATGACCGCATTTTTTGTGGTGGTTTTGAGAGGTACCATGACCAGTGTTCCATGTTCTAGTATCTCTAATGATGCATAGGTCAATACAGGGGCACTGGACTTAATAAGGGCTATTTCATAATATTTCAAGATTTTATTTTAGCAGATGTAGGCTTAGTTTTTAAGGTTAACCTATGGGTTTCCAGGCTTACACCTTGGAAACGAAAGAAAGTAAATACTTTAATAAAAAATTAACGTGTCAATAATTTACAATTTGCCGTTGTTAAATCTTTACAATCAAATTTGTTATTCTTAAGCTCAAAGACAACAGAACCCGCAAGTGGCATTTTAAATGTATATTCAGTACCTGTTGCATTTTGAGTCCAACAGCTCACCGATGTTGTTGTTTCACATGCTGCTAAAGGGTATTCCAATACTGGTGCACTTACGTTTCCATCAAAACCATCGAAAATTAGCTTATTTTCTCCTACACCATTTTGAACACTTAACTTAGTGATAGCATGAAAATTTCCACGTAAAATACGCTGTTGTCTCTGTATAGCTACTGCATTACGTATAGACGCTACTGTTGTTTTTGCTTTAGTAATAACAGCTGTATCTTTAGTCATTGTGAATTTTGGGATGGCTATCGCTGAAAGAATTCCAATGATAACTACCACGAAAATGAGCTCTAGCATTGTAAATGCTTTTCTGTTTGATGCTTTCATCTTTTACCTTTTAATATATTTTTATTAAGTATTTATGTAAGTCTAAAGCGACTTTATAGGTGAGTAAGTATAGTCAAAAATTGTCAAAAATTGTCAAAAACTTAAAGCGTATATGTTCTTGTGCCACCGGCACTTATATTATGTCGCCAATTCTAACAGTAAGTGCAATTTCTTGAAGATAGTGATGAAGTAAGGGTTAATCAATCATAGGTTAAACTTTTTTCACCACAAAAACAGGAAAACACTATGAAATATAAACAACTAACCCTGAAAGAACGATACCATATTTCCACTTTATTGAAGAAAGGGTGGAGGCAAAAAGAGATAGCAGAATCTATAGGCGTACATCCATCAACAATTTGTAGAAAGATACAAAGAAATAAAGATGAGATTGCTCAAGTATATAGTTATGAATTTGCTCATGCTACTGCTAGGAATAGACAATATACTAAAGTAAAATATACAGTCATCACCTCTAAGATAAAAACATACATAAAATCTAAACTCAAAGAAGACTGGTCACCAGAGCAAATAGCGGGCAGGATGAAACGAGCTAAAGGTTGGAGCATCTACCATGAAACAATCTATCGGTACATTTACTATAATAAATTAAGAGGTGGCAGACTCTATAAGTACTTACGACATAAGAACAAAAAATATCATAACATATTTAATAAGTATCAACGTAGAGGTATTATTATCGATAGAGTTTCTATAGATAAACGTCCTAAGATTGTCGAAAGAAAGAACCGTATAGGTGACTTTGAGATAGATACAGTCATTGGGCTTAATCATGTTGGAGCTTTGGTTACTGTTGTAGATAGAAAGTCTAAATATGCCATTATCCAAAAGGTCAATCCACTCAAAGATATTACCAAGACAATTACAAGTGACAATGGTAAAGAGTTTGCCTATCACAAACAAGTATCTAAAGCTTTGGATACAAACTTCTACTTCGCACATCCATATTCATCTTGGGAAAGAGGATTAAATGAGCATACAAATGGACTGATCAGACAATATCTACCTAAGAAGACTGACTTTACTCAAATATCTAAGGAGGAAATTACTACCATACAGAATAAGTTAAATCACAGACCAAGAAAAGTACTGAATTTCAGAACACCGTACGAAGTATTTTTTACAGAAGTTGCTAAACAGTTAGCTGCTTGATTGAGGTGGAATTGTACTTGTGATTAGAATTGGCAAATGATAAAGATAAGTTCTATCATGGTAAATGCTTTTTTATGAGTGTAGCGCATATAGATTCAGTCCTTATCTTATGTGGTGACCTTATTTTTTAAACACTTTGTATGTATTAAGTATTTAAAAAAGAAGAGCGATTCCATCTCAAGAGAGATGAAATCATTTGGATTATTACTAGAAAGTAAATATTTTTGTAGTTGAACCATTATACTGTGCAGTAAGATCATTAACTGCTTTTATGTTTGCTGGTGCTGTAGCTGTAGATAGGTTAACTGTCAATTGATAGTCCCCTGCTGCATTTGCTGCTGCTGCAATTGTTCCCATTGACTCTCCATCACAGTTATATGTAAGTGTACCTCCATCAATTATTGTAGTAGCCGCTTCTACAATACCTTTTGTACCTGTTGCAGTTACACCTGTTGTTAGATTGGTAACTTGTCCTATTTGTACTAGTTTCCAAGCTGTGTTATCTGCTGCTGCTGTATATGCTCCACTAATTTCAGTAATAACTTGTCCAAATTCATGTTTACAAGTTGATGCTGTTGCGTCATCTTTGTTTGCTGCCAATTTTGGTATTGCTACCGCTGCTAATATACCTATAATAACAATTACGAAAATTAATTCGATCATTGTAAAACCTTTTCTCATGTTTGTGTTTGTCATGTCTAACTCCTGTTAAGTTGTTTTAAGTATCAGTTCAATAACTGACCTGGAAGAATTATACATGAAAAATGTCAAAAAAATGTCAAAAATGTCAAAAGGAGTGAAAAAAGGGGTAAAAAAGTGGAATTTGTTTGTTTTCCTAGGTACGCAACGCTTTTATTGTATGACGCAAAGAGATTAATTACTTAGAATGAAGCTCCTCGACCCAAGGGTACGAGGTATCTTCATAGCTCCAAGTTTAATTGCCCTTCATAAAGTTTAGTATACTTCACATCCTTACCTTGATTTTGAATATACTTTTTTATCA
>Ga0256834_1000796_pt1 | contig 22239 bp, 17 predicted proteins | sample 4281140metaG_FD_190536 | JGI IMG/M metagenome (GOLD analysis project Ga0256834, IMG submission 190536) | Hydrothermal vent microbial communities from East Pacific Rise, Pacific Ocean - 4281-140 | ecosystem: Environmental > Aquatic > Marine > Hydrothermal vents | place: Pacific Ocean: East...
TAGAAGAATTAAAAGCTGAACAAGGAGTCAAAAAAGATTCTGTTGCAGCAATTCAAGGTAGAGTAGATGCTTTACAAGGACAAATAGATGCCTTTCCAGGATGGAAAAAAGGAGCTTTTGGAACTATTGGAGGAACCATTTCTGGTTTTAATAATTGGTATTCTAAAGGAGCAGCAAACACATCTGCAGGTAATATTGGCTTTGTTGTAAACGCTTTTGCAAACTTAGACAGAGAGAAATTTTTCTGGAGAAATTCTGCAAATGTTAATCTTAGCTGGGTAAAATTAGACGATAGGGATATTAGTACTGATGTAGAAGATTTTAAAGCAGCAACAGACGTGTTTGGTATTACTTCTTTATATGGCTATAAATTAAGTGATAAGTTAGCGGTTTCTACTTTAGGAGAATATAGAACGACAATTATTGATAACTTTAATGATCCTGGCTATTTAGATCTTGGAGTTGGTATTACTTGGACACCAATTACTGATTTAGTAGTTGTAGTACACCCTTTAAACTACAATTTTGTATTTGCTAAAAATGATGCTGCATTTGAATCTTCTTTAGGTGCAAAAATTGTTGTAGATTACACAAAACAGTTAGGTGCAATTAACTTTAAAACGAATTTTTCTGCATTTCAAAGCTATAATAGTTCTGATTTGTCAAACTGGACATGGACAAACTCTTTCGGTTATACTATCTGGAAAGGACTTGGTGTAGGGTTTGATTTTGGTCTAAGAAATAACAAACAAGAGGCATTAAATTATGCTTTAGGTAAGTATGATAATACTTCTGCTAATCCAGTTCCTACTTTTTCTAATGTAGATAATGACTTACAATCTTTTTGGATGCTTGGTTTAAACTTTGCCTTCTAAATAGTAACCAAATAATAAAATTAAAAAGCTCAAAATGTTAATTTTGAGCTTTTTTTTGCTCTAAACTATAGTTAGAGTTAAGTTAACAGAAGGTTAATAGAGTGTATTTTAAGAAATTTAACAATACTTACCTTACTTTTGGTGCATGTCTAGAAAGATAACCATACTCATTATTATATCCGTTTTAGGTCTAATTGCTTTGTCAACAATTCAAGCATATTTAATCAATAATACCTATAAACTAAAAAAGAATTCATTTCTTAAAGAGACAAAAAAAGTAATTTCTAGAATTGATGACTTATCTCCTGAATTAGATTCTATAAATGATGTTTGGCAAGATTATTTTTTGAGTGTAGTGTCAGAATACAAATTAAAAAAAATTAAAAAAGAAGATGTATTAAGATTGTTTAGACAGAAACTAGACACTATAAATAAAGCTTATAAAGACGTTTATAAACAAGAGTTACAAATAAAAAAAATCCCCTTCCATTTACAGTTTCAAAAAAGAGTAAAAACAATTATTGTGAGAGATAGTGTATTGAATGATACATTATTTGTAAGTACAGGTAAAATTCCTAAATTTCATTTGCTAGGAGATTCTTTTACTGAAGAAGAGAGTTATAAAACAAGTAATTCTCTCTGGCAAACAGAACATTTTTTCAATGTTATAGAAAATGGAAATGAAATGGAAATATCATTTAATTTATATTTTGAAACAGAAGAGTTTATTAATATCAATGGTTGGAAAAGAATTGTATTCAACCAAATGAAAGGTTTATTAATAGCCTCTTTTTTAATATTTTTAGTGGTGTTTGGACTTTTGTATTATTCTATTAAAAATTTGATTACACAAAAGAAAATAGCAGCTATAAAAACTGATTTTGTCAATAATATCACCCATGAATTAAAGACACCACTAGCAACACTATCTATAGCAACAAAGATATTAGCAAATGAAAAGATAAAAAAACAACCAGAAATTTTAAACAATACGATAAATACCATTGAAAGGCAGAATAAACGGTTACAGAAATTAATAGATCAAGTTTTAACCAATAGTTTGGGATACAATGAAATAAAATTAACAAAAGAAAAAATAAACCCACAGGTATATTTTAATACTGTTTTAGATGATTTTTTACTTTCTGTTAAAGAAAAAACAATAAATTTAATTAGAGAGATTCCTGTTTTAAATCATGAGGTTTTTATCGATAAATTTTATTTAACAACAGCCCTGTTTAATATACTAGAGAATGCCGTGAAGTATAATGACGGTGCGGTAATGCTAAACTTTTCTATTGTAATAAAAGAGCAGTTAATCATTTCAATTTCTGACAATGGAATTGGAATTTCAGAACAACAACAACAATTATTATTTGATAAATTTTATAGAGTAAATACTCAAGAGTTGCATAATGTTAGTGGTTTGGGTTTAGGACTTTATTATTCGCAACAAATTATAAAAGCACATCAGGGAGAAATAATTGTAAAAAGTAGCACAAAAGAAGGAACAACATTTACAATTAAAATTCCAATGAACAGGAGATAATGCCAGAGACAAACAAACATATTTTATTAGCTGAAGACGATCTTGATTTTGGAAATATTCTAAAACAATATTTAGAGTTGTCAAACTTTACCATTACTTGGGCGAAAGATGGTAAAGAAGCTTTATCCTTATTTGAAAAAGACACCTATAGTATTTGTGTTTTTGATGTGATGATGCCTAAAATGGACGGATTTACTTTAGCAGAAAAGATAATTAAGTTAAGTCCTGAAACCCCATTTATTTTTCTAACTGCACGAAAAATGAAAGAAGATAAAATAAAGGGATTAAAATTGGGTGCTGACGATTATATTGTAAAACCATTTGAAGCAGATGAATTGGTATTGCGATTGCAGAATATTTTAAAGAGAAGCTCAAAACCTACCTTAAGCCAAGAAGAACCTCAAATGCTTAATATTGGGAATTATACGTTTAATACCCATAGGTTAGAACTGTGTATCAATACGGATAAACAACAATTAACAGAAAAAGAAGCCGCTTTGATTTTGTTCTTTTTTCAACATAAAAACCAATTGTTAAAAAGAGAAGAAATTTTAAATGCAGTATGGAAAAATGACGATTTCTTTTCAGGAAGAAGTATGGACGTTTTTATAAGTAGATTACGTAAATATTTCAAAGAAGATTCAAGTATTTCTATAGAAAGTATAAGAGGTGTTGGCTTAGAATTTAAAATAAAGTAATTAACGTTAACAGTAGGTTAACACTGAGTTTTTATAGATCAAAAGTGAATTTAAGGACTACATTTGCCTTATAAAACATAAAATATAATCATATGAAAAATTTAAGTAAACATTTAATTTTAGCAACAGTTTTGGTTTTTAGTACAAACATTTTTTCTCAATCTCCAACACCCCCAGAGCCTCCAAAATCAGAATCAAGTAGTAGTTATTCAGTTACTGTTAATAATGAAGATGAATCGATTCATATTGATAGCAATTCAGTAACGCACAGTAGCTCTATTTCTGAAACTAAATCAGATGATTTGTATAAGTTTAAAGCTAGTTTTGATAAGTCAAAAACAGAGCAAGTTAAACAGGTAATAATGGATAAATTAGGAAGAGATAATTTTAGTTCTAAAATAAGCACATATAAATGGATTAAGAAAGAGAAATCTAAAAATGTTTTTGAATGTACCTTGACTAAAGGTCGTGTGAAAATTTATTTAAATACTGATGAGGCTTCTTCAAGTTTTCAACATAAAATAGAGACTTTAGGTGAAGAATTAAAATTTGTAATTTCAGGTTCTAGTCATAAAAAAGGTGCAGAACATGCAAAACGTGATTTAGAACATGCAAATCAAGACTTAGAAAGAGCCAAAAGAAAGGTGGAGCAAGCCAAAAGAAGGGTAGAACAAGCTAAAAAGAAAAATTAATCAAATACATTTTTATTAAAAAGAGATTTCCATTCAGAAATCTCTTTTTTTGTTTTACAGAACATTAGTACTTTAGCAGAAATGAAATTTATATGAAACAAGCACCTCAAAAAATATGTTTAATTGGTGCAGGAATTATGAGTGCAACTTTGGCTGTAATGCTAAAGAAACTCATACCAAATGTACAGATTGATATTTATGAACGCTTAGATAAAATTGGAGCAGAAAGCTCTGATGCTTGGAATAATGCAGGTACTGGTCATTCTGCCTTTTGTGAATTGAATTATACACCAGAATTAGAAGACGGAAGTATCGATATTTCAAAAGCCTTACGAATCAGTCAATCTTTTGAAGTATCTAAACAATTTTGGGCTTATTTAAAACAGCAAAATACGTTTCCTAATAAAACCCCTTTTATCAATGATATTGACCATATGAGTTTTGTTTGGGGTAATGAAAACAGTTCATTTTTAAAAAAAAGATATCAAGCTTTAACAAAGTATGCCATGTTTGAAGACATGGTTTTCTCTGAAGATTATGATGAAATTTCTGGATGGATTCCTTTGATGATGAAAGAAAGAAGTAGAAAAGAAAAAATAGCTGTAACACGTATGGCTATAGGTACTGATGTTAATTTTGGAGCAATAACTAGAGGTATGATTGAGTATTTAGAAACTCTGGATGGCGTTAGCATACATTTAGGACAAGAAATACAAGACATTACCAAACAACACAATAAAACTTGGAAAATAGAAATTGAAGATTTAGACGATAAAAAGGAATATGTTATTACAGCAGATTTCTTGTTTATTGGTGCAGGTGGAGGAGCAATGACCTTATTAGAGAAAACAGATATTCCAGAAGGAAGAGGCTATGGTGGTTTCCCAATAAGTGGCCAATGGTTAAAATGCACAAACAAAGAAGTGATTGCTCAACATGAAGCCAAAGTTTATGGCAAAGCAGCAACAGGTTCTCCACCAATGTCTGTTCCACATCTAGACACGAGAATGATTCAAGGTGAAAAAGCATTATTATTTGGTCCTTACGCAGGGTTTTCTACAAAATTTTTAAAGAATGGTTCATATTTAGATTTGCCTTTATCTTTAGAAGTTCATAATATTTGGCCTATGCTTTCTGTAGGTCTTCACAATTATAAATTGACTAAGTATTTGGTAGAACAGGTAATGCAATCACCAGAAGATCGGTTTGAAGCCTTACAAGCCTATTATCCTGAGGCTAAATTTGAAGACTGGGAACTGGCCATTGCAGGTCAACGTGTTCAGATTATTAAAAAAGACGAAGAAGAAGGTGGCGTTTTACAATTTGGTACAGAAATAGTAAAAGATAAAGAAGGAACTTTAGCATGTTTATTAGGAGCTTCTCCAGGAGCATCAACTTCAGTTAGTATTATGTTAGATGTACTAAAACAATGTTTTCCTACATTTTTAGAAACTGAAGCATGGCAAAATACCATTAAAGAAATGATACCTACTTACGGACAATCGTTAATCGATAATGCAGAATTATGCAGAATCACTAGAGAGCGTACTACTCAAATTTTAAAGTTGGAGGAGTAAATCATTAAATTTTCAACTTTAAGAAGGGTCTTCATACTCCTGATACAAGAAGTCATTGTACGGAAATCGAGTGATATGAATTTTCTTTACGGCTTCAAAGATCATATCTTTAAACTCCTCTAAATTTTCTTTATTTAAAGCAGAAATAAACAGGCAGTCTTCGTCTAGTTGTCCCATCCACGTTTTCTTCCAATCGTCTAAGGTATAATGTGCCTTTGTTCTTTCTGTAACTAAATCGTCATCATCAATAGTTTCAAAGGTATAGCGATCAATTTTATTAAAAACCATGATTGTTGGCTTTCCTGTACATTTAATTTCGTCTAGAATTTTGTTTACTGAATCAATATGTTCTTCAAAATTTTGATGCGAAATATCAACTACATGTAAGAGTAAATCGGCCTCTCTAACCTCATCTAAAGTAGATTTAAAAGACTCTACCAATTGTGTAGGGAGTTTTCTAATAAAACCAACAGTATCTGACAGTAAAAATGGAAGGTTTTTAATCACTACTTTCCTAACTGTAGTATCTAAGGTTGCAAATAGCTTGTTTTCAGCAAAAACCTTGCTTTTGCTTACAACATTCATTAAAGTAGACTTACCAACATTTGTATATCCGATTATGGCAACTCTAACCATTTTACCTCTATTGCCACGCTGTACTGACATTTGCCTATCTATGGTTTTAATTTTCTTTCTAAGCAAGGCTATTTTATCACGTACAATACGCCTGTCTGTCTCAATTTCAGTTTCACCAGGCCCACGCATACCAATACCACCACGTTGTCTTTCAAGATGCGTCCACAAACCAGTTAAACGTGGTAATAAATATTGATATTGAGCGAGTTCTACTTGAGTTCTGGCATAACTTGTTTGTGCTCTTTGTGCAAAAATATCAAGAATTAAGGTTGTTCTATCTAAGATTTTACATTCTAAAATTTTCTCAATATTCTTTTGTTGTCCAGGTGTTAATTCATCATCAAAAATAACAGAACTGATATCATTCGCTTCAATATATTCACGTATTTCTTCTATTTTACCCGTACCGATAAATGTTTTTGGATTGGGTTTATCAACTTTTTGAGTAAAACGTTTAAATACTTCACCACCAGCTGTAAAAGTCAAAAATTCTAACTCATCTAGATACTCTTCAGATTTTTCAGTATTTTGTTCTTGATTGATAATACCAACAAGTACTGTTTTTTCAAAATCTAAATTCTTTTTTTCAATCATGTTGCAAAGATAACAATTAGAAACTTGCTTGTTTTTACTATTTATTGATTTTTACCCTTTAAATACTACTTGGTTATTTTTTTAAAGAACAATAATTGTATTTTGTTGATATTTAACCACTTATAATAATAAAATACTGTTTAGTATTTTATTATTATATATCAATAGCGTTAAAACTTCTTTATAATAACCTTTTATCTTGAATTTTGTACTTTAGAAGCCTCAAATCACGATACTTTGAAAGAAAATAACAATTCAAATAACAATTATACCATAGCTTTTTATAATGTTGAGAATTTATTTGATATTTATAATGACCCAGACACAAAAGATGATGATTTTACGCCAGAAGGAAAAAAAAAATGGGATGTTAAACGTTATCAGAGAAAAATTAAAAAAATAAGTTCTGTTATCTCACAAATAGGGGTAAAAGAATCTGGTTTTCCTCCAGCGATTATTGGATTGGCTGAGGTTGAAAATAAACAAGTTGTTTTAGATTTAATCAATAATGAGAATTTAAAATATAGTGATTATGATATTGTTCATTTTGACTCACCTGATGAAAGAGGAATTGAAGTGGCATTGTTGTATCGTAAAAAAGTATTCGAATTGTTGCATTCAGAATCATTCCCATTACTTATCTATGATGAAGAAGGAGAAAGAGATTTTACTAGAGATGTTTTACTGGTAAAAGGAAAGTTAAAAGGTAAATTGGTTTATTTTATGGTTAATCATTGGCCTTCAAGACGACAAGGTAGAGGTCAAACTGAACTAAAGCGAATTAAAGCTGCTGAATTGGTGCATTCTATTATTTTTAAAATTAAAGAAGAAACATCAAATCCCAATATTATTATAATGGGTGATTTTAATGACGGTCCAACCAATAGTTCAATAAAAAAACATTTAGTAACACCAGAATTTTTCAATCCTTATGAATCTATTTTTGATAAAGGGTTTGGTTCGCTTACTTATGAAAAAAAGTGGTTACTCTTTGATCAAATTATATTAAATAAAAATTTTAAAAAGGGATCAGATTTCCAATTTAAAAATGCTACTATTTTTGATGAACAATTTTTAATTGGTCATAAAGGGAAATTAAAAGGAAATCCATTTAGAACCTATATTGGCAAATGGCATCAAGGCGGATTTAGCGATCATCTTCCAGTGTATGTAGAATTAGAAATTAATGAGGAATTATTGATATGAAACTATTTGGACTTCCCCTTTCGTGTCTCTAGTTCAATATTCTAAGTTCTTTACTTATCAACTTCAACTATTACAGGTACTACAGGTAATTCAAAGCCATTAATCAAATTGCTATAATAATCTAATTCTTTAAGGATATTATTTTTTGAGTTTTCAAAACCTTCAACCATATTATTGAATAAATCTTTATAATACTCAATACCATTATTGATGTTTTCTACAAAGGTTTTATAATATTTTTCATCCTTTTTATTTACAGGTAATGTTTGATTTTCTAATTTATTCTTTAAAAAGTTAGTGTAAATAGAAAGCTCTTTGATAAACACGTTAGGCCTATCCTCTCTAACTTTAACAGTAGCATCTTCTTTTCCGTAAATATGACCTACCATATTTTTTAATGAAGTAATGGTTGAAAAGTATGCCAAATTTGGTCCAGGACAAATAGTAGTAATTTGTTTGTATAAATCTACACCTAAATCTTTTAATGACGAAGTTCCCAAACCAATACAAAGACATGCTTTTGCCACAATATTGTCGTATTGTTTTTTATACTGCTCATCATTTAAATTCAATGTCTCTATTTGAGCAATCTTTAGTTTCATATATTTACTTGAAGCTGTACAAATAGGCTTGTCTGTAAATTCAGTATTTGAAATTAGAATTTTTTTAGGACAAGAACTTCCAGGTGTTCCTTTAAAAGGAGGCAATTTTGAAATTTCTTTTCCTTCAATTTTCAAACTGTTAAAGGGAATTCCGAAAGGAGATATATTACTTAAATATAAATCTTTTTCTTTCGCTTCAGCCAAACGATTTCTTGTGTCTTTATCTACGGTTGTAGCTTCTGGAACTAATAAAAATGGTGAACCCCAACCTACAGAATCAACTTTATAATGGTCTAATAAAAACTGATGTTCTTCATGTGTGCCAACACCACCCTGAACAGTTAATTTAATAGGTAATATTTTATTGGGTACAGTTCTCTTTTTATCTTTTAAAGCATTGACAAATAACTCATGAGTGGTTGTTATTAAATCTTCCTTACCTTTATTAAACTCTTCTAAGATAAGACCTAATAAATGTCCATCTGTTGCAAAAGCATGCCCACCACAATTTAAGCCAGATTCAATTCTATATTCTGAAACCCACAATCCTTTTTTAGCAAAGAATTTACCTTGAATTAATGCCGACCTATAATCACTAACTTTAATTACAATTTTCTTTTTTAAATAGTCATTGGCATCAGGGTAGAAATCTTCAAATTTTTCAAAATACCCATAAAGTCTAGGGTTTAAACCTGCAGATAATACAATAGAAGAATCTAAATTACTATTCGCAAAACCTCTTAATGCGGCATGGGCATCGTTAAATTCTTGTGGTAATTGCTCTTTACCAATATAATTAGGCTTGTCTAATTTGGTCATGATATTTACATCAATTTTACCAACAGTTAGGTTGTCTTTAAGCCAATCTTTGATTTTATTTACATCAACATTATCTTTTTGAAACTCAATAAATTTTTGTTTGATGTCAGACACATCAGGCAACAGGTCTATATATTTTTGAAGTTCAGAACCTTTCTCTAACAAAGATTTTTTCAACTCTTCAAAAGCTTCGTTTGTCAAATCATTCACAAAATTCAAATAGGTAGTGATTCTATTTGCATGAAAATCATCCATTTTTCTAGTAATAGCTTCAAAAGGAAGTTTTAGATTTTTACAATAAGCTTCTCTCATTTGCTCAATTAGCAAATCATCTGCAATAGAAACCACAGAATCAATTCCATATTTTGCTACTTTTATAGGTGAGTCCATGGTAAAGCCAAGTCCCATTACTGGGATGTGAAAAGTGTGTGCCATAAATAGTATCTCTTATTATGAGTTATATAGAGGCAAATTTATAAAGAAGTTTTTTAATAAAGAAAACCTTTATGAACTAAATCACATTAATCATAAGAATTTCTTAAATTTTGTGTTAGATATGGTGTAAAAAGGCAATACTTTTAGAAACAGGAAACAGGAAACAGGAAACAGGAAACAGGAAACAGGAAACAGGAAACAGGAAACAGGAAACAGGAAACAGGAAACAGGAAAAAAGAGACTTGGGTCTGACACTTCACAGTATAAGAACGTGAGTGTTTATTTTAACAATTTATGTTTTAATAGGAATCCAAACTTCTTCTTCAGTATTTGGGTCATTTGGATTGTAATTTTCAGATAGTATTTCAAAATGGGGACGGTTATCTAGTGTGTATTTTGAATTTGGAATCCATTCTCCATAAATATATGCAGCAGTATTATGAAACTCTTCTGGCTTTCCTTTATGGATAAATATAGCATACAAACCTCCAGAAAGGTTAAATTTAGTTAAATTATCAGGGATGTTTTCAAAATTTTCAACCTCAATTGCTGCCCATTTTTCAAATGTTGTTTTTGGAGTAAACTTTCGCAGGTCAAGGTCATTTTCATAAACCTGAATGGAATAGAAATCAGTATTTGACCTATTTTTTACATTATTTATTAGCGGTTTAAATTGTTGCCATAATGCTAAGGTACTATTTTTAGATAGTGATGTTTGAATACTAATGCCTATTAGTTTTTTATTGGCTATTTTTATAATTTTTGGTGGGTTCATACGTATAATTATATATTCTACAAATTACATAAAAATTTGTAAGACTAACTATAATTCAAATATTATAAAGTTTTAAAAACATTGGATCTGGATTCCTGCCTACGCAGGAATGACATATTTCTCTCATTTTAAAAATGAAATTTCACCTAACTCCTGGTGTAAAATCATCTGGAGCATTTTGAGGAGCATTTGTTGTTCCAGAATTGCCTGTATCATTCCAAATTTGCCATTCACTAAAGGTATAAACAGAATTACTTTGTGTAATAGCAATGTTTCTCAAGGCTCTTCCGTCTTCAAATTCATGGTTTGTGCCTGATCCATCTTCACCAATAACACCAAAAATATCGATAATCATTCCATTTGGATTAACCAACACCATAGTATCATCACCATTTGACCCTGCTGGTCCATTTGCAGACCCTACCAAATCTGGCTTAAAACCAAAAACAGTTTGAAATTCAATTGAGTTGACAGCAATAACAAAAGCTTGATCTATACTAAGAGAACTTCCCGTCAAATCTATTGATGCAGTACTTGTCGTATTATCGTTGGTATATCTTCTAATTGTCCATCCCGTTAGGTCAACATTTTTACCGCTGGCATTGTAAAGTTCTATAAACCGAGCTTTGGTATTATTATTAGGATCAGCCAATTCTGAAAAGAAGATTTGATTGGTTAAATCGCCCATAGGTTCACACCTGCTTTGAGTCATTTCAGAGGTGTCATTCGTATCTCTTATCAAAAGGACAGGCTGATCATATTCTGAGGCAATACCAATAATTTTTCCGTTACCAGTTGGGTAAGTATCTTTTGCAAAAGTAGCAGAATTAGCTGTGAGTACAGCAACAGTATCAGAACAATCTGTTAAGGGCTTGTTGCCCTTATAGACACCATTTTCTTCTTCAAACTGTACCGTATTAAATGCGACTAATTGAGCTTCAAAATTTCCAGTATTTAGTTCTGCTATTGTAATTAATTTCGGGTTTGGTAAAGGAACATTATCATCGACAAATAATACATTTTTATACTGTACAATATTGGCTTGTAGTAACCCTCTTAGATTTCCTAAAACCACATCTTTAAGGTTGATTTTGACTTTATTTCCTCTTCTGACTGAGGTTGCTGATGAAAAACGTAAAGCAATCGCACCTGAATCATCTTGAATAAAAGCATTTCTATCGGTCATATTATTATGATCTATCCCAGACATGGTAATTACACCCTGAATGAATACGTCGTCTAAAATTTGAGTATCTGTACCTGTAAATAAGGCTCTTATTTTAGAAATAGCGATTTTTGTACCACTAATATTTTCTGCAAAACCGATACGTTTTCTCTCTCCGTTTAGATTGATATCATCTAAAGACCTTGTTAATACCTGATAGGTATTTCTAAACTTTGTCAATACGCCACGAATAGTTCCATTGCCATTGGGAACCTCTGTTGGTCCGAAATTAGCAAAGGCACTCGTTCTTATATTTATAGAAGTTTCTGAAATGTCTTCTAGGGTATAATTGGTGGCTCCTCCAGTATCATTATTGACATCATATAAGGTTTTACCTAAAGCTGCATCTTCAAATTGAACATCTTTTAACTCGATTAAAGTGTTGAGGTGAGCGTCTGTAATTTGGTTTAAAGCAATTTTATTGACCAATTCTTCTTCTTCAATAACTTCACAAGTTTTAATAATGATATTTTTAAAATTAGTTGCAGGAATTTTACCAATAGATTCTAATTGAGTGGCTTCATCAAAGAAATAATTTCCGATTTCTAATCCGTCAAAATGCAATTGCGTATAACTGTTTTGAAGTTGAATGTACACTTTTCTACCAGGATTGAATATGGTGTACAAATCAGACACATCAACAGGAATACTAAACCCACGAGAACCGTCTAAAGTTTGAAAATGTAAACGTTTAAAAAAGTTACCTGCTTGATCGTTTGAAGTCACATAGGCTTCAAGTACGTCAGAGTTAGAATATTGTGTAACAGCACTGGTTGAGGTATCGTAAATTTCTTGAATTGTTTTTGTAACAGGAATAGCGACTTCATTGCAGTTCTCAATATTCGGAATTTCATAATCATCATCATACACACACGAATAGAAAACACTAACAAATAGAAGTAATGAGACTAAATATTGAATAGTCGTTTTCATAGATTTAATATTTATTTATTAAATAACACCTCTTTTGAGGATTTCCTTTTTTTAAAGCTAAACGCTAGGTTTATAAAATAGGTTCTACCGAAACCAATCCAGTATTTTGGGCCGAAATTTCGTTGCAGATTACCATTTGCTGTGTCAGCAACCAAAGCTCCATAGTTTGCTGTTCGAGACTGTTCGTAACCACCAGATTTATAGGTTTTATCGAATAGGTTATGAATACTGGCAACAACTTTAATGGTTGTACCTTTTATCCACCAAGATTTTCTTGCAGAAAAATCTACTAAAAAATAGGGATCAAATTTTTCTTGTTTTAATAACTTCCTCGTCAAATCAAGGTCAATGTTTTGAAATGGCTGACCAAAATCATTTGGGTTATTAAAAAAACTAGAGGTACGGCTGATAGTAGAAATAGCCAAATAACCATTTGAAAAATAATTACCCGAAGCATTGATTGACCAATGATGTAGATTTTTATATTCAAACCCTAAAGAATAAGCTTGTTGAGGCCCATTTGCAACTTTGTAATTTTTGATAGCTGTTTCACCTAGATTCTTAAAACCGGTGGTATTGATTTGGTTTTGACTAAACTCAGCAGTATCAAAATTAACACCAACATTTGCGTTATTGGTGTAGGTATGTTGTCCAAAAGAAATGACCGCAGAGGTATTAAAGTTGGAGGTAATTTTATATTCTACACCTAATTCTATGCCTAAATGTCTTTTGTCAATATTAGTGACCACTTCTTGAAAAAAATCTGCACCAGATCCAATTTCAGCAAAAAAAGAATTAACAGTTGTACCTTCTTTAAATTCTGTAATGTATGTACTTAACCTCCCTTTAATTTTTTCAGAGCTTATGAGGTAATTTACTTCAGCAGAGCTTATTATTTCAGGTTTTAGGTTTGGAACTAAAGCATTATTTTCTCTAGAATTTATAAATGTGTTTTTTAGCGTTGGAGCTTTGTTTAAATAAGCTAAGTTTAATTGGACTTGATGAACTGGAGAGAAGCTATAGTTGGCTCCGCCTTTAAAACCAAAGGTATTGAAATTTAGTTTTTTACTTTTACCCAAAGAGTTGTTTTCAAACGATTGGTTCAAAAATTTTCCATTGCGGTGATAGCTAGTATTGGTGTAATTTCCAGCAATAAAAAAGTCAAAATTATTAGTTTGAAATCGAAATTGTGTAAATGCGTTGAGTAGATTTGCATTGAGATCAAAACTGTATTTAATTCGATCATCTATTCTTTTTTGATTAAATCCTAAAACATCATTTTCAGCAGGTTTTCCATCAATCAAATTAAAAGGATTGACATCTATATAATAGGATGACCCCAATAAATCTTTTGGTGCTGCATAATTATCCGATTTAAAACCTTTAAAAGTTAATCCAACATCCAAATTGACATGAGGGCTTATTTTGGTATTAAAAACAGAATTTATTGTCATCGTTTTATTTTCTTTTATATTATCATAAATAAAATATTTAGCAGCTCCAGCATCATTAATATTAGCTGTATTTAAGTTCGTTTCGTAGAGGTTTATCCAATTAATTTGTGGGTTTTCATTAATTACTGGTAGGTATTTCCAATAATTTGGATACGGGTTTGGGGCATCTATATAATCTAAGCGGCTAGTACTTTGTTTTCCGAATTGATAAGCAAGAGTTGTTGTTAAAGAGGTGTTTTCGGTTGCATAAAAATGACTCAATATAAAAATAGGCATTTCAAATTTTTTGATGCTAGAATTTCTCTTTTCACCTTCTTGCCATCCCCAATAAGGGTTGTATTTGGCCCCAAATTCATTAAAGGCATGTTCAGTAATCGCTGTTGTTTGTCCGCTTCTGCTTGGTGCATAAATTGCCGTAGCATTTACACTGTTTTTTTCGTTTAGATTATATTCTACAGCAGCTAAAAGACTAAAAGCATCATATAAAGTAGCATTAACATAACCTTCATTTCCCCATCTTCTAGAAGCAGAAATGCTATATGCAAATCCGTTTTTTTGCAATCCAGAATTATAAGTAGCCATAGTACTACCCGTGTAATTTTTATTAGAATAAGAGCTAGAAATCCGAAACCCTGGACGCATTTCTGAAGCTCTGGTGTTGATATTAGCAGTACCTAAGAGATTTCCAAATGTAGTTGTAGAAACAGAAAGCCCTTGAGTTAACGTTTTATGGCGAGTAATATCATTCAAACCGACCCAACTTTTCCATTGAGGTCTGCCATCAAAAAGGCTATTCATGTTTATTCCGTTAATCATCATCTCAGTAGCTGTTGCATCATAACCACGAATACTAAAAAAGGTTTGACTAAAATCGAAAGCAACACGTTTTGAAAAAACATCTCTTGACGTTGATAAATAAGTTGAATTGTTATCAAAAGGATTGTCATTCCACTCTATTTGTCCAATTTCATCCAAAACAGTAGAATCATTAACAAGATAGATGGTTCCGAGAGTTATGGTTTCATTTTTAGTAAGCTCTATCGGATAATTCTTAGTTTCATAATCAGTAAGACTAATTTTTAAGATTTGATTACCTGTTGGGATGTTATTTAGCAAGAATTTTCCTTCAATATTTGTAAATTGTACATGTTCCGTTCCAATAAAAAACACTTTCGCACCTGAGAGAGGTTTTTGAGTTTTATAATCGATTAAAGTGCCTTTAACAATATTCGTATTTATTTGAGCGTTAATAGGTAATACAAAAAACAGTAGACAAGGGAGTGTAATAAACCGAATAAAGAAGAAATAGCGACAGATATAAAACATATGACTGCGAATATATAATGGTTATCAAGTTACAAAATTTATTATATATCTTTACATCTAACAATAAACCAAAACCAATTTAATATGAAATATAAAATTTTAATACTACTTGTAGCCATGACAGTAAGTTGTGGCAAATTAAGTGATAAGGCAAAAGACGCAGTAGATTCTATCAGTGGAGATGCTGAAAAATCAGGAAATATAATAGCATATAGCAATGCGATGATTGACTATATGAATGAAGCTGGTGAAAAGATGGATAGAGCATCAGGAGAATTTGGACAAATGAAAACAATGGTTACTAAAAAAAGAAAACCATCTTTTTTTATGCCAACAGCTTTTATTGGTAGTGTGCCTAAAATAGATAGAAACCGCGATGGAATACTGTTGTTAAAGCCTGGAAATAATTTACCCTCTGAAATCAAAGATAAAACTGTAGCAGCTATTAAAGCTGCATCTGATGCTTTAAGTAATACAAAAAAAGCATATGAAGATTTAAAGGAATATTATGATAATGAAGATTTTAAAGATGATGATTGGGCTAAAGGAATAGAATATGTCGATAGTATTGAAAAAGGGATTACTGATTTTTATGCCAAAAGATCTGAAGGGTATAAAATAATGAGACCTTTTACTGATGCTGCAGAAATGGAATTGTTAAAAGATCATCCTTTAAAGGAAGTACTTATTGCTTCAAAAAAAGATTTGGGTTTAGCAGAAGAAATAGTTGATATGGTGTATGCTGAAAAAGTTGATATTGATGCGTTAAATGCTAAGTATACTGAACTAGAAGAAAGTGTTAAAAATAATAGAGTTTTGACTCCTGATTTATTAAAAGAACATGATAAAGAACGGTCTTATAAATCGTATTATGAACAATTAGACGATTTTTTAGGCGAAGTAAGAAAAGATAAAAGAGATGGTAAAATTACTGAAGGTGAGGCCGATGATATAGGGGACGAACTGAAGTACTTAATTAGAGATTATAATAGTTTTGTATAAAACGTTTATAGATGTTATTGAAATAAGTAAATCCTGTAAGATGTAATGCATTTTACAGGATTTTATTTTCAGGCATAGTTTTTGATTGTTAAACTAGAAATTAATTCAATTATTTTGTCAAATACATTTCAATATTTCAAGTATAGTTTTATAGTTTTATTTTTAGGAAGTGTTGTTGTCACTGCCCAAGAAGATGATTGGGATAGTTTTCTTGCTGAAAAAGAAAAGGGGATTATGGCGATTACTACTAATTTTAGATATGTACAGTCAAAACCGACTTACAAAAACCTTTTAATTGTTGGGAGTAATACTAAAAAGTGTTTTAAAAATGGAGCACCTAAAGTAGATGGACTCGAAGAAATATACACCTTTTCGGATGCTGCAGCAAGTGTAATTGATCAATCGACAAAAAATAGATTGGTTGGAATTTTAACCTATCAATGTTCAGGTTTTGATGTTTATTATGTAAAAGATACTACAAATCTTAGAAAAGACATTAACAAGTTGTTTCAGGATAAATCTCCAAAACATAACAATTACTTGTATATTCAAAGAGATAAAAGGTGGAAGTATTTTAGTGAAGTACTTTACCCTAAAGATATTTCTGATAGCTTTTTTGCAAATCAAGAATATTTAAATCAGCTGTTTTATAAGGGATTAGATTTCTCTAAAAAAAGAAAAGTTACACACTGGGCATCTTTTAAAAAAGAAAAGAGAAGACAGAAATTCCTTAAAAAGATTAAGGTATTAAATTTTAAAGTAGATTCACTAAAATTTAATAAAGATAAGAATCAACTTTTTGAAGTTCAATTTTCACGTGAAGACAATTTTAATCCAGATTATATTAATGAAGTAACAAAAATTTTAGGGTTATTATCAACAAGTTGTAATGGTTATTATGATGGTTGGGAAATTGAAAATACCAAAGAAGAATAACCTAAAACAGTTCTTGAAACACCTCTTCAATTTTAGAAACTAAAACCACTCTTATACCGTATTTTTTAGAAGGAATTTTATTGTATTTTGATACAATTATTTTTTTAAACCCTAGTTTTTCAGCTTCTAAAATCCGTTGTTCTATACGATTTACAGGTCTAATTTCACCCGCCAAACCAACTTCAGCAGCAAAACAATAGTCTTGCGGAATAGGTTCATCCTCGTTAGAGGATAAAATAGCAGTGACAACTGCTAAATCAATAGCAGGATCATCTACAGAAATACCACCAGCAATATTTAAAAAAACATCTTTAGCACCCAATCTAAACCCTGCTCGTTTTTCTAAAACAGCCAAAATCATATTTAACCTTTTGGTGTTGTAACCTGTGGTTGAACGTTGAGGTGTACCATAAACAGCAGTACTGACTAAAGCTTGTACTTCAATCATTAAAGGTCGCATACCTTCTAAAGTTGCCCCAATGGCTGTACCGCTTAAAGAACTATCTTTTTCTGAAATTAGTATTTCTGAAGGGTTATCAACTTCTCGTAAACCACTACTTAACATTTCGTAAATACCTAATTCTGCTGTAGAACCAAATCTATTTTTTTGAGCTCTTAAAATACGATAGGTATGATTTCTATCACCTTCAAACTGTAAAACAACATCTACCATATGCTCTAAAATCTTAGGTCCAGCAATAGCACCTTCTTTGGTAATATGACCAATCAATAATACTGGCGTAGCAGTTTCTTTGGCAAATTTTATCAATTCGGCTGAGGTTTCACGTATTTGAGAGATACTACCAGGAGACGCCTCAATATAATCAGTGTGCAGGGTTTGAATAGAATCTATCACAACCATATCAGGTTGTGTTTCTTCAATACTTTTGAAGATATTCTGAGTTTTAGTTTCTGTTAAAATTAAACATTCTGCATTGGTATTTGATAAACGTTCTGCTCGCATTTTAATTTGAGATTGACTTTCTTCACCAGAAACATAGAGTACTTTTTTATCAATACTTAAGGCAATTTGTAAAATTAAGGTCGATTTACCAATACCAGGTTCACCGCCTAATAAAGTTACTGATCCTTTTACCAGTCCACCTCCCAAAACTCTATTAAGTTCATTGTTTTTAGTATCAATACGGTCTTCTTCATTGATAGCAATGTCAGTAATTTTAAGAGGTTTGGCAATTTTCTTAGAAGACTTACTTTGTTTCCATTCCCTTTTATCTTCTTTTTGAACGATTTCTTCAACAATGGTATTCCACTCATTACAAGCAGTACATTTACCGATCCATTTGGCGTATTGTGTGCCACAATTTTGACAGAAAAAGGTTGTTTTGGTTTTTGCCACGTTAAAAATATTTCGATAGTTATTTTTTAATTTCTTTAGAAAGATTAGTGATGGGATTATATTCTTTCAGCTCCATTTTCTCTCCATCAAAGACTCCATAGGTAAAATAAGAGATCCAGTCACCAATATTGATGTATTTACTTTGTTTACCCACTTCAATTTCCATTGGTAAATGACGATGGCCAAAGATGAAGTAATCACAGTGTTTTGTTTCTAGTTTTCGCTTCGCATATTGTACTAACCATTCGTTATCATCCCCAAGAAAGACAACATCTTCATCTCCAGAAATTAATTTATTTTTTGTGGATAGGTATTGTGCAAAACGCAATCCCCAATCAGGATGAACCCATCGGTATAACCATTTAGAAAAAGGGTTGGTAAACACTTTTTTCATACGTTTATAACCCTTGTCATTTGGACCTAAGCCATCACCATGACCAATTAAAAACGAGGTGTTATTTACTGTCAATTCTAATGGTTTATAATGCACAGGAATATTCAACTCTTTTTCAAAATAATCAAGCATCCATAAATCATGATTTCCTACAAAAAAATGAATGGGAATTCCACAATCACTAATTTCGGCTAATTTACCTAATACACGTACAAATCCTTTTGGAACAACGGATTTATATTCATACCAACAATCAAATAAATCACCCAATAAAAAAATTGCTTCAGCATCTTGCTTGACAGTATCTAGCCATTGTACAAACTTTTTTTCACGAACCAAGCTTTTTTTAGGATTGGGGATACCAAAATGCTGGTCAGAGGCAAAGTATATTTTTTTATATTGAGATAATTCGATATTCATCTAGGTGAATTGACTTCAAAAATAGTTAAAATGGATTAAGCATTTTAGATTTTAAATCTAAATTTTAAAATCAAGGCTAAGAATTAGTCCTTTACCCTTCGGAGAGGGTAGAGAGAATGGATTGGTCTGAGGCAAACCATTCAGCATAAGAATTATTAGTTTCATGAAGTTTTAGTGAATGTAATTTAACAGAATTTGGTAAATGTTCACTAATTTTTTCAGCAAAATCTATGAGCATATTTTCACTAGTAGGTTGATAGTTGACTAACAAAACTTTGGGTGAATGAGGTTTAATTTTTTCAGCCAATGTTGCATGAGGTGAATTTTTATTCAATACAGTCGCATGGTCAAAAACAGTTACAATTTCCGATTTCACAATGCGTTTTAAGTCGCCAAAATCTAAAACCATTCCATTTTTTACATGATTTTCATCGTTGATAGGTGAGCCAATTATAGTAACATAAAGTTGATAACTATGACCGTGAATATTTTTACATTTACCATCATAGCCATATAAGGCATGTGCGGTTTCAAAATCGAAATGTTTGGTGATTCTAATTGTACTCATAGTAAGCAAATGTACTTATAATTGATGAGATTATTGCTTATGCAGGAATGACATTTAATTGTTTTCCAACCTTTGTAAATGCAGCAATTGCTTTATCTAAATGTTCTTTGGTGTGTGCCGCAGAAAGTTGCACTCTAATCCTTGCTTTATCCTTAGGGACTACAGGGAAAAAGAACCCGATAACATAAATACCTTCTTCTAACAATGCATTTGCCATGTCTTGAGATAGTTTTGCATCGTACAACATTACAGGTACAATTGCAGCATCTGCTCCAACAAGATCAAAGCCCGCATCTTCCATTTGCTTACGGAAATAGTTAGTATTCCATTCTAATTTATCACGTAACGAAGTGTCATTTTCTAACAAATCAAACACCTTTAAAGAGGCACCAACAATAGCAGGAGCTAATGAATTTGAAAATAAATATGGTCTAGACCGTTGACGTAAAATTTCAATAATTTCTTTTTTTGCTGTGGTATAACCTCCCATGGCACCACCCAAAGCTTTTCCTAGAGTTCCGGTAACGATATCAACTCTATCGAGTACATTTTTTAATTCTAACGTTCCTCTTCCTGTTTTACCTATAAAACCAGCAGCATGGCATTCATCAACCATAACTAAGGCATCATATTTATCAGCCAAATCACATATTTTGTCTAAGCTAGCTACAATACCATCCATTGAAAATACACCATCGGTAACAATAATTTTAAAGCGGTGTTTGTTTTTATTTGCTTCAATTAATTGAGTTTCTAACTCACCCATATCATTATTTTGATAGCGGTAACGAGCAGCTTTACACAAACGTACACCATCAATGATTGATGCGTGGTTTAATGAATCAGAAATAATAGCATCTTCTTTAGTTAATAAAGGTTCAAAAACACCACCATTAGCATCAAAAGCAGCAGCATAAAGTATGGTATCTTCAAAACCATAAAAATTAGCTATTTTTTGCTCTAATTCTTTATGGATATCTTGTGTTCCGCAAATAAACCGAACAGATGACATTCCAAAACCATGTGTATCCATAGCGTCTTTTGCAGCTTGAATTACTTCAGAGTTATTAGATAATCCAAGATAATTATTAGCACAAAAATTTATAACCTCTTCACCAGTAGAAATTTTTATTATAGCATCTTGTGAAGAAGTGATGATACGTTCAGATTTGTATAAACCAGCACTTTTTATAGTGTTGAGTTCTTCTTGTAAATGTTGTTTGATATTTCCGTACATGATCTCTTTTTTGTTTTATACAAAAATAAACGAATTCTCTCTATTGGATCTATAAATCTGAATATTTCTTATTTATACCAATTATAATTTTATAATGTCGTATTGAAATTAAGAGTTGAAATAAATGGAATTGATTAGATTTGTTGTACGGTTGAATGAAGTGACTATTTATGGAAATAAAAAAAATATTTAAAAATAATAAGAAGTGGATTGATGAGCAGTTAGCAATTGATGCCAATTATTTTAAAAATTTAGGGAAAGGACAAAATCCAGATATGCTATATATAGGTTGTTCAGACAGTAGAGTTACCACTAAAGAGATGATGGGGTTGGATACAGGTGATGTTTTTGTACACAGAAATATTGCTAATATGGTGAGTAGTAATGATTTAAATGTAATGTCTGTTATACACTATGCTGTAGATACTTTAAAAGTAAAGCATATTGTTGTCTGTGGTCATTATGCTTGTGGAGGTGTTAAAGCGGCGATGGAGTTTGAAGACACAGGAGCTTTAAATCCATGGTTAAAAAACATTAAAAATGTAATTAAAAACCATCAAAAAGAATTGAATGCTATCGAAAATAAAAAAGAAAAATACAATAGGTTGGTAGAATTGAATGTACAAGAACAGTATCTAAACTTGATAAAAACTGATGTTGTGCAAAAAGCAGTTAAAAATAGAGGTTTAAAAATTCACAGTTGGGTTTTTGATATTCATACAGGAAAATTGATAGATTTGAAAATTAAGGATAAGACCATTTGATTTTTATATGGCATACTTTTTGAGTTTTAGGTTTGTCAACTCTAAAATAATTCATGAATGAAAAACAATCTAATTTTTGTGTTTATGTTTTTTACTTTTTTAGCAAACTCTCAAACGGCTAAAGTTGAAAAAGGTCAACTAAAACTAAACTTTTTGGCACCAGCG
>Ga0256834_1000797_pt1 | contig 22230 bp, 34 predicted proteins | sample 4281140metaG_FD_190536 | JGI IMG/M metagenome (GOLD analysis project Ga0256834, IMG submission 190536) | Hydrothermal vent microbial communities from East Pacific Rise, Pacific Ocean - 4281-140 | ecosystem: Environmental > Aquatic > Marine > Hydrothermal vents | place: Pacific Ocean: East...
GTTCTGGACTTCTGCCCCTTGTTACCGCGGGTAGCGGTCTTTCCCATTCCGCTTCCCTGTCCTCGACCCACACGCTTGGAAACTTTGGTACTGCCTTGCGCCTTGGTTAGATTGTGAAGTGACATCTCTTATCCTTTGATCCGGCTTAGTGCTTCAACAGTGGCACGAACGAGATTGTTCGGGTTGTTGGAGCCGAGTGATTTTGTCAGGATATCTTTGATCCCAGCGAGCTCTATCACCGGTCTCGCCGCACCACCGGCAATGACACCCGTACCTTCACTGGCCGGCTTCAGCACTATTTTGCTGGAGTTGTACTTGTGTTCGATATCGTGAGCGATAGTCGAACCTTTTATGTTAACCTTGACCAGGTTTTTGAACGCTTCGTCGATACCTTTTCTGATGGCATCAGGAACCTCTTTGGCTTTACCCATACCGAAGCCGACGGTTCCGTTGCGATCACCTACGACGACCAGAGCCGTGAAACGGAATCTGCGTCCACCCTTGACGACCTTGGTTACACGGCCTATATTGACGATTACCTCTTCAAAATCTTCTCGATTTATATTTTCCATTATCCTACCCTTTAGACCTGTATTCCGTTTTCTCGCAATGCCTCGGCAAATGTTGCGATGACGCCGTGGTAGATATACCCGTTTCGGTCAAATACTGCCTTTTCGATACCTTTTGCTTTCATTGCCGACGCAATCTCTTCGGCAACTTTCACTGCCGCCTCTTTGTTGGCTTTGAGTCCCATCTTGCGTCCGTCCGCGGCCGCAAGAGTCATACCTGCTGCATCATCGATTGCCTGGGCGTAGATGTGCTTGTTTGAGCGGAACACGGTAACACGCGGCTTGTCGGCTGTACCGAAAATCTTGCCGCGAACTCGGGCTTTACGCTTTGCACGCTGCATATTTTTCTTTATGAGTAGTGTTCTATTCATCTTTCAACCCTTATTTACCAGTTTTACCGGCTTTGCGGAGAATGACTTCATCCACATACTTGACACCCTTGCCCTTGTAAGGCTCAGGCGGTCTGAACGCTCGTATCTCTGCGGCAACCTGTCCCACTTTTTGCTTGTCCTGCCCCTTGACAGAGACAATGTTCTTTTCTACGGCAATCTCTATTCCTTCCGGAATCTCGTAGTTTATCGGATGGGAAAAGCCCAGCTGAAGCTCAAGAACCTTTCCTTTTACCGCGGCACGATAACCGACACCGTTGATCTCGAGTCTCTTCTCGAAACCCTGTGTCAATCCTGTGATAATGTTTTGTGTCAGCGCCCTGTAGGTTCCCCAGAATGCGCTGCTCGCCTTATCTTCACCTTTTCGGTGGAAAATGATCTTGTTGTCGGCTATCTCGATATCGACCCGGCCGTGAGTTTCAAGACGCTTGGTATCCTTTCCCTTGGAAACGACAACTTCTGTACCCTCGACCTTCACTTCGATACCGGCCGGGATATCAATCGGTTTCTTTCCTATTCGTGACATACTGCTTTCCTTACCAGATACTGCACAGAACTTCGCCGCCGATTCCGCGCTTGTACGCTTCATCGTTCGGCAAAACACCCTGTGATGTGCTTACTATGATCGTTCCGTAACCGTTTTTGAAGCGCTTGATCGCCTCTTTGCCCTGATAGACACGACGGCCCGGCTTCGAGATACGTTTTACCTCGTTGATAACGCTGTTACCGTTCTCATCATACTTCAATACTACATTGATACTCTTTTTTCCATCGTTTTCTACTACTTTGTAGCTCTCGATGTAACCCTTTTCCTGCAATATTTTCATAATCGCTTCAACAATTTTCGAATAAAGAAGCGTAGTCACTTCCAGTCTTCGCATTGATGCGTTTCTAATGCGTGTCAATGAATCTGCAATTAGATCGTTCACCATTGCTATCTCCTTACCAGCTCGATTTTTTGACGCCAGGAAGAAGACCTTCGCTAGCCATTTTACGCAGGCAGATTCGGCATATACCGAAGTCCCTGTATACTGAGTGCGGTCGGCCGCAGATGCTGCAGCGCGTGTAGGCACGAACTTTGAATTTCGGTTTTCGCTTCTGCTTGGCAATCATAGATTTCTTAGCCATTTTGTCGTCCTTTTGCAAAAGGCATACCGAGCTTTTCAAGAAGCGCGAATGCCGCTTTGTCATTGTCGGTAGTGGTTACGATTGTAATATTCATACCGTGTGTCTTGATAATGTTGTCATACTCCACTTCGGGAAACATCAGTTGCTCGTCCAGACCGAAGTTGTAGTTACCGTGTCCGTCGAATCCGTTTCTGGAGACTCCGCGGAAGTCTTTGACTCTCGGCAGAGCGATCGATATCAGTTTGTCGAGAAAATTGTACATCATCTTTCCGCGAAGTGTGACTTTTACACCTACGGGCATTCCTTCTCGCACCTTGAATCCAGCGACCGACTTTCTGGCCGGGACGATGACCGCCTTTTGGCCTGCGATGAGCGTGATAGTGTCGGCGATATTCTGTACGACCTTGGTATCTTTTGCGTCACTGCCGCAGCCCACGCTGATCACAATCTTTTCAAGCGCAGGAATCAGCATCGGGTTTTCGATACCGAGTTCTTCTTTCAGCAGAGGTTTCAGCTCTTTATATTTCTCTTGTAGTCTTAGCATTTCATGCACCTTCCACTTTGCGTACGTTGGAGATATGTATCGGCATCTCCTTGTTTACAAATCCGCCTTCAGGGTTCTTTTCTGTAGGCTTGACAGCTTTTTTCGCCACTTTGCAACCGGCTACGATTACGGAGTCTTTGGCAGGAATCACGCGCAGCACTTCCGCTCTTTTACCCTTGTCGTCTCCGGCGATGATTTCGACGGTGTCGCCCTTCTTGATCTTGAACTTCTTGGCCATCACAGCACCTCCGGAGCGAGGGATACTATCTTCATGAAGTTTGCATATCGCACTTCACGGCTTACCGGTCCGAAAATCCTCGTACCGATGGGCTCTTTCTTGGAGTCAAGTATAACGGCTGCGTTGTCGTCGAATCTGATAAGTGATCCGTTTTCTCTCTGGATCTCCTTTTTTGTACGAACGACGACCGCTTTTACTACCTGGCCCTTTTTGACTTTTCCGTTTGGCAGCGCCTTTTTCACAGATGCGACGATGACGTCGCCGACACTGGCGTATCTTCTTTTGCTGCCGCCGAGAACCTTGATACACATGATCTCTTTGGCTCCGCTGTTATCTGCAACATTGAGTCTTGTAAAACTTTGAATCATGATCCGACTCCTGAGCTGACTATCTCTTTAAGGCGAAACGATTTGGTTTTCGAAATCGGCCTGCACTCGATAGCCGTTACCGTATCGCCAACTTTGGTTTCATTTCTCTCATCGTGTATGAGGTACTTTTTAAATCGCTTGACCGTCTTGTGATAGCGCGGATGCATTACGCGGCGCTCCACAAGTACAGTTGCGGTTTTGTCTCCCGCTTTTTTGATCACGGTTCCTTGAATAATACGTTTATGAGACGCCATTTGTAAATCCTTATGCATTCTTCTGCGCGCTGATGGCGGTTTTGATGCGTGCGATATCTTTACGAACCGCCCGAATCTCATTCGGATTCGTTAGCTGCATCGTCTTTAGTTTGAGTTTCAGCTCAAACAGCTCCATCTTCTTCTCTTTAAGCAATCCTTCAAGCTCCTGAAGGCTCTTCTCTTGAATTTCAGTATATTTCATTGCTCGCCTCTTGAGTTACGATTTTTGTCTTGAAAGGAAGTTTGTGCATTGCAAGCGTCAGCGCTTCGCGTGCCAGTTTCTCTTCGACACCCGCCATTTCATAAATGATACGGCCGGGCTTGATATTCATAACCCACTTGTCGACCGCGCCTTTACCTTTACCCATCCTTGTCTCCAGCGGCTTGGCTGTAAGAGGTTTGTCAGGGAATACACGTATCCATACTTTACCGGTACGCTTGACATGGCGCGTCATCGCGACACGGGCCGCTTCAATCTGACGGCTGTCGATACGTCCCGCTTCCGTAGCCTTTATACCGATATTTCCGAATGCAAGCTGGTTGCCGCGATATGCTTTACCACGGTTTCTGCCTTTTTGCTGTTTTCTATACTTGGTTCTTTTTGGCATCAACATCATTAACTCCTTGTACGACGCGGTGCACGACGTCCGCGCTTCTCTTCGGCCGGCTCAGGCTGAATACCCTTTTGGAGTACTTCTCCCTTGAATATCCATACCTTTACACCGATGATTCCGTATGTTGTATATGCCTGCGCGAATCCGTAATCGATCTTGGCTCTAAGCGTATGAAGCGGCACTCGACCTTCAAGGTACCACTCCGTACGTGCCATTTCCGCACCGCCGAGTCGTCCTGCTACCTGGACTTTGATACCCTTGGCTCCGGCTTTCTGTGCAGCCTGGATAACCTTTTTCATAGCTCTTCTGAATGCTACACGTCGCTCGAGCTGAGTAGCGATATTTTCGGCTGCAAGCTGTGCGGAAGCCTGAGGACGCTTCTCTTCGCGAATATTGAGAGCTACCGGCTTTTGAACCATATTTTGCAGACGGCTCTTCAGCTTTTCGATATCGGCACCCTTTTTACCTATAATGATGCCGGGGCGTGCAGCCACTATCGTTACCCGCAGTCGCTTCGCAGTTCTCTCGATAATGATATCCGCGATACCTGCATAATAGAGCTCTTTTTTAAGAAATTTTCTTATCTTGTCATCTTCCGCGACGAACGCCGGGACGCGCTGCCAATTCGGATACCAGCGGGAAGACCAGTTTCTGTTGATACCAAGACGCAAACCGATCGGATTGACTTTCTGACCCATTACTTATCCTTCGCTTCCGTGACTTCGACGATCACGTGTGATGTTGGTTTCATTATGCGTGACGCACGGCCGCGTGCCCGCGGTTTCCATCTCTTGAGGACAGGGCCCTTGTCGATTCGACATGAAGAGATCACGACCTCTTCAGGCTCATATCCGCCGTTGGCGACTGCCGAGGCTATCACTTTGCTGATGACTTTCGCCGCTTTGTTCGGCATGAACTCGAGACTCGCAAGTGCAAGCTCCGCATTCATTCCCTGAACTTCGCGAGCGATGAGTCTCGCTTTCGTAGGGCTTAGTCTGATGAATTTAAGTGTCGCTCTGCTCATCATCTACCCCTTACTTCCCGATCTTTTTCTGAACAGAGCCCTTGTGGCCTCTGAACGTTCTTGTCGGTGCAAACTCGCCGAGTTTGTAACCGACATGGTTCTCTGTAATATATACTGGAACGAACTGTCGTCCGTTATGGACATTGATGGTCAAACCGATCATCTCCGGGAAGATGGTGCTTCGGCGTGACCACGTCTTTATCGGTTTCGTATCACCGGTCTCTTTTGCCTTGAGTACCTTTTTCATCAGATGCTCGTCTATAAAAGGACCTTTTTTAATCGATCTTGCCATTAGTTACCCTCTTATTTCTTTTTGCGTCGTGAAATGATCAGTTTGTCACTAGCTTTTTTACGACGAGTTTTAAAGCCTTTTGTCGGCATACCCCAAGGTGTCACAGGATGACGTCCCGAGTTTGTCTTGCCTTCACCACCGCCGTGGGGGTGATCCACCGGGTTCATAGCTGAACCGCGCGTCTGCGGACGTATACCGAGATGGCGGCTTCGTCCAGCTTTACCGATGACGATATTCGCAAACTCTTCATTGCCGACGGTTCCTACAGTGGCCATGCACTCACCGAGGATCTTGCGCATCTCGGAGCTGGGCAGCCTGACAATGACATATTTCCCTTCGCGTCCCATAATCTGCGCGTATCCTCCGGCACTCCTTACGATCTGTCCGCCTTTACCGGGCTTCATTTCGATATTGTGAACGAGTGTACCCACCGGAATGTTTTTGAGCTTCATTGCGTTTCCGGGTTTGATATCCAGCCCCGATTCAGCAGCCTGAACCTTGTCGCCTACCTTAAGGCCGCTCGGCTGAATGATATAGCGCTTTTCGCCGTCAGCATAGTTTATGAGGCAGATACGGCAGTTTCTGTACGGATCGTACTCGATAGTCGCTACGGTTCCTTCGATGCCGAACTTGTTGCGTTTGAAATCTATAATACGATAGAGTTTCTTCGCACCGGCCTCTTTGTGTCTGGAGGTGATTCTACCCCGGTTGTTGCGTCCGGCTTTCGCAGGCAGCTTTTTGAGCAGCTTGCGAACGGTCGGTTTAGATGTGATATCGGAGCTGTCCACTACGCTCATGTAGCGTCGGCTCGGAGTATACGGTTTATATGTTTTTATTGCCATCTTCTATTCCTTACGCACTCAAGCTCTCGATGTTGGCGCCCTCTGGGAGCTTCACATAGAACTTTTTGAAATCTGCACGCTTTCCCTCTTTTCCGCGAAAGCGTTTAACCTTACCGTTTTGGCGAAGCGAGTTTACCTTCACCGGATTGACGCCGAAATACTCTTTGAAGATAGCTTTTAGCTGATTCTTCGTTACTTTCGGCGATGTCTGAACCACTATGACCCCCTCTTCCTGAAGACCGAGCGTCTTTTCGGTGTAGAGTATAGATTTGATGTCTGTAATATCTGCCATCTTAGCCCTCTTTCGTCAGATTTTCCCAAACCGCTTTTTCGATAACAACCGCGCGGTACGCTGCTGCCAGATAGCCGTTGAGTTCATTCTCTTCGATCAAATAACAGTTCGGAAGATTCCTAAATGCCAGGTAGGTCTTATCGTCGATAAGCGATTTTACCCACAGAGCGTCACGCTCGCCAAGCTTGTTCATCATCGCGGCGGCATCTTTCGTCTTTCCGCTCGCTACTTCTATATTGTCGACGATATAGAGCTTTCCGTTGGCAGCCTTTTCCGCAAGAGCGTGCATAAGAGCGAGCCGCTTCTGCTTCTTGTTGACTTTCTGATTGTAGTTACGGTTGGCCTTCGGTCCGAAAGCAACACCGCCGCCTACAAAAAGCGGTGACCTGATCGATCCGGCTCGCGCACCGCCTCTTCCTTTCTGGGCCCACGGCTTTTTACCGCCGCCGCTGACTGCGGAGCGGTTCTTGCTGTGTGCCGTATTGGAGCGGAGAGCGGCCTGATATGACTTTACATACAGATACAGGTTGTGCGGACTCGCCTCAAGGAAACTCGCCGGTACCTCGGCATCACCCGCCTTTTCCAGATTTTCATTTAAAACTACTGCCGTACTCATTTGGAAATCCTCACTCTTCCCATCGCTCCGTTCGGTCCCGGAACCGCACCTTTTACAACAAGGATCTTGTTCTCGGGATCGAAAGAGACGATCTCGTTTTTGACTGTAACTTTCGTATTACCGTACTGTCCGGGCATCTTCTGTCCGGGCTGTACTCGTCCGGGCCACTCGCAGTTACCTATGGATCCCGGCGCTCTATGGAAACGTGAACCGTGGCTCTTTGGACCGCCGGCGAAGTTCCATCGCTTCATAACACCTGTAAAACCGCGCCCTTTCGTTTTAAAGGTCGTCTTTACCTTTTTGGCTTCGGCAAGCGGTGAAAGATCCAGGTCGCCGGCTTCGCTGTTTGCAACCTTCAGTGTTGCAAAGCGGTTGAACTCGGCACTGAGTCCATACTTTTTCTGCTGTCCCTCGATTGCCTTGTTGCGTCTCTTTCCGCTGGCGTACGCAACTATGGCGCGGCCGTCTTCACCGACTTCGCACACTTTTACGTCATGAATCTTCAGAAGTGTGACGGGGAGACTCGGTACACTGATCGTTCGGCTCATTCCGATTTTTTCTACGATGTATTCCATCCGTTACCCCTTGTTACCCATAGATCGTACTTCTACATCCACTTCCGGCGCGAGATCGAGCTTCATCAGCGAATCTATCGTATCAGGCGTTGCGGAGACGATATCTATCATGCGTCCGTGCATCCTGATTTCAAACTGTTCGCGAGAGTCTTTGTTGATATGAGGCGATCTGAGCACCGTATAGCGTCTAATCTTTGTAGGCATAGGAATCGGGCCTCGAATTTCGGCACCCGTTCTCTTGACTGCTTCAACTATTGCAGCAACTGACCGGTCAAGCACACGATGGTCGTACGCTTTGAGTTTAAGTCGAATTTTTTCCATAGGTTTTTCCCTTAAAAGAACTTGTTGGCATGCAAATTTCATCCGCCAACGCTTTTTGGAGCCAAGATTATACTCGAAACTTTTTTTAAATTCAAGTATTTTAGGGGGTTTTATGATACAATTGCCTTAAAATATTTCCTTTTTGGAAGGAAAGGTTCCTTTGTGAGACAACTTGAAGCGTTTTACGAGTCCACACCAAAAGCGATAGGCTTTGTCGGCAGAAAAATCCAGATTCCCTCCCGCTCCATCAACCTCTGTGCACCTCCAAAAAGCGGTAAAACATGGCTCGTTCTGGACTACCTCTCAAAAATTCCAAAAAAAAAGCGCCTCTATATCGATCTTAGAGATCTCAGAGTCGATAAAAGATCGCTAAAGAGAGATCTTCAGAAGTTTATAGAAGACAACAATATAGAGTGTGTCGCGATAGACCACTATGAAGCTTCAGTTCCGGTACCCAGATGCAAACAGACCATAATAGTGAGCGACTCTCCCGCAACCGATATCCATATGATTCCTCTCCTCGAGCTCGAACCGCTCGACTTTGAAGAGTATCTCGCCTTCGAAAAGCGCCATATCCATCTCGAACACTCCTTCTCCCTCTATCTTCGTACCGGCTCTTTACCGGCCATGGCCGGAGTCCACGAATCGCTCCTGACGCTTTCGCTGCATGAAGAGGCACGTACTATCTTCTCCCTGGAAAGCGAACTTGCACTCTTCAAATACCTATCGCGCTATCAGGGCAAACCGATTACACCGTACCAACTCTACACCGTCGTCAAAAAGGAGCACAAAATATCAAAAGACAGACTCTACGCGACCGTCAAATCGTTTCAGGAGCGCCGCATCATCTCGTGGGTATCGAAGCTCGATCAGCCAAAAGCCGCAAAAAGAGTCACCTTCTACGACTTCGCCATGCCGGCTTCCATGTACTTCGAAAAGTCTTTGATGGGGCAGCTCTATTCGATAGCCGCGGCCAGGATGCGTAAAAAGAAGATAGAGCCGTTTTATACCGACAAAATAGATCTGCTCGATCCCGACAAACGGCACGCCGTCGTGATATCGCCGTTCGCAAACCAGCAAAACAGTGCCGCGAAAATTTCACGCCTTATCGATGAAATCGACCGCTACGACATTCAAAAAGTTACGGTGTTGACCATATCCAACTCCTTCGGATTTACGTTTGAAAATATCGAAGTGAAAGCTCTGCCGTTTTACGAGTGGATACTTCAGGACTAGATCGTTAAACTTCGACTCTTTTTACGATAGAATATTTAGATGATTAGACTCTTTTTGCTTTCGGTTTTCACGACTGCCGTTTTTGCTTCCGTCAATATAGATCGGGAGAGGATCGAGCTGCTTCCTTATTGCGAATATACAACACTCTCCAAAAGCGGTGACTCTATCGATGCTCTCGACGATTTAGACAAGAGTGCATGGAAACGAAGCGACAGCAGAAGTCTCTCTTTGGGGTTTAGCAACGACACTACACTCTGGATCAGATGCTCGCTGAAAAACGCTCTGGACAAAAGCGTGATGAGAGTACTTGAAACGGACAATCCGAGAACCGAGTATGTCACACTATATGCCGACGGCGAAAAAACTGTATCCGGAGGTGTATACAGGGGTACGAGTCTCGATACTGTAAACCCCTATTTCAAACTCCACTGGAGCCCAGGCGAAACAAAAACTCTCTACCTCGCCTTCCGGTCGCCGAACTTTTCACTGAATGCCACACCGATACTCTGGCACCCGTCGTCATACCTCAAGCACGAAAAGATGCGCAACCTGATGATAGGTCTCTTCTTCGGAGCGATGGGCGCACTGCTTCTATACAATTTTTTCATATTCCTGTTCACGAAAGATATAACATACTTTTGGTACTGCGGGTATCTGTTCACCCTGATCTTTCATCAGCTATACTATACAAAAATCATTGAGCTTTATATACCGCATAATGCGGAAGTAATTCCGGTAGTTTTCAATACACTCGTCATACTATTGACCCTCTTTATCGCATACTTTACACGTTCATTTTTGAATACCGGCAAAAATATGCCTATCCTGGATACGGTTTTGAAGTATCTTCCATTTTATGCGCTGCTTGTACTCTTTTCTTCGAGTCTCGAAACATCTCTACTGATAGTTCTTCCGGTTGTTCCGGTATTTATAGTAACAGCACTCCGAGCGCTTCAGCTCGGCCTGCGCCAGGCCAGGTACTTTGCCGCAGGGTGGATAGCTGTTTGCCTATCGTGGTTTATCATGGCTTTGATAAATTTCGGGCTCTTTCCGTCTCCGCCGGGTTATAACTTTATTCCGCAGATAGGATTCTTGTTCGAAGCACTGATATTCGCGATCGGCCTTGCCGACAGAATCAATACCCTCAAAGCCGAAAAAGAGGCTGCCGACAAAGAACTCATCAGGTTTCACGAACGCCAACAAGAGGAGCTGCAAGCAAGAGTCAAGGAGAGAACTCTGGAACTGACAAAGGCATTGAAGGAGAAAAACCTGCTTTTAAAAGAGGTACACCACCGCGTCAAAAACAATCTCCAGATGATCGTCTCTTTAATGCAGCTGCAATCATCGAAAGCCGACAAGAAGAGTACCAAAGAGATTCTTCAAAACGCCCAGAGCCGCATAGCCTCTATCGGTGCACTGCATGAAATTCTCTACAGAAAAGGAAGCGTACACGATGTTGATACCGAACACTACTTCAAGCAGATCGTTTCGCAGCTAAGATCCGCCGCACCGGATTCGCAGAAACTCGAAGTAGAATTCGACATCGAAGCCGACCTCGATCCGGATCGCGCAATCTATTGCGGTTTGATTTTAAACGAACTGGTTACAAACGGGATCAAGCACGCATTCGATACAAACGAGGGGACTATCCGTATTCAGCTTAAAAGAGAAAAGGATATCTATCGACTGGTCGTCAGCGACAACGGCACCGGATTTAAGAATGGTGACAAAAACAGCGAATCTGTCGGTCTCGCACTTGTAAAGGCCCTCGCCACACAACAACTCAAAGGATCGTATACGATCGAGTCGGATAGAAGCGGCACAAGACAAACCATCACCTTTCCGGCATAAAGTTCTCATCTAAGCCCAAGATCGCGCTTCATTCTCCCGAATGCCCGCTCGATATCCGACTTGTCCGCTTTTTCATCCAGATCTATATAGTAGCTGTAGTAAAGAGTCGCTCCCCTTCTTAGCTCCATTCGCAAAAAGTTGTGCGGAAAGCGCGAGAGAGCTTTTTGCTGAACGTTTTGGTTACTGTTGCAAAGTATCCGCTCTTTATGGCTGATATACAGTACGGTATCTGCCTCCGGGTCGAAACGATAAAGAGACTCGAAACTCTTTTTTATATTCGGATCGGGAGGATCGACTATCAGAGCCAGACCTTCGATCTTTGCACCTTTTGCCGGCGGATAGATGTTTACTACAGGTTCCTCGCCGCATGCAGCAAACAGCAAGAGTATTAGTAGGGTAAAAAAGGATCCTGTTTTGCTCACATTCAGCTCCTGCCGGCTAAAATATCTTCATGAAAAATCTCTGCGGAATAGACGAAGCCGGCCGAGGACCCATCGCCGGGCCGCTCGTAATGGCCGGTGTCATTTTGAACGAACCCATAGAAGGGTTGACAGACTCCAAACAGCTCAGCGAAACGAAACGGGAAGCGCTCTACGAGAAGATCGTAAAAAAGAGCACCTATCACATTGTCTCTTTCGATGCGCCCACAATAGACGAAAAAGGGATCAGCGCTTGCCTGGTCAACGGACTCGGTGCGATCATGGCGGCACTCGATTGCAAGGAGTACATCTTCGATGGGAATACAGCTTTCGGCATCCCCGGCCTGAAGTCGAAAATAAAAGCCGATCTCGATATTCCGCAAGTTAGCGCCGCAAGTATTCTGGCAAAAGTGACCCGTGATCGCATTATGGTCAAAATGGGAAAGATCTACCCTCTTTACGGATTCGAAAAACATAAAGGATACGGTACCAGAGCTCACATCGAAGCCATCAGAAGAAACGGTCTTTCGCCAATACACCGAAAAAGCTTCAAGGTAAAGTCTCTCATCCAGCCCGCTCTCTTCTGACTCTACTCCTCTTCGAAGATCGAGTCGTCCGTACCGTTTATGTCGAATATCGCTTCGACCGTTTCATTGGTATCGAGATCGATGACTTTCACGCGCCATCTGCCTTCCGTCCTGCCCGGCAAAAATCTGTAGTCATAGACGGAGCCGTGCTGCGGAGGAACACGGAAGTGGCGAATGCGATCATCCTTGGGGCTTTGCGGAGAGATCCAGTGAAACTCTACCTCTTTACCGTTCTGGTTGTCTGACCGATCGAGAAAATATTTACAGTAGATTCTGCCGTTTTCAATTTCGCACTGTACGCTTGCGGCAACAGCCATACTTCCAAAAAGGAGCGGCAGAACGATCAGAAGCTTTTTCATGGTTTTGATTATACCACACACCCAAAAAGTGTCGCCACTATATGCCGGCTTCCGCCGTACTCTCTTCCTTCTATCAGATATATCCCCTGCCAGGTACCGAGCAAAGGCTTACCTTTGCCTATAGGTATACTAAGTCCGCATCCGAAAATCATCGACTTCAGATGTGCAGGCATGTCGTCGGGACCCTCTATGGTATGACGAAATCCCGGATAGTTGTCCGGAATCAGATCGTCTATAAATGTAAGGGTATCGCCTCTTACATCCGGATCTGCATTCTCGTTGATCGTCAATGCGGCGCTGGTATGCTGCAAAAAGAGATTCAAAAGACCCGTATCGAACCGACCGAGCTCCGGAATTTTTGAGAGTATCTCGTCGGTAACGAGGTGCACACCCCTCTTTCTGGGACGTAATACGATCTTTCGCTGCGCCGTTTCGATCATTTTCCGAAGATAAACTTGAACACCTTCTTGATTACGCAGCTCTCATCTTCGCTCTCTTCTATACGTTCAGTCTCCACCACCTTCGTCACGTTGGAAAAGTCATCTACATATCCTATGCGCTCCTTCGCTTTTTTGAGCGCTTCACTCTCGCTTGCCGCCATCGTCAAAAGCACCGCCATACGTCTGCCTTCATGACTCTCCGGCTTTCCGAACACTCTGAGATATGAATCCGAAGCGAAGACGGCATCTTCGGCATGCAAAACCGGAGTGACACTCTCTTTTTTCGCCTTGTAGGCGGCGCTGGCTCCTGGCGTGAAGAAGGAGAACTCCAAAGGCAGACCCAGTACCGCTCTGACATGAAGAGCGAACTCGCTCTGGCTTTGCGTGATCAGTGTAACCATACCTGTATCGTGCGGTCTCGGGCTGACTTCACTGAAGTAGACCTCATCTCCTTTTACGAAAAGCTCCACACCGAATACCCCTCGTCCGCCAAGCCCGTCTGTCACCTTTTTGGCTATCTCTTCGGCGCTCTGCTTCGCCGCAGGGCTCATGAATGCAGGCTGCCAGCTGAATATATAGTCTCCATCCTTCTGCTCATGCCCGATCGGTTCGCAAAATATAGTATCCTTGCCGTTTCTGACGGTAAGCAGAGTGATCTCGTAGTCAAAGTCGACGAACCCCTCGACTATCAGCTCGCTCGCATCGCCTCTTGCCTCTTTTGCCATCTCCCAGCTGCTTTGAAGATCATCTCTGCTCTTTGCCACACTCTGACCGTGGCCGGATGAGCTCATGACCGGCTTGATCACACACGGATAGCCTATCGCCTCCGCCGCCGCCTCCAGATCTTCGAAACTCGATACGAAACGGTATGGGCTCGTTTTGAGTCCCAACTCTTCAGCCGCGAATTTTCTTATATTTTTACGGTTCATCGTCTTGTTTACCGCCTCGGCATTCGGTATTACGACAAACCCCTCTTTTTCGGCGGTAAAAAGCGCCTCTATACTGATCGCCTCTATCTCCGGCAGAATATAGTCCGGTTTAACGCGCCTTATCAGATCGAGCACCTCATCGGAGTTTTGCATATCGATCACATGCGCTTCGTGCGCCACCTGGTGCGCCGGTGCGTTCTGGTACCTGTCTACCGCTATCACCTCTACTCCGAGTCTTTGCGCCTCGATCGCAACCTCTTTGCCGAGCTCGCCGCTGCCCAGAAGCATCATCTTCAGACTGTTCGATTTAAGTGGTGCCGGAAAGTGCATATGTGATCCTTCTTTGATTTGTTTTTTGGTAATATACCTAAAATCGATTTAAAGGATTCAAAATGGCATGCAGAATGGGAAGTCAGGACAGATTCAGCCGAATAGTAGCGGGAATAATTCTTCTGGGGTTTGCCGGAATTACGGGAAATATTGTCGGATGGCTCGGAGTGATCCCTCTGATAACAGGAATAATAGGATGGTGTCCGGTATATGGACCGCTCGGTATCGATACATGCAAGACAGAAGATGGAGCGCATCACTAAATAGAGAGCTTTTCATAAGAAAAAGCCCCTTTCGGGGCTTCTGCCGCTTAGAGACGTGATTCGTATCTACGCAGCATGAAAAGGCGTTTCAAGAGCTTCTTGCGCGCAGCTATCTTCTGCTTTTTGCGCTTTTCGGTCATCGGCTCATAGAAACGTCTTGCACGAGCCTCGGTTACGATCAGGTTGCGATCGACCTGTTTTTTGAATCTGCGATAGGCTTCATCAAAAGACTCGTTTTCACGTACGACGATGCCAGGCATTCTGACATCACCCCCTTCCGATTTGAATTTGGACGCAAATTATAGCATAGTTTCGCTATCATTTTACAAATCCTGATATTTCGGAGCCCGATATGCAAAAGATTTTCGATTCGTGTTACGAGCTCGATAGCAGATGCTACGAAAAGTTTGATCTGACAGAAGATATCCTCATGGAGCATGCAGCCATGGGGCTGCAAGACGCTGTAAAAAGTGCAGCTTGCGAAAACTCCAGGATCCTGATCGTCGCAGGACCAGGCAACAACGGTGCCGACGGCATCACACTCGCAAGACTCCTGCACGGCGACTACGACGTTACACTCTATCTTCCATACGGCGCCCGCTCCGCGATGTCGAAACTCCAATTGGAAAGAGTACGGCAACTTGGCATAGAGCCTGTAGATACACTCCCTTTGCATGCGGATGTAATCGTAGACGCACTATTTGGAGCGGGTCTATCAAAGGCGCTCGATACAGGAGCGATCGAGATGATAGATTCTTTAAACGGTATGAGCGGATACAAAATCGCCTGCGATATTCCAAGCGGAATAGATCCTGACGGAAATCCAAACCCAATCGCCTTCATGGCCGATGAAACAGTCACGATGGGAGCGCTCAAAAAGGGGCTTTTCAGCGATTTTGCAAAACAGCATACCGGCAAAATCCGGGTAGTCGATCTGGGAGTTTCGAGAAAGGTTTACGAACACCATACCCAGACTTTCCTGCTCGAAGAAAAAGATTTCAACCCTCCGACCAGAACCAATCCCGCCGTCCATAAAGGCGACTTCGGCCACCTGTGTATCGTTGCGGGCAAAAAGAGCGGTGCGGCCATTTTGTGCGGATCGGCCGCTCTTAGATTCGGTGCGGGGCTTGTAACACTTGTTAGTGACCGCCATATAGAGAACCTTCCATACTCACTGATGCAGTCCGGATCTCTCCCTGAAAATACGAGTGCGGTAGCTATGGGTATGGGGCTTGGCATGGAGTACGATCCCATACTAATCAAATCGGAGATCATCGAGCGCGATCTTCCGATACTGCTCGATGCAGACGCATGCTATGCGCCGTGGGTAAAAAGATTGCTGAAAGAGTGCTCCAAAACGGTAGTAACGCCTCATCCGAAAGAGTTTGCCGCACTCTTAAGAACCCTCGAGATTGACGATGTCGACGTATCTCAGATCCAAAGGGACCGCTTCGGATGGGCAAGAAGATTCAGCGAATCCTATCCGCAAAGCGTACTCGTACTAAAAGGGGCAAACACACTCATAGCCCACGAAGGGATGATATATGTCAATCCTCTCGGCACCCAGCTGCTCGCGCAAGCAGGCAGCGGAGACGTTCTAAGCGGTCTTGTCGCCTCTTTGCTCGCGCAAAACTACACGCCCCTGAATGCCGCGATCAACGGAACTATCGCTCATACACTCTGCGCCAGGAATTTTAAAGGAGCCAACTACAGCGCCACCGCCGAAGATCTGATAGAGGAGATACGTTGGCTCAAGTCGTAACCATAGCCGTACTCTTTAGCGGGAAAGGGACCAATCTGCAAAATCTGATAGAGCGCTTTCACCTCAAACGGTTTGGCGATAAAAGCGTAAAGATCGTTCCTGTCACCAACAGACCGGAAGCTGAAGGCATCGATCGCGCAAGAGCTTTGGGTGTGGAGTCTATCGTGATAGATCACAGAGCCTATGAGAGTCGAGAGAGTTTCGATGCCGAACTAGTAAAAACATTAAAAATGATAAATGCCGATCTTGTCGTCATGGCCGGCTTCATGCGAATCGTTACAGAGGTTTTCACTTCGCAGATAGAGGCGATAAATCTGCATCCGTCACTGCTGCCGCTCTTTAAAGGAGCCAATGCCGTAAAGGAGAGTTTTCAAAGTGGCATGAGAGTAGGTGGCGTCACCGTGCACAAGGTAGACTCCACGCTGGACGGCGGAGAGATTCTGGATCAGACCTGTGTCAGAATCGAGAGGAACGATACGTTAGAAAGCTATGAAGCCAGAATCCATGAAGCCGAATACGAGATACTGCCGCACTGTATCGCAAAAATATTGAATCTGCACGAATAGAAACCTTTCTAACTCTCTTCGTGCTCTATAGCTGCTCCTGCGGCTTCTGATAGATCTTTCGGCATCTGCTTTGTCGCTCTGGCTCCCAGCAGATGCAGCTCCTCCACCCTTCTTACGATATTTCCCTTCCCTTCCGTAAGCTTGCGCTTTGCATCCTCATATGACTTTTGAACCGTATCGAGCTGCTTTCCTATCTTCTCGAGATCCCGTGCGAACAGTACGAACTTGTCATAAAGAGCTCCGGCCTTTTTCGCTATCTCCCTCGCATTTTTGTTCTGACGCTCATGCCGCCACGTATTCTCGACCGCTCTTAGTGCGACCAGCAAGGTAGTAGGGCTGACCAGCACTATCTTTTTGGCAAAAGCTCTCTCGTACAGTCCCGGATCGCTCTGAAGGGCCAGCATCAGCGCCCCCTCGATAGGCATGAACATAAATACGAAATCGAGCGTATTTACACCTTCGAGCGACGTATAACTCTTGTCGCTCAGGATATCGATATGGTTTTTCACGGCATCGAGATGAAGCTTCGCATACTCCCTTTTTTCATCTTCGCTCTCGGCATTGACATACCTTTCGTAAGCCACGAGCGACGTCTTGGCGTCTATTATGATATCTCTTCCGCCCGGAAGATGGATGATTACATCTGGGCGATAGCGCCTGTTGTCCTCGCTGTTTAGACTCACCTCTCTCTCGTACTCTTCGCCGGCTCTAAGGCCGGAAGCCTCGAGTACCCTTTCAAGAACCACCTCTCCCCACACCCCCTGCTGCTTGCTCTCTCCCTTGAGTGCACGGGTCAGATTGACGGCATCTTCACTTATCTGTCGATTGAGATCCTTGAGGCTCTTGATCTCGTTCAAAAGTGCCGCCATCTCTTTCGTCTCTTCGGTATGGACCTGTTCGATCCGCTTTTTAAACTCGCTTACCTGCTGTTGTAGCGGCTTGAGCACCTGCTCTACCCCCTCTTTGGAGAGAGTTCCGAATCGGCGGCTGTTCTCCTCCATGATCTGGGAAGCGAGGAGTTTGAACTCCTTTTGCATCGAAACCCTCGTCTCTTTGAGCTCTTCGATACTTTTTTGGGCATGGCGACGCTCTGCCTCCAAAGAGCTTCTGGTTTGGCTAAGCTCCTTTTCCAGCTCGAGATTGCGTGATCTTGCTCCAACCAGAGCCCTCTCCTGCTCGTCGCATCTCTTCTCAAGAATAGAGATCCTCTCGCCAAAGGCGGCGCTCTCTATCTGGCACCGTCTCAAAAGCTCTTCCGTGCTCTTATGGCGCTCTTTGGTTTTGGAAAGCTCCATTTCGAGCTCTTCAATTACGCTGTCGGCTTCTTCCTGCCGCCTCTTCATCTCAAAGATGTGACGTTTTTTTACAGAGTTACAGAAAAAAATGAAGATGACACCGACAACAGCCGCGCCTGCGGCCGTACCGGCTAAAAGATATATCCATAGCAACGGAATCTGCATAAAGGCGGCTCCTTTTTTTGAACCATTGTAACGTTTTCAAGGAGAGCGTCGTGTCCGGTTTTACGAAGTCGGGGGAAAAGGTTTATTGAAAATCAACTGTTTAAACCGCTTTTTATAAGCGCCTGGACCTCTTTGATGATCTCTCTTTTTGTCTGCATGATAAGCTCGAGCTGCTTTTCCACGCTCTCGGCCTCCGTAGCCATCTGCGCCTCCAGCCTGGCCACCAACGCTTCAAGCTCCGCTATACGCTCGTTGAGACGTTTGTTTATACTCTTTTCGTGCTCAAGCTCGCGCCTGACATCGCCTATATGTTTTATACGTTCGAGTAGAGCCGCCTTTTCCACATTCTCCTGGTTCAGTGTCGCTTCAAGCTCCTTGAACTTCTTTTTGAGCGGGCGCAGCTCCTGCTCCATCTCTTCGTTGGCCTGAAGCAGCTCATCGACCTCCACCTGATACATCGCCTCTTTTCTCTCGGCTTTACTGCGCGCAAGCACGTATCCGCCGACAAAAGCGATAACAGCTCCGGCACTCATGCCCAAAAGCAAAAAAATCATCTCTTTGTTCATGCTCCCTACCCGATCCTTGGCTTTTTTGTAATATTTTAACACAGTTGGCATAACTATACGGTTTCGAACTGAATCCGCCTTTAAAAGAGCGCTTTTTTATAATCTGAAATTTAATCGTCCAGCACCATATAGCATCCTATGCTTTCGAGCAGCAAATTCGTCGAATCCTGAAGAGCGAGAGCGCTCTTTTTAAACCTGCTTTTTTTGACTCTTACAAAAAGCGGTCTTGCACTCTTTAACAGTTTCAAAATCTCACCATCAGCATCAAAGCCGTCTATAGCGGTATCTATGGAGAGTCTAGACAATCTCTCAAAAACTCTTTCAACCCTCGAGCGGTCACTCTTTGCGATCTCGTGCTGCATCAACTGCACCACGAGCTTTATACCCTTCTTTTTCAAAGCCTCATTATACTCTGAAATCAGCTCGATTCCGTAAACCGTCTCTACATATCTATACGGAAACTCCAAAACCACTCTACATCCCTCGAGCCGCTTCTCGTTCAATATCTTCTCGAATCTGTACCTGGCGAACCTCTCGAACATACCGAGATTGAAAACGAGCGGCATATAGATCCTCTTCTCTATTTCCGCCCCCTCCTCTCCGACCAGAGCGAAAGAGACATCAAGACAAAGAGAATCGGTGCTGTCGATGACAACCTCTTCGATGCTCATTTTAAAAAGCCCGTTACTCAATGCCTTCTCCAAGAATACGCGCCACTCATCTTTTCTGACTGGACGGTTGGCGGTATCAAACTCCGTCGCATCTACAACGCTCCGATCACTGTTTTCGGCATTGCCAAGAGCCAGATCGAGAGCGGAAAGGAGTCTTGAAAGATCCCATTCGCACGGAGCCACAGCTGCTACCGTAGAAAAGCTCTGCACTATCTCCGGATAGTCCGAGACTATCTCTTCGCTCTTTTCGATAAAGTCCGACGAGAGCTCATACACACGCTTGCGATCGACATCGGGAAGCAAAACAGCCATCTCCCTGCCGGAGAGTCTGCACACCAAGGCATCCTCAATCTCCGAAAAAGAGTCCTGTAGACTCCTTGCCAACATCTTTACGAGGGTATTCACTCTGTCATAGCCGATTCTCCTGTTTGCCTGTTCTATACCGCAGATTCTGAAAACAGCCACATGTCCGCCGCTTTCGGCATCGAAATCTCCGCATAAGTCATACTTCATCAGGAAGTAGTCCCTGTTGTAAAGCGAGGTAGTCTTGTCCAGGTATTCGAGTCTTCTGTTTCTCTCGGTTATTTCTGCAAGCCGATCATACATTCCTCTCATCTTTTTTACGAGTGCGTTTACGGCATCGGTAACCACAGCCAGCTCTTTTGTATCCGGAAGCCTTTCATTGATTACAAATCTGTTTTTCAAAACCTCTTCCGCCTGATTTTTCACCGTTTCAAGCGGTTTTAAAAGGAGTCGAAGTATCCAGATCACCAAAGCTGTTCCGACCAGTAGAGAGAGAAAAAATATAACCAGTATTTGATTGAAAAGACTATACAGGTATCCGTACGCCAAAGAGAGGTTGGGCTCCACCTCCAGAATACCTATCGGTCTCCAGCCGTCCGAAACCTGCGCAACCCCTTTTGGGGCAGATATATCAAACATCCCGACAAACCACTCAGGAACCGAGCCGTCTCTGTCTTGAAGACGTTTTACAAACAAGGACTCGCCCTTCATGCTCTTGAGCTCTATCTTTTCATAAATGCCAGTATCGAACACTGCATCGGCCATAATCGACATCCTGACCACATCACCATCAACCTGGGACATAGCTACTCCCAGCGAAGAGGCACTATTTTGCGCTTTTGTAAAAAGCTCGTTCTCTATATACTCTCTCGACTCGTCAAATACAGAAAAAAGGGTAGCGGACAGTATCGCCGCAAGTAGTGTTACCAGTACAAAAACCGCTTTCTTATACAGTGTCATGGCTCGAACCTTTTCATTCTCTCTATCAGATCATTCCACTTTCTCTTTACGATCAACTCTTTTTTTACCAGTCCACCGGCACTTTTATCCGCAAATCTTTGAAGCAGTTCACCGTTAAAAGTATATACGGGAACAAGATCTTTTCTATCTTTCGAGGAAAAAATCTTGAGATTGATATTGTCAAGAATCAGAGGGTCGGATCGATCATCATTGTAATATGCCAACACCATATGAGAAATATTCTTCCCCTTGACTCTGGCATAGACAAAATATAGTTTTTTGGCATCGAAACCGACTCTTTTTAGTGTAAAGTACTTCGCAATTACATAATCTTCACAATCGCCTCTATCCTTTATCAGTGTCTCGTACGGCGTAGCCCAGTAGTCTCTCTTTCCCCATACACTAGGATCGGTCCCGTATCTTACGCCGTTCCAGAAGTCATTGACCTTTTCGAGCTTTGTCATATCGTCGCTATCTTTCAGGGATTCGACAAGCTCTTCGAGATATCTGAACCTTGCAGCCGCAAACGGTCCGTATCTTTCCTGCATCGAAGATATATCGAGACTCTTCATATCAAGAGAACGGCCGTCTTCGCCAAATAAGAAGACGGCCGCAAGCAGTATCGCGCCAAAAACGAAGATGCGCATTTTAGCGGTATCAGCTATGCAGATTGTCCTGATCAATTTTAAGAACGACGGTAGGATCTATATCGCCGGATACGGTATTCTCTTCCGAAATAGCCGCATCCATATCTTCCGACCCTTCGCTTTCCGATATCGCTACACTTTCATCTTCGACCTGCAAAACATCCTCCAGGGCTATCTGCACGGAGTCGTAGATATTTTCTGTCGACACATCACCTGCTTCAGACTCCTCTTGCACTATAGCTTCCAAATCTATCGAATCATCTGCAACCGCCGCCAAAACTGCGTCTGCCTCCGGCTCTTCATCCTCCAAAACATCGTAGGAGTCCAACATTCTCTCTACATGATCCATGGCTGACGACTCCGTAACCGCATCTACTCCGACAGAATCCAGCAAACCGAGCAGCTCGTCTCTATCCATATCCGAAAGATCGAGTTCGATCCCGTTGAAGGCTTCATGCATCTGCTCGGTAATGACAATCCCGTTGTCGGCATACGAATCGCTGTCCAGCGATTGAAGCAGTATGGCCATGTTTTCGACATAAGGATCCTCCAGATCGCTACGCTGGGTATCGGCTATATCCTGCAAAAAGACCTTTCCGTCCTCTATCTCCTGGGCAGTAATTGTACCAACCGTAAGATCGCCGATCTTGAAAGTCACACTGTCGCCGTCAAGATAGTCGAATCCTCCCGTGCTATCCGTATAGCCGCTCATACCGGAAGAGGTTTCATAGTACAACCCTTCCACAATTCCGTCTATTACTATACCTCTGTTTATATTTGATGTCGATACATCGTATGTTTCGTCACTCTTTGAG
>Ga0256834_1000798_pt1 | contig 22226 bp, 18 predicted proteins | sample 4281140metaG_FD_190536 | JGI IMG/M metagenome (GOLD analysis project Ga0256834, IMG submission 190536) | Hydrothermal vent microbial communities from East Pacific Rise, Pacific Ocean - 4281-140 | ecosystem: Environmental > Aquatic > Marine > Hydrothermal vents | place: Pacific Ocean: East...
CCCCCTAGACCTGTCAAGGTCAAGGGCTTGCACTCTAATTCGCATTTCTATCTGGGGGTTCGGGCTAGACTGGGTATTATTTTATCTTCAGGATAGCTCACGGTATAACCATATTTTAGTTTTATACTTTGCTTCGGTTTTAATGTGCGCTCCCAGCTCACCACGCCTTTTTTATCATCCAAGTCCTTTTTGCTTGGCGCTTCGCCTAGTAGCTTCACTTTGATGTCTTCATTAGCGGCAACAGGCAACACATCATAAAGTGAAATTTCAAAAGCTTTGTTATGATTGCTATGAATACTTAGTTGATAATGGCGTTCAACCACTTTATTTTTACCAAATAACAAGCCAGCTTTACGTCTTTTATCTGGGGAGGGGGTAAATGTAATTTTTACTTTATCGTCTTCACCAAAGGATAATTTTAGCTCTTCCCCTGATAGTTTTTGTTGCATAAACGTTGTTCCCACAAAACTGCCATCACGGTACAAAGATAAACTGCCTGCCAATAAAGGTGTGTCCCCCGTATGTTTTGTCTTTGCCAAAATCATTGCACGAGGATCATACCTAGGCGCACTCGCTAGGTGTACATCTGCATCATAACTTTGTGATGTTAAGGCAAATCTACGTTTGTTACTGCCCGAGTCTAAACTAATCAAGCTAGGTACTTTATATTCTGCTGAAAAGTCGCTAGTCATTAGTTGGCTTTGCTGTTGAGCCATTTTTCTTTTTACCATGGAGGCTGCTGTGGTTGCTTTACTCGCTTCTGCCCCAACCATTTCTCTAACCATGTTGTTGCCTTTTTCCATTCTAAAATCTTGCTCTAGCATCGGTTCAGGTCGTGGTATATCAGGCATAAAATCCAGTACCCAAGGGGCTAGTTGTGGTAGTTGCGTACCCGCACTTGGGCGCAATGTAGAAAGTGTAACATTTACATTTGTCCAATCTTCACCTGTACGCTGGCTTATTTGAGCCAACGTTTTTAATTCAACCTTTCCTGTCGTGGTGTTTAAGTCTGCGTCATATACGGGTGTCCAACGTGCTCCGTGTATTTGATAGGTAAGTTTCAAGGTTAGGTTCGTTGCAGAACCGCTGTTAACCTGAAGTTTTACGGATCTTGTTTCTCGTTGGTTAACCGCAATTTGATTGAGTTCTTTTTTTAGCGTTGTAATTTGCTTGTTGTAAGATTGTAAAGATTTCTCCGCTATACGGGTTCTTTCTTGAATGGTTGCCGTCGCCGTGTCTAGCGTTTCCCATGCTTCTTGCCACTTCTCTATTGGGAGGTTTCTATAGGTATCATGCTCAGTTTCACTATTTTTATCGTTTGAATTTTTCTCGCTCCCAAAAACCATTCTTTTTATATAGTCAAATTGATTGCGATGACGCAGTAATGCATCTTGAGTTTTTCTATGCTTATCTTGTAACCCTTCAATTTGATCAAGAATAGATTTTTCGCGTTCTTGCACTATGTCTTGTTGAATATTTCGTAATAATTCGACACTGCCTAGGCTAATTTCCCCTTGGCCTTCTCCTGATACTCGCAGTGATGTTTCATTTAAGTTAACAGGGAGATTGCTAATAACAATATCATTAGCACCTGCTTGCAGTTTTATCATAGAAACACGCATAATTTTGGCGCTGTCTGGATAAATGGTTACGGCTTTAATCGTAGAATTTGCTTTGATCTCTGCTGCGTGTATAGGGGACGCAAAAAGCATACTTATTGTCATGGCACTAATCATTAATTTAATCATAACGTGACCTCTTTTAATTCTTAAGCCTGTAAGAAACGCAGTAAACTGGATAAAGAAGCTTTAGTCGCTTCTATGACTTTTTCTTAGTCGTTGCCGTCGTTTTCTTGGCAACAGCTTTTTTAACGGGTTTCTTTTTGACCGTTGTTTTCTTCTTTGCAACGGCCTTTTTAGCGGGTGCTTTTTTGGTTGTTGATTTTTTAGCCGCTGCCTTTTTAACAGGAGCTTTTTTCTTCGCACCCGCTCGGCCACGTTTTTTAGGCTCTGGTGCTTCGTCTAAACGTTTTTGACACTCTTCGAGACTGAGTTCAAGTGCGTCTTCGTCTTTGGCGATTTTGGCGTTCTTTTTGGTGGTCACGTCGGTGATGTAAGGCCCCCAGCGGCCTTTTAGGATTTTTACATCGGTGCCTTTAAAGGTTTTGATGATTTTATCGGCATCGGCCTGAATTTTGGTTTCAATGAGCGCAATGGACTCTTCTAGGGTGATCTCAAGCGGATTAAAGCCTTTCATTGGGCAGTACATTTTAACCCCATATTCCAAGTAGGGGCCAAAAGGCCCTTGTTTGGCGATGAGGATTTGCCCTTTTTCAACTTCAAATACCGAGCCATCAACAGCGGTGGCTTTAAATGATTCTGGCATTTCGCCGACTTCTCGTGGGAGCTTGAACAGTTCTAATGCGTCTTCGAGTTTGAGTAAATCCATTTTTTGACCGGGCATCAGGCTGGCAAAAACAGGTTTTTCTTCATTTTCGCCGTCGCCCACTTGAACATAGGGGCCGTAACGTCCAATTTTGACAAACATGGGTTTGCCACTTTCAGGGTGGTTTCCAAGAAGTCGAGATTGCCCAGCTTCTTCACGAGAGACCTCTTCGGCAGCTTCGACTTTGGGGTGAAATTGTGTATAAAATTCATCGAGCATGTCTTGCCATTGCAGTTTTCCTTGGGCAATGACATCAAATTTTTCTTCGACTTTGGCGGTAAATTGGTAGTCGAGTACATCGCCAAAATGTTTGGTTAAAAAGTTGGTGACAATGCCAGCAATGTCGGTTGGAAACAGTTTATTTTTTTCACTGCCTGCCATTTCGGTGAGGCTTTCGGCTGAAACCGTACCTTTTTCTAAGGTAATTTGGCGGTAACTGCGCTCTTTACCTTCACGATCCTCTTTGACTACATAGCCACGTTGTTGAACGGTGTCGATGGTGGGGGCGTAGGTGGACGGTCGGCCGATGCCCATCTCTTCTAAGGTTCGGACTAGGCTGGCTTCGTTATAACGCGCAGGTGGGCGACTAAAGCTTTGGCGAGCGGTGAGTTGGTCAACGCTAACGGCCTGCCCCACGGTCATTGGGGGCAGTAGGCCTGAATCTTTGTCTGAGCCAAAATCGTAAACTTTTAAGAAACCTTCAAAGGTTACCACTTCGCCCTTGGCCGTCAGTTTGTCGTTAGGCAGTGATTCGATGGCGATATCAACGGTGGTGCGTTTCAGTTGCGCGTCAGACATTTGTGAGGCGATGGCACGACGCCAAATAAGTTGATAAAGACGTTGCTCATTGCGTTCCCCCGTGACATTTTCAACATTAAAATCGGTGGGACGAATGGCTTCATGCGCTTCTTGTGCATCGGCTTTTTTGGTTTTGTAGCGTTGAACGTTGCTGAACTCTGAACCATAATTTTTGATAATGGTCTCTTTGGCTTGTTCAATGGCGGTCTCTGATAAATTGAGAGAGTCGGTTCGCATGTAGGTAATTTTTCCCGCTTCGTATAAACGTTGTGCAACCACCATGGTTTGTTTGACTGAAAACCCAAGCTTGGCCGCGGCTTCTTGCTGTAATGTGGAGGTGGTAAACGGGGCTTTAGGGCTTCTTTTAGCGGGCTTTTCTTCAAGGGAAGCGACGGACAATTGGGTTGTGGATACGGCCTCTAAAAAGGCGGTGGCTTCGGCTTCTGTTTTAAAGGTTGCGGTGCGTTTAACATCCAGCTTTCCAATGGATTTTTGATTGTTATCCAGTAAATCTAAAACGCCTTGCACTCGAAAAACAAAGTTGGATTCAAAAGCTTCCACCTCTTTTTCGCGCTCTACAATTAAGCGGACGGCTACTGATTGAACACGCCCAGCCGAAAGCCCTGAACGAATTTTTTTCCATAAAATAGGAGAGAGTTCAAAGCCCACAATTCGATCTAATACACGGCGGGCTTGTTGCGCGTCTACTACGTCCATATTGACGGTACGGGGGTGTGCAACGGCTTTTTGAATGGCGGGTTTGGTAATTTCGTGAAACACAATGCGTTTAGTGGTTTTAATGTCGAGTTTGAGTGCTTCAGCAAGATGCCAAGCAATGGCCTCTCCCTCGCGATCCTCATCTGTCGCCAACCATACGGCCTCGGCGGTTTTGGCAACTTTTCTTAACTCGGCAACGGTTTTCTTTTTATCGGGCGAAATTTCATAGGTGGGTTCAAAGCGATTGGCTAGATCAATGCCCATGCCTTTTTTTTGCATGTCGCGAATATGACCGTAACTGGATAAAACGGTAAAGTCTTTGCCTAAATATTTTTCAATGGTTTTAGCCTTTGCCGGTGATTCCACGATTACTAAGTTTGTCATATTGTATTTGCTCTATTTATTAGATGTATTTTTAAGGCAGAAATTTTTTCCTTTTTTAAGGGTGCAAAATTTTTAAGCATTTTGCAAACACTTTAATGACTTTTTTTAAAAATAGTCGGATTTACGCTATCAGTTGAGTCTGCGCCAGCGTCCTGCTGAAAGCGCTTCGATTCTATTCGAGAGTTCCAGCAACATTAACTGGCTTTGAATTTCATACACAGGCTGTTTGCTTAATACAACCAGTTCATCCATGCCAATGGGCTCGTAACCAATATGTTCTAAAATGGCGGTTTGAACAGGGGGGGAATAATTTTTTATGGTTTGATTTTCGGTGGATGTGTCTTCAAATAAATCCAGTGTTTGAGGCGTGAGTGAGTGTTGCAATTGTGTGGACAACTCCTCTAAAATATCTTGCCCCGATTCGACCAATTTAGCGCCTTGTTTAATCAGTTGATGACACCCTTTGGCCTGCGGGTTATTGATTGACCCTGGTACCGCAAACACTTCTCTTCCTTGATCGGTTGCCGTTTTTGCTGTAATTAAAGAGCCACTTTTGAGTGCCGCTTCGATCACCAGAGTGCCCACGCTTAGCCCGCTGATAATGCGGTTTCGTTTGGGAAAGTGGTAAGACAAGGGCTTGGTGCCTAGTGGAAATTCTGAGACCATCACGCCCTCATCGGCAATTTGACGACCCAGTGTTTGGTTGGCTGCGGGGTAAATACGATCCAGCCCTGTTGCAACCACGGCAATGGTTTTTCCGATCCCTTTAAGCCCGCCTTGGTGTGCCGCGGCATCAATGCCTAAGGCGAGACCACTGGTAATGGTAAGCCCTTGACTTGATAAATACTGTGCAAAATCTTGAGCGATAAGCGCCCCCTGTTTTGAAGCGTGTCGGCTGCCAACAATGGCAATTTGTGGGTCTTGCAGTAGTTCAAAACGTCCTCGCGTTGCGAGCAATAGAGGAGCATCGTCTATGCTTTGAAGTAAGTTTGGGTAGGCATCATCCCCAAATGCAAGCCAGTTTTGCCCTGTTTGCTCTCCCCATCGCATGGCTTCTTCAACCTGTTTGGGTTGTTCGGAATCAAACAGTCGATCGAGTTGTTTCGGTTTTAATATTTCTGTGGCAGAGAGTTCTTCTTTACTGGCAAGCATTGCAACGTTGAGTTGACCAAAATGGGTTTGGAGTTCCAGCGTCTGTTTGAGTGAGATATGGCTGGTATGTAAGGCTAAAAGGCTGGGTAAATCAGAAAAAATTGACATAGTTCGCTATAATGTAAGGATTTGATTAAATTAAGTATAACTGAAGCCTGAAAATAACCATGGAAAAACTCGACATTGTTCTTTACCCCGATGCAGGATTAAGAGAAACCTGTGTGCCCATTCCTGAAATGAATGACACACTCGATAAACTGATTGATGACATGCTGTACACCATGTACGACGCACCGGGCATCGGTTTAGCCGCACCTCAAGTCGCGGTGCAACAACGATTGATTGTGATGGATGTTTCTGAAAAAGGCGACGAGCCAATTGTGTTAATGAACCCCGAAATCATCCAAAGTGCTGGCAGTCTTCGCTGGGAAGAGGGGTGTCTTTCCATGCCAGGTATTTATGCAACGATTAAGCGCCCCAGTGAGATTTTGGTGCGAGGTATGAATCGAGACGGTAAGACGATTGAATTTGAAGCCGATGAATTGTTGGCGGTGTGTATTCAACATGAAATTGACCACTTAGATGGCAAAATGTTTATCGACCATTTATCTCGGCTTAAGCGAACCCGTGCGATGCAACAGTTTCGTAAATTAATGGAACAAAAAGAGTCTTAATTTATGAAAAATTCCCCCCCCCCCTTGCGCATCATTTTTGCAGGAACGCCAGAATTTTCCGTGTCCGCTTTAACGGCGTTACTGGATTCTGAACATGAGGTGGTTGCGGTGTATACGCAGCCAGACCGACCTGCTGGGCGTGGACGAAAGCTAACCGCAAGCCCTGTAAAAACATTGGCATTGCAACATAACCTGCCCGTTTATCAACCTGAAAGCCTTAAATCGGAGGAAGCCCAGCAAACGTTAGAGGCACTGAATGCCGATGTGATGATCGTGGTGGCTTATGGTTTGTTACTGCCTAAAGCGGTGTTAGACGCACCTAAAGATGGTTGCTTAAATATTCACGCTTCTCTGTTGCCTCGTTGGCGAGGTGCCGCCCCCATTCAACGCGCCATTGAAGTGGGCGATGCCAAAACAGGTGTGACCATTATGCAGATGGATATTGGCTTGGATACGGGGGATATGCTCTATAAAGTGAGTACCGAGATTACGCCCGAAGACAATGCCAGTCATTTGCATGACCGTTTAAGTGCGTTAGGGGCGAGTGCATTAATGCAGACGTTAAAGGCGTTGCAGTTGCAACAATTGTTACCTGAAAAACAAGATGAGTCGTGTGTGACCTACGCAAAAAAATTGACGAAGGCCGAGGCTGAAATTCAATGGAATGAGCCAGCAGAGGTGATTGTTCGAAAAATTCAGGCGTTTAACCCATGGCCGATTGCATTTACTTCGTTTCAAGACAAGCCATTGCGAATTGGACAAGCGTCGTTGCAAAGTAAACAAGGGAGGGGGGGGGAGAATTTTATCTCTCACGCGGATTCTGAAAAGAGTGGCACAGTGCTCGCCATTGATAAGTCTGGCATGATGGTTGCCACGGGCAGTCAACCCATTTTGATTCAACAAGTTCAGCCTTCGGGTAAAAAAATGATGTCGGCCTATGATTTTGCGCAATCCAGAGCATTGCTTGGGCATCGGTTTTTATGAAGGGTGCTTCGGGTCAACTATCGGTTTTAAACACACGTTTTATTGCGCTTAAAATATGTTTATCTGTGATTGAACATGGGCGCTCTTTAAGTCAGGCATTGCCTGAAGGCTTGGCGCAATTTTCCGATCGCCGCGAACGAAATTTTACTCAAAACATGGTGCTGGGTACGTTACGTTGGCAAATCCGTCTGGAAGCGATTCGAGCCCAACTGCTTAAGAAAAAATTGAAAGCCAAAGATGAAGATATTAACCAGTTAATTTTGCTGGGATTGTATCAAATCTTATACATGGATACACCCGAACATGCCGCCGTTTCTGAAACCGTGGGAGTGTTGCCCAAACTTAAAAAGCCTTGGGCAAAAGGGTTGGTAAATGGGGTATTGCGAAATTTTTTGCGGGAAAAAGAGGCCATTTGTGCCGAGGTGGATTTAAAACCTGCGCATCGCTATGCGCACCCCCAATGGATCGTGCGCACCTTGCGCAAAGCTTACCCTGAACAGTGGGAGGGCATGTTGGCTGAAAACAATCGCATTGCGCCCCTTACGCTACGCGTTAATGTTCGTTACCAGACCCGTGATGCACTGTTAGAAAAATTAGCCGTGGCAGGCATTGAGGCGGTCAAACACGCCGTTGCACCACAAGGCATTGTTTTGCTACACAGCGTGGATGTGGCGAGTTTGCCAACCTATAAAGCGGGTGGTTTCAGTGTTCAAGACCCTGCGGCACAGCAGGCAGCCAATATTTTAGCGCCACAACCCAATGAGCGTATTTTGGATGCGTGTGCCGCACCAGGTGGAAAAACCACGCATTTGCTTGAATTTTCAAATAATCAATCCCGAGTGTTTGCGCTTGAAAAAGAGCCAGAACGACTGGAGCGTTTGGCAGAAAATCTATATAGATTAGAACTTGAAGCGGACTATCAAGCGGGGGATGCCTCACAACCTGAATCGTGGTGGGATGGCGAGTTGTTTGATAAGATTTTGCTGGATGCGCCCTGTTCGGCAACAGGAATTATTCGTCGTCATCCAGACATTAAATGGCACCGAACGGAGGAGGATATTGACGCGCTGGTTGATATTCAAGCAGAGATATTAACTGCACTTTGGCCATTGTTAAAAGAGGGGGGGCAATTATTGTATGCAACGTGCTCGATTTTGCCTCAAGAAAACATGCTTCAAATGCAACAGTTTTTAGCCTCGGAACCCTCCGCCAAAGAGGTTTGTATTGAAGCAGAGTGGGGTGAACGTCAGGAAGGGTTGGGGCGACAAATACTGCCCGGTTCTCATGGCATGGACGGTTTCTTTTACTGTCTGCTTGAAAAAGTGAATGTGTGATGAAATTCCCCCCCCTTGTTTTAAGTGTTCTGTTTTGGTTGCTTTTCAGTTATTCCAATGTTGCGTTCTCTAAATCGCCCATTCACTTTTCGTCTGTAAAAGAAGTGTTTCAAAACCAACAATTGGCCTTAACGGCCACCGTTGATTTTACGCTTTCTGAGGAAGTGCTTTCGGCCATTTACCATGACATTCCTATTTTATTTAAAACCGAAATTATTCTGTTTGAGAAAAGTAAATTTTTGGGTTTTCCGATTGAAACAACTCAAAAAAAAATTGAATATTACACGGAGTTGTATGCGTATGGTGTAAATCGGTATTATGTTTTGTATAACCACCGAAATCACAAACGACAAACCTTTCAAACCCTTGAAGATGCACTGCAAACGTTGGGAACATTGCAGGCGCTTCCCGTCGTTAATCAATCAGTATTACTGTCAGGAAAGCACTATTTTTTGAAAGTACGAATCTCTTTGGATCGCTGGAAATTACCCCCCCCCCTGTTTATGAATGCATTGCTAAACCCACTTTGGCAATTGGACAGTGGTTGGCAAGAAGTGAAAATACAACGCCTAAATAAGGGAGCCTAAATTATGAACTCTGGTGTTTGGACGTTTTTTAAGCAATATGGCTGGATCACATTAATCTCGAGTGTCTTGATGATCTCACTGGTGATTATGAGCCAGATTTTACAAAATGCATCGAGTTTTGCAGACACCTACTCTTCACTGTTATTTTTTACCCTTGCAGGGATTGGCGTGGTGCTGTTTGTACTGTTTAAAACGCTTTGGATGCTCCGAAGACAGTACAAACGAAAAACGCCGGGCGTTAAGATAACCCTTCGCTTAACGCTGGCCTCTACGCTGATGATTGGTATTCCAACGGCAATTATTTTTTACTTCTCTTTAACGTTTATTCAGCAAGGCATTAACCAGTGGTTTGATGTGAAAACAGAAACGGCTTTAGCCAATGCCTCGGCGTTAGTGCGTTTATCACTAGATAACAGTACCCGAGACCGCTTAAAGCTTACACAGGCGATGGTGAATGAAAAAGGCATTTTATTGGCCGCCTCGCCCGTGATTGAGGTGAACCGATTGCGCAGTTTACTGGATGCGCACGAGGTGGCTTTGTACCACTCTAACCAGCAGTTGATTGCGTTCAGCAGTGAAGAGGATATGACCGTTTTACCTGAACCGCCTGGGGGGAATTTATTTCAACAAATTCGCCAGAAAAAAACTTATGCAGCGGTTGAAACACGTGCTGGATTAACCTCAGACGATCAATTTATTCGAGTCATTATCCCCTTTTCAGACTTAGGTTTTTCGGGAACCTATGCGTTGCAGGTCATTTTTTTAATTCCTCAAACGATGACGGTACTTGCGGAATCGGTGAGCGCGGCTTCGGCACAATACAAAGAACTTTCGTATTTAAAGGGGCCTTTGATTACCAGTTTTACCTTAATTTTATCCATGGTATTTTTGTTAACGTTGGTAACCGCAATTTTATTTACCATTCAGGCGGTGCAAAACTTTACTAAACCCATTCAAACATTGGCACGAGGAACGCGAGCGGTGTCAAAAGGGGACTACAGCGTTAAAATGCCCATTAAGGAGGGAGATGAATTTGGGGATTTAACTCAGTCGTTTAACGACATGATTCAGCGAATTTCACAAGCTCGAAATCAGATCAAGCTCGGACACCAACAGACGGAAGTTCAAAAGCTGTACTCACAGGCCATCATTAAAAACTTAACCAGTGGCGTGTTAACCTTGGACATGAACTTGCAAATACGCACCAGCAATGATGTTGCGAATCAAATTTTTAATATTGAATTTTCAAATTATATTGGACAACACTTTGAGCGTTTATTGTCTCAAGACGATCATTTGCCCCAATTGGTGGAATTTTTTGCACAGATTTCACCACACTTAAAGCAAGATACGAAATCATGGAGTTTGCAGTATGAATTTGCCTCTCAGTACGGGCAAAAAATATTGATGATTCATGGTTCAACACTGCCCAGTATGGATCAAACAATCGGAGGGTACGTGATTGTTATTGACGACATTACCGAGTTGGTTCAGGCACAGTTAAATGCTGCTTGGAGTGACGTGGCACGTCGCTTGGCGCATGAAATTAAAAATCCATTAACCCCAATCCAACTCTCCGCGGAACGTTTAAAATTTAAATTAGACGGGGTGCTGGAGGGACAAAATAGAGCATTATTGGGACGAATGACGCACACCATTATTGAACAAGTGGCGACGATGAAAAACTTGGTTCAGGCTTTTTCAGATTACGCCAATACGCCAGAGGTTTTGCTGGAAGAGATGAGCCTTAACCAACTCATTATGGACATTGCCGCGATGTATCAAGATCCAACCGCTAAGTGGAGCCTAGCATTGGAGCTTATGGATCATTGCCCAATGATTTTGGCAGATAAAGCACGCTTACGTCAGTTGTTCCATAATTTAATTAAAAATTCGATTGAGGCAATGGAAAATACCATTTTACCTAGCATTCAAATTACAACCTATTGTGACGATCAAGAGAGTGTGATCGTTCAAGTGATCGACAACGGACCAGGGATTGCAGAAGAGGCTCAAAAGTGGATTTTTGAACCTTATGCAACGGACAAACCAAAAGGATCGGGGTTGGGGTTGGCCATTGTTCGTAAAATTGTGGAAGAGCATCATGGTCATATCTCTCTAAATTCCACACCCGATTCCGATACCTGTTTTATAATTAGATTTCCTTGCATGGCAAGTAATGCAAGTACTCAGACCCCCACAAAAACCAAGATGGACACGTAAGGCACATGCAAAGACCCAGTAAATTATTAATTGTGGATGATGAAAAAGACATTCGAAATTTAATGCAAGAAATTTTTGAAGAAGAGGGCTATCAAGTTGAGACGGCGGCTAACGGTGTTCAGGCACAAACCGCGTGGCGAAAACGGTTACCCGATGTTGTTTTTTTAGATGTGTGGATGCCCGATATTGATGGTATTTCATTGTTAAAAGAGATGCAAAAAGAGCATGTACTGGATCACGCCAAAGTGGTGATGATGTCTGGCCATGGAACGATTGAAACGGCGATTGAGGCAACCAAGCTAGGGGCGTATGATTTTTTAGAAAAACCGCTTTCGTTGGCAAAATTAATTGTAACGGCTGAACGCGCCATTGAGCATGGACGGTTGCATCAAGAAAATCGTCAATTGAAACAAAATCAACCAGACCAAGTGTTGCCCGTAGGCAAAAGCAAGATGATGGTGCAGTTACGCGAGACGATTGAGCGTTTGTCTAAATTCACCATGCCCATCTTAATCACGGGGGAGTCTGGTAGTGGACGGCGACACCTTGCAAAAGCACTCCATAAAACGGGCATACGAAAAGAATTTGCATTGATTGAAATCTCTGCGGTGGATCTAAATCGTTATGTGCAAGAAGAAGGCTACCATCAGTTAAATAACCTAATGCGAGAGGTAGACAATGGCACATTGGTGGTGTCGCATTTAGAACAGTTAAGCGTAGAATCTCAACATGTCTTAGCAGATATTCTTCAATATCAACGTTATCAACCACACGCTTCTTTGGAAGAGGTGATCTTGGATGTTCGTATCATTGGCTTGTCTAAAGGGAATTTAGAGCATCATGTGTTGCATGGAGAGTTTAGAGAGGATCTTTATCAGCGTTTAAAAGTGATGCCGATTGATATTCCTGCACTGCGTCAGCACACCGAAGACATTCCAGAATTAGTGGAATATTTTGTGGAACACTTTGTGACCAGAGAGGGATTGGAGTATCGACATTTTTCAGTTCCCGCACAAAATGCATTGCGCCAATACGGTTGGGCAGGTAACCTTAAAGAGTTGCAAAATTTAATTCAACGTTTGCTTATTTTGGGCAGTGGGGACGTAACGGATTCTGAAATTAAAAATGCACTGATTAAAACCGAAAATACAGCGGAATCCACGTCTGCTATTGACACAACGGTCTTGCTAAAAGAAGCAAAAGACCGCTTAGAAGCGTCTTATTTGAGTCAACTGTTGCGTGAGACAGGGGGGAATGTTTCTGAAACCGCTAAACGTTCAGGGATTGATCGAACTAATTTATACCGAAAGCTAAAGAGTTTGGGCATTGATCCTAAAAACCCAATTTAATTCAATGGCCACCTTGGGTCGTATTGAGAGACAAAAAGCATGAATATTGTTATTTTAGGGGCAGGACAGGTCGGCTCTTCATTGGCGGAGTTATTAGCGAATGAAAATCACAGTGTCACCGTTGTGGATTTAGACCGACTGCGCTTGCAACGTTTGCAAGATCGTTTGGATATTCGTACCATTTGTGGCCATGCCTCGCACCCTGATATTTTGTCGCAAACGGGGTTAGACGGTGCGGACTTACTCATTGCGGCGACTCAAAATGATGAAACCAATATTTTGGCCTGCCAAATTGCACATATAAATCACAAAGCGGTTACGAAGATTGCACGGGTTCGGAGTAAATCGTATTTAGACCACCCTGAGCTATTTAACCGTGACGCCGAGGCGGGCTGTGTACCCATTGATGTTTTAATCAGTCCAGAAAGCTTGGTAAAAGATTATATTTTACAGTTGATTGATTATCCAGGTTCTTTGCAGGTGATTAACTTTGCGCAAGGTAAGGTTCGACTGGTGGCGGTGAGAGCCGAAGAGAGTGGTTTATTAGTCAATAAAAAAATTGGATTGATTAAACAGCATTTACCTGACAACATTAAAACTCGAATTGTGGCCATCTATCGAAAAGATGAAATTGTGATGCCTACCGCAGATGTGGTAATTAAAGAAGATGATGAAGTGTTCTTTTTGGCAAAATCTGAGCATATTTCAACGATTGTTTCAGAGCTAAGGCGTCGTAAAGTCAGACCTTCACGTAATATCATGATTTGGGGGGGGGGGAATATTGGGTTTAGTTTGGCGCAAGCGCTTGAGAAAGCACATCAAGTTAAACTGATTGACCGAAGCATTCAACAAGCCCGACAAAATGCCGAAATTTTAGAAAAAACCATTATCATTCATGGCGATGTTTCGGATAAGGACCTATTGTTGGAAGAAAATATTGATGAAATTGATCTGTTTATTGCCGTCACGAATAACGATGAAGCGAACATTATCTCAGGCATGTTGGCCAAAAAGTTGGGAGTTAAGCGAGTGATTGCATTAGTGAATAATCAATCGTATGTTGAATTAATTCAGCGTAACAGCATCGATATTGCCATCTCAGCAGACAGCATTACCACCAGTCATTTGTTGCACTATATGCGCGAAGGCGATACGGTTAAAGCTGTCGCATTACGCCGTGGTACGGCTGAGGCGATGGAAGTGGTAGCACACGGCAGTGAAAACAGTTCTGACATTATAGGTAAAAAAATTGGCGGTATCGACTGGCCTAAAGACATTACCATTGGCTGCATTATTCGTGGCGAAGAGGTGCTGATTGCACATCGAGACTTAGTGATTGAAGCAGAAGATCATGCTATTTTATTTGTTTCGGACACCAGCAGCGCAGCAGAGGTATTGCAGTTATTTTCTCCAGAGGTTAAAAAAAGTTGGTTTTAATCCATGCACTCTAAAATTATCGTAAAAGTACTGGGCTTATTGTTGATGTTGTTCAGCTTAAGCTTACTGCCGCCTATCGTGATTTCATTGATTTATCAAGACGGTGCACTCCGTGAGTTTTTACAGGTATTGGTGGGGGTTTTAGCGCTCGGACTGTTGCTTTGGTATCCTGCACGAAATCATAAGCGGGATTTAAAAATTCGAGATGGGTTTTTAATTGTGGTCATGTTTTGGACGGTACTAGGATTTGTAGGAGCCATTCCATTCTATTTACTTGAAGAGCTTGGCCCGTTGAGCTTAACCGACGCTATTTTCGAATCATTTTCTGGGTTAACCACTACGGGAGCAACCGTTATTACTGGTTTGGATAACCTGCCCCATGCCATTTTATGGTATCGCCAGCAATTGCAATGGATGGGGGGTATGGGGATTATCGTCTTGGCGGTTGCCATTCTTCCCATGCTGGGTGTTGGAGGCATGCAGCTCTATCGTGCCGAAACTCCTGGCCCCATGAAAGACTCTAAAATTGCACCTCGAATCTCTGAAACTGCCAAAGCACTTTGGTATATCTATGCAGGATTAACGTTGGCGTGTGCAGGCGCATATTGGCTGGCAGGCATGAACTGGTTTGATGCCTTTAGTCACAGTTTTTCAACCGTGGCGATAGGGGGGTTTTCTACACATGATGCCAGCATTGGTTATTTTGATAGCATTGCCATTGAGAGTGTTGCCATCTTTTTTATGTTTTTAGCAGGTATTAATTTTGCGTTGCATTTCAGTGCATTAAGGCAACTTAATGGCTTTGCGTATTTTCGAGACCCAGAGTTTAAAACGTATTTGGGAATACTCATTGCAGGCGTACTTATTGCAACGTTATATCTGTATTATCAACAAGTCTACCCTACGTTTGAAGAAGCGTTGCGCTATGGGCTGTTTCAAACCGTTTCAATTGCAACCACAACAGGGTTTGCCAATGCCGATTTTTCAGCTTGGCCTGCTTTTTTACCTTTTATGTTGATTTTCATGAGCTTTATTGGGGGGTGTGCTGGTTCCACAGCGGGGGGCATGAAAATGATTCGTTTTGTGTTGCTCTTTAAGCAAGGGATGCGAGAAATTAAAGGTCTATTGCATCCCAATGCTATTTTGCCCGTAAAACTGAATGGCAAAACCATTCCTGAAAAAGTAATGACCGCCGTTTGGGGGTTTTTTGCGGTGTACGTGTTTACCTTTGCCGTCTTAATGTTAACCATTATGGCACTGGGAGTGGACGAAGTGACCGCCTTTTCATCCATTGCGGCGATGATGAATAATTTAGGCCCGGGACTGGGCGAGGTGTCAGAAAACTTTCAGTCAATGAGCGACCCCGTTAAGTGGGTGTTAACCTTTGCAATGTTGTTGGGGCGGCTTGAAATCTTTACCTTACTTGTACTGTTTACCGCCGCTTTTTGGCGAAAATAATGTGATGAATCAATCATGAAAAACAGTTCAGTCGCCCAAAAATGGGACGCAAAATACCAATCCGCTCATTTACAGACCCCTGCCAACCCCTGTTATGTACTAAAACAGCACAGCCATTTATTGCCCTTTTATGGGCAAGCGTTAGAGTTAGCGTGTGGTTTAGGGGGCAACGCGCGTTTTATGGCGCAGTGTGGCCTAAAAACCCATGCGTGGGATATTTCGGATACCGCGCTCACTTTATTAAACAATTATGCCAGCTTACATCAATTGCCCATAGAGCCATTAATTACCGATTTAGAACAGATGATTTTGCCTTACCAACAATACGACGTGATTGTGGTGAGCCGTTATTTAGATCGAGGACTGTTTGCAAGTATTGAAGCCGCTTTAAAACCTAATGGCTTGCTGTTTTATCAAACTTTTTTATCCCCCCCCCATGAGAATGCACCTCAAAACCCAAGCTTTTATGTACACTCGGGTGAATTTAATCAATCGTGGCCAACGCTTACGACGGAAGTGTATGGTGAAGGGTGGTTAATCCCTGAAAATTCCCGTTTAGAGGATGATTTTGCCGCACAGCGTTATGCATGGTATGTGGGTCGAAAAACCGAGTGAAGTGTTTAAAGCTCGATTCGATTAGCCCAATGATGATTGGGTTTATACTCGCCATTGTGGGCACAGCTCTTTTTTCGTTGAAGTCGATTTTTATTAAATTGGCGTATGTTGAAGGGTTAAATGCCGACAGTGTTTTAATGGTACGAATGGCATTGGCTCTGCCGATCTATTTGGTTATTTTAGTTTGGCTTATGCGCACGAAGACGCGACCCAGCGTATTACCAAGCCGTCTGCTTAAAATTACCTTTTTAGGCTTTATTGGCTACTACCTCTCTTCGTGGTTGGATTTAAAAGGCTTGGAAATGATCTCCGCACAATTGGAGCGGTTGACCCTGTTTACCTACCCATTTTTAGTGGCCATTTTAGGCGCTATTTTCTTTAAGACTCCATTAACTCGTAAAATTATTGTGGCACTGTTGATTGCATACAGTGGCTTATGGGTTGTTTTCTCTCAAGAATTAACGCTCTCTGGCGACCAAGTGCCATTAGGTACGTTACTGGTATTTTTAGCAGCGTTGAGTTTTTCATTGTACGTATTGTTTGGTAAAAAAGTCATTCATGAGGTGGGTAGTTTATGGTTTACCAGCATTGCCATGGCGGTTTCGAGCTTTTTTGTATTGATTCACTTTGCGGTATTGGGTGACTTTAGTACGTTAAACATTACGCCTTTGGCGTGGTTATGGCTGGTGTTGTTGGCCATTTTTAGTACGGTCATTCCCAGCTTTATGATCAGTGAAGCGATTGCTCGTATTGGTCCTGCTCAAACGGGAATTGTGGGTATTTTAGGGCCTATTGTAACGATGGGGCTGGCGATTTACATACTAAACGAACCTTTTACGCCTTGGCATGGTCTGGGTATGGCATTGGTGATAAGCGGTGTGGCGTTGTTAATGTTTAAAAAATAAGGTCTTTTTTAAAATACCTTAATTATTCCTTAAGGTTTCTTCAATCTTTGGATATTGACCCATATGGGTTGGCATCGTAAACTAGAACCAACTTAAATTAAATCCCTTATTTATTTAAAGTTAAGCTTTCCCCCAGAAGCTTTTTAAAAGTTGTTTTATATTTTTATCCCCTTAGTTAAGTTGATGAGCACCGTTTAAACGCGGTGCTTTTTTTTGTCTAAAATTTAGATTTTATGTTTTTTTTTGTAAATATCATTCATCACCTTGGGCGGTTTACGATAACGTTTATAACTCCACAGGTACTGTTCGGGTGCCAGTTGAATGCAATTTTCTACCCCCCTATTGAGCGCCGTTGTGGCTTTTAATTCATTGGAAGAGGCGATGTCTGGATCGGCGGGTAGGTAGTGAAGGCAGAACCCTTGTGCGCTGGGCAAACGCCTCAGCACAATAAAGAGTACGGTACTGTCGGTTCTTTGAATTAGCTTACTGACCAGCGTCATGGTGCGGGCAGGGCGACCAAAAAAAGGTGCGTAAACCCCGCCTGATGCGCCGGGGTCTTGATCGGGCAAAATAGCGGTGGCTTCTTGGTTATTGAGTGCTTTAATTAAGGTTCGTACCCCGCGCAAATTGGTGGGGGCTAAGGCCGCACCAAACCGCTCTCTGGCATTGACCATAAAGGATTCAACCGAGGGAATGTTGGGTGGACGGTATAAAAATGTGGCAGAGTGTTGAGCCGAGACAATGGAACCTGCCAGTTCCCAATTTCCCATGTGGGGGGCTAAAAAAATAATGCCTTTTTGTTGAGCGATGGCATCATCTACTAAGGATTGTCCCTTAACTTCTGTAAACAGTGGTTGTAAACGTTTATAAGGCCAACACCACGCAGCGCCCAATTCTGCGGTGACTTTTCCTAGCGAAATTAAGGTCTTTTTCAGGCGTTGCTGTTGTTCGTTTGCACTTAAACGGGGGTAAGCCACCGCTAAATTTTTTTGCGCGATGGTTTTATGACTGTTGGGCAGCCAGATCAAAAGATAACCAATGGCTGTGCCGACCTTTTGAATAAGCGAATAGGGCATCCAGCTAAAAAGCCGAATAATGCCTTTTAGAATACGGCCTGCCCAAAGGTGTTGTTTAGGCAATTTGCTTTGAGTCTTAGGCATTGTTTTTCACAAATGGATTGGGATCAAAGGTAATTTCGACCGCTTGATCTAGGTTGGTTGATGAGACCTCAGCCGCTTCAAATTCATAGGGCTTCGCTTCGCCAGTTCTGTCTAGGGTTAAGTCGGTAAAGTTAAAGAGGTTGGTGTCACAGAGCTGACTGGGGGCAATTTCTTTAAGCGAGTTAAACACGTTCTCTACGCGACCGGGTGATTGCGTATCCCATTGGTTGAGCATCGCTTTAATGTTTTGTCTTTGTAGGTTTTCTTGAGAGCCACATAAATTACATGGAATGATGGGATACTCTTTTATGGCGGCGTAGTGCTGTATATCTTTTTCTCGGCAGTAGGCAAGCGGTCGTATCACAATGTTTCGTTGGTCATCACTGAGCAGTTTGGGCGGCATTCCTTTGAGCTTGCCATTAAAAAACATGCTTAAAAAAAGCGTTTCCACAATGTCGTCCATGTGATGGCCTAAGGCGATTTTGGTGGCGCCAATTTTTTCGGCAAAGGCGTAGAGGGTTCCACGTCGCAGTCGAGAGCACAGCCCACACGTGGTTTTTCCTTCTGGAATTTTGGCTTTTACGACGCTAAAGGTGTCTTTATCAATAATGTAGTAAGGTACGCCTAAATTTTCAAAGTAATTGGGCAGAATGTGCTCTGGAAAATCAGGTTGTTTTTGATCTAAATTGACCACCACCACTTTAAAGTCAATGGGGGCGGTTTTTTGCAGGTGCAGCAACACATCAATCATAACGTGTGAGTCTTTGCCACCACTGGCACACGCCATAATAACGTCGCCCGCTTCAATCATTTTATAATCCGCTACGGCTTTTCCAACACAGCCACGTATTTTCTTTTGGAGCTTGTTAAAGGGGAGGGCATTGGTCTGTTGTGTGTCTGTTTTCATGGTTTCCAGCGTATGTTTATAGGTGTATTGATAGAATGTTTTGAATGCTTGTTTTCCATGCCGCAGAGAGAGCAGGGTGTTGCAGGGCTGTTTTTAACCATTGCATATCTTGCTCCGTTTTATGGAACTGTTTGGCGGTAAACAAATGTTGAATGGTCAGTGTCTCGTGTGTGCCTTTGTAGGGTTGCCAGGTCATGGCTTGGCCTGTTTGAACCGTTCCAGTGGTGAGTACGCGACAATAAAACCCAACGTAGCCCTCTTTGGAGTAGGCGTGTAAAAAGCTTGCCATGCTCCAGTTGTCTTGAATACTGGCGTGTTCGCCGAGTTTCCAGCAGGGGCTTCTGGGTTGGGTAACCTCTAATTGTACGTCGCCTATTTGAAAACGATCCCCTAGACAGACCTGCGTTTCATCCAAGCCTTCAATGGTGAGGTTTTCACCTAAAAAGCCAAAGGGTTGCTGAACCTCAAACCGTTGATAGTGCGTGGCAGGCAGTATAAACACCGCTTTATCCGCCCCGCCGTGATTTTTTCGATCAGCTTGTTCGTCACCTGTTAATCCAAGTGTATCAATAAAAATAGGGTCTTTTACAGCGCTTTTATGCAAGGCACTGGGGGTGCCATTACGCCAAGGGTGAGTTTTAATCTGTCCAATATTGACTGAAACGAGTTGCATTATCTGCTCCACCTTAGATGAGTGACGACATATATTTATACAACATAACCAATCCCATGAACACCAGCAGGATGGAAAATCCCTTTTTTAAATGGTGTTGGTTGATTTTTTTGCCTAAATTATACCCAAGCCAGCTACCTAATATGCCAAGCAGGGCAAAGAGGGCAATAATCGACCAGTCAATGGTTAGGTTTAATGTATTCAGTACAGGAATATAGCCCATAAAGCCTGCCAGTGACTGAATGGTGACAATGACCAAACTGGTACCAATCGCCAGCCGCATGGAGAGCCCGCCTAATAAAATCAGGGCAGGAATGATTAAAAACCCTCCGCCGACCCCCACAATACCTGTAATGATGCCCACTAAAAAACCGTCGATAATGATTTGATGCATCGCTCTTTCAGAGTGCTCATGATCCTCCTCTTTTAAGGGCATGGGAGAGAACATAAAGTAGCCTGCAATCAATAAGAGCACTGAAAAAATTAACATTTGAATCGCATCACTGATAAAGTGCGCACCCCACGCACCCGTTACGGCGCCGATCATGCCGGGAAGGCCAAATAAGAGCACCGTTCGCCACTTTACCTGTTTATGATAGACATAAGAGATGGCTGAAAAGAGGCTAATAATACTGACAATAATAAGGGAACTTGCAATGGCCAGTTTGGTTTCTTGACCAACCACATAGGTTAAAACAGGTACTGTTAAAATAGAGCCGCCCGAGCCAAGTAACCCAAGGGTTACGCCAATCAAAATGGCGCCAATCCAAGCTAAAATCATGTGGTTTTCCGAACTAAAAAGACACCACTTTCAATGTGTTGAGTGTAAGGGAACTGGTCAAAAAGTGCTGATTCAATCATCTGGTGCGTTTTTTCAATTTCAATTAAATCGCGGGCTAAGGTCTCAGGGTTGCACGAAATATAAATGATACGTTCAAATTCACAGACCATTTTTCGAGTTAAATCATCCAGCCCTGATCTTGGCGGATCTACGAATATAGTGTTGAATTGATACGAGGTTAAATCAACCTCTTTAAGGCGGTTAAAAGAGTGTCCTTGCAATGCTTGAGAGATCTCTTCTGCCGCCATTTTAACCACGGTGATGTTGTTAATTTGATTGGCTTCAATATTAAATTGTGCCGATTTTACAGAGGTTTTAGAAATTTCAGTTGCTAAGACTTGGGTGTAAAATTCGGCTAAGGCAATGGAAAAATGACCGTTGCCACAGTAAAGTTCAATTAAATCTCCTTGTGCCCCTTTGGAGACCTTTCGTGCCCAATGGAGCATTTTTTGAGCCACTTCGGCATTGGGTTGGGTAAAGGAGTTTTCGATCTGTTGATAGGTAAACACTCGTTCATCTACGTGCAATTTTTCAATGACATAGTCTTGATCTAAACAGATCTTTTGTTTGCGCGCGCGTCCAATAATATGGGTAATGGCTAAGGCGGCTTTTAATTGCGTGGCGGCCTCTAACCAATCTTGATCGCCCTCAATGGCACGGCGATAAATAAGCGTAACGAGCATTTCGCCACTGAGCGTGGAGAGAAAATCGACCTGAAAGAGACGCTGGCGCAATACAGGGGTTTGCATGATTTCAGCCATCAACTTAGGCATTAATGCATCAATGGCAATCGAGGCCATCGGGCACTGCTTGATGTTCACTTTTTCTTTGGTCTCTTGATTAAACATAATGTAATTTGAAACATCGCCCTCATGCCACACTCTAAACTCAGCACGCGCTCGGTAGTGTGTTGGGCTGGATGAAAAAACGGTGATGTTGGTCAGCGAGGGAATCAAGCGGTGTAGGCGTTGTGTTTTTTCGTCTAGCTGCGCTTGATAGCGTTCAGGAAAAACTTGACAGAGCATAGGGTATCCAAGCAAATATAGGGGGGTGGCAAAAGAGAGTTATTATAGCAAATTTACGGTATTTAAGGAGAGGCTCCTGAGGGGGGATTCGGGTTAAATTTCGGGTGCAGAGTCTTTTAAAGTTGCGTATACTGAATAAACTTAAATTATTTCACTAGGTTGTGGTTCGATGTCTCAGGAAGCGTTTTTAATTATTGAAGATCAAAACTCCATGGGATTGCTGTTGCAAAGTGAATTGCAGCAATTGACTCATTTACCGATTCATCTTTGCCAATCTTTGGCTGAAACGCAAGCACTATTAGAGACGGATGTAGATATTGTGGCCTGTTTGAGTGATTTAACGCTGCCTGATGCGCCACATGGCGAAGCGATTGCGTTGCTTCAAAGTCAACACATTACCACGGTTGTTTTAACTGGCTCTTATAATGAAGAGACGCGGCAGGAGATGTTTAAACAAAAAGTAGCCGATTATGTGATTAAAGATGGCCCAGCCTCCATTCGATATGCGGTGCAAACGCTTAATAAGCTCTATAAAAATCGGCAACGCCATGTGTTTAT
>Ga0256834_1000799_pt1 | contig 22211 bp, 19 predicted proteins | sample 4281140metaG_FD_190536 | JGI IMG/M metagenome (GOLD analysis project Ga0256834, IMG submission 190536) | Hydrothermal vent microbial communities from East Pacific Rise, Pacific Ocean - 4281-140 | ecosystem: Environmental > Aquatic > Marine > Hydrothermal vents | place: Pacific Ocean: East...
AAGATTTATTTGATTTTAAACAAAAACTTCTTACAATTAAGAAAAATTTATAAAAAAACATTGTTTATAGTATGTTTTGGTATATTTATTATTATAAATTTATTAAACAATGTCTTTGGACTTAACATTTACATACTAAACTTTTCAAATAAATTTAAAAAATAAATTATTTTGTTTACAAAATAAAAAACTGTCTTTTTAATTTTAGACAGTTTTTATTTTTTTAATATAAACCTGTTCTATATAATATAATTGATTCTTCAAATTTTTTATTGATATGTTCAAGAATATTTTTATATTGTGGATATATAGAAATTGCCTTTTTTATTTTTAAAATTAATTCTTCTAATCTAGCAATTCTTGCATCTACTGAAGAATATTTATTATTCAATTTTTCCATAAGTAAATCTATTTTTTTATCAAGTTTTCTCTTAAATGAATCTGTTAATTTTATAGATTTTGTATTTACAGGATCTTCTTCAACCCATATTTTTATTTTATTTCAAATTGAATCAATACACAATCTTTTTCAATCTGTTGTTATGTTATTTTGACATTTTTTAATTTTATCTCAAGAACCAGGTCTTTGAAAATAAGAATCAAAAAATATATTAATATCTTTTAGGTAATTTCAATATAAATTTAAATTACCTAAATTTTTTAATTCTATTATTCCTGAAGGTATTTTTCTTAGTTTATTATTTTTTAAAATTAGATGTTCAAGGTTTGTTAATTTAGAAACATCATTATGAATGAAATTAATTTCATTATTATTAAAGTCTAAACTATTTATTTTTCTTAATTCAAATAATGCTTTAGGAATTTCTCTTATATTATTATTTCATAATTTTAAATAATTTAAATTAGTTAATTTTGAAATTTCATTAGATATAATATTAATATTATTATTAGATAAATTTAAACTAATAAGGTTTTTTAATTTATATATTCAATTAGGAAATGAATTCAGGTTATTATAATTTAAATCTAAGATAGCTAATTTAGTTAACTTTGAAATTTCATCAGATATAGAACTAATATTATTATTACTTAATTCTAATCTTTCCAAATTTTTTAGTTCAAATATTCATTTTGGGATTTTTGTTAATTTATTTTTATATAATTCTAAGTGTTTTAATTTTTCTAGTTTTGAAATATCATTAGATATAAAATTAATATTATTATTAGATAAATCTAAATGATCTAAATTTTTTAAATTTAAAAGTCCTATTGGTATTTCTAATAAACCTTTATCTGATAAATCAATAGTATTTAATTTATAATATTCTTCTTCACTTAAATTTTTTCCAGTTAAATCATTTAATTCTTTTACCCAAGCTTTTTCTTGAATTGAATTTTCTTCAACCCATATTTTTATTTTATCTCAAGTTGAATCAATACACATTTTTTTTCAAGAAGTTGTTATATTATTTTGACATTTTTTAATTTTATCTCAAGAATCATATCATATTCTAGAGTCAAACATTAAATTAATATTTTTTAAATAATTTTGAGATAAATTTAAAAATCAAAGTTTTACAAGTTTAGAAAATCATTCTGGTACTTCTGTTATCTTATTTTTAGATAACCATAAAAGCTTTAAGTTTACAAGTTTAGAAATTCATTTTGGAATTTCTGTTATTTGATTTCTTGATAAACCTAAACTTTCTAATTTTATAAGTTTAGAAATTCATTCTGGTATTTTTGTTATTTTATTACCACTCAAAGATAAATCCTTTAATTTTTTAAGTTTAAAAATTCATTCTGGTATTTTTATTATTTGATTATCACTCAAAGATAAATCCTTTAATTTTTCTAATTTAGAAATTCATTCTGGTATTTCTGTTATTTTATTATTATATAATGATAAAATTTCTAAATTTTTTAACTTAAAAACTCATTCAGGTATTTTTGTTATTTTATTATTAGATAAAAGTAAAACTTTTAAATTTACAAGTTTAGAAAGTCATTCTGGTATTTTTGTTATTTTATTATTATATAATGATAAAGTTTCTAAATTTTTTAACTTAAAAACTCATTCAGGTATTTCTTCTAAATTTTTATTTGATAAAAACAAACTTTTCAATTTATAATATTCCTCTTCACTTAAATTTTTTCAAGTTAATTTATTTAATTTTTCTACCCAAGCTGGAGTAGATGAAAAAATATGCTTTCATAAAATACCTTTTCCTTGATATCATATTCATCAAGTTGAAATACTAAATATATTAAAATGTAATGGTAATAATTTTTTAACATTCTCCTTCAAGCTAATATTTAATAAAAATTCATCACTAATATTATTTTTTCAATTAATTGTAAAAAATTTTATATCAGAACTAGTTTTTGTTAAAGTATTTACTTTATCTATAGGAGGTTTACCATCTACAATATCAGCAAATAAAGAGTGATATAATTCTATTTCTTTTACATATTTTGAAGCATCATTTCAATTTTTGTCAGTTATTTTTATTGAAACCTCATCTAATGGTAAATTATTTTTTCAATCACTTATTTTTAAACTTAATGATATTCAAGCAGGAAGTATAGTTATATTAGCTGAATTACTTTCAATAGAAAATTTTGGAGTTTCTTTTCAAACTAAATCTTTTTTAGATAATTTATAACTTCAATCACACCAAACTGTAACTCAATCTCAACTTTTCCAATAATCATCACAATATTTATTTTTTAATTCAGGATATTTTTTATCCAAAGTTTTTCTAACTAATTCTCCAGAAAATTTTTGTCCTATATCTCAAGCAGAAGTTGGAATATTAGCATAACTATTGAAAATAAAACTAAAACATAAAACTAAACTTAGCAGAATTTTTTTTACCATATTTTTTTTATTAATAAATTAAAATTTTTTTACCTCTTAATTATACTCCCTAAAAACAAAATCTAGATTCTAAAAAATTTTACTCAATTTCTATTATTTTAGAAAAAACATATCATTTTCATTTACTATTATATCATCTTAGGAATATTTTTATTCTTCAAGCTGATAATAATTCAAAATTTTCTAATAATTCAGTTCAAACAGGTACATATGCTGTTTCACTACTTTGATTTCAGGCACTATCTTCATACAAAACTTTTTCATTATAATCATTATTAAGTAAAATTAATTTAGTATTCTTCAAATTTCACATAGTTCAATTATTTCTTGTATAATATATTCCTTTCATTCAAGCTTCTATACTTTCTGAATAACCAAAATTTTTTTCAATTAATTTATTTTTATTAAAATCATAGATATATTTTTTTCTATTAAAATATTTTCAATTTATAATATTTACATTTGAGGTAAAAAATAATTTATTATTAAAAATTCAAGCACTGTCAACAATATTTTCACAAATATCATGTTCACAATCTCCATATTCAGGTCAAGTTTTTTCAAAAATTATTTTTTCTTTATTTCCATAAATACTTGAAGTAACTTTTATTTTTGTTTCTTTAAAAATATTATCTCAACTAGCATTAGAATTATTTATTAATTTATACTTTAGAGATTTATGAGGATTTCAATTTTTATCAAAACTTTTTTCATATTTATTTCCAGTATATTTTTTATAAACTTTTATTACTTTATCTCAATAATTATATGTAATTATTACATAATAATTTGTATCCAATTTTTCTTCTTTTTTTTCTATTAATTTTCAATTTTTATCAATTATTTTTGAAAAAACATACCACTTTCATTTACTATTTGTAGATTCCAAAAATAATTTTATTTTACCTCCTGAAAGTAATTCAAATCTAGTTAATTTTTCTATTCAAAATGAAGTTTTTCAATATTCAGATTTTGAAATATTATCTTCATATATTTTTTTAAAATTATTATCTAAGTCAAGTAAATATAATTTTCTATTTTGTTTTTTTTCATATATAGTATTAATAAAATAAAGTCCTTCTTTTCATTCCTGTATGAAATACATATTTTTAAAATTTGTTTTTATTAATTTTTTACTTGAAAAATCATAAATATAAATAATATTATTTGATAATTCATTAATTGAAAAAATTAATTTATTATGAAAAACTCAATTAAAGTTTACCCTTCATTCAGTTAATACTTCTTCAAAAATAGTTCATTTATTACTATATTCATCAAAATATGTTATTTTTATATTTTTTCCTCAAGGAGTTCAATTATTTGTAATTTTTTCATTAACATTTATTTTTTTATTTCAAAAAGTATATTCACTATCAATTCAATTTTTTTCTAAATCATCTAATAGTATTTCTAAAATACCTCATTTTTTTCAAGCAGTAATAATCATTATATTATTTGCTATATTTTCATAAATAACATTTAATAATTCTTTTATTCTTCCAGTTTTTATTTTTTTCAAAACTAATATTTTTTTATTAATTTGTCTCAATTTGTCTTCAGTCTTTTTTTCTCAATATTTTTTTATTAATTTATTAGAATAATTTTCTACAAGATTAGATATTCTTTCTTTTTCTTTAGCAGTAACAAAGGCTTGAGTATAATTAAAACCTATTCCAAACAAACTAAAAATTAAAACTAAACTTACTAAAACCTTTTTTACCATATTTTTTTTATTAACAAATTAAAACTTTTTTACCTCCTAATTATAAAAAAAAAAAAATAGTCAATAAAAAAGTTTATTTTCTTTTCTTGCTATTTTTTTATAATATTGTTTTATTTATAAAATTTTTTCCTTTTCTTATAAAATCTTTTTTTATATCTATATTTTTCAAAAAAAAATAAATTATTTTCCAAATTTTTCTAACCTAAATCTAATAGATTTTCTTAATTTTTCTAGTTTTGGATAATTATAAAAAAATAATATTTTTTTGTCTGCAATAGTATTTCAAGTTGGTTTATTTTTTAATACAAAAAGTGTAAAAGATTCTGAAATATCTTCTCATGGATTACTTGAAGCATATTGTGTTACAAAATTATTTTCATTGTTTATATAAAAATCATTTTTTTCTTCATTTTGAGATTTTTCAAAATCTTTTTTCCAAAAAATATTTATAAAATCATCTAAGTAAGAACCTTTATTTAAACATCATTCTTGTAAAAAATTATTTTTACATTTATTTTTTGCTCTTTCAAAAGAAAATAAATTTTTTGAATCTACATATCTTATTTGTCCTTTTCATAAAGTAAGAATATGAGAAAATTCGTGAATAATTGTATGAATTGATTCTTTTTTATCTAATTTTTTATTTTTATAAAAATTTGCAATATTAACATATAAATTCCATTTTTTATTATTTTCTTCATCTTGGTTTACAAATGCAAAAATATCTGAATCTGGATTATCAAAAATCTTGATTTTTTTAAAATCAGTTCTATAATTAATAGGAATTAAACTAGAAAAAAGATTAAAAATTTCTAAATCTTTTTTATCTTTTATTCAAGAAATAAGTTCAATTTTATTTTTAGAAATATTATAAATTGTTTTGATTTTTTCTTCTATTTTTTCATCTTCATTTTGTGCATTAAAATTTTCATCACTATAATCTATTTGTAAATCTTCATCACTATAATTTTCTTCATCTTTCAAATAACAAGTTTTATTTTTTTCATCAAATATTTCATCAAAAAAACAATCTTGTTTAGTTAAAATTTCATCTTCTTCATAAAAATATAATCATAAATCGTAATCATAATCTATATCATCTATAACAATATTTAAAATTTCTTTAGTTCTATCATTTTTATTTTCTAAAAAATTTTCTAAAATATTCACAACTTTTTCAGCTGTTAAATTTTCTTTAGAATCTATTAAATTATAAATTTTGTCTTCAAAAGTATCTATCAAAAAATAGTCTTTTTCTGTTATATTATAAGAAAAAGACTGGATATTTGTTAGAAATAAAATACATATTATAGATATTACTTTAAATATATTTTTTATCATTTTTTAATTATTTAATTCATATAATTTCATTTTTGCCATACTTCTTGCTAATTGTTCTTCTGCTTCAATATATTTTTCTATATCAATTCTATTTTTTTCTTTTCTATATTGTTTCATTAATTCTAAAGCTTTTTCTTTTGCTTTTTCAGCTTGATCATAATCAACTTCTCAAATTCATAAAAGCATATCTGTCATTATTTTTGATTTAGAATCAGAAATTTCAATAACTCATTTTCAAATTGCAAAAAATTCTGTTTTTTCTTCAGATTTTTCTAAAGTAATTATTTCTATAGTTCAAGGTTCAATTGCAGTTATAAGATCTTCGTGATGGTCTAAAACTGTTATTTCTCCAGCTTTTGTCATTAAATGAAAAGATTTTATATTTGTATTTTCAAATTTATTTCATTCAAATGATAAAATTTGTAATTTCATAATTTTATATTTTAAAAGCTAAATTATTTTTCTTCTGCTTGTGATTTTTCAAAAGCTTCTTTTACATCAGATAAAGCAGCTTTATATAAGAAAAAGTTTTCAGGAATACCATCAACTTCTCAATCAATTATAGATTTAAAACCTGAAATTGTATCTTCTAATTTAGCATAAACTCAAGGAGTTCAAGTAAATTGTTCTGCTACATAAAAAGGTTGAGATAAGAATTTTTGAATTTTTCTTGCTCTAGCTACAGTTAATTTATCTTCTTCTGATAATTCATCCATACCTAAAATAGCAATAATATCTTGTAATTCTTTATATTTTTGTAATATTCTTTGAACTTCTTTAGCTACAAAATAATGTTCATCTCAAACAATTTCAGCAGATAAAACTGTAGAAGTTGAATCAAGTGGATCAACAGCTGGATAAATACCAAGTTCTGCAATAGATCTATTTAAAACAATAGTTGAATCTAAATGTGCAAAAGTAGCAGCTGGAGCTGGATCAGTCAAATCATCAGCAGGAACATAAACAGCTTGAACAGAAGTAATACTTCAATCTTTAGTAGAAGTAATTCTTTCTTGTAAAGAACCCATATCAGTTGCTAAAGTTGGTTGATATCAAACAGCTGAAGGTATTCTACCTAAAAGTGCTGATATTTCTGAACCTGCTTGAGTAAATCTAAAAATATTATCAACAAAGAATAAAACATCTTTCTTTTCAACATCTCTAAAATATTCAGCCATTGTTAAACCTGTAAGAGCAACTCTTACTCTTGGTCCTGGAGCTTCATTCATTTGTCAAAATACCATTGCTGTTTTGTCCATAACTCAACTTTCTTCCATTTCATAATACAAATCATTTCATTCTCTTGTTCTTTCTCAAACTCAAGCAAAAACAGAATAACCTCAATGTCATTGAGCAATATTATGAATTAATTCTTGTATTATAACTGTTTTACCAACTCATGCTCAACCAAAAAGTCATACTTTTCAACCTTTTAACATTGGAGCAATAAGATCAACTATTTTAATTCAAGTTTCAAAAACTTCAGCTGAAGTAGTTAAATTTTTGAATTCTGGAGCTTCTCTATGAATTGAATCTTTTCTTTTTGTTTTTGGAGCAGGTTTTTCATCAATTGGATCACCTAAAACATTAAACATTCTACCTAAAACTTCTTTTCAAACTGGAACTTGTATAGAATTTCCAGTTGCTTCAACTTCTAAACCTCTTTTTAATCATTCTGTAGTATTCATAGAAATAGTTCTAACTACTCAATCTCAAAGTTGTTGTTGAACTTCCAAAATTATTTTTTCTTTTTGTCCTTTTATTTCTAACGCTTCATAAATAGAAGGAACATATCCTCCTTCGAATTTTACATCAATAACTACTCAAACTATTTTAGTTATTTTACCTTTATGCATATTATACAAATTAAATTTTAAAATTAAATTATTTTTTATTCAGCAAACAATTCTCACAAAATATCTTCAATATTATCAAGGTCTTCAATATTTGTTTCTCCACCAGCAACAATTTTCATAGATTTTTCTCAAACTTCAAAAACCCATCATCTTGTAGCAAAAGTATTATAATCTGAAAAATTTCAAACTATTCATTTATAAGTAGCATAATCTACTAATTGCTTTTGCCAAGTTGTTCATAAATTAGGATTATAATTATAATCAAATCAAGCAGATTTTACCATCATTCCAAGAGCTTCAGCTTTTGTAATTTTTTGTTCTGGATTAAAATGACTATTTTTTGCAATCAAATTATTATCTCTAAGAGCTTCTGCTGTATAACAAACCCAACTATTTGGTTTTTTATTAGTTATATCTTTAAATGAATTATCACAACTAGATTTTTTAGAAATTCCAGCAACTCCTCTAGCAACAGCTGCAACTTCTTGTCTTAAAACATTTGAGTCCAAATTGTAATCTGAAGGATTAGTTTTTTCTACAATTATTCCTGAACCAGCCAAAAATTTAGCTGCATTTAATGATTCTAAAACATAAGCATTAGTGGCTAGTGTAGAAGTAGCTAAAATACCTAAAACTAAAACTATCTTTTTTAATTTTTGCATAAAAAAATTTTTAAGAAAATAAATTATTTTTTTTTATTATATATAAAATAAATATTTTTTCAACTTTATTTATTTTATAGTTTCTAAACTAACAATTTCAATATTTTTATCTCAAAACCTATCAACATAATAAACTTTTATTTCTCAGTTTCAAAGCTCAAAAGATTTTATTTCTTTGTAAGATTCTGGATATTCTCAAATATAATTACAATCATTTTTAAAAACTTTTTTCAATTTTAGACTTTCATTATTTATATAAATAAGTCCTCAATTACAGCTTTTTCATCAATTATACATCAAATATTTTCAACTTCTTCAAAAAATTATTTTTTCAAAATCAGATTTTACAAAATCTATATTCCAAGATTTTTTTTCTTTTATATCAACTAAAACTTTTTTTTCTTTTTTAGCATTTTTAAAATTTATAATATAAAAATTTAATTTTATATTTTTTACAGAAATTTTTTTTGCTAATTCTCTTTTCAAAATACTTTCCTCTTCTTTTATAATTGGTTTTTCTTCTAATTCTTCTTCTGAAAAAGCAGAAACATCATTTTTAATTTCAAAAAGTTCCTCATCTTTATAATAAATATATGTATATTCATCATTTTGATTAACTGTAAATTTTCCAGTTAAATATCTCAAAAGTTCTGGTTTTTCTTTTTTTTCTACTATTTTTGTAGCCCCTTTCTCCCTATCAGGGAGAGAGGATTCAGGAGAGAGGGAAAGATCTGAAAGCTGATTTTTTTCACATTCTTTTTCAATAACAATTTTTATTCAAGAACAAGAATTTAGTAAAAAAATCATTAAAATCAAGAGAAAAAATTTTTTTAGATTTTGCATATTTTTAAAAAAAAGAATTATAAAATATTTTTTTTAAGCTTCTTTCATTGCTTCTACTCAACTTACTATTTCAGAAACTTCCCTTGTAATAGAAGCCTGTCTTGCTTTATTATATTCCAAAGTTAATCTGGAAGCATATTTATTTGCATTATCTTTTGCACTTTTCATTGCAATCATTCTAGCTGAATGTTCACTTGCTTTTGCTTCAAGAAGTATATCATAAAACATCATATCTATAATCATTGGCATAACTTCTTTTAGAATTTCTTCTTTTGAAGGTTCAAAATTATAAACATTTTCTTGTTTAGTTTTTTGGTTTTGTAAAACATTATACTTTTCTTGTCATAAAACTCAAACTAAATATCTTTCTATATCATCTTTTCTAATTGGTAAAAATTCTCTTGCCATTGGGATTTGAACTAAAGTATTTACATAATAACTATAAAAAATTACTATTTTTCCATAAGTTCAATCTCTAAATTTTTCTAAAAATAATTTTGAAATATTTTTAGAAAATTCGTAATTCATATTATCAGAAAAATTTTCTGAAAAATCTGAAATTATATCAAATCAAGTTCTAGCAATAAATTGTGCTCATCTTTTTCAACAAGTAATAAAATCTATATTATCACCATTTTCATTAATATATTTATTTACTGTTTTAAAAGTGTTTATATTATAACCTCAACAAAGTCATTTATTTGAAGTTATAATTATTCAAAGAGTTTTTTCCTCCTTTTTTTCTTGTTCAAACAAAGGAAAATCTTTAAGAGTTGCTCACATTTTAGATAAAATTTCCAAAAGTGAAATAACAAAATCTTTTTTTGCAACAGCAGTATCTTGAGCTCTTTTCATCTTTACAGTTGAAATTAACTCCATAGCCCTTGTTATTTTTGCAGTATTTTCTATAGATTTTATCCTTCTTTTTATTTCTTTTCAATTTGCCATATTTTAATATTTTTTTTGAAATAAAATTTTTATAAATATTCTGATTCTTTTTTACTAAATTATTTTATTTAAATATTATTATTTTAAAATAATAATATTACTTATATATTTCATATACATTGCATCAGCTTCTTTGTCATAGTTTTTTTTAATAATTTATGATTTATTTATTAAAAAATTCAAATATATTTTAGACATTTTTTCTTCTAAAATATTTTTATTTTCAATATAAAAATCAATTCAAAAATCAGATTCATCTAATTCTACATTAAATAGTTCTCTATCTTCTTGATACAAAGATTCTAATCATTTTATTTTCTTAAATTCCTCTTCTAAAAGTTCAAAATTAGATTCTCAAATTTCTATTTCTGCTCACTCTGGAACAGATATTTGTATTAAATCCATATCTTCATCTATTTCAATATCAATAATATCATTTGCTTTTTCATAAACATCTCATATAAATTTTCATTTACATTTTTCTAATAATTCTTTTAATCATATTTCCATAATATATAATTTTTTATAAAATATTTTTATTTATTTAATTCTGCAACTGTTTCTATAATTTTTATTAAAGCTTTTTCAGTATCTTCTAATATTTTTTTCTCTTTTTCTATTGAAGCTATAATATTTTTTTCATTATCTAAAGCCATATATAATTCTTTTTCAAATTTTGTAATTTTTTCTACTGAAACTTGATCTAAATAACCTTTAGCACCTGCATAAATTGAACAAACTTGTTTTGCAGTTGTAACTGGTTCAAAAACTCATTGTTTCAAAAGTTCCATCATTCTTTTTCATCTTTCTAATTGTTTTCTTGTAGATTCATCTAAATCCGAAGCAAATTGAGAAAATGCAGCTAATTCTCTATATTGAGCTAAATCTAATTTCAAAGTTCAAGAAACTTTTTTCATAGCTTTTATTTGTGCAGCTCATCATACTCTTGAAACAGATAAACCTACATTAATTGCTGGTTTTTGTCCAGAATTGAATAAATCAGATTCTAAAAATATTTGCCCATCAGTAATAGAAATTACATTTGTTGGAATATAAGCACTTACATCTCAAGCTTGTGTTTCAATAATTGGAAGAGCTGTCAAAGAACCTCCTCATAATTTATCATTTAGTTTTGCTGCTCTTTCAAGCAATCTAGAATGAATATAAAAAACATCTCAAGGATAAGCTTCCCTTCCTGGTGGTCTTCTTAAAAGTAAAGACATTTCTCTATAAGCATTTGCTTGTTTTGATAAATCATCATAAACTATCAAAGCTGCTTTTCAGTTGAACATAAAATATTCAGCCATAGCACAACCTGAATATGGTGCTAAAAATTGCATTGTAGCTGGATCAGAAGCACTTGCAGTAACAACAATAGTATAATCCATTGCTCATCTTTTTCTTAATTCTTCTACAACTCTAGCAACTTTTCATTCTTTTTGTCAAATAGCAACATAAACACAAGTTACTCATTGTCATTTTTGATTTAAAATTGCATCAATTGCAACCTGAGTTTTACCAGTTTGTCTATCTCAAATAATTAATTCTCTTTGTCCTCTACCAATTGGAACCAAAGCATCAATTGCTTTTAAACCTGTAGATAATGGTTCAAAAACAGATTTTCTTGCCATAACTCAAGTAGCAACTCTTTCAACTGGATATCTTTCAGTAGTTTTAATTTCTCCCATTCAATCAACAGGATTTCCTAAAGCATCAACAACTCTACCAATAAGAGCTTCTCAAACTGGAACATCTAAAATTCTTCCACTGGCTTTAGCTATTTCTCATTCTTTTATACTAAGAAAATCATTTAAAATAACTACTCAAACAAAATGTTCTTCCAAATTTAAAGCTATTCAACGAGCTCCATTTTCGAATTCAACAATTTCACTATAAGCAACATTTCTAAGTCCAGAAACTTTTGCAATTCAATCTCAAAGATAAAATACTTCTCAAGAATTTTCAACTTTTGGATTAAAATCAGTTGAATCTATTTTATCTTCTATTTCACTAATTATATTATTTAATAAATCAGTAGACATAATTTTATTTTATTAATAAATAAATATTTTTAAAAACTTTTTTTAGTTTTAGTTTATTTTCTAAAGAAATTTTCAATTCTTCTATAACTTAAATCTATCATATTATCATTTTTAAAAACTCTAATACCTCAATTTAATTCTTTATTTTCTTTCATAATTATAGATTTTTCGTCTATATTTATATCAAAAATTTTTTTATAAATTTTTATAGCTTCATTCAAAGCTTCTTGTTTAGAAATTCATTCAAAATATTCTACTTTATAAACTTGTTTTCAATTGATAATTTTATCAAATTCTTGTTTAGCTCTATTTCAAAGTTGTCTTTTTAGAGTGTTATAAAGTTTTAATTTTTTAAGCAAATTTTCTAATTCTGTTTTATTTAACTTGTTTAAATTTTCCATTTAAAAAAATTTTAAATAATAAATTAACTAATTTGTTCTAATTCTTTAGCCATAAAATCTTTATTAGCTTTTTCTTGCTTAAATAATTTTCAATTTAGTTTCAAAGCTAAATCAACAACTTTATTTTTCATAGATTTAATCATTGTTAGTTTTTCTTTTTCCATTTCATTTCTAGCTCAATCTACATATCTATCAGCTTCTAATTTAGCTTTATCTAAAATTTCTTTTTTAGTTTTTTTAGCACTAGTTTCTCAAATTGCCATCATATTATCTACTTTTTCTCTAGCTTCAGCTAAAAGTCTTTCTTCTTCATCTTTTGCTTTAGCTAGTTTTTCTTTTATTTCAGAATCTATTCTAGCAATTTTTTCTAACTTCATTCTTCTATCTTTAATTGCTAAAACAATTTTATCTCAAAGAAAATATTTAAAAGCAAAGAATAAAATAGCAAAATTTATAAGTTGTGCAATAAAAACTGACATATCTATATTGTCCATATTTTGTAATTATTAAATATTAAAATAATTTTTTTTAACTTCATGCAACTTTAAATGCAATTATTAATCAGTAAATTGCAACTACTTCTATAAGTGCTACAAATAAAACCATAAATGCCAAAGTTTTACCTTTAGTTTCTGGAGCAACATTTATACCTTTCATCGCTCATTTTATCAAAAGTCATTCTCATATTCAAACTCAAGCTCAAGCTAGTCATATTGCTAATCAAGCTCAAAGACTAGCATAAATACTCAAACCTTCTATAGTCAAAATTTGAAAAGAAACAATTAAAGCATAAATTGCTGCTGATTCTACAAGTGCAACTCATAGAATAGAAACTGTTAATAAAAAGTTAATAGATTTAGAATTTTTTCACATTATAATAATAGCTTCTTCTGCTAAATATCACCTTCAAATTGCTACTCAAATCCCTGCTATACCTATTGCAAGTCAAGCTCAAAGATAAATCATTGTATCTGGTCAACTAGCTCACATTATTTGAAAGGCAACTATCAAACCATAAATTGCTGTAACTTCAACAAGTGCTACAAATAAAACCATAAAAGTTATCATTTTTCATTTCAGCTCTGGATTTCTTTCTAAAGAAGCTAAAGCACCAGATATAAGAATTCATTCTCATATTCAAGCTCAAAGTCAAGCAAGTCATATTGCTAATCAAGCTCATAAACTAGCATAAAAAGACAAGTTATCACTAAATATTTGAAATGCTACAACCAAACCATAAATTGCTGCTGATTCTACAAGTGCTATACCTAATATAGTAATTGTTAAAAATAAACTTGATAATTCTGGTCTTCTTCATATAGCTTTCATAGATTTTTCAGCCAAAATTCACATTCAAATTGCAACTCAAAGTCCAGCAAATCAAATTGCCATTCACATTCAAATGAGTGAATCAAAAGAAACTTCTTCTGCTCATAAAATTTTGAAAGCAACTACTAATCAATAAATTGCTGAAGATTCTACAAGTGCTACAAATAAAACCATAAAAGTGATAATTTTTCATTTTAATTCAGGTCTTTTTTCTATTGTTTCTATTGCTCAAGAAATCAATTTTCATTCTCATATTCAAGCTCAAAGTCAAGCAAGTCAAATAGCAAGTCAAGCTCATACAGAAGCCATAAGTCATAAATCTTTATTAAAAATTTCAAATGAAACTATTAATCAATAAATTGCTGCTGATTCAACAAGTGCTATACCAAGTATAGTAATTGTTAAAAATAAATTAGAAAACTCTGGTTTATTTCACATAGCTTTCATTGATTTTTCAGCCAAAATTCACATTCAAATTGCTACTCAAAGTCCAGCAAGTCAAATAGAAAATCACATTCAAATCAAAGTTCAAAGAGAAACATCATCTGCTCATAAAATTTTAAAAGCAATAACTAATCAATAAATTGCAGCTGATTCTACTAATGCTACAAATAAAACCATAAAAGTTATCATTTTTCATTTTAGTTCTGGTTTTTTTTCTATAGTTTCAATTGCTCAAGAAATTAATTTTCATTCTCATATTCAAACTCAAAGTCCAGTAAGTCAAATAGCTAATCAAGCTCCAATGGAAGCCATTAATCATAAATCTCTATTAAAAATTTCAAATGAAACTATTAGTCAATAAATTGCAGCTGATTCAACAAGTGCTATACCTAATATAGTAATTGTTAAAAATAAACTAGAAAATTCTGGTTTATTTCACATAGCTTTCATTGATTTTTTAGCCAAAATTCACATTCAAATTGCTACTCAAAGTCCAGCAAGTCAAATAGATAATCACATTCAAACCAAACTTCAAGTAGAAACATCATCAGCTCACATTATTTTAAAAGCAACTACTAATCAATAAATTGCAGCTGATTCAACTAATGCAATAAATAAAACCATAAATGTAATCATTTTTCATTTTAATTCTGGTTTTTTTTCTATAGTAGCTAAAGCACCTGAAATAAGAATTCATTCTCATATTCAAGCTCAAAGTCCAGCAAGTCAAATGGCAAGTCAAGCTCACAAACTAGCATAAAGATCTAATCATTTAGCAAAAATTTCAAATGAAACTATTAGTCAGTAAATTGCAGCTGATTCAACAAGTGCTATACCTAATATAGTAATTGTTAAAAACAAACTAATTAATTTTGGTTTTTTCCCTATTATTTCCATAGATTTATCAGCCAAAATTCACATTCAAATTGCTACTCAAAGCCCAGCAAGTCAAATTGCTAATCACATTCAAACAAATGAATTAGCCAAAGTAGGGTCATCAGCACCAATTATTTTAAATGCAATAACCAAACCATAAATTGCAGCTGATTCTACTAGTGCAATAAATAAAACCATAAAAGTCATTATTTTTCATTTCATTTCAGGGTCTCTATCAATAGCTCTAATTGCTCAAGCTACCAACTTTCATTCTCATATTCAGGCTCAAAGTCAAGTTAATCAAATAGCTAGTCAAGCTCAAATTGAAGCCATAAGAGAAAAATCTGCTATATTCAAAATTTGAAAAGCTACTATAAATCAATAAATAACAGCTGATTCAATTAAAGCTATTCACAAAATAGTAATTGTTAAATAAAAACTATTTAATTCTGATTTTTTTCACATAACTTCCATTGAAGCTTTTGCTAAAATACCTTGTCATATAGCAACTCAAAGTCCAGCTAATCATACTGCTAGTCAAGGTCAAATATAATTTACAATATCAATACTCATTAAAATAAAGTTAAAAATTTAAGAAAGAAATTTATTTTTTACAAAAGGAATTTTTTTTTCTAATGTATTTTAGCTACTTTTATAAAAATAGCTATAAGAAGTGGAAAAACTAAAGCTTGTATACAAGCAACTAATAATTCTTGCATATAAAGAATTAATGGTCAAATTACTGGAAAATCAAAAGTTCCTCAAGCAAAACTAAAAAGTCCTAAAAGCATTGCTAAAAGCACTCAACCAGCAGTTACGTTTCAAAATAATCTGAAAGACAAGGAAATAATTTTTGCAAAATGTCCAACTATTTCAAGTAATCATAAAAATAAAGAAATAATTATATCAAAAATTTTTACAAGTAAAAATACTGGTAAATCAATTATTTTTGGTAAATTTCACCTTTCAAAAGGAATATAATTTTTTCATAAAACTGGAAAATATTCATACACAAATTTTCCAAATCATAAAAATTTTATTTGCTCTAATATAACAATTAAAACTCAAATAACAGCCATTGCAATATTAAAATTAATATTAGCAGTAGGAATTTCTACATAATGTGCTAAAACAGCATGTCAATCTTTTAATCAAAAAATTGGTAAAACAAATTCTAATACTACTCAAATTAAATTTGAAAATAATATAATAAAAAACATAAGTGTAATATACATTTTTATCCAACTTTTTTCTTCTTTTCATAAAATTTCCTCAAAAAAGTTATAAGCTGTTTCAAACATCATATCAAAAAACACACTTATAGGATTTTTAGGAGCATATTTATAAAGTAATGCTAGTCATAAAATTAATCAAAATAATAAAAACATTCAACTATATATTGGCTGTATTTGTTCAACTAAAGTAGCAAAAAAAGTTTTTATATTTTGAAGATTCAAATCACTCATAAAATATATTAAAATAACAAAATAATAAAATACAAAGGGGAGTATATTTTGTTTTTTTTTAAAATCAAGTTAAAATTTAGAAATATTTTAAAAAATACTTTACTTTTAAAAAAAAGAATGTTAAACTATATAATAATTGGAACAAAAATATTTAATTTTTATAAAAAACTTTTAAAAAAATATGGTTGAAATTTTAAATAAACATTTTTTATATTTAATTATAGGAATAATAATAGTATTATTATTGCTGGTTTTTTATATTTATGTTTTAATTTTAGATAGAAAATTAAGAAGACTTGAAAGTAATATTAAATTAAATTTCAAAAAAAGACTAGATTTTATTCCAGTTTTTTATGATTTAACTGAATGAAAAATAAAAATGCATAAGAAAATGTTTGATAGTATTATTTATTACAGAAATATTTGAATTTTTAATTATAAACAAATGAATTTTTATGACATTGTAAATAATGAAATAAATATTCACAAAGAATTAATTTTTTTATTTAAAGTAATACATAAACTTGATTCTTTAAAAACTGAAAAAGACTATATATTTGTTGAAGATTTTTTTGATAATAATTCTAAAAATATTTCTACAAATATTCATATGTACAAAGTTTATTCAAAAGTTTTAAACAAACTTATAAAAGTTAAAAATTTTACTATTTTATGATTTTTTATTCCTGTAAAGAAAAAAAAATTGATTTAATAATAAAGATAAAAAAAGAATGAAATTTTTGTTCTTTAAATAATTATCTAACCATCAAATAATCAATATATACCTTTTGATGAGAATAATTCTGATAATCTGTCCAATTAATTTTAGATGTTCAATTTGAAGATAAAAAAGTCATTTTTCCTTCACATCAATCTTTACATTCTCATATACTACTTCAATTACTATAAACATTATTATCTCATCAACTTGAACTCCCATCAGCAAATTTTAAAATATTTACATTATTTTTAAATTCAAACTTTCATAAATCACTACTTTTTTCTAAATCTATTTTTATTTTATAATATAATTCTGTATATTCTAAAGGAATATCAAAACTAAATTCATTATTCCATCAATAATCATTTAAAGAAGATAATTGATCATAATTACAAAAAATGTATTGTAATGAATAGTCACATTTTGAATCTGAAAATATTCAAGATGTTCTTGTTCAGAGTTTTTCAAAATCTAAAGCAGGTTTTTTTGAAATAACTCTAACCCATCCACCTCAATCAGTAGTCATATCACAATAAACTTCAAAACCTGTTCAATTCCCTTCTGGATCTATTTTATAAACTCAGTTTTCTCTTTTTCATTTTGCTTCATAAATTCTTTTACAACTTGCAACTGGATTTACTACAGCCAAACTTGTTCAACTTCAAGTTAGTTTTGATTTATCTGAAAATCTTGCTATATATTCATCTGTTCAAACATTAGATATATCTAAAAATCAAGCTGTTTTTATTGAAGCTATTTCTTGAATTGGAGTATTATCTATATCTGTTAATATTCACAATTTTTTTCAATAAACTGTTGGAAATTTATCTGTGTAATCTGCATAACTTCTAGAAATATTAAATGCTGATTTATTTTGCAATTCTGTTCAGTCCTCTAAAAAAGCCATTAGTTGAAAATATTTTTTATCTTTTGTTAGATAATATGAAAAATAATCTCAGCTTTGTGGATCTATACCTTCTGTACTATAATTTATTTGTTCTATTATATTTTCTCATACATATCATTGATAAGCTATTATTTTTGCTCATGTTTTTATTTCTACACTATCTTCCGGAAGTGGTAAAGATTTTTTTGTTCCATAAATTTCTAAAGATTGGCTTATATTTTTTAATTGAGAAACTCTATTTGTATCTCTTGATGAACCTAAGTAAGATGAATATCAAATAAATCAAATTGTTGCCAATATTGATAATATTGTTATTACTACTATTAGTTCTACTAGAGTAAAGGCTTTTTTATTTTTCATAAATGTTCTTTAAAAAATATTTTTTATACTTCATATTATATATTAATAAAAAAATAGTAAAGAAAAAAGTTGTTTTTGTTCTTGACTATTTTTTGATTATATTTTTATATATCTGTAAAGCTTAGCCTTTAAAATCTACTTCCTCACCAATTCAATTAATTTCTGACAATAATTCTTGTAAAACAGTTTTATCATGCCATTTTATAGGTCAAGCATTTGTCATCATAACATGCTCATCTCATTTTCATAAAAGTAAAATTATATCTTTAGAATTTGCTTTTAAAAGTGCTGTTCTAATAGCTGACTTTCTATCTGGAACTATCCAAAAATCTTCTCATTGTTTTCTTTCTATTCAAGTTAAAACATCTTTTATAATTTCATTAGTATCTTCTGTATAATCATCATCTTGAGTTAAAATAACTATATCAGATAAATTAGAAACTATTTTTCACATAATTGGTCTTTTTGTTGAATCTCTATCTCAAGTTGCTCAAAAAACTGTAATTATTTTTCAAGAATTTTTTAGCTCTGTTGCTGTTAAAATAACTTTTTCAATAGCATCTGGAGTATGTGCATAATCTACAAAAATCTTCATATTTCTATCATTTTCAACTTCTTCCATTCTTCAAGGAATAAAATCTATTTCTGCAACAGTTCTTTCAATATCTTTTATAGAAATTCAAAGTGAAACAAAAACTCAAACTGAAGCCATAATATTATAAACATTAAAAATTCCTCTAAGTTTAGTATTTATATTTAAATGATATCAAGGTATATCTAATCTAAAACTAGTTTTTTCATAATCTATTTTCAAATCTGAAATTTCCATATCTGAGCTTGAATCAATAGAATAGGTAATTCTACTATCATAAGTTTCATTCATAAATAATTCTTTATATTCAGAATCCATATTTATTATTGCAGTCTTTTTAATATTTGGTTTTCTATCATAATACATCAAATTTTTAAAAATTTGCAATTTTGTATTAACATAGTCTTCCATAGTTTTATGCAAATCTAAATGGTCCCTAGTAATATTTGTCAAAACTACAATATCATAATTTATTCCCCAAATTCTATTCATTTTTATTCAATGACTAGCTGTTTCAATAACAGCATATTCACAATCAGCATCTTTTGCTTTTTTAAATAATTTTTGCAAATAAAAAGCATCTGGAGAAGTCATTTTTATATTATTTGAATATTCCTCATCTCAAATTATGTAATTTAGAGTTGAAAACATAAAAACTTTTTTTCCAGCATTTCTCAATCATTTTGCAATAATATTACAAGTTGAAGTTTTTCAATTAGTTCAAGTAACTCAAATAATTACCATTTTTTTAGAAGGAAATCCATAAACAATATTTGCTGTTATTGCTCTAAATTTATGATATAATAATCTAAAAGGATTATCTAAAGAAATCATCTTTTTTAGTTTTATAAACATTTTTTTATTTTTTTTATTAAATTATTTTTTTTAGTATAATTGCTTTTTCAAAAATGGCAAAATATTTTTTTAGTTTAAATTTTTTTAGCAACAAAATAAACTCTTTCAGAATTTTTATCAACAATTCATTTATGATAATCTTCTGTTTTCACAATTTCAAAATTATGTTTTTCTAAAATTTCTTTTATAAAATCTATTTCAAAAGAAATTTCTGAAACTTGTTCTTCAACCAATTTATAGCTATTTTTCAAATATTTATCATTTTGATAAATAAACATTTTTACAAGCCACTGAAAAATATTATTGTCCTTTTTAAACATTTCAAGACAAATAGTATCTTTTCAAACATTAAAAAATCATCTAAAATCTCTTGATATATTTTCAAATTCAAAAATAGTTAAAATATCAAAAATCAAAATTCATCATTTTTTCAAATGCAATTTTGCCATATCAAAAAATTTTTCCCAATCTTCTAAAGTTAATAAATGATTAATAGAATTATTATTACATAAAACCACATCAAATTCTTTTTCTAAATCAAAATTTGTCATATCTCATAAAATCAACTTTTCTTTAGAAAAAATTTTTTCTGCCTTTTTAAGCATTTTTTCAGAAATATCAAGCCCAATTACATTATATCATTTTTTTTCTAATTGTTTTGCAACAACTCCAGTTCCACAAGCAACTTCAAGAATATCTATAGCTCAAAAAGAATTTTTTTCAATTAATTCATCAATTAAAAAAATTTCATCTTCTAAAGAATAGCCATTTCATCTAATTATTTCATCATAATAATCAGTAAAAAAATCGTAAGTTTTCATATTTTTTTTTAAAAATTAAAAATTTTTTTAAGTATATTTTATTTCTTAAAAATGGCAAAATATTTTTTTAGTTTAAATTTTTTTTAAAATATTTTTATTGTTGTAAAAAATTATTTTTAATTAAAAAAAATATATTTGGGTTTTTATTTTTAATACATTCTTCAAAACTATAATTGTTTTTATTTTTTCAAGATAAATCATATTCAATATATTTAAGTAAATATTTTAAAAAACCAGTAACAGTATTTATATGTTTAGATTTTCAACCTTTTAAGCTTTCTAAAAACTTTTTTCTTTCATTTATAAAAATATATTTTTCATACTTTTTAAATTTCTCTAATTCTTCTAATAAGCCAAAAATTTTCATTAAGTCATCTTGTCAATCTTTTAATAAAAATCTTAATTCTGATTCTCCTATTCTTGTTTTAATAATTTCATCAATATATTTTAAAAAAATATATTTAGAAATTTCTAAATTTACTTTTTTTTGAAAAAAAATTATCAATTTTTCAGTTCAAATTCAAATAATATTTCTAGAACTTTCTATAAAGGTTTTTACAAATTCTTCATAATCTTCCCCTTCTAAAGAATTTACATATTTTTCAAATTTTTCTTTTCCTCATTTTCTATCATTTAAAAAATTTCTAATATTCTCTAAATGTTCAGGACTTTTATCTTCAGTTTTTTCTTTATTTTTATCTTCAGTTTCTTCAATTTTTTTTTGAAAAAGTTTATAATAAAGAATTTGTGATATAAAAGAAAATAATTCTCTGTCTATTTCTGTCATTTCTTTTTCTGTTATTTCTTCTAAAATTTTTTTTTCTAACTCACTTTCTTTACATTTTAAAATTTCTATTACTTTAGCTTTTGCTTCAAGAAATTCTTCTTCTGATAAATTGCTTTCTCATCTTATAAAACCTAAAACTTTTGTAGGAATTTCACTTTTTTTTATACTTTGCATATTTTTTTTATTTATTTTTTAAAAATATTTTTTTTCTTTTTTTTAGTATAACATAATTTTTTATTTTTAAAAATTATTTTTTATTTTTCACAAAATAGTTATCTATATATTGATATTTAGTACTTACAGGTTCTAATACAGAATTTAAATTTTCTAGAAAAAATTCATTAAATTTATCTAAATCAACATATTTTTCTTTTTCTATAAGTGTAATTCTA